>Ga0307379_10011017_pt1 | contig 11919 bp, 2 predicted proteins | sample UN2MG_FD_202237 | JGI IMG/M metagenome (GOLD analysis project Ga0307379, IMG submission 202237) | Soil microbial communities from Risofladan, Vaasa, Finland - UN-2 | ecosystem: Environmental > Terrestrial > Soil > Coastal area > Acid sulfate soil | place: Finland: Risofladan, Vaasa | collected... | reverse complement strand
TGTTGCAGCCATTTGTGCCATGGCAGGATCCATTCCTGGTTGACCTTGTTGTGGCATCTGCTGAGGCATACCTTGTGGCATTCCTTGTGGCATACCTTGTGGTGCCATTTGTTGTTGTTGTGCAGCCATTTGTTGTTGCTGCTGTTGTGCATTCTGTTGATATTGTGAAAGTGCTTTAAGAACTATTTCCTGTGCTGTTCTCTCAGGAATATTTAAGTTCATTAATACTTGTTGAATATCATCTACTGCAATTTTGTTTTGAATCAAACTAAGAATGATGTCATCCATTGGGATTCCACCTTCCATAGAAGCTCTTACAGTTTCAGTAATTTCAGCCATAACATCTGCCATACCACCTTCTGCATATTGTGTCATACCACCATATCTCATTCCTGGTTGTGGTGCTGCTTCTGGCATTGCTACTGGAGAACCATCAGACATGGTTGGTTGTTGACCTTGCATTTCTGGTGCTGGAGCTGGAGCTGGTTGTTCCATTCCTTGTTCCATTGGTTGACCTTGACCTTCTGGTGCTTGTTCTGCATCTGGAAGAAAATCTTTCTCACTAAGATTGTTTTCTTTCATATAGGCTTGAGCAACAACTGGTATACCTTGAGGGAAACCTTTCTTTGCTTCTTGTGCTAATGCAAGTGCACCAAGTTTTGATACCGCTTTTTTAATCATTAACTGTGCTGTCTCTACTGCAATTTTATCTGATGTAGGATCTTGTAAAATACCACGGTATTTATTTAATGATAAAAATTGTTTAGATAAATCAGCAGGAGTATAACCTCCTTTTTTCAAAGGCTTATTAAACATCTTAAGGATCATAGGATCCTTTATCATCATTGACTTAGTATCACTAAAAATAAAACTGTCATCTGGAAGATTTAAAGGGACACCATTTTGACTGTGTCTTGGTCCTTTAATTTCATAAAATAATGGATAACCAGATGGATCAAATGTTAATACAGTTTCTCCACCTTCTGCTTCTAGATTAGCTTCTTCTCTTGGAACCTTTGTAATTGTTGTTCTCTCTACAGATTTAGGTTCAGTAAGTTTTAAGTTACCACCTCCAAATGCAGATAGATCATTAGCAAGAGATCCGTCAACTTGGTACCCTGTCTTTGCTTTAGGTACATTTGTTACTCTTACTTTAAAGATTTCAGGTTCTTCTGATATTTTAACTCTATATTGCATATTAGTTATTTTAAATATTCTACTTTACCTCCTGCAGCTTCAATTGCTTTAATCTGCTCAAGTGTAAGTGTATATACTCTTCCTTTTTGGTATTGTTTATTTCCAGTACCACCCATTTTAGTATTTACTTCATTACCTTCAAAGCCAACATTCTGAATGTTTTTACCCCATTGATTGTACCAACCTTTATCTCCCATTTGAGAACCAGTAACTTCAGCAGAACCAAATCCAGATTGTCCTGTGTTTGCAGTTGCTGCATCAGAAGTTCTGTATTGTTTTCTTGCTGGATCTAACACATTTTTTTCATTGTTGATTGCATTACCAATACTGGTTGCCATACCAAAGATACTTGCTGGTCCACGGAATAAATCTGCTCCCATTTGTTTAGGATCAAATGTATATGCTGATTGTTCAATAGTTCTACCAACAAAATTTGGATCACTAAACTCTGGTTGATCAACTGTAATACCATTATTAGCCATAGGAATCATATCACCACCATATGCCATGTATGCCATATAAGAAGGAATAAATCCACCTTCTTTACCACTTAAACTTGGTGCAGGTAATGCCAAAGGATTTGGTTTTGCATATGGATTAGCTAATCCTGGATTACTTAGTTGTGGACCAGATGGTTGTGCAGGAGCTGTAGTAGGTTCAGTTGCTGGTGTAGTTGCAACTGGAATTTCTGGTTCATATACTGAATCTATTCCTGAACTAGACGATGTACCTGCCGGATACAAAGTATTATATGCCGGTCTTGCTGGAGCATTATATGAAAGAGTTTGTTCCTGAGGATTATCAAATTGATCAGCTCTTTCCATTGCACCCATACCAGAACCTGAATATCCAGCAGCAGGGTTTGTAATTGTCTTTTTAGTAGGAGCATTATAGGTTGTATTTATTGCACCAGCTTGATCTACAGTATTTTTGTATTCAGGATTGTTCTGATAATTATACATAAAATCTGTTACAGCATTGCCTGTTCCAGTAGCTGCATTTGTATTTTTAGTAGGGGTATCATAGGTTGTATTTATTGCACCAACTACTTCATTACCTTGATTGCCTGTGGTTACATTAGGATTAACGGAAGCTTTTGGTGCTGAAAAATCTACAGCTGGTTGTTTTGCAAATGCATTTGGTGTACCTTCTTGAAAATCTTCAGGAAACTGTTCCATTCCTTTTCCTGTTTGTCTTGCTGCTCTTCTTTCTCCACGTCTAATTGCTCTTTCAGATTTATTACTTAATCCGTCAGTATTTGTTTGTTCAGGAGTATTTGCACCCGGTGCATTAGCAGGTCCTTGAGTTCCCATATCTCCATCTGCTTGTAGGTAGTCAGGAATATTATTACCATCACTATCAGCATTATATCCAGAATATCCTGGACCAGCTGCATTTGGATTATAACCTGGTGCATTTTCTGGACCAGCAGCATTAGGTTCACCTGGAGCTCCTGCTTCAGATTTAGGTTTATTTTCACCAGTTACAGGATCTCTATACCAATCAGTAATTTGCTTTGTATCAAATGGGTTATACCATTTACCTCTATCTTTATAAGTTTCTTGTCTTAAGTGTTTAGTATCTTCTCCTATATTCCAATTAGGAGAGAAACCTTGTGTATAATTAAAATCTCTACTTAATCCAAAGCCAAGTCTTTGTGGACGACCTATACCCATTTGCTGCATTTGCTGCATATACTGCATATACTGTTGCATTTGCTGTGGGCTAAATTGCTGTGGATTGATAGTTTGATTTTGATTAGGTGGTTGTACCGGACCTGCTGGACCTTGAGTAGGTGTAGGATTTGGAGCAGGTGTTCCTGTAACTGGTACATTACCATAGTTACCACCAATAGTTGGTGCCTGTAAATCTAATGGACTCTTACGTACAAAAGGATTTGTTTGGTCATAACTAATAGATGGTTTATTTTTTAATGTACCATCTAAATTAACTTTATTTCTTGCCCATGCTTCAAATCCAGTTTCAGCTTTAGGTAATACATTACCTCCCATAGCATACTGATCATCTCCACCATAGACAAACTTCATTAGCTCAGTTGCATTAGGGTCAATCATAGATTGATCAATAAAACCACCATCTTCAAATTCAGAGGGTCTTCCCCATGGATCAATGATCAACTCTTCTGCAGTAGGTAAATCAATTTTAGATGGCATTGGTATACCATTCATATCTACACACATGTCTTTTGCAGCATCATAAAATGATCCTGGAGGACAAGTCAATTGTTTTTTCTTTCCTGACTTTTGTTTTTGTGTAGCATCAGATCCAGGAGTATTACCTGCAACTTCATCTAAAGCTTTATTATTTACAGTCTCAACAACTTTCTTTCTAACTTGTGCAGGATAAGAAACAGATTTCCAACCTGAACTCATCATGCCAGGCATCATGTTCATACTACCTGGTAAGAAGTTAACTAGATTACCAAGAGCTTGTACATCCCAATCAGCAGTTGCTTTTCTCATACCACCTAATGGTCCAAACTCATAATTAACGTCAACTCCTGGAATTGCAAATGGTGTTCCAAATAAAGCCTTGTTAGCTCTTCTTACTCTTCCACCACGGGCATATTGATCATTCATAATAAAACTGTTTAATGTATTTTGATAAGCTTCCTCAGCTTGTTTTTGCATCATTGCTTCATTACCAATTTGTTTTACTGCACCAGCAAACATTTGGTTTTGTTTTGTAGAGTTCCCCATCGGATCACTAATGTCACCATTAGGAGGTAAAAAGAATTCATTGTTATTAACTTGGTCACCTTCTGCAGCTTTCTTAAGTTGCTTTACATATGACTTTACAAATTTACTTTTACTAGGAACAGTTCCTCCTCTTGCAAATTCAGAGTCAAATGGAGCAGCATCTAAACCAATAAAGTAAGGTTGAGTTTGTTTTGGAAAAATACTATTTCCTACAAACTCTCCACCAGCAGCATATTCCCCATCTTCATCAGCACCCTCATTTACAACTTCTAATCCAATGTTCTTACTATTGTAGTCATATAAGTCTGTACCGGAAGGTTCATTTTCTTCTACTTTTTCTTCATATGGAGCAGTTTCTTCATAAGGTGCTTTTTCTTTTTTTGCATTATAATAGTTTTCATTATCTTGATATCTATCATAAGCATCATAGACTAAATTTTCTACAGCATCTCTTTTTATCTTATATGCTTCAAGTTTAGAGATTACATCTTCTGGACTTGTACCATTTTCGATTTCAGACTCAATAAAATTTTCCACAGCAGCAGTCTTACCACCCTTTGCTTTGCTTACTAATTTATTAAGTTTACTAACAAAACGTGGTTCTTCTCCAGGACTTGCTTTGCGGATTCTTACTTTCATAATTATTGCTATATATTAAATATACTAAAATTTAATTTATTTAATAAACTTATATTGTTTATTAAACCTGCTCAATCACATAGCCTTGTGCAATCAAGTCTTGTATTTCTTGTTCCGTTAATTCTGTTTCAACTGACCCACCTGTTTTTTGTGGTTTAGCAAATCTTAAAAATTTTGCTAATTCCATTGGATTTTTTAATTTATTAGCTTTATCAATTGCAGCATCTTTTGCTTTACCAAGTTGTTTTGCCAGTTTATTTGCTTTTTCTACAGTCTTATAATGATAGTCTGTTGCAGTTTCATCACCTAGTCCCTTAACACTAGAGTCTAATCCTCCAAATGTTGATTTTACTTCATTAATTATAGGGTATGCATTAGCATCATTAAACTTTGTAAATGGTAAGTAGGCAGCTGCAACTTTTCCTGTACTATATAAAGCATCTAACAAATCCTCACTCTTTCTACTTTGAGCATAATTTAATAGATCAGTTGTAGCTCTAGGAGCATATTTTGTAGCTCCCTCATAAGCACTATAACCTTTTAATAATTGATTTCCAGTTAGTCCTGTACCAAGTATATTTTTTTTGAGTACATCACTGATTTCAGCAGATGTTGCTTTTAATCCTTGTGAACCTACCTTAGCTTTAAGAGCTAAACTCAGCATATCTCCTCCAAATCCTGCTACATCACGGTTATCCCAGTGTACTCTTGCACTTGCACCAGTTGATCCTGGATTCACAAAATTAAAAATATTATTAAGCCAGTTATCATGAAGACCTGTTGCTCTATTGTAATATTGATACTCAGATTTATTGCCATCTCTAACACCAGTACCTTGACCAACTAATGTTCTATTACCTCCTAACCATTGACTACCTGTGTATACTGGATCTGCTAAAAAATTAGCAGCTTCATTTAATCCTTTATCTAATAAACCTAACTTGTTATATGCTTCTTGTTCTTTTTTTAGAAAATTATTATAGCCTGCATCATTAAGAGCATTTCTAAATTTATCAGAATCTTCAGTGGCCTTTTCAAATTTACTAGGATCTATAGCAAAACCTTGTGCAACCATGTCTCTTAATGAAAGATCATTTTGATTACGGTATGCATCTCCAAGTACTAAAGCAGCATTTCCAGAATTAAGTGCTTGATTTATTTCTAGATTCCTTAGGTGTCTTTCTTTATCTTGATTAAACTCATACCCAAGTTTAGATGGTTGGGGTAAGACAACATTCTGATTAATTCCATTTGGATTATCAGAAGGGTTTGACTGAGCTAATAATGCAGCTGCTTCTTTTTCTTTTTCAATTTGTTTTTTTCTTGCAATTTCAGCAGCTTGATCACTTTCTTTTTTTACTTCAGCTTTAAGAGTTTTAATCTTTTCCTGATTCTGTACAGTTGGTGCAGTTCTTGTTGCAGAACTTAATTCCATTTTTGCTTGCCCTGGTAATTTAGCAGGACCTACATTTCCTTGTACACCTCTTGGTTGTTCTACTGCAGGTTGTCCAGGAAGTACAACAGCATTCTTATTCAACTCAGCTGTTCTTTTTCCATCAGGATCTTTTATTGGCACAAAGTTATTACCTGTACCCTTATTGCTAATATACCATTGGTCACCTATCTTTTTATAAGATGCATTTGGATTACCAGAATAAGCATATATAGTTCCACCATTATCCATTCTATTTAATGAAGGTACAGAGATGTCTTCTACAATATAACCACCGTTTACATAAAATGCAATTTCTGATTCAGGAATATCTAATTCAATAACTCCACCCATTTCATATTCATTTTGATCTACTGTTCCACCATTTAGGTATTCATACTTTTTTGTTTTAGGATTAAAACCATACCATTTGGATGTAGATGGCCTACCCCATTTATCTTTTTTAGTTGCAGAATTTTTATTTGTAACTTTTTGCTCTAAGCTTAAATACTTAGAGTTATCTAAAACTCTGCTTGCATAGTTATCTCTTGTGTTCCAAGTCTTTGGTAGTGTAGTCCAGATATCTTTCTTTTGTTTATCTGTAAGTTGCTGATTATATCTTATTCCTAATACTACTGTTGTACCTAAGGCAGCTTTAGATGGTTCCATAAAGTCAGCATTAGAATTAATCCCAACGGACTTAAGTGCTTTTTTCTCATCAGCACTTAAATAGTTCCAACGGATTTGTGTTAAGCCTACACTTCTAGAATCTTCTTTTGCACCATAAGTAGAATATTTAGATTGGTAATCTGGAGAACTAGAACCTTTAGGATCAAAATATTTTTGTGTAGCTCTAGCTAAATTACCTACTGCACTATGTGTATCAGCAAAATTACTTTCAGTACCAAAAATACCAAATGCTATTTGAGCAATGTCATTATAAACATCTCCATTTATCTTAGCTGCTTTCATAGCTTTCTGTTTGTTTTGTTCTAATGAACTAACAAACTTATTTACTACTTCTAATTCCTTATCATCACTAAAATCAAAATATGTAAACTTATCATTTATAAACTTGTCTTTATCCAACTTAGCTTTAATAGGTACATAATTAAGAGTGCTTCCTAAATTTACACCTTGACCTTTTTGTGCATTTCCTTTTGAGTCCTCATAAAAATTATAACCCGCATTAGTTGCATTTTTATTTAACTCTTTAACTCTATCCGCTTGAGTAATCTTAATAAATTGTTCACCCGTTTTTGGAGCAGCATACCATACACCATTTTCTTTCTTATATACTTTACCATTATTTTTATAGGTATAGTATGGGGATTTGTTTTTTATTTTAAAATTTAACTGATCATTTTCAATTACAAATTCATTATTTGGATCTTCAGGTAAAACATATACTTCAGAAGAATTTTCTAAATATTTATTAAGGTTGTCTAATGTAGTTTTATTACATCTTATACATCCATTTGATACTCTTGAATTGTCATCTGGAATGAATCCCTTATGGATTGATGTTGCTACATTATCAACTTTACCGGTTTTTAAAAAATTACTATACTGGCTTTCGTTCATCATGTTAAATAATGGAAGGCCACCATAACCCTTAGGATCAATATTAGAGATATAGTATTTACCTGCACCTGTAGACTTATTACCTTTATCAAAATCAGCGGCTCCTACTTGTGCTTCTTTAGAATCAATTATCCCGTCACCATTTGTATCTTTAATTTTAGTTACAGTTTGGGCATCACTTACTGAAGCTCCTAAATCTACAGCAGACGTAAATAAAGGTTTACTATTACCAGGTTGATAGACATGCATCAACCCTTTCTTTTTATCTACAATGATGTAGTTTTTATCACCTTTAATACTATTTTTATAATTGATAATTTTATCAGCATTAGCTGATGTGTTTAATTCTAAATTTTTCTGTTTAATTTCATCCCAACTCTTATACGAATCTGCTTCTAATTTAACAGTAGATTTAGAAACATAAGGATCATTTAAATCTGTATTTTGTTTATTTAAATTTGCTTTAACTGAAGGGGTATTTAATCCTGCTTTAGATAATACCTCTTCTGAAGGTTTAAAATCTTCTCCTGCTAAGTTAGTTCCATATTTTCTGCCTTTATATTCAAAAATATTGTTAGGTCCATATGTACTTCTTGCTATTTTAAAAGCTTCATTAAATGTTGGTGCTGAACTAATCGCATTACTAGAAGTTGGAACTGGTGTTTGTGGTGTTACTATAGGATCCGGTATCATTGGTATTTCTGGTGCCACTTCCATTGTTGGTGCCACTTCCATTGTTGGTGCCACTTCCATTGTTGGTGTTATTTCAGTTTCTAGTTCACCACCAGCAGCATAAGAACTTTTATATTTACCAGGATCATTGGGACCTTTTTTAAAATATACATTATTATTAGGTCCTTTTGCTTTAGGATCTTTTTCAATTACAACTCCATCCGGTAACTTATTATTAGAACTTAAATAAAGCAAATAGTTAGTTTTTTCTTCCGGAGTCATATCACTTGCTCCAACTTTAGCACCAATATAATTGTTATAAACATCTTCTCCTGCTTCTGATAATCTAGTTAGTAAACTTCTAACATCTTCTCCTGGATTTACCAATGTCATAAATTCATGACCAGCACCTAAAAGATTTGAACCTATAAAACCTAAAGCAGGAGATATATAGGGAATATTTCCTGTTGCATCTGCTATACCTTCTGCAACATATCTTGCAGCAAGAGGATGTCTAAAATTATCAACTTCTTCTCCAGCATCTTCTGTTGCGGCAGCAGCTGCTGTATGGGCTCTTTCAAATGGAAAACCTAATTTTTCATTTATATTCCATTCTAAATTTCTAAGATCATTTAAACCTTTAGGTTTAATTTTTTCTTCTGGTGTAACTTCAGGATTATAAATATCTACATTGCGTTGTTCTTCTGCTAATATAGTAGCTTGTTCTTGATCAGCAATTCTTGGAGATTTAGATAAATCATTAATCTTTTGAATTCTTTCTTGTGAAGTTATTCTTGGTTGTAGACTAACTTTAGGAGCTGATTGAACTACTGGAGCACCAACAGGTATAGCTTCATAAGTTAATTTTTGAATTAATAAAGGATCAGTTACTGGAGCTCCAGACTCATATATCCAATTACCACTAGCATTTTTTTTAAATTTAGCTCCTTCATATCCACGAACTTGAACTAAACCTCCATCTGGATATTTATATTTAGCCTTAGGATTATAAATACCTGGTGCTTTCTTCTTTCTCTTTTTAAACAGTGGATTCTTAGCAAACAATCTATTTGTTGCAAAAAGATTACTGTTCTGTAACTTACCGCCTTTTTTAAACTGATCCATTATCTGTATGAGAATTGATTTTTAGTATTAAATAATTTCAAGATCATATTAGTGTTCTTTGTATCTTTTTTAGAAAGATGCATGAAGTTTACCATATGTCTAAATTTCTTTCTTTGAAGTTGTGGTTTATCATAATTAACAGCAAAAGGATTAATTACTTTTTTATATCCACTAGCATCAGTTAACCATAAGAAATTTTCAGGATAGTTACCTAATAGTACAGTACTATCTGGTATAAGCTGTCCTTGTGGAGGATATCCTGAACCTATAGGGAATTCACCACGGTCTTTTGTAATATCCCAGAACTGATTAATTCTATATTTGTTTTCTTCTTTAGAGAATAAGATATCAAATGAACTTCCTCCAGGATTTAGTTTTGGGTATTCTAATGAAAGAGTAACGTTATTCTTAGGGAAAATATTAAGGTTAAGGTAACCTGATATTTGTTCTGAGTTATAGACAACAAGTTCATCAAAGTTATAATCTAAAACATGAAACTGATCTAAACAGTATTTATTCTCTCTTCTGAAACATTCAAGAACATACTCAACAGATTTTAATGTAGTTACTGTTTGCCCAGTTGTTATAGGGAACTCAATTTCAAATGGATATTGTACTCCATAAAAATTACAGTAGTCATCACAATTTGCATTGTGTTTATACAGTTCATTATCTTTAATACTTACAAAACTTCCTTTAGTTGGTAATGTAAGATTTGGATGCCAGTCATGAAAACTAATCCAGAATTTACTCTTAGGGTCATAGCTTGTAGTCCATGAAGCATCATCAAAAATTAATGGGTCACCTAATGGCAAATAAACTGGTGGTTGTAGTTTACCACCAGCATCTGTTGGTGTATATAAGAATGCACTTATCTTACCATTATTTACATACTGTACTCTATTAGCTAATGGAAAACCATTGTTATCAAACTCTTTTAATGCATAGTCTTTTTTAGAAAAATACAATACAGAGTTTGAGTTATCATATACAGCTTGCGTACCTACACCTGCTACTGGATTATCTGCATATGGGAATTCAGGAAAATCACTAAGTAATTGAGATGGTAAAAATTGATCATACCACCATTTCATACCAGCTTGATTGATTTCTTCTAAACCTTTTCCATATGCAAAGATCTTACCTTGCTCTTGTGAGATATAATAAAGTCCAGCAGGAGTTGAGATTACACTAAGTCTTCCTTGAGAAGAACCATACATGTATGGCTTATCTGCTACAACTATGTTTTGTGGTTCTCTTGCAAATAAACCTCCATCACCAATAATAACTTTTGTACCTGAACCATCCATCTCTAATGTATCTACACCTTGGAATACAAGTGGACTATCATTTTTAAATGTAACTAATGCACCAGTTTTAGCAAATGATTTAACGGCACTAATTTCACTCTTAAAGTCTTTTCTATTAAATGGTAAATATACAAACCAATGATCAGTTGTTTCTGAATCAGCTTGTGGTAATGAATATGTTATTGTATTTGGTAAATAAGTATAACATAATTGTGCAACATTTGGATCATAGTATACACTTTGTAAAAATCCAAATGAAGTAAGTCTACTTGTTAATCTATTGATGCTTAATGAATAATCATAGATATAATAGTTTCCTTCTGTAGCAGTAAGCTTATCCATTCTAAACATTGTGTTTAGATCGGTGTACATATATGGTTGATAACATTTTTCATAGTCAAATGTACCAACTTCTCTAAAGTCAAGTAATACATCTGATTCTACAACAAAGTCTCTTACACCTGATGCTGAAAGATAGAAGTATGAATTTTTTGCAAATTGAAAACCAGGATAAAGACCTGTATTATCATTAGTTCTATTATAGTTTTCATTATCTAAGTTAAAATGACTATTTGGAGCAAAACCATAACCTAAATTTGCGTTATTAAATAAAGTAGCAAATGCTGCAATATTAGTAACTTGAAATTGAGAAATATCATATTTATTACTATTTACCCAATATCTTGGTTCACCAATCATTTGACTATCTAAGTAGTTGTATTCATATCCATTAGGATCACCATACAACCAATCATAGAAAAAGAACATTGGATTCTTTTCTGTAAATCTACATACATAAGTATCGCCACCAAATAGTTCTGTGGTAGATGGAATTACTTTTTTAGTATATGTATTTACTGTTTGAGATCCATTAGGTAAAGTAACTGTTACATTAAATATTTGTGGTGGTAAATTTGATGGAACATTTTGCTCACATGGTGTGATTGGTAATTGAGTAATTGATCTTAACTGACCATACTGATCATCTAAATCAATTTTTAGTGCTGCATAATGACTAGCAATTGGAGTATCAAATTCAATACTTTTTTCTTGATCATTAATTTTTGGTCCTAAATTTTCATCATCAGCAATACCTAAATTTACTAATGAAAGATCTTGTCCAGTTAAAAGTTTAGGTCCATCTGTTTGATTATTATTTGCTCTTTCAGTTCTTAGTACCAACAGCTTCGGTCTCTTGTAATTATTGATTGTATATTGATCAGTAATAGGTGTTATAAGA
>Ga0307379_10011016_pt1 | contig 11920 bp, 5 predicted proteins | sample UN2MG_FD_202237 | JGI IMG/M metagenome (GOLD analysis project Ga0307379, IMG submission 202237) | Soil microbial communities from Risofladan, Vaasa, Finland - UN-2 | ecosystem: Environmental > Terrestrial > Soil > Coastal area > Acid sulfate soil | place: Finland: Risofladan, Vaasa | collected... | reverse complement strand
GGTGGGCTGACCTACGCTCGCGACGCTGCCCTTCGGCGTACTGGGGTCGGTCGTCTTGCCCGAACCCTTCATCTTGACCATTCCGCCGGCCTGCACCGACTCACGCGGGCCAGCGCCTCGCGGGGCGTGTCCGATGGCTGCGCCATAGGAGAGGGTCACCTTGAGGAGCTTGTCGATGCCGAGTGGGACGACCAGCGCTTTGATCTTCAGGCTGGGGTCTGTGAGCATCGCCTGTCCAAAGCGGTGATGGCCGTCCAGGATGTAGCCATCCTGAGAAACGATGATGATCGCGTTCGTGAGCAAGAACCCACCCGCGGCCGGTACGCCGAACTTGAGGATGCTGGCGATGAGCTTGTCGTAGAAAATCTCGTTCTGTAGCGGCTTCAGGTTCTTGACTGGGACCATCGTGATGCTCGCGGGGATCGCGTCGTCCTTCTGATCTCCGTCCATTCGTCCGAGCGTGACCCACAACCGGCCTTTGGTCCCGCCTTGCAGCCCGCCCTTCCAATCCGGGAACTTGCCGCTGCCCAATTCGGGCATACGCGCGGCCACCTCGGGGTTGTAGACCTTCGACACGTCGGCCCAAGGCTCAAAGATGTCGATGTGGCCGCTCTTGAGCCTCTTCCCGAACTTCACGATGTCTTCAGGGTCGATGACGGGCATCTCATCTCGTCGGAGATTCTTCGCAAACCGCATCTTGCTCTTGAGCAGGGAGAAATTCCTGTCGAGGTCCGGGAGATCCACCTCAAGATTGGCGTCATCGGCCTGGGAGTACAGCTTCTCGGCGTAGCTTCTGGCCTGCGCACCGCTGATCTTGGCGACGTTCATGTTGAACACCGCAGGCCCGAGGACTGAGGATCCAACCTCCTTGCGGGTAGCCTCGTCCATGGACTCCTTGCGGAGGAACTTCTGCCGCTTAGCCAGGACAGCCTTCTGTGCTGGGGTCAGCTTCTTGCGGCGTAGGCGTGCCGCCAAGGCTTCCTTCTTGTGCTCGGCGGCGGAAATGCCTTTGCGCTTGCGACGCTTCTCCTTCTGGCGCTCGGCCAAATCCTCGTCGCTCTCCGCCATCACAACGTCCCCACCGCACTGCGGACACTTGGACGGGTAGCGGCCGACGTACTTCGGCATCCCGAGTCCGCACTCACCACACTGGCGGGCGGAGCCTGGGGTCTTGAAGGCTGCTCGGACCAGGCCGGGGGTAGGGGAGAACGTCTCCATCCGCTGCTCGGACATCGACCTCTCGAAGCGTTTGGCTAGCTCCATCGCCAAGAACTCCCGCTCTTTGCGTGGGAAGGTAGCTTCCAGCGATCCGCCCTCGGATTGCACGTAGTCCTTGGCGGTTGGGTCGACCAAGGTCTTCAACAAGTGCGAAGCAGCCTGATCCCGGCGGTACTGCCCTGCCGACTTCTTGCGGCCTAGCTGCTGAAACGCGCGCTGCATGTTCCCGAAACCTGAGATGCTGTTAGTGATCTCGGCGTCCAAATCCTCGATGGCCTGGGCGTCAAGGCTACTGGGCGGGATGCCGGGGGACGTATCGCCCCCACTGACTTCAGTCAGCCCATCGCGGTGGCCGGGGGCTCCGGCTTGCACGGCCCGCTGCTCCCCGATGTCCTTGACGTCAGGATCCCACGGATCCAAAAGCCGCATGAGCCACCCCAAGCGATCTTGGAATGCATGATCGGCTACGTGGACACCCTCATTCGAGGACGGGATGTGTGCCACGATTGCGCGGCCGTCCCGCTCGGTGCGAAGGCCGACGGCACCTGTGGACGCCGCGGCGAGGGCCGAGATGTCGGTGGCCTCCTCCAAGTCCAACGGCGTTTCCAGGGAAATCCAAACGGTGCGAGCCCCCAAAATGGCGTGCGACTCGAAGGTTGGGATCGACGTGTCCATGTAGGCTTCGCAGATGGACGCGTTGGGGGCTAGCGCAACCTCAATGGTGGCGAGGCCGTCGCTTTCGCAGACTGTGGCGCGAACAACGTAGGACTCGACGGCTCGGAGAGCCTCGCGAAGGGTGTTTTCCACCGCCGCGGTGTCCTGGGTCTCGATGAACGCGCGGGCGACCAGGAAGGGGAGCGGGCGACCAAACGTGTCCAAGCTGTTCGGGCGCGCGTGAAGGCGGACAGTCGGTGGTGTGACGCGGCCATGCTCGTGGAGAGCTGCGATGGCGATCTCTACATGCCTGCGGAGCCCAGCCTCCAACGCCTCGTGGACCAGGTGGAACTTGGCTTCCCCCGGAAGATCGGGGGACGCGGCCTCCTCCCGAGAAATCGAGAGAATCGCGCGTTCGGACAACGGGTCGGACGTGTAGCCGAGGGTCTGCACCGCGCGGCGGACATTCGCCTCAACGCCAACTTGGCGATGCCCGCGGCTGAGACGCCAGGTGACACCCCCGTCATCGCGACGCTCCGGGCGCATGGACTGCTCCAGCACAGCGAGCACGGCGGAAGCGTCGGCGGAGTTGTGGTTGTAGGTGACCGCCGTGTCGCCCTCCCACAACACTGCGATGGCCCCATACTCTGGGCCTCGGTACAGGGTCACCGACTCGTTGCGTGGTGGGGTCTTGTAACCCTTCTGCCGGGCCACGTTGAGTGCCGTTGCGACCGCTTGCTTAGGTGCCATCTTCTGGCCTTTCTGAGGTCCGCTACCAGGGCCTTTGCGAATCAGCCGACCGATCTCCCGACCAACAAACCGCTGACCCTTTGGCGTCATCTTAGACACGGTAGCCCCTGTATGGAAAGGGCTTCACAGAACTGGAGACGCCGAACACCCCTCCAGCCCTGATCCACCACATTTATTAGGTGTAGGTGAACCCGGTCGCCAAGGTGCCTCGGCCGGTCCACGAGCCACCAGTATTCTCCACCGTCACATCGACAGCGCCGATGGTCCCGGCTGGGGTGTCGCAATCGAGCGAGGTCTTGGTCTGCCCTGTGATGTTCGTCGCGACCACGCCGTCGAACTTCACGACGACGTCGGCGCCCTCCAGGTTGTAGCCGGTGATTGTCACCGTGGTCCCGCCAGCCGCTGCGCCGGATACGGGGTCAAGTGAGTCGATAGCCGGGGTAGGACCGTGAAAGGTCGAAGCGCCATACCAACCGTCGATACGCGCCTCGTCCGACGCGTCGAGAACGGCAGTAGTGCCTGCGGGTGGCGACCAGGCTGCTGCCCCGTCCCACATGACTACGGTCTCGATCAACCCGTCAGAGTCTCTGACCACTGCATACCTAGAAGACATAGACCGTCACCTGTCCTGCGGCACCCGCACCTGTATTAGCGCCAATAGTGGCACCTCCGCCCCCGCCAGGCTGAGTTCCAGCGTTACCGGCACCAAACGTTTTTCCAGCGGCTCCATTGCCGCCAAGGACAGAGGTCCCTCCGGCGTTGGCGGCACCAGACCGCGCTGATCCGCCCCCACCGCCCCCATAATGGGAGCTTCCAGGAGTGAAAAGGGAGCCTCCGCCGCCACCCGCTGCTCGTCCCCCCGCACCGCCACCGTTGACGCTACTAGGCTCTTTAAGGCTAGCGCCGTTGCCTCCGTTTGGGCTGCCCGGTGCGCCGTCAGTTCCTCCAGAGGCGTTACCGCCTGCCCCAAGCGCCCCGCCGCCTCCGCCGCTACCGCCGTTGTTTCCGCCGCCGCCGCCGCCATATCCCGTCGCGAGCGCTCCGAAGGTAGTATTTGATCCTGAACCGCCGTTGCTTCCGCTGACGGATGCAGCACCGCCAGCGCCGACGGTCACCGTCTGGTTGCCGCCAATGGCGCTCATAAGAATCAAGGATTCGGTGAAGCCCCCACCGCCGCCGCCACCGGCATTACTCGCGCCTGATCCGCTGCTTCCACCGCCGCCCCAACAATGCACCAACGCAATGGTTCCAGACGCCGGCTTTACCCAGGTGCCGGAACTGGTAAACGTCTGGACGTCTAGGGCCGCCGGAACGGCAGGGAAGTTCGCCAGCTTGAGCGGTGTGATGTATCGAGTGTCGTCTGTGCCTGCGTCGGTTTCAGCCTGCGTGGCTCTTTCCGAGCCGCCTACTACGGTCTCGCTGGCCGCGATGGTGGGTTGCGGATCAGCGAGGACTCCAGACAGCCCTGCAACACTAATCTCATCACCTCCACCATTTTGATGGGAGGCTGCGTGTGCTGAAACCGGTATGGGCGTTCCTTGATTGTCGGTTTGAAGGTCCGCTGCCAGCACGGGCCGGACTTGGCCGGTCGTCAGATCCTTGCCTAACGGATTAACGTTCGCCATGTACCCCCCTAGACCAAGTAACCAAGGAGATCGACAACAAGGGCCTGCGAAGTCCCAGTAGCGCCTGTGTCGATTCCATATTTGATGACGGAGGCAGCGGAGGCAGCAACCAAGACGCCTCCGGCGTTCGCTAGGTGATAAACCTTGGCCGTAGTCAGCAGCGCAGTATGCGCCTGGCTCACCACAATGTCATCCTCGCCCGCAGCCACGCCGATTCCTGCAACAAGGCCGACGGTGATAGCGGTTGCCTCACTCACCCGCACCATGGCGCCCATGATGATAGCGGTCCTACCTGTAGGAACTGTGTAGAGGTTAGTGGTCCCAGGTGTCTTAGCATCGGCAATGGCCGTCGAACTGAGCACACTAGGCAGCGGCAACGTGTTGACCTGGACTACACCGCCTGTTGACTTGAGATCGACCCCACCAGTGCCTGTGTTAAGGACGACAGCAGTAGCACCAGTGACGTTCCCAATGGTGATCGTCTTCGCAATGGCATTTGTGCCGAGGTCGATGGCGCCCGTGCCGGACTGAAGCAACAGACTTGAAGTCGACGCTATAGAGCCAACGGTAACGGTCTTGGCCCCTGTGCCGCCAGTACCAACGTTGACTGGCATTACTGCTGTCGAGGCGGCACCAGCAATGCTCACCCCGGCTGTGCCGGCATTGATTACCAAGCCGGTGGCGCCCGTTACGTTGCCGATAGTGACTGTCTTGGCGCTGGCTCCAGTGCCAAGGTTGACGGCTCCGGTGGTCCCGCTATCAACGGTGAGCGCCCCCGTAGTGCCGGTAAGAACTGAGAGGGCTGTCGCAGCGCCCGTGCTGATTGTCGAGTCAGCGCCAGTGAAGTTCAAAATAGACGCAGATGCGTCGTAGGTTACTGACCGCGTGCCGTCTCCAAATACAGCGTCACCATTGGCAGTGCTCGGAGTGATTCCGCCACCGACGTTAAGCGAGGTACCAAAATAACCTGTCCTTGGACGAGTCGCGCCCGACGCACCAACATCGTAAAGGTTGTCGGTGTGCGCGATCAGGTGTCCTGCACCAAGGATCCGCCACTTGATGGACAAATCACTAGCGCTCGGGTGGGTATTTCCCTGACTCAAAAACGCCAAGCTGGATGGCTTCTGTCCAATGCCGCCACCCACAATCTCACTGTAGCCGCGTATACCAGATTGCTCATAGCCGGTAGCGTTGGCGTGCGTCGCGTTGAATTGGACACCACCGCCGAGTCCGATGGTGTCACTACTCTCACCATCAACAACCGCCACTATCTGGCGATTGTTGTTAGCTACCGGACTATCTGAAATAAACTGTCCCGAGCGAGAAGCAGTGGAGCGGCATGTGATTCCTGTAACACCATCGAACTTGGCATAGTTGCCGCCGACACCCGTACTAAAAGCACCAACCGCTGTGGACGGCGATGTGGGTGTGCCAATGACCTGATACGCGCTCGTAAGTGTGAGGCTTCCGGCACTGGCATCCCAAGACAATTCACGAGTACCATCACCGGCCGCAAGATCTCCATTGGCTACTGCTGTGGTAGTGGAAGTGCCTACGTTCAGGAAGCCAAAACCACCGGCCCCGGAGCCGACGAACCCAGTCACAGTGGCTCCGGTAAAATCGACCGTACTGCCTGAAGGGAAGTCAGTGGTAACGCCCAAGCGACCAATAGCTAGAGACGTCGCCGTCGTTCCGCCAATGTTCAGCGCAGCGCTGGAGTCAACATTAGTACTGGTGATGGTGATCGCATTACCGACAACCATCGAGGTACCGAAGTAGCCCGTACGCGGACGTGTAGTCCCAGAGGCGCCGATGTCGTAGGTGTTGTCGCCACCAGAGGCTAAGAAATGTCCCGCACCTTGAAATTCCCAGCGCTTGGTGGCCTCCGTATAGAACGTCATCGGGCCTTGGCCGGTGCTCAACGCAAGCCCACCACTTGCGTTAGATGACGCTGAAAGGATGATAGTGTCTGGCCAGGTAGCGTGCGCAGCAGAATGCGCCGTAAACTGCGCCTGCGCATCTGCGGTTTCAATAAGCAAGCGTGAGCTAGCCAAGGCCCCAGTTGAGCTATTGTTTACATGAATATCCAGTGTACCGTTGGCCGTACCGGTGATATCCAAATAATCGCCGTCTGTATTGGCACCTGTGATGGCGATAATTCCAGCACCAAGCGCAAGAGTATTGGCGGAATTGTCCCAGAACAGATTGCCTGCTGAGAAGTCGTCAGCAGCGACGGCTTGACTCGACGTCCCAATGTTCAGCCAACCATTGATTTTGTTCCCAACACCAGCCTTGCCAATGGTGACGGTGCCCTGAGCAGCACCTCCACCAATTGCAATGGTAGTTGTATTGGCATCATCCCAGAGCGTCGCCGCTCCTGAGGTCGACCGTTGGATCGACCCCAGGATGGCGGCGTCAGCCTCACTCATCAGCGTCGGAGTAGGTTTCCCCGACGCTTTTCTAAGGATGATTTGTTGAGCCACGCTCTACACCAACCCCTTCAGAGTGTTGACATGATTAGCTGAAGAAGCCACTAGACTACGAGGCGAGCGCCACGAATAAGGTGGATCACGGCGAAGGGGTTGGTAACGGTCACGTAACCCGTCCCGTCCTTAATGTAGCCGACAATCTGAACAACGGCTCCAGAAGTGGTTGGCTCCACGTTCGTGAGGTTACCAGAAGTCTCCGACAGGAAGACCTCTTCACCACCAACCAGAGTGAGACCGTTGTCGAAGCGGGCCGTTGCCGGTCCTTCCGTAATGATCTGTCCTGCGGCGGCAGCCGTGATCGGCGCTTCGGCGATCCCGAGGAACCTGGAGGCAATAGTGTCCGTAGAAGCGTCTGCCTTGAGGACCGTGTTAGTCGCGCTGATATAGACCGCGTCACTAACGGCGATACCGCCTGCGCCTGCTGTATAGGAGGTCTCAAGAGCGGACCCGCCACCAGTTGCCTTCAACTCATTCAGAGCGCCGACGATACTGGTAGCAGTGAATCCGGTGAGCGACGTATTCCCAGTCTCGTTCAGAGTGATCGTAGTTGAGCGAGCGCCCAACGTCAGATCAGCAGAAGCTCCAGAAACAGTGAAGTTCGAGGCCGTAGCGGCATCGAGACTGATCCCAGCGGACCCGTCGACAGTGACCTCACCCGTAGCATTGACGTCGAAGATCCCACCAGCCGTGAAGACCATGCTGCCAGAGCCAGACTGGAGGGTCATGCTGGACGTGGAAGCCGTCGACCCAATGACGTTCGTCTTGGCGCCCGTGCCACCAGAGAACAGGTCGTTCGTCTGGACCGCAGCGTCGAGCGAGCCGATTGCGTAGCCGGGCGACCCTGCGGTCATGGTGATTCCACCATTTGCGTGGGTTGCCCTGAGCGTGACGGCGTCGGTAACGGCCTCGCCACTTTCGAGGATCGCCGAGCCCAACGTCGATCCCATCGTGAGATCGCCGGTGCCGGTCACCGTGAAGTTGCTGGCTGCGGAGCCGTCGATGCTGACTCCGGTGCCGTCAATGGTGACCGCGCCAGTTGCGTTCACGTCGAAGACCCCGCCCGCCGTGAAGGTCATGGCCCCCGTGCCGGACTGGAGGGTCAACGATGACGTAGTGTTCGTACTGCCGACCGTGACCGTCTGAACAGCCGCGCCAGTAGCGATCTGTGTCGTACGTGCCTGAGCGCCAGTGCCGATATCGATGTTTCCGGTGCCGGCGTTAATCACGATGCTAGTGGCGCCGGTACCGTTGCCGATACCGATAATGCGGGCGGCGGCGCCAGTGCCGATGTTGATGTTCTGGGCGACAGCGTCGTTGCCGATGTCAATCGTGCCACCAGACGAATTGATTTCGACGGACCCTACCGCGTCGACCAGAACACTGCCTGACGTTGTCGAGGAGAGCGACAGGTTACCACTGTCCGCAGTGACGTTGCTCGCACCGGTTCCGTCGATGCTGAAAGCGCCGGTAGCAAGCACGTCGAAGGTGCCTGTAACGTCGATATCGAGGCTAGCGCCGGCGTTGAGGTCCATCAGACCAGCAGACGTCAGGTCGATCTCACCTGCCGTAGTGGTGGAGATCAGAACGTCGCCAGCAGTGGTGGTTCCGAGCGAGAGGTTCGCGCTGGCGACCGTGAAGTTCGAGGCGCCAGCAGCGTCGAGGCTGATCGCTGGGGTGCCCGAAGTCACCGAGACGTCGAAGTTACCCTCGGCATCAGTCATCGTGATCGTGTTGCCGGCCACGTAGGCGCTCTGAAGGGAGGCACCTCCCGCTGTCGCCAGATCGGTGAAGGTCAGTGCTCCAGAGGTGGACCCTGCGCCGGTCTCCCAGATACCGTCGGTGCCGGCTCGGATAACCGAGACGTTGACCTTCGTGATAGTCGCCGTCGTATCGGTTGCGTCAACCGTGAAAGCAGTCTGCACGAAGTCGTGTGTCGGAGATGCGTCGATGGTAATGATGTCTGGATCACCGCCTGCTGCAACTGACAACACCTCATAAAGACCATCGTTGGTCGGGTCTGCTGCACCACTGACTTGAATGAAGTCACCAGCGGCAAGCGCGGTGCCGTCGCCGACGTTAACCGTGGTCGTAGTGGCGAATCCACCCGTGTCAGTGGTCGACGCAGTCGCTGTCGGCAGGTAGTTGACAACCAGACCACCGGTCTGGGCTGCAACCGTTGCGTAGTCCTTGTTGAGATACAAGTGGTTGTCGGCGATGTTCACCACTTCGGAGTCGATTGCAGTGGTTGTGCCGTCGACTACCAGATCGCCGGGGATCGTTACGGTAACCCCGGTTCGACCGATGTTGACGGCGGTCGCGTTCGTATCGCCAATGTTGATAGCACCCGAGGAGTCAATACCAATGGCGCCCGTGGCCTCAAGATCATAGGTCGACGTCGGAGTGACAACGGCAGTCGAGCAGTTCAGCGTATAGGCGCCAGAGTTCAAGTCGAGAGCGCCCGAAGTGGTGAGATCGATCTCACCGGCATTGCCCTGCAACTGAACCCCACCAGCACCGTTAAGGATCAGGCCGCCAGCAGCCGTGCTCCAGGTCGCCGCTGCGGCAGACGTAAGCGTCAGAGCACCTGCTGACGTTGTGAAATTCGACGCAGCGCCGGCATCAACGGAGACGCCTGCGCCCGAGTCGACAGTAACAGCACCAGCAGCCGAGTTCCCGAGAGCTACAGTTCCAGTGCTGGCGCCGCCCATCATCGTGATACTGGTATTGGCTGCACCGCCGCCGACCGTAATCGACGTAACGTTGGCGTCATCCCAGAGGTTAGCAGTTCCAGAAGATGACCTCTGGATACTGTCAAGGACAGCGTCGTCGGTGCCCTCTTGAAAGGTATGCGGGTAGGGCTTTGTGCCAGACCGCCGAAGCATAGTTACTTGCGCCATTTGTTCGCTCCGAATCTTGGTCTAAACGACGAGTCGAGGACCATCAATGAAAAAGGAAACCAACGCTGTCTCGCCAGAAATGGTCGTAGCGCTTAGTCCGGTATTGTCGGTTACATAACCGATAAGAAGAATGATATTTCCGGCGGCTGCTGGTGGAACACTTGTAGCCAGCCCGGCGGTAGTTGAAAGGTAAACAGGAGCACTATTCGAAGGCTTCGCTTCGCCTCCGACCCATGCGATAGGAACACGCCCATAGCTGATGACCTGGCCTGTCCCGGTGTCAGGAATTGATGTCTCAGTTACACCAATCAGGCTTGAGCTAGGGCCATCGTTGGTTGCGCTGGCCTCTGCAACATCATTGGCGCCGCCGCCAGACGCGTCAGGGGCGACCAACCGATTAGCCGAGATCGCAAACCCAGTGTCGTTTCCGTAAGTCTGTTCAACCTGTCCTGTAACTGGAGTAGCCGCGACAAGCTCGTTGAGGGCACCAATGATCGTCTGGTTAGACGTATTGAGCACTGTGTTGCCGGCATCATTCAAATTGTATGTTGCACCGCGAGCGCCTAATGTCAGGTCCAGCCCTGCGCCATTAGCTCGAATGGTAGTTGTAGTGGCAAAATCTAGAATGGCTGCGCTTGCATCCCATCTCATCTCGCGGGTGCCATCGCCCACAACGAAATCCCCGTTAGCAGCACTTGGCGTAATTCCACTACCAACATTTAGACTAGTACCGAAATAGCCGATCCTTGCGCGCGAAGCCCCGCTAGCCCCAAAATCATAAGTGTTGTCTGCACCAGAAGCCAAAAGGTGCCCGGCCCCCTGGATCTCCCATCGCTTAATGGACTGTGTATAAAAGGTCATCGGGCCTTGACCTGTGCTCAGAGCCAAGCCGCCTGCCGCATTACTCGACGCCCCCAGCAAAATCGTATCCGGCCAAGTGGCATGTGTGCCTGAAAACGCAGTGAACTGCCCCTGGCTATCCGCTGTCTCAATCAGGATACGCGCAGTGGCCAAAGCCCCGGACGAGTTGTTATCTATGTGGACACCGACATCGCCATTCGCGACGCCGAGGATATTCAGATACTCACCACCAGCGTTGATACCTGTAATGGAGATCGTTCCGGTACTGGCGTCAAAGAACAACTCACGAGTACCGTCGCCTGCTGCGAAATCACCATTGGCAACAGCCGCAGTAGCCGAGCCGACGTTAAAGAAAGTAGCTGGGACAACAGAATGGTCAATTGAGGCGTGTGCGAGTGTTGTTAGATCCCCGACACCTGTCAGTCCTGCGTGGTCAAGTAGATCGTGAGCCGTCTCATCAAGTACATTGCCAAGATTTACTCGCGCCGTTGCTGCACTAGACGCACCGGTTCCACCGTCCGTTACCGGAACGTCTGAACCTCCTTTAATAAACGGATTGAGTGGCATTACGGAGTCTCCTCAACAAGCGAACCACTCTCTAGGTCGACCAACCACTCGACACCATCCCAGACGACTCGGAATGTTGCCTCATCGGCATTCATCTCTAGATACTCTCCGGCAGACATTGCCCCGCCTGAGAAGCGCAAATTGTCACCAATCTGCGGGTCAACTCGAAAAGCAAACGAAGCCAGCCGACGGAAGGTGTAATTTGTGCCAGCAAGTAGTGCGCCCGTGGCCGGCAACGACAGGGTAACCGGAGCCGCTGCGCCACGATTGGTCTGAAGACTGCCGCTCTCTCCATCAAGAAGAAGAGCGTCTATAGTGCGCGCGGTGACATCAAAGGTGACACCTGCGGCGACCGGCGTTGTCCCGCCCTGACCAATGAAAACCGAAACACCTATAAGTTGCCAGTCGCCTGTGTGGGTATCCCCAGGGGCGCCACTAGGACGGCTGATCTCCACCACAACCGAGTCTCCAGCAGTGCGCTCAAGACCGGGGATTGAGTAAGCGACAGCCGTACGATGCACATCCGTATCAGCAGAGGTCGAGATAACAAAAGAGGTTGAAGGAAGTGAGGTAATCAACCCTGTAGCCACGCTGGCAGCGTCGCCGCTCAAATCGAGTTGAACGGCAGCAGCGACGGCAGAAGTCATGGCATAGGTAAAACGAACGTGGAAGTCCGAAGACCCATCCCAGTTGTCAGGAATCGTGAACTGGAACTTCTGTTCGTGAGTAGAGCCCTCCTGGAAGTCCAATGTATCGAAGCTGGCCTTAGTCCCGCCCACGGCAGGCGTACCAGCCGTATCGGCATAGACCTCAACTTGGTGGATAGCTGCGCTGGATGCGACTTGCCCGTTGTAGACCA
>Ga0307379_10011015_pt1 | contig 11920 bp, 9 predicted proteins | sample UN2MG_FD_202237 | JGI IMG/M metagenome (GOLD analysis project Ga0307379, IMG submission 202237) | Soil microbial communities from Risofladan, Vaasa, Finland - UN-2 | ecosystem: Environmental > Terrestrial > Soil > Coastal area > Acid sulfate soil | place: Finland: Risofladan, Vaasa | collected... | reverse complement strand
CCACCTGCGATTTCCCCTCGGCATCCGCCGGACGACCCAGGTCGTGACCGGCTCGCGCGAAAAGAACCTGCTGGACTGGGGCCTCGACAAGAACCCCGCGTACGGACGACTGCGCGGCCTGGGCGACCTCGTCCGCCACGTCGTCGACGACCTCCTGAAAGAGGGGTACCTGAAGCAGGAAGGCGACTTCGCGCGACCCGTCGTCGCCCTGACGCCGCGGGGCGCCCAGGCCGCCGCAGAGGTCAAACCCGACGCCCTGTCCCCCGCCCCGGCCGCGGCGTCCGGCCGCAAAGAAACCCGGCCCCCGGTCGGCGACGAATCGTCCATCCGGCAGGCCGTCCTCGAGTGCGTTGCCGCCATGCGACCCGCCCTCGGCGTCGGCAAGATCGTCGAGATCCTGACCGGGTCAAAGGCCGCGTGGGTGGCGCGGATGCGGGCCGACCGCCTGGCGGTCTACGGCACGGTCGGCGCCAAGCGCGAGACCGTGCGGATGGTGGTCGGGAGGATGCTCGCCGAGGGGCTGCTCGATCGGGATCCGTCGGCCCAGCGGCCGGTGGTCGAACTGACGGAGGCCGGCTGCCGGGAACTCCAGCGGCTGCGCACGGCCGCGCCCGAGGCCGACACCGTCGACGGAGACGTCTTACCGGTTCACGAGGAGGCGCCAGAGGCGGCTTCTCCGCCCGGAGTTCCCGTTACCGCCGCGGCCCCGCCGGATCCGCAGGTCGCGGCCCTGCGGCGTCGGGCCTACAAGGCCCTGCTCGCCCTCGAGAACGATCCGTCGCCCGACGTGCGTCGCTATGCGTCGCAGGCGCTGGCCGACCTCGTCCGCACCGTCAAGACGCAAGACCCAACCCGCGACCAGAACGCGTGACGCCCCCGGTCCGGCCGCGCTGCGGCAGGCCGACGGACCGCTGCCACATCGTTTTCAACTGGACGAAACGCCCCCCCGCGGCTACGGTTGACGGCGGCGGGGAACCCCTCGCACGCGATGGAGCCGACATGACCAGGGCATCTGTGCGCACTCCGGGGGCGCCGGCCGCCGCGGCCGAACCCAGGCCCTGGAGCGCGCCGCCGCCCACGGGGCCCACGTCTTCACGACCGTCAGCGAGGTCACGGCCCTGGAGTGCGAGCACCTGCTGGGCCGGCGGCCCGACGTGCTCGTGCCGAACGGTCTGAACATCGAGCGGTTCGTGGCCACGCACGAGTTCCAGAACCTGCACCGCGAGTTCAAGGAGCAGATTCAGCAGTTCGTCATGGCCCACTTCTTCCCAAGTTACACGTTCGACCTGGACCGCACGCTTTTCTTCTTCACGGCCGGCCGGTACGAGTACCGCAACAAGGGATACGACCTGGTCATCCAGTCGCTAGGCCGTCTGAACGGCGAGATGAAGCGGGCCGGCATCGACCGGACGGTCGTGCTGTTCCTGGTGACGCAGCGGCCGTGCCGCTCGATCAACGCCGAGGTCCTGCGCAGCCGGGCGGTGATGGAGGAGATGCGTCACACGTGCGGCCAGATTACGAAGCAGTTGGGCCGGCGGCTGTTCGAGGCGACCGTTGCGGGCCAGGCGCCGCCGTTCGAGCAACTGGCCGACGACCTGCTGCGGCTGCGGCTGCGGCGCGTCTCGCACGCCTGGCGGACCCGCCGCCTGCCGCGACTCGTGACCCACGACCTTGCCGACGAGGCCGGAGACGAGGCACTCAATCATATCCAGCAGTGCATGCTCTTCAACCTGGCCGACGACCCGGTCAAGGTGGTGTATCACCCGGACTTCATCACGTCGGACAATCCGCTGTTCGGCATGGACTACGAGCAGTTCGTGCGCGGGTGCCACCTGGGCATCTTTCCGTCGTGGTACGAGCCCTGGGGTTACACGCCGATGGAGTGCGTGGCGTTGGGCGTGCCGGCGGTCACGAGCGACCTGTCGGGCTTCGGCACGTACCTGCTCGAGCACGTGCCCGACCACCGGGACCAGGGCCTGATGGTGGTGCGCCGCCGGGGGGCGACGTTCGAGCAGGCGGCGACGGAGCTGACCGGAGTGCTCCTGGAGTTTCTGAAGATGGAACGGCGCGACCGCATCGCCCAGCGGAACCGCGTCGAGAGCCTCTCGGACCAGTTCGACTGGAAGCACTTGGCCCGGCACTACGACGAGGCCCACCAGTTGGCCCTCCGGCGGGCCGGCGGCTGAGGCACCCCCCCCGCCGCGAACCCCGGCCGGCCACCCGTGTGCCACGGCGGGTCTTGTCCCACCGTGTTCCCGGCATGTGAGTTGTAGGGGCACGACATGTCGTGCCCCTACGAATACGCCTCAGGCCCAATCGCAGCGGTTTTTCTGGACCGCCTCGCGACAAGTCGCGTCGCAGGATTAAGACGGGCGCTAATCCTGCGCCAAGTCCGCTCCGGCCCCTTGCCCGGCGCGGGCGCAGACCCTACCATGTTAGGCACACGAACAGCCAGGAGCAGAGCGGATGAAGTGGCTGGCGGTCATCGGGGTGGCGGTTCTGGCGCTGGCGCTGCTGGCCATGGGCTGGGGCGGAGGCCAGGGCGCGGCGCTGAACGTCGTGGGGTCGACGTCGATCCAGCCGTTCGCCGAGATCCTGGCCCAGGAGTTCAACCGGACGTCGGACTTCGCGGTCGACGTGCAGGGCGGCGGCTCGACGGCGGGGCTCCAGGCCGCCGCCAACGGAATCGCTGATATCGGCATGTGTTCGCGGGGCCTCAAGGAGGACGAGTCCGGGCTCTTCCAGGTCGTCACGATCGCCCGCGACGGCCTGGCCGTGGTGATCCATCTCGACAACCCGGTCGCGGACCTGACGCGCGAGCAGATTGGCCGCCTGTTCGCCGGCGAGTACACCTCCTGGACCCAGGTGGGCGGCCCGGACCGGCCCGTCCGCCTCATCACCCGCGAGGAAGGCTCCGGCACCCGCGAGGCCTTCCAGAAACTGGTCATGCACAAGCGCCGCATCGCACGCCGGGCCCTGACGCAGGAGTCGAACGGGTCGGTCAAGGAACTGGTGCGGCACGACGCGTGCGCCATCGGGTACATGTCGCTGGGCCTGGTGGGGCCGGACCTGAAGGTCATCCGGGTGGACGGGGCGCCGCCGACGGCCGAGGAGGTGCTGGCGGGGCGGTATCCGCTGGTGCGTCCGTTTCTGTTCGTGACGAAGGGGCCGCCGGGCCCGCGGGCCCGGCAGTTCATCGACTTCGTGCTCTCGCCCCCGGGGCAGCAGATGCTCAAGCGGGAAGGATTGGTCGGCTCTCAGTGAAGCGCGAAAAGATCATCGCGGCCGTGCTGATGGTGCTGGCGCTGTCGGCCCTGTCGAGCCTGGCGATCATCACGGCGTTCATCTTCAAGGAGGGGCTGCCCATCGTGGCCAAGGTGGGCATCGGCCGGTTCATCTTCTCGAGCGACTGGTACCCGCTGGAGGGCGAGTTCGGCATCTTTCCGATGATCGTGGGGTCGCTGGCGGTGACGGCGGGGGCCATGGTCATCGGCGTGACGCTGGGCCTGGGGTGCGCGGTGCTGCTGACGCAATTCTGTCCGCCGCGAATGGTCGCCGTCATCAAGCCGAGCATCGAACTGCTGGCGGGCATCCCGTCGGTGGTGTACGGGTTCATCGGGGTGGTCATCCTGGTGCCGCTCATCCGCGACACGCTGGGCGGGCCGGGCCTGTCGGTCCTGGCGGCGTCCATCGTGCTGGGCGTCATGATCCTGCCCACCGTCACGAGCATCTCCATCGACGCCCTCCGGGCCGTGCCGCGCGCCTACCGCGAGGGCTCCATCGCCCTGGGGGCCACCGAGTGGCAGACGACCCACATGGTCGTGCTGAAGGCGGCCCGCAGCGGCATCGTGGCCGCCGTCATCCTGGGCATGGGCCGCGCCATCGGCGAGACCATGGCCGTCATCATGGTGGCCGGCAACACGCTGGAACTGCCGCACAGCATCCTGGACCCGGTGCGGACGCTGACCAGCAACATCGCCCTGGAGATGGGCTACGCCGCGGGCGACCACCGGCAGGCCCTGTTCGCCACCGGGGTGGTCCTGTTCGTGGTCATCATGGCGCTGAACATGCTGGCGCTGACCGTCTCGCGCCGGCGGACCCGGCGAGGGAGGGCCTGATGAGAATCCCTCCGGCCGTCAGCCAGCGTCTGGCCGTCGTGGCCATGTGGACCGCCACGGCCGTGACAATGGGCATCCTGCTCTTCATCATCGCGTACGTGCTGGCGCAGGGCCTGCCGTACCTCACGTGGGAGTTTCTGTCGGCGTCGCCGCGGTCGATGGGCCGCGAGGGCGGCGTCCTGCCGATGATCGTGGGGACACTGTGGGTGGCGGGCCTGGCGGTGCTGGTGTCGGGCCCGGTGGGCGTGGCGACGGCCATCTACCTGACGGAGTACACGCGCGAGGGCCGGCTGACGAGTGCCATCCGGTTCGGGGCCGACTGCCTGGCGGGCATCCCGTCGATCATCTTCGGCCTGTTCGGATTCGTGTTTTTCGTCATCACGCTGGGGCTGGGGTTCTCGATTTTGTCGGGGGCGCTGACGCTGGCCATCATGGTGCTGCCCACCGTCATCCGCACCAGCGAAGAGGCCATCCGCGCCGTGCCGCCCGCCTACCGCGACGTCAGTTACGCCCTGGGCAGCACGCGCTGGCAGATGGTGACGCGGGTGGTCTTGCGGTCGGCGTTGCCGGGCATCGGCACCGGCATCGTGTTGGCGGTGGGGCGGAGCATCAGCGAGACGGCGGCCCTGATGCTGACCGCCGGGTCGGCGCTGGGGCTGCCCCGGTCGGTCTTCCAGTCGTCGCGGACGCTGGCGCTGCACTTCTACATCCTGGCGCGCGAGGGCCTGTCGATGGAGAAGGCGTACGCCACGGCCTCGGCGCTTATCATCGCCATCCTGGTCATCAACCTGGCCGCCTACTGGCTGATGCGCCGGTTCGTGGCCAAGGTCGGGTAACCCATGAGAGACGAGGCAGCCAACGGAGACGTCGCGCGGCAGGAGGCGCGGTTGCTGGGGGCCCTGGCCCCGGGCGAGGCCCCGGCGGCGGCGGCGAAGGTCCAGGCCGAGGACTTCAGCGTGGCGCTGGCTGGCGCGGCGGTGCTGCGGCACATCACGCTCGACATCCGGCCCCAGGAGCGGCTGGCCATCATCGGCCCCGCCGCCAGCGGCAAGACGACGTTCCTCAGGAGCCTGAACCGCCTCAACGACCTCGACCCGCAGTTCTCCAAGAGCGGCCACATCCGCATCGACGGCCGCGACATCTATGGGCCCGACGTCGACGTGGCCGACCTCCGCCGGCGGGTCGGCATGGTCTTCGCCGTGCCCATCCCCCTGCCCTGGACCCTCTACGAGAACCTGGCGTACGGTCCGCGCCTGGCGGGGGTGACGGACCGCGCGCGGCTCGACGGGCTGGTCGAGTCGTCGCTGCGCGCGGCCTTTCTGTGGGACGAGGTCAAGGACCGCCTGGGCGACCTGGCCACGAACCTCTCGGGCGGCCAGCAGCAGCGCCTGTGCATGGCGAGGGTCCTGGCACTGGAGCCCGAGGTGCTTCTACTGGACGAGCCGTGCTCGGGCCTCGACCCCATCTCGACGGCACGCATCGAGGAGGCTCTGGCCGAACTGAAGGCCCGGTACTCGATCGTCCTGGTGACCAATAACACGAAGCAGGCCGCCCGGGCGTCGGACCGCACCGCCTTCTTCCTGATGGGCGAACTCATCGAGTGCGGGCCCACCGAGCAGGTCTTCACGAATCCGCAACACGGGCGAACCAACGATTACATCACGGGCCACTTTGGCTGACGCAGGACACGATGGACGCTAAAATCCAAACCCGCGACCTCGACCTGTTCTACGGGCGGTTCCACGCCCTCAAGGGCGTGACCATGACCATCCGGCCGCGCGCCATCACCGCCATCATCGGGCCGTCGGGGTGCGGCAAGTCGACGTTGCTTCGGTGCTTCAACCGGATGAACGATCTCACACCCGGCGTCCGCATCACCGGCCAGGTTCACCTGGACGGCAGCGACATCCACGCCCCGGGCACCTCGCTGACGCAACTGCGCCAGCGCGTGGGCATGGTGTTCCAGCGGCCGAACCCGTTCCCCCTGTCGGTCTTCGACAACGTGGCCTACGGCCTGCGGGTCCACGGGCGTGGGCGCGGCAAGGACCTGGAGGAGGCCGTCGAGCGCAGCCTGCGGGTCGCCCTGCTGTGGGACGCCCTGAAGGACCGGCTGCACGCCCCGGCGCTGGACCTGTCGGCCGAGCAGCAGCAGCGCCTGTGCATCTCGCGCCTCATGGCCGTCGAGCCCGAGGTGCTGCTGATGGACGAGCCGTGCTCGGCCCTCGACCCCATCGCCACCGAGCACATCGAGCAACTCATGCGCGAGCTGGCCGAGCGGTACACCATCGTCATCGTCACGCACAACATGCAACAGGCGTCCCGCGTGTCGGACGAGACGGGGTTCATGCTGCTGGGGGACCTGGTCGAGTTCGGCCCGACGGTCGAGTTGTTCAAGAATCCGGGGGACCAGCGGACCGAGGATTACGTGACCGGCCGGTACGGATGACCGGCCTGCACCGCCGGCGGGAACCGGCCGACGCCGGCAAAGGAGACCCGACATGGACCAGCATCAGCGGACCTGGGACGCGGCCCTGGCGGACCTGAAGCGCCAACTCGTCCACATGGCCGCCGTCGCCGAGACGATGATCGACGCGAGCATCGCCGAACTCGTGAACCGCGACGAGCACCTCGCCGAGAAAATCCCCGAGTTGGAGAACGACCTGAACCGCATGCAAATCGAGGTCGACGACGCGGCGCTCACGCTCCTGGCCACCCAGCAGCCCGTCGCCAAGGACCTGCGGTTCATCATGGCCGCCACCCGCATCAACGGCGAACTGGAACGCATCGGCGACCTCGTCGTCAACATCACCGAGAACACCGAGGTGCTGCTGGCCCAGCCGCCCCTGAAGCCCCTGATCGACATTCCGCACATGGCCGACATCACCCGGCAGATGGTCCGCCAGAGCCTTGAGGCGTTTCTCCGCGAAGACCCTCTGCTGGCCCAGTCGGTCATCCTGACCGACGACCAGGTCGACGGGTTCAAGGACCAGATTCTGCGGGAACTCCTGACCTACATGATGGCCGACCCCCGGACCATCGAGCGCGGCCTGGCGCTGATCCTGGTGGCGCGGCACCTGGAACGCATGGCCGACCACGCCACCAACATCGCCCAGAACGTCATCTACCTGTGCCAGGGGCGCGACGTGCGACACCCCAAAATCCAGAAGGACACCCCCCCGGCCTAGCGGGTTCAAGTCTCAGCGTGCAACGTGCGCGGGTGCCATGCTTTCGCGCGTTTTGCGCGGCGGGTCCCCGCACCCGCCGCGTTCGAGGTCCGACTGCGGGTTGGCGCGGTGGGTACGGGGACCCACCGCGCCCAATCGGCGGTGTGAGTACGCAATCTTGAAAGGCTCTGGCCGCCGGCGGGAGACCGCCACACCTTCTGGCACGACAGGAGCCACTCCGATGATGCATCGTCCCGCCGTCCTCGCCGCCCTGGCCCTTGCCCTGGTCTGCGCGGCGGCCCAGGCCGAGGTCTGCAACCTCAAGGTCGTCACCGACGCCTCGCCCGACTACACCGACACCGAGTCGATGATCCGGAGCATCACGTCGAAGTGGTCGACGCCCGCCGAGAAGTGCTGGGCCCTGTTCTACTGGACCCACATCGCCCGGCGCCAGACCACCCCCATGCAGCTGCACGGCATGGAACTGACGGACCCCATTCGCCAGTTCAACGATTACGGTTACACGATGTGCAGCACCATCGCGGGCATCAACGCCTCGGTCTGGGACGCCATGGGCCTGAAGGTCAAGTACTGGGACATCACCGCCCACACCGTGTCGGAGGTCTGCTACGACGGCCGCTGGCACGTTTACGACAACTCGATGTCGGCCCTGTACACGCTGTGCGACGGCGTGACCATCGCCGGCGTCGAGGACGTCGGCAAGGAAGGCGCCTGCGCCGCCTCGGGCGGAAAGACCGAGCCCGGCCACGTCGCCCGGTACCACTGCCTGACGGCCACCAGCCCGCGCGGCTTCCTGACCGGTGCCGACTGCGCCCGCGACCTCGACCAGGAGTACCGCTGCTTCAATCCCAAGTACTTCAAGTATCGGTATTACTTCTATGACTGGGACCGCGGCCACCGGGTTGTCCTGAACCTGAAGCCGGGCGAGTCCTACACCCGCCACTACGCCAGCCTCGGCGACGGGCCCGCCTTCTACGTGCCCAACGACGGCAAGGACCCCGAGAAGGTCAGCCAGTTCGGCATCCGCGGCAACGGCGTCTGGGTCTTCCGGCCCAGCCTGACGCCGGCCGATTACCCGAAGGTCGTCCACTCGGCCGCCAATATCACGGCGGTCGCCCCCGCGGGACTCGTGCCGGGCCAAGCCGGCCGCGCGGCCGAGGTCGTCTTCAAGGTGCAGGCCGCCAACGTCATCACCAGCCAGCGCATCCGGGCCGCGCTCGTCCGAAAGACCGCCGACGACGCGGTCGCCATCTCGGTCAGCACCAATAACGGCCTGGTGTGGCGCCAGGTCTGGAAGGCCGACGCCACCGGCGACGTCGAGGCCGACCTCGAGTTAATCGACCCCGTCAACGGGGCCTACGAGGTGCTGGTCCGCGTGGAACTGGCCGCCAAGACCGCCCCGGCCGACGCCGTCCTCAAGTCCATCGACATCCGCACCACCACGATGCTCAACGCCAAGACCCAGCCGCGGCTGAACCTCGGTCGCAACACCGTCTACGTCGGCGCGGGCGACCCGACCGACTCCGTCGTCTTCTGGCCCGAACTCCAGGGCGGCAAGTACAAGGACCTCGTCGCCGACGAGAAGAACATCGCCTGCGACCCGAAACACATCGGGTACCAGGGCGTCGTCTGGCCCGCCAAGCCCAAGGAAGACGCGTACCTGGTGTACCGCCTCGACGCCCCGCGCGACCTGGTGCGCGTAACGTACGGCGGCCGGTTCTACAACCGCCATCCGGGCAGCCGTATCGAGATAGCCCACTCGCTCGACGGCCGGTCGTGGACCACCACCTGGACCCTCACGAAGACCGAGCCGCCCTGGGACGACATCCACTACGAGACGGCCGCCATCCCCAAGGGCCACCGCAGCGTCTGGGTCCGGTACCTGATGAACTCGCCCGCGGCCGCGCGCGACGCGTGCAGTCTCTACGCCGTCCGCATGGAGGCCAACCACCTGCCCGCCGACCCCGCCTTCAGGCCCTGCGAGGTCACCTTCACGTGGTCCGAGCGCCAGAAGGGCCGCACGCCCCTCAGGCGCAGCCACACACAACGCATCGACACACTTCCGACCCGGTACACCGTCAACGTGGGCGGCGCCGACCACCCGATCGTGGAATCGCTCCGCGTGGGCGCCACCGGCGCCGTCGAGAACGTGGCCTACGGCTACTCCGACTCCAAGGACCCGGGCGGCGAGAAGTTCGTCGGACGCCGGCTGACCTGCGGCCGGAACCTGGCCGTCGGCAAGTCGTACACCCTCTCCGTCCCCTCCGAGACCGGTTGGGGCGCCGGCGACCCCGACGGCACCAAACTGACCGACGGCATCTGCGGACCGCCCTACGCCGGCGGCACGTCCTACAAGTGGTCGGCCCTTTGGAGCCAGGGCAAGAACCCCGTCGTCACTCTCGACCTGGGCGCCGCGACCGCGTGCGCGGCCTTCGGCATGAACTTCCACGGGTACCCCTGGTGGGACGCCCTGAAAGGCGAAATCCAGGACAAGGTCGAGGTGCTCGTATCAACGGATGGAACAGACTACACGTCGCTTGGCCACCTCGACACCGACTGGCGATGGAAAGACCTGCCCGTCAACCACCTGTGGCCCGACCACGAGACCATTCAGGGGGCCACGTTCCGGCTCGCCCCCGACCGGCCCGTCGAGGCCCGTTACGTCCAGTACCGGGTGACCAACGCGCGGTTCTTTGCCTGCACGGAACTCGAGGTGCTCGACGCCATCCGCTTCGAGCCGTTCGACCTGCGCATCGCCCTGCCCGAGTAGCCCGCCCTCGGGTCAGTCCGGCGCGCGCAGTCGGGCGTTCGCCTCGGCGACGGCCTCCAACTGGTACGCCCGGTCGCTGGTGACCGTGACGTTCCACTCGCCGTCCTGCCCCGCGTAGTCGTACACCCACAGCGCCGCCATCGGCACGCGATGGGCCACGAGGGCGGCCAGCATCTCGGCGAACCGTTTCCGCGCCTCGGCCGTGGCCGGGCCCGGCACGCCGAACTCGCCGACGAACAGGACCTTGCGGACCCGCGCCGCGGCGGCCATCGCGGCCTCCAGCCGCCCGGCCGGTTCCTTGTACCAGTGGACGCTCACGACGTTCATGGGGTCGGGCTGGTCGCCCAGGAGCATCTCGGCCGACTGCTCGGGGGAATCCGCGGTCCAGGTCTTCTCGGCCCGCTGGTGCCAGGCGGTTGGGCGCGGAAACGCGTTGCCGCTCGTCACGATGCGGTGCGGATCGTGGCGGCGGACCTCCTTGGCGAATTCCGCAAAGGCCGTCCGCACCATCTCGTGCGAGAGTTCGTCGCGAGCGCTGCGCGATTCGGGCGTGCCCAGTTGCGGCACGACGGGCGGACGATGCTCGGTCGCGTTCGGTAGGTCGGCCGGCAGATTGTACTCGTTGCCGAACTCCCAACCCCACACGGCCGGCGACGCGCGGTACCGCACGACGACCTGGCGCGTGTACTCGCGCATGAAGGCGTGCGTCTTGCTGGCCGGGTTGCCCCACTGATCGCAGGGCTCGCCCACCAGGTCAGGCACGGTGCTGACGTGCCAGAAGAGCGACGGCACCAGGCCCACGCCGTGCCGCTCGGCCGCCCGGACAACGGCGTCGAGGCGCCGGAAATAGGCCTCGCGGTCCTCGCGGTACAGCCGCATCTCGGCCGGCCAGAACCCGCCGCACATCAGCCGCGCGAACGGGATTTTCCGCTCCGCCAGGGCCCGGAACCCCCGCTCGTACGACGTGTCGCCGGGGTCCTTCAGCGTGCGATAGAACGCGTCGAAGTAGTTGACGCCAATGCCGCGCCACGGCCGACCATCCTTGACGAGCACCCCGTCGGCACGGACCGCCAGCCCCGGCGGCGCGCCGCAACCGCCCGGCGCCGCCGCCGCCAGCATCACCGCCGCCATTATCAGATAACCCCGTGCCCTCATGACCGCCCATCATGCCGCGCCCAAAAGAAGATTGCCAGCGTCTGTCCGGCTCGGCACAATGAACCCCGACACCGCGGTCAGACAGGAGGAAAGGCGTGGACATCGTCATCAGCGACACGAAGGAAGCGTGCGGCGAGCAGGCCGCCGCCCACGGGGCGCGCCGGGTGCGCGAGGCCATCGGTGCGCGCGGCCAGGCGACCATCATCGTGGCGACCGGCGCGTCGCAGTTCGACATGCTCGAGGCCCTCGTCCGGGCCCCCGGCATCGACTGGACGTGCGTGACGGGTTTCCATCTGGATGAGTACATCGGCATGCCGATGACGCACCCGGCCTCGTTCCGCAAGTACCTGAAGGAACGGTTCGTCGACCGGCTGCCGGCAACGCCGGCGCACTTCCATTATCTGAGCGGCGAGGGCGACCCCCAGATCGAGTGCCGCCGCGTGGGCCAGGTCCTCTCGCACCACCCCGTCGACGTGGCGTTCATCGGCATCGGCGAGAACGGGCACCTGGCGTTCAACGACCCGCCGGCCGACTTCCGGACCGAGGAACCGTACCTCGTCGTGGACCTCGACGCGGCCTGCCGCCGACAGCAACTCGGCGAGGGGTGGTTCGAGACGATCGACGACGTGCCCAGGCGGGCCATCTCGATGTCGATCCGCCAGATCCTCAAGGCCGCCGCCATCGTCTGCACC
>Ga0307379_10011014_pt1 | contig 11920 bp, 11 predicted proteins | sample UN2MG_FD_202237 | JGI IMG/M metagenome (GOLD analysis project Ga0307379, IMG submission 202237) | Soil microbial communities from Risofladan, Vaasa, Finland - UN-2 | ecosystem: Environmental > Terrestrial > Soil > Coastal area > Acid sulfate soil | place: Finland: Risofladan, Vaasa | collected... | reverse complement strand
AAACGACTAACAGCTTATCACTAATCGCCGCCGTAGTAACTAACAGCCTCGCTGCGTCTGGCCTCGTAGGGGCCACTCCGCTCGGTCTATTACTTACTACGGGAATGGTATCAGTCACCACAATTGATATGTATGGATTTTATTACTATACTGGATAATATAAGCTTCCCAAAATGGGAAGTGCGCGTCTTAAGCCCCTGTCGCCATCACTCCCATTCCTTCTGACTGCAGGGGCTTCTTATATCATCTCTTGTCATATATCATTATATTGCTTCAATCTCTTTTCCAGCACCTCCCCGCCGTCAATATACCGGTCTGCTTTTGACTGTTTTAAGCCTTGCTAAATATAAAGAGAATTGTAAAATGCTTTAATACAACCACCGAAGTAAACAGTACAAAACAATGGGAACTGAGCAAAAGATATGACTATGAGACTGAGGGATTTTTCATTTTTCTCAGGAGATACTGTGAAACTATCTGTTTTACTCATGATTTTTTCAGCTATTTTATTCACACCGCCTGACACCAACGCTCAATCTCCGGGCATATTCGATAATAACTCAGATGTCGGCCTGACAACACATGCCGGATCGGTGCGATTCATTCAAAGCAGTAACGAGTATCAGATAACCGGAGGCGGCGCGAATATCTGGGGCCAGAAAGACGCTTTTCAGTATCTATGGAAAAAAGATTCCGGCGATAAACCCGTGCAATTAAATACGGGCTTCGCCGATCGCTGCAATAACGATCACGGATTTTCTCCTGATGGCAAATTGCTGGCGATCAGCCACCACCATGAAGGAAAATCTCTCATTTATGTATTACCCGCCACCGGAGGAACTCCACGGCTCGTAACCGAACCGGGACCTTCCTACTGGCACGGATGGTCGCCGGATAACAAATATATAGCGTTCGTAAGCTATCAACAAGATCCGGTTAAATAAAATCATGAACTTAGCAAATTTAGAACAGATATTACGCTGGTTAGCGAAAACCTTATGGCCTCTGCTTAAGCAACATGCAACAATTCTAATTACTATATGGGCAGCGGGGACAGCCATATATATAATACTCCTGATAAGAAAGTTATTTCGATCCAAAGCGGAACCCGATGTTACCTATACCCAAGTTAAGGTAGAGCCGTGCGACTTACCTTCGTTCAGATATATACAAGGCAGTTTCGTCGCGGTGAATAGCGGCCGCACACCTTGCAATATGATGCGGGTGCAAGTGCTGCACGAAAGTCTGAATTTTGACATTAGTGATATATCCGACGAAATAAGAGAAGAGATCACACTACAGGACAGGGGCAAGATTGGTAAACAACTTCCATTGCAAATCAATGGCAATAAGACGAAAAAAATTTTCTTCATCGGCTCGCATGAAATCGAAACTCTCGAAGAATTACCGGAAAAACTGTCTTTGGAAGTCACTTTTGATTGCAGGAAAGAACCACTTATATATCATATGACACGTGAATCCGGCAAAAAAACATACGTAACATAAAGACCACTACAAGCTATTATAGATAAATAAAACCGAACCATCCACATCACAATTGGAGAGAATTGACTTTAACTCTAACAGATTGTTCGTAAAAACAGGACTCTACCAACATCAGTCGCAATCGATAAAATGTTTAATGAAAAGCATTTATGCTCACCTGCGACGGATACACCTACATATTTATATAGTATTCTTTTAATTATTTAAATTGACTTTCTCGATTATCGGTCATATAATGAAGCTTTATTTCAACATTAATATCTAAGCTGCTCTGCTGAATGTTGACTATTCAATTTTAGGTTATTGGGCGAGCTTGAATGACTGACGGGGACAAAAGCATCATTTTCAGCGAGATGAATAGAACGGAAATCCGAAAAAGAGTAGGATTAGCGGCGGAGGTCTTTGAAAAATATAGCGACGAAATTCGAGCTATAATTTATTTTAACGTCAAAGACAAGTCCAAGACGGAAGATATTTTCCAGGAATTTTTTGTGACTGTCGTACGTAAGCCAATTCCTTCCGGAATCCAGGATATTAGAGCATATCTGTATAGGGCTATCACAAATGATGTTATTGACGTTTCCCGCCAAATAAAAAATCATCAAGATCATATTCAGAAGTACGCTGAATTCCGCAAATATTCTAAAATACCGGAAGATCCCCAAAAAACCGCTATCCAGGTGGAAGGCACAAAAAAAATGTTTCAGTTGATTGAAAGTCGTTTACCCAAACGTGAAGCTGAAGTCCTCGTCCAACGCTATGGACATGGCCTCAGTATTACAGATACGGCAGAAAAGATGAATGTTAATAAAAGACTTGTTTCTCGATATCTTTCTCTTGCGTTAAAGAAAATGCGTGAATTTGTCCCTAAAAATGAAGATGGTACAATATGATCTCACATAATCCCGACATAAATTGTACGAATGCCCGCTTATATTACTATGATTTCCTAAGCAAGGAAACCAGAGGAGGCATTCCTGAAGGTGCTGTGCAGCACATAAAGCAATGCCTGAATTGCCATACAGAAATGGACAGATTGAAAGATCTGTTAGTAAAGGCAGACGATAAATCCGACAGTATGCAAAGCCGGAAGGATTCAGCTATTAGCACCCTTCTCAGACTTCACTTTGAGTATATAGGCGAACCGGTAAAATGTGATACCGTAAAACCATTTCTCGCCAGTCTGGCTGACCCGTCATTACAGATAAGGATTCCAACGCCGATAACTACACACCTTGATAAATGCCAGTCCTGCCGCGATGACCTGATGACGCTGCTGGATCTGCATCTTCCTCACAAATATCTATGCCGCTTGGGCCAACTCCTGGCGGAAAAGCCGATTGAAGATGAATTTAGCTGTTCCCAGGCCCAGGCTGCTATTCCGGACGTCGTGTCAATGGCCTTCCACGAAACGAACGCTGAAATATTAAAACACCTCTGCACCTGTCCCAACTGCCGGAAAAAACTATATCTCCACCGCGAGAGAGTTCGTAAAGAATTAATGCACGACGGTGCGATTCAGGGCGGATTTCCCTGCGAGTCGGTCACAGCTACCGATATTTACGATTACTGCCTGCCTTACGGAATTGATCCGACCGACGACCAATATGTTGAATTCAGAGAACCCCTTACCTCGCATCTTCGCAGGTGCCCGACATGCCTTGCCAAAATCCAGGAGCTTCATCTTACGATTTACAATATTGCAGAGCGAGCCGAATCTGATGTTGTTACAACGTACAATATAGGTGAATCCGCCGAGACTCAATCGCCCGACGTGTCCGAGCCTTATGCCGGCTTCCCGATAAATGTGGGAATAAACGACAGCGAAGATAACGTGGATACCGGGCAGCCGGTATCAAACATCGCCCCTGCCGCCATCATGAAAAAGAAAGCCCCGGCATTGAATCTGAAACCGTTGTTCAAAGTCGGCCTTGCCGCCGCCGCGGTTATTGCGATAGGAGTCGCCCTGTTATTCAATGCACCGGCAGCAAAAGCTGTAACAATAAAACAGATTTACAGGGCCATTGAGAACGCTAAAAACGTATACATCACAACTTTTAATCCAGGCAAAACAAAACCCACACAAGAAAGATGGATATCACGTTCGTCGAACATCTATATGACTAAGACAGGAGAAGAATCGGTCTTGTTGGACCTCGCAAACAAAGCCAGGAGAGTAAAACGTTTGGATACCGGTTCCGTTGAAATGTCAGAACTGCCGGACGATACAATTACCGGGATGGAAAACTTGTTAACTGGCTCTTTAGGCTTAATTCCGTTCGGCGATCTATCTTTAATTCCTGAAGATGCCCGATGGAACCTCGCGGCAAGCAATGAATTAAAAGCTGCCAGTGACATTGAAATATACGAATTGATATGGACTACAGAAAGTCGTGCCGGGAACAAGGTATTAAATAAATGGCGAGTTTCGGTATATCCCAAAACCTATCTACTCAAAAAAACTGAATTTTACACGAAGAGAATTGGAAATAGCGAGTACACTTTGAGATCGACAATGGAAGTTAAATATTTGAGTGACAGTGAAATGGATAAGATTGTTAAAAAGACATCTTTTTAGGCCATATCACTTTGGTGACCAAAGGGGACTTCTGTTGGTATAAGCATCGCCTGTTTTCTCAACAAACAGATCTTTGGCTTTTGTACGGCTGGAGTGGCCGTCTACAAAACCAACATTGACAGTCTTGTTCGGATGGCGACCGTCAACAGCATCCTCTTTCTGGCCGGGCCATAAATCTTTAGCTTCATTGACCTCAAGCCCGGGGATATAAGCAGTGTCTTTTATGTTTTTTTTGTCAAGAATTATCGGGGGAACATCCGTAACATGCGACCAGCCAATTATACTGTAACCGCTGTCAACAATCAAAAGGCTTTGGGAAGGATGCGGTATGTCACTGCCTCGCAAAGGTGTTCCAACAAACTCTTTTCTGTTGCTTTGAATATCATCGGAGCTTTTGCATATTGACTGGTTCACACCGTAATTGCCATGCACGATATAGTCAAATTTAGGCTCTCTTGTCCGTTTGGATGGGCACCAGAGCGTTGTTTTCTTGTTCCTGTTTCTTCCAGGGTAGTCAGATGTATAATTAAACCACCACCATCCGAATTTGTCGAATGCAAAATTTCCAGGATACCCTCCCGGTGGTGGAGTATAGGTACTGTAAAAGCCGTAAGGGAACCTCTGGTTATCGGTCTCGTACATAAACAGGTCTACCATCAACTGCTTAATATTTGAACCGCATAGGATGGCTTTGGCTCGCTGCTTTGAACTCTGCAATGCGGGTATCAATATGGCTATAAGAAGAGCGATAATGGCAATGACTACAAGCAATTCAATGAGAGTAAAGCCCAGGCGCTTCATAATAACATATTCTATGATTTTCTTTGTTATGAGTCAACATAGATTCGAACATCCTATATGGCCGAACATTTAACAAAGGGCAGGTGGTACTATAAATACACACCTGCCCTGTCTTGTCGCTTTGCTGCCCTCGCTAAGCACATGCCCTCATATAGTAGAAGGTCCATTCACATGTTATATAACAGCCAAAAGGATTATAAGGATCTACTATGCATGGGCTTTCTGCGAGTCTAATCATTCTTTCTTCTACGCAACTGCCGCTCTCGGCGGGTTCACATCCATATCTTGTGGGGTATGCCTCGAAGTAACCTAAGCAGACTCCCGGTACAGGATTAGCACAATATATGATGTTATGTTCCTGGAGCAAATACGTGCATGAATACCCCAATCCGCCGGAGATGCTGCTAAGCTGGCTGTCGGCAATTTCGTTAAGATTGCCCTGTAATAGGATAGGCCGGTCGGAAATCAAAAGCGCAGTGCCCTCGCTCCAGTCCATATCTAAGAAGTTAAGGTCGGTTCGATAGTAGAATTTGTCTTTTGACAGATCCACTCCCCATGCATACTGATCATCAATCCCTTCGAGCGCGATGAAATGGTCCTTTTTGGGAAAATGAAGAATGGCCTTGCAGCCGCTCAAGCTCTTAAGAGTTTGAACATCGGTCCTGACTGCCCGGCAATACAATCCCAAACGCTCCGCAAAATCCTTCATTGTATCGAGACTTGTCGCATTGCCCGGCCTATCGATCATTGGGGCAAGCTGCCGGTAAGTCAAATCCCTGCCGAATTTCGAAGCAGCATATTTCAGCGCCGCCGTCGCACAGTTCTGGACCTGGATGCTTTCGGATGCGGCATAATCCAACCTCTCCGTTAAGAGCTGATCCGTATCGGCCGTGTATGAGTAACGGTACATTGCAGGCTTATCGGTCAAAGTAGAACGGCACTCTATTAACGCACCAGGTTCGTAATCAAGACTGAAATTCCCTATCGAAGGAGTATCGCCGCTAATTGAGGTGATATTCCAGAAGTCAGTGGCTAAGAGTCTGTTGGTAAAAGCATCATATTCCTCGATCAAAATCGTCATCGGAACCAGTGCTCCCGAGACCAGCCGGTAGTTGTCGTATTGTCTGGAGATAACTTTATCTAAACCTTCTGTTGAATGGGAAATAACAATATAATTTTTTTCCGCGTCCAGCACAAAGGACATTTCGGAACCATCTGAATTATTCAGGGTCAGATGGATTTGCGTTTGCCCGTTGATATACATCTCTGTTGCCGAGGGTGTGGCTGCGGATAGGTTCTCGTAAGTATAAAGACCATATCCCCAGGGAATAAGCCCTGCAGTCAATGGTCCATTGACAACATGTGGGACCGAGCCTGTAGTATCAACCATTGCCTGGTTAGCGGACAGCGAATATCTCGTATACTTTTGGCCGTCCCATGAGAAAATACGTCTGGCGTTCCATTCGAGGTTGAACTGTCTGGTCATGAAATTATCTTGCAGTTCCGCGTTTGGTTTTACGGAATCTCTGCGAGAATCTACATTAATTTCCCAATAGAATCTGTTACCATCAAATTTTACGACAACTGTAGAATTCATAGTGAGTTCATTGGATAATCGGTAGCGAACATTAAACGGGATAGCATCAAGTCTCATTTTTTGCAGTTCTTCAGTCAATTCCGGTTTGTTCGGGCTGTTTTGATATTCCTGGATATTCTTTGTGATTGCAGTGCTGATCACGGTTGCGTCCGTTATTTTCGGTGCTACGAACTCTTCATGGGTTGCCTGAATCGTACCGGCAGCTATCCAGGTCTTTCTTGGCTGGCTTGTCAGCTCCTGAAGGATCTGCAAAATCTCGGCTCTCTCCAGTTGTCTGTCCCCATAAGCGATGCCGCTAATAGAAAATAGACACAAAATCGTTAATACAAAATGTTTCGTCTTCATAATTACCTCCATACCTTAAATTGGGTTAATAAAACGGATGTTCAACAGCCGTTACAACAAAGAGCAATATTTGCTTCTATATCATACAGCGTTTGTGAATCGGAAAATGTTGATAGTCTTTTTTCAATTTTTTAAAAAAAAATGAAAAAAAAACAAAAATGTTGGTTAACAGGGTAAAAACAGGGTCAGGAGAGTTGCTTGTACCTACAAATTTTATACTATCGGCAAAAAATATCGAAAAATCACAGTCAATTTCGCTGGATTATCGAGACTGGTTCCACCGCATCAGTCCGAATTTACCCTAACTGTGCCCGGTAAGTTGGAGGCAAGCAGTTCAAGGTTGGCAAAATTAAGATTTTGGCCCTATTCCACCGTGAATCACCTTAACTCCTTCTCAGGAAATAATTTAAGCCAATAAAAAGACTCACGATGACTAAAATCGCCAGGGTAAAGCTTAAACCCGGTGCCAGGCCGAGAGCACTGGGGATGTAGCCGAAGATTAGTGCAATTGCCGCTACCGAAAGGCTATAAGGCAGTTGCGTGCGAACATGCCGCATCAGCTTGCAGGAACTGGCAGTAGAGCTTATAATTGTCGTATCGGAGATTGGTGAGCAATGGTCGCCGAATATCGCGCCGTCCAGCACCGCTCCGAGGCTTATCATTGTAGTCAGACCATACGTTTGTCCGTCAAGAGCAAAGGCAATTGGTATTGCTGTTGGGATTAGAATGGCCATCGTGCCCCAACTGGTACCTGTGGCGAACGAGGTTATTGAAGCGACTATAAACAGAATTGCGGGAAACCAGGACGGCGAAATCTTGTCGGCCAGAATTGTTGTCAGAAAATCTCCGGTCCCCAGGCTTTCACAGCTATTTTTAAGCGACCAGGCAAGAATCAGTATAAATGAGGGCATAATAGCCCGCTTAATACCGCGCTTAAAGCAACTGTAAACGACGGAAAAACGCAATGATCCGCAAATTAGCCCGCAGAGCAAGGCCAGCGTCATACCGAAAATAGCGGCGGAAAAAAGGATAAGATGGCTGTTTTCAGCATTGCTGATAACCTCTCGCCAGTAAATCCAACTGAGCAATGAGCCGCCTTCCCGGAGTTTCGCCGGACCATCGCCGTCGATCCAGAGGCCGCTCATATGAAATAATATAAGTCCGCCCAGCGGCACAAGAGCATTGACCGCTCTGCCGGTCGGCCTTGTCGGCGAAGGCAGGTCTTTGCCGGCAGCGTCTTCCGATGTATTCTCCTGCTGTTCCCGTGCCAGGTCCCCTGCCGCTGCCAGTTTCTCCGCCGTCTTCATCGGGCCAAAGTCCCGCCTGGCGATAATGTGCACAAACACAAAAACAAGCATCAAAAGGCAGTAAAAGCGATAGCTCAGAGCATCAAAGAACATCGAATAGCCGGTTTTCTCGATACCCAGCTCCTGTCCGATATCGGCAAATAAACCGACCTCGTAGGCAATCCATGTGCTCACAACCGCCAGACCCGACACAGGCGCGCTGGTAGCATCAACAAGAAAAGCAAGTTTCTCCCGGCTGACGCGAAATCTGTCCGTAATGGGCTGCATCATCGAGCCGACGATAATTGCGTTGGCGTAGTCATCTATAAAGCACAGCAGCCCCATCAAAGCCGTCGCCAACTGAGCGGATCTTCCGGCCTTAACCCACTTCAGGAGCCACAAAATAATCCCCCTGAATCCCCCCGAAGCCATAATAGTCTCAATCATCACGAAAATAGGCGGTATGAAGGCGAGTATCAGAAGATTCGTGCTGCTCGTCACAGTGTCCGTAACACAGGTACTTATTGATCTTAATGCTCGCAGCCAGGCGTCGATACTTAACGGGGCCTGCGGAACCGAAGTGAGAAAACCGCCGGCAACAATAGCGATTCCCAGGCTAAACAGGACGTGATGCGTCAGAAAGGCCAGCAGGATAGCCAGCATGGGAGGGACAATACTGTACCACATGGCCGTCGAGGGATTTTCTGCACTGTGCGGGAAAAAATATGCAAGTAAGCCGCACACAAGGCCCAAAATGAAGATAACTATAGCAATTTTTATGATTTTTTTCGACTTCAACGGATGTCCATTCCAGACGCTTGTCTTTGCGCTGCGAAACTCCTTTTACATGCCATACATGTTCTCCTATGAGCACACGAAGCGACAGCCTCATCTTCTATCCCAAATAAACAACTACGACATACAAACAAAACCTTTACAAATCAAGAGCAAAACCTGCCGGAACATGAAATAGAATCTTTGCTGAAATATTTGTCATCTCCGGTTATAATGCTCTCACTTAAATGGAAGTTACTTATGAACCCTTCAAGAAATGAGGTGAAAACAATGCCGGATGCCCTGTCGGTTAGAACCGGACAAGAAAAAGATATAGATACGCTGGTGAAATTCAATATAGCATTGGCTCAGGAGACCGAGCAGAAACAGCTCTCCCCACCCATAGTCACCCAGGGCGTGCAAATGCTTTTCAAAAACCCGCAGCACGGCTTTTACGTTGTCGCTGAAATAGCAGATGAAATTGTGGGCTGCTGCATGGTTACTTATGAGTGGAGCGACTGGCGCTGCGGCCTGTTCTGGTGGATTCAGAGCGTTTATGTCGAGCGCGAGTTTCGTCGGCAGGGGGTCTTCAGCAAGCTCTACGAATTCTTGAAGGACAAGGCATCACGCGAGCCGAATGTCTGTGGATTTCGCGTCCATGTGGAGCATTCTAATCTCGCCGGGCAGAGCACGTATGCGGGGGTTGGCATGCACGAGACCTCCTTCAAGTCCTATGAGGAGTCATTCGAGAGTTAGACAACGGTTGCCGAAGCGAATTCTATAGCTGTCCTACCACGTTACATATTGTCTTGATCTGTCCGGCCTCGTTCTCTCCGAATTCACCCTTAATCCCGGATTTCCCATTTAACGTCATTATCGGTACATCTGCACGCGAAACTATCAATAATATTACAATCGGGGCCTCGATTTCAACACGTCTGGCCATCACGCGGCCCGAAATCCTTTCAGATTTTCCTGAGCTGGGGTTACAGTGCCTCAGGCTTATCGACTCGCTAGGCCGCCGGCGATTTCTCCTCCATCGATGATATAGCAGTGACCGGTCAGGTAGGCCGCTTCATCCGAGGCCAGGAAGGCGAACAGTGCAGCTACCTCACTAGGTTCAGCGTGGCGACCCAGGGGCAGCTTGCTGTTAACCGCGTCCAGCATCTCCGGGGTGTATTCGGCTTTCTGCATGGGTGTCATCACATACCCGGGACTCACGGCCAGCACGCGTACCTGGGGGGCCAGTTCCAGGGCCATGGATTTGGTCAGTTCAATGACACCAGCCTTGGAGGCATTATAGTCGGCATAGTATGGGTACCCGGTCAAACCATTGGTAGAGGCCGTATTAAGGATGACTCCGGCCCCCTGTTTTTTCATGCGTTGAGCCGCGCCCTGGGCCATATAGAACACACCGTTGAGATTGACATTGAGTACCTTCAGCCATTCCTGGGGTGTAATGTCCAGGAAGTTGTGACGTATGCTGACACCGGCATTGTTGATCAGGACATCGATCCCCTGGCAGAGCTGGTCCATTTCCGTAAAGGCCCGGGTCACGGCCTCCACATCAGACACATCCGCGAGCAGGGTGCCCTCCAGTCCGGTGAGTTCCCGAGTTATGGTTTCACAGGCCGCAGCATCTCGGTCCAATACAAACACGCGCGCCTCTTCTTCAATAAAACGTTGGGCCGTTGCTGCTCCAATTCCACTGGCCCCACCGGTTATCAGTACTCGTTTACCTGTTAATCCACGCATACCTGACTCCTTATTTTCTTCTTAAATTGTTATTATGATGTTACTTGATAGACAATCGTCTCATGATAGCCGGTGATTGGCCTTCTATCCAGTGGCCGTAAGTTGTGGTGACAAATGTCCCGTCCGGCAGCAGTTCCAGGCCCGGATAAGCACAATCCGCCGACTTGTGATTATCCATAAGCCGGACACGATATTGTCCCTGCTTACCATTGACAATATCCTCATATTTCCCCACCCATCCAATCCAATCGCCCTTCGTTGGGCTTTCATGCGTTGTGTCACGAAAAGTAATAAACAGCCTTCCATCCGGCGCGTACCGGCCGGTGTGCCGGTCACCGGTCAAAGCCCCGGGCAGCTCGACAGGCTCGGACCAGGTACGACCCTCATCGTTGCTGAAAACGACAAAAGAATTGTATTTCCGGCTGTTCTCCCGCAGCAGCAAGGCGATTTGTTTGCCGTCAGGCGACCTTATCGCTCCCGGCTCGCACAGATGCGCCGCCGGGTGTTCTGTTATCACCTCCGGCTGACCCCAGGTCAGGCCCCCGTCTTTGGAAATCGTCTTGAAAACCTGGAATTTCGTTCTCTTGCCGGCGCCGCGAAGGAAGCGGCCATCATCGTGAAACAGGGCCATATAGTCCCCATTTTTCAGCCTGACCAAAGAGGCCATTGCAACAACCCCGCCAAAATCGCCGATCGGCCGAAGCGTCGTCCAAACCCTGCCGTCATCTTCTGAGACTGCCATCCGGATGGGATACAATCCCGAAAATATGATGAGACGCTTCTTGCCCTGCGAATCGATTACCCGGTAGAGCGTGGGCACTTCCTGAGATGTTGCCCAGTTTTCCGGCACGGCCAACCTCTCCGACCAGGTCAAACCGCCATCGGTGCTCTTTTTCATCACGATAGCCCCACGCCCGTGCCCTTTCGGGTAAACCGTAATAATGGTCTTATTATCCTCAAGCAGGACCGTCGTCGGATGCCCGAGATACTGGCCCTGCTCTTTGTCGACGATGACCTGGCGGTGAGTCTCGCCGGCCAGGTCAATAAGAGGAATGAAATAACCCTTAGGCTTGCCGGCCTGCTCACCGGCGAATACCAAGTTAGCGATTACAAGACAAAAGGTACAAATCGCGAAAAAAAGTTTGTGACCCATCATGCTGACTCCTCATACAATTTTAAACACTATACTCTTTTTTGTTCCGGAAATCGAAAGCCGGTTTCCTTTTTCAGTCGCTCAATCTCCGTTTTCATTTCCCCTATAACATTGACGCAATCGGG
>Ga0307379_10011013_pt1 | contig 11921 bp, 12 predicted proteins | sample UN2MG_FD_202237 | JGI IMG/M metagenome (GOLD analysis project Ga0307379, IMG submission 202237) | Soil microbial communities from Risofladan, Vaasa, Finland - UN-2 | ecosystem: Environmental > Terrestrial > Soil > Coastal area > Acid sulfate soil | place: Finland: Risofladan, Vaasa | collected... | reverse complement strand
TAGTGTCTTATCAATTGTTACAAGCCGGGGCAGAAGTAGTAGGTGTTATCGAAGCAGCACCTCAAATAGGAGGATATGGTGTTCATGCTGCTAAAATTAGACGAGCAGGGGTGCCTATTTATACATCTCATACGATTCAAGAAGCCAGAGGTAAAAAAAGCGTAGAAGAAGCTGTAATCTGTAAAGTAAATAATAAGTGGCAACCAATTGAAGGAACAGAAAAAATATTAGAAGTTGATACGATTACAATTGCCGCTGGTTTAAAGCCATTAATAGAGTTAGCTATGATGCATGACTGTAAATGTTCTTTTGTCCCTCAATTGGGTGGCTGGGTACCCTTACATGATGAAAATATGGAATCTACTAATCCAGGAATATATCTAGTTGGTGATATTACCGGAGTTGAAGAGGCAAATACAGCTTTAGAGGAGGGAAGATTGGCAGGTACCGCAATTGCTGAGGCATTAAAATACATTTCCTTGGAAAATGCAGGGAAATTAAAAAAGGAAATATGGCAACGCTTAAATGAATTAAGAATGGGACCCTTTGGAGAAGCAAGAATGTTAGCGAAAAATAAAATATTATCAGATTGTAAGATATAAAAAATTTTGAATTAGTAAAGGAATGAGAAAAAATGGTATTAAGAAAATTAGGTTATTTAACCAAGGAAGAACTTGTAAATTCAAAATGTTATCCTTCTGAAGAACGTTTCAATAAAGGACCAGTGGCAATAATTGAGTGCACTGAAGAAATTCCCTGCAATCCTTGTGAAATTGCCTGTAAATTTAAAGCAATAAAGATAGGAAAACCGATTACTAATATTCCTATTTTAGACGAAAGTTTATGCATAGGTTGTGGTTTGTGTATAGCTAAATGTCCAGGTTTAGCAATATTTACGATTGATAAAACTTATTCTGACGAAGAGGGTTTAATTTCATTTCCATACGAATATCTCCCTTTACCTGTAATCGGCTCGATTGTGAAAGCAGTTAACAGAGAAGGGAAAGTTGTTTCTTCTGGAAAGGTGATAAAAGTATTAAACAATAAAAGCTTGGATCGGACTCCGGTAGTCACTATTGCTGTCCCGAAAGCAAAATTGGATGAGGTGAGAAGTATCGAAAGATTGGAAAGTAAAGATTTAAAGTAGCTTTACTAAAGGGAGTAAAATAATGAATAAAAATGATGATGATATGATAATTTGTAGATGTGAAGAAATTACCTTAGGGGAAATAAAACAGGCAATTAAAGACGGAGCATGTGATGTTACTGGAGTAAAAAGGAGAACAAGAGCAGGAATGGGTCTTTGTCAAGGAAGAACTTGTGAAAAATTAATTCAGCAAATTATTAAAGAAGAATCAGATAAAAAAATAGATGAAACAGGTACGTCAACATCACGTCCCCCGGTAAGGCCTGTGACTTTTGGCACATTAGGAGGGAAATAAAAAATGGTAAATTACGATACCGTTGTCATTGGCGGTGGTGTTATAGGTACTAATGTGGCATATTATCTTTCCAAAAAAGGAGTAAAAGTAGCTCTTGTTGAAAAGGGAGATATTGCATCCGGCACTTCAGGCCGATGTGATGGAAATGTCTTAATATCCGACAAAGAGCCGGGGTTTGATACGAAAATGACTTATACTAGTCAACTATTATTCAAAGAATTATATAATGAGGTACAATATAACTTTGATTTTTCAGAACGAGGGAGTATATATATTATAGAAAGTAAAGAAGAGTTTGATATAGCTGAAAAATTCGTTAATGAACAGGTAAAAAATGGTTACCCAATGCGTATGATGGATAAATCGAAAGTTCATAACGATGAACCATATCTGGCTAACGACATTGTAGGGGGAGTAGAAATTGATTGTGACCTTTCCCTGAATCCTATGAGGCTTGCTTTTGGACTGGCTTTAGAAGCCAAAAGAAATGGTGCTGTGATACTTGACCATACCAGTGTAACAGGTATTCGATTGGATAAAAAAGGAAAAGTCGAAGCAGTGGAGACCGATAAAGGCATATTGGGAACAAAAAATGTCGTCAACTGTGCAGGTGTCTGGGCTTCCTATATCGGAAAAATGGTCGGGATTGATATTCCCATCATTCCCAGGCAGGGGCAACTGTTGGTGGCCGAGAAAACCTTTCCGGTTGGAAAAAGAAAGATTATGGAATTTGGATATATGATGGCAAAATTTGGAGATGAAAATTACAAACGCAATATTAGCCCCGAATTAGAAGAGTTAGGGATTGCATTTGTCTTTGAACCGACCTTATCAGATAATTTCTTAATCGGCAGCAGCCGTGCCTTTGCCGGCTTTGATACCCGGGTGTCCATTGAAGTGATGCAGGGTCTGGCAGAAAGAGCCATCCGGTTTTTCCCCATCATGGCTGATATTCAGGTCATCAGGGCCTATGCCGGACTACGCCCTTACGTGGCAGACCACTTGCCCATCATCTCGAAAGTGGATGAGGTCCCCGGTTTTTTTATTGCCGCAGGGCATGAAGGAGACGGTATCGGCCTATCCCCCTTGACCGGAACACTCATCAGTCAGATGATTACCGGTGAAGAGACCCTTTTACCGGTTGACAGTTTGAGTATCAATCGATTTAAAAAATAAAATAAGCAGGATAATAACCAAGGAGGTACGCTTTATGGCAGAAGCAAGGAAGGGTTATACAGGCAGACAACTCAGAATTTCATTAAATGATAAAACCTGTAAAACGGAAAAAATCAATACCCAGGTATTAAAAGATTATCTGGGTGGGGTGGGTTATAGTGCCAAGTTGCTTTACGAAGAACTGGAGACAGGTATCGATCTCTTGAGCCCGGATAATAAAATTATCTTTGCTACCGGTCCATTAACTTCTAATCGGGTACCCGGTGGTGGCAGTATCGAAATCTGTTTTAAATCTCCTCTGACCAAAGGTTGGGGTGAAGCAAGATGTGGTGGAGACTTTGGTCCTGACATGAAAAAAGCCGGGTACGATTTTCTTATTATTGAAGGCAAAGCCACAGAACCTGTTTATTTATTCATTGATGATAAACAGATTACCTTTAAAGACGCTACTCCTCTTTTAGGTAAGACCGTTTCCCAAAAGACAAAGCTGGTACGTGAGGAACTTGAAGAAAAAGATATTTCGGTGATGTGTATCGGCATTGCCGGAGAAAATCTAGTTAACATCGCCTCGGTAATGTTTGGAGGCAGAGCTGCCGGTAGAGGCGGTGCCGGAGCGGTGATGGGTTCTAAGAATCTTCTTGCTATTGCTGTTAAGGGTTCAGGCAAGGTAGACCCCCAGGATCCGGAAAAATACAGTCTTGCCCTCCAAGCTGCACGTCAGGTGATCAAGGACAGTGATATTGCTAAAGGCTTTCGTGAATTCGGCACCATGGGCGATATGGCCGGAAATGACGCAGCCGGAGATTTTCCCACCAAGAACTGGCAATCTAACAATTGGGGTAAAGGTCAGGAACTCTATGATTATTACAGTAAACATAATTTTATAAAAAATGAAATGTGCTACAAAGGCTGTCCCATTGCCTGCGGTAGAATTGCCCGGGTTAAAGAAGGTCCCTTTAAAACTCCTGCACACGATGGAGCCGAATATGAATCCTTGAGTGCCTTTACTGCTTTTGTCTTAAATGAAGATATGGATGCGGCGATAAAAAGCAGCTATCTCTGTGATGAATATGGTATTGATACCATCTCCACTGGAGCGGTTATTGCTTTTGCCATGGAATGTTTCGAACACAACCTGATCTCTAAAGAAGATGCAAAAGGATTGGACCTTTCATGGGGTAATGCCGAGGTTTTACCTTTATTAGTAGAAAAAATCGCCAAAAGAGAAGGTATCGGAGATCTCTTGGCGGACGGTGTATTGAAAGCTGCAATAAAGCTTGGTCCTAATGCTCAACCATTTGCCGTTCATTGCAAGGGACTGGAAGGTCCTGCTCATGATCCCCGTTCCGGCAAGGCTTTGGCAGTGACCTATGGCACTGCAAATAGAGGCATGTGTCACATTCATCCTTTAGAAGGAATGGCATATGATTCGGGTAAATTGGATTGGGGTATGATGCCCTATGGTGTCCCCGACCCCAACACCTTAGACCGCTTTGAGGAAAAAGGCAAAGGAAAGATTGTGAAAATCCTTCAGGATGGTCTTATTATGCCTGATGTCCTTGGTGTCTGTAAATTCTTTATGTATGCCGGCCTTACTCTGGAGCACTATGCTGGACTTTTATCTGGACTGACCGGATGGCAATTGACCGGAAAAGATCTGGTCAAAATTGGCGAAAGGACCAACAATCTACAAAGATTGTTTAACCTAAGGGAAGGATTTACTAAAGAAGATGATGCTCTTCCCGACAGAGCCAAACAACGTCCTTTATTCGGCATATATCAAGACGAAGATAGATGTATTGTAAAGAATTATGAAGAGATGCTTAAAGAATATTATGAAGCACGGAGATGGGATATTGAAACAGGCATCCCGACAAAGGAAAAGCTATTGGATCTCAAATTGTACGAAAAATAATTCATGCAGATATTTTTATTAAATTTTGAAAAAGTATTTTAAGCAGGAAACTGTATTTTTGTGTAGATGTTTTTTTAAAGGAATTCTAATAATGAAAATAAAGGTCATACTCCATACTATTTTAAAGAAGTATGCTAAAGGAAAAATATTGGAGAATGATACGATTATTTTATATGAAGACACTACATTGCAGGGATTAACTCATTATTTGGCCATACCTGAAAAAGTTGGTATCATATTTTTGGTCAACGATTTTCCAAAAGAAAAAGATTATAAATTGTGTGAAGGAGATGAAGTGAAGCTATTTTCCTTAATCTGCGGTGGTTAAAGCTTGGTCAGTTTTATGGTGTATCGAATTTGAATAAAATGGATAACTTGTCATGATTTTTTGCTGTCGATATTAAGTTCACAAAAAATGATGGAGGTAATAGTGTGGATCTAGTATTATCAAAAAAAGATAAAGAATTTCTAGAAGGAAAAAATGGGGAATCGGCAAGAATGGCAATGGAGGTGTTGGTTGAGCTGGCCAAATCCTATGGAGCCAGTATGCTTATTGATATCAAACAGGCTCATATAGATGGTTGCTCTTTTGCGGCTACCAGACAAGCAGGTCTCGAATTTGCAGAAAAACTGGCAGCAGAAGGGGGCAAGGTTAGAGTTCCCACCACACTTAATATTACCTCAAGAGACATTAAGCGCTGGAAAGATTTTAAGGTTCCGGAAAATTTTTCCATGAAAAGTGCCGCTATGGAGAAAGCTTATCTTGAAATGGGATGTATCCCCATTTGGACATGTGCGCCCTATCAACAGGGCATAATCCCTAGATTCGGAGAACATATTGCCTGGGCAGAATCAAATGCTATAAATTTTGTAAATTCGGTTTTGGGTGCAAGGACCGCTCGATATGGAGATTTTGCAGATATTTGTGCTGCTTTAACTGGTCGAACTCCCTATATTGAATATCATCTAACAGAAAACCGTAGAGGGCAGCAGTAGGTTATCTCGTTGGAAAAGTGACCGGTAACTTGGTTCCGGTATTACAGGGTATACCTGAAGGAATAACCTTTGATCAGTTAAAGGCATTAAGTGCTGCATCGGCTTCATCAGGTTCTGTAGGTCTATTTCACGTAGTTGGTGTAACTCCTGAAGCTCATACTCTTGAAATGGCTTTTCAGGGGAAGGAACCCTTACAGGTTGCCAATTTTAACTATGATGATATTCTGGAAATAGCTAAGGAATTGACCGGAAAAAACAAAAAAGTAGATTTAGTCGCTGTAGGTTGTCCTCATTTCTCCTATCCGGAAGTTGTAATGACTTTAAAACTCCTAAAATCAAGAAAGCTCGCTGAAGGAGTACAGTTCTGGATTCATACCAACCAGAAAACAGAATTTTTATTAAAAAAAACGGGTATTTGGGAGAAAATCGAAAAGACGGGAACCAGGATAACTACCGATACATGCATCTTAAACTGGCCGATAGATAACTGGGGCTTTAAAACTCTAATGACCAATTCGGGTAAATTTGCCCATTATGCTCCAGCTCATACAGGACTGGAAGTTATATTCGGAAGTTTAAAGACTTGTGTTGAAACAGCAATTAGCGGTATTTGGGAGGGTAATTATGAGTTGTAAAGTTATAACTGCGAAATTTTATGCTCGGGGAAAAGCAGAAGGCAGGGCACTGGTAACTGATAAATCTTTATGCTTCTGGGGAGGGCTTGATCCGGAAACGGGAAAAATAATTGAAACAGGACATCCCTTAGAAGGGCAGGACGTAACGGGAAAAGTTTTAATCTTTCCCCGGGGGCATGGTTCCAGCAGCAGTTCGGGAGTATTACTAGAAGCAATACGATGTCATCATGCACCTGCAGCTATAATTAATATTTTCTGTGAACCGATTATCGCAACGGGATCGATTGTAGCCAAGGTATTATATGGGAAAAGTGTACCGATAGCTGCCGTATCGGAAGATGATTTTAAAGGCTTTTATTCCGATATGCTATTAAGGATTGATGATCAAGAAAAAAGTATAATCATATTAGAATGAATTTGAAATAAATTGTTGTTAGTTAAATTTCAAAAATGGTCTTTTAAAAGGGTTAAAACCGTATTAAATTGAGGTCAGAATTTTTAACTTTTTGCATACCTATTATTCGACAAAATTTTTAAAAATATTTCTGAAAGTTAGGAGTTATTTTAAAAATAAAATTAAAAGCATATGAAGGCAATAAAAAAATGAGCATAAAATTTAGATTACACCTTACCGCAGCAAAAATGAAGTAAGTTGTGTGTGGAAGGTGGATTACAAAGGAGGATGAAGATCGTGGGTATTAAAGAAGAAATGAAAAAGAGGAGAGCTGCTGTCAGACCAATAAATGAAAGAATTGCAAGACTTAGAGAGGAGAGTGTAAAAGCTAAGGTTAAGGTATCTGATGAGAGAGCTAAAATTATAACAAAATTTTATAAAAGTGGAATTGCTTCAGGACAATCTATCCCCGTGCAGCGTGCATTAGCATTTAAGGACTTAATGGAACATGTAAGTCTGCCAATTGAAAAAGGTCAACTGATTGTTGGGTTAAGAGGAACTGGCCCGCAAGAAGCTCCAACGTATCCAGAAATTTGTACTCACAATATGGAAGACTTAGAAATTTTAAATTCCAGGGAGAATATGTCTTACAAAGTTGATGATAATACCAGAGAATTGTACGAAAATGAGATAATTCCATTCTGGAAGGGTAAAACAATGAGAGATATTATCTTTGAAAACTTACTTCAGGAATGGAAAGAAGCTTATAAAGCAGGAATATGGACAGAATTTATGGAGCAAAGAGCGCCAGGTCATACAGCTGGTGGTGAAAGGGTATTCAAAATCGGAGTTTTAGACATAAAAGAAAAAATTGAAGAGAAAATGCAGGAACAAAAGCCAACTAATCCAGAATATCATGACAAAATGGAAGAGCTTAAGAGTATGGATATTGCAGCAGATGCCATTTTAATCTATGCTAAGCGCTATACAGAAAAATTAAAAAAGATGGTAAAGGAAGAGAAAGATCTTGAAAGGAAAAAAGAACTTGAGGTAATGGTAAAGATATGTCGTTGGGTTCCGGTACATGCCCCTAGGACATTCTGGGAAGCCCTCCAACATTACTGGTTTGTTCATGTAGGAGTGGTGTATGAAACAAATCCTTGGGATTCTTTTAATCCTGGGCGTTTGGATCAGCATTTATATCCGTTTTACGAAAAAGACTTCAAAGAAGGAAGGTTAACAAGACAGAAAGCAAAAGAGCTTCTTGAGGCATTTTGGATCAAGTTTAACAACCAGCCGGCAGTGCCAAAAGTCGGTGTAACGGCGGAAGAAAGTTTTACATATAACGACTTTACAAAAATAAATATTGGTGGGCTAAAAAAAGATGGTTCAGATGGAGTTAATGAATTATCTTACTTACTTTTAGAAGTTCTTGATGAAGTAAGGACTTTACAGCCAAATACAGCTGTGCTGGTTAGCAACAGAAATCCAGAACACTTCGTTACAAAGGCTTTGAAGATAGTAGGACCTGGAATGGGTGAGCCGCCGTTCTTTAATATTGATGGAGTCATAACTAAAATGTTGAGGCAGGGTAAAAGCCTGGAAGACGCTCGCACTTCTGGGGTTAGTGGTTGTGTAGAAACCGGATCTTTCGGGAAAGAAAGTTACATCTTAACAGGATATTTTAATCTTCCCAAAATTCTTGAGATAACCTTGAATAATGGCATAGATTCTCGGAGCAGGGGAAAGATTGGTATAGAAACCGGAGATCCAAGAAGCTTTAAGACTTTTGAGGAGCTCTGGGAGGCTTTTATTAAGCAGATTAAACATTTTATGGACATAAAAATGAAAGGAAATGACATCATAGAGGAACTCTATGCAAAATATCTGCCAGTCCCTTTCGAATCTCTTTGGTTGGATGATTGCGTTGAAAAAGCTAAAGATTACAATGCTGGCGGAACAAGGTACAACACTCAATATGTTCATGTTGTAGGGTTAGGCACTCTTACCTATAGTTTAACTTCAATTAAGTATTATATGTTTGATAATAAGAAGGTATCTATGGACGAATTTCTTGAGGCACTCAAGCAAAACTTCGGAGGAAAGTATGAAACTCTAAGGCAAATTATTTTAAATAAAACACCCAAGTATGGAGAAGACGATGATTATGCCGACGAAATTGCAAAGAAAATAGTCGATAAAACGGTTGAAATAATCGAAAGCTATCCGCTGTCTCCAACCAGAAAAGCCTCAAAGAGGGTTTACTTCTTTCCCACTACAGCTCATGTATATTTTGGGAAAGTTACTGGTGCAACACCTGATGGGAGAAAAGCAGGTTTACCAGTTTCTGAAGGTATTTCACCTGTTCAAGGAAGTGATAAGAAGGGAATAGCAGCTGTATTTAAGTCAGTTTCTAAGTGTGACTGGGATAAAACTGGTGGAGCTTTGCTTAATCAGAAGCTGACTCCGGACCTGTTCGAGGGGGAGGAAAACATAAGAAAACTTGTTCAACTTATAAGAACCTTTTTCAATATGGGAGGACATCACGTTCAGTTTAATGTTGTGAGTGCTGAACTGCTTCGTGAAGCGCAAAAATGTCCTCAAGATTTCCAGGACTTGATGGTTAGAGTTGCTGGGTACAGTGACTACTTTGTGAATTTGCCAAAAGGTTTGCAAGACGAAATAATTATAAGATCAGAACAGAAAGAAGTCTAATAAGTATGAGGTTTTTCAAGTAAGTGGCTAAATAAAAATGGTGGAGGGCAACTAAATGGTCAACAGTGGGTTAATATTCGATATAAAAAGGTATGCTATTCACGACGGTTCGGGGATAAGGACCACTGTTTTCCTGAAAGGGTGCCCTCTTAAATGCTGGTGGTGCCACAATCCGGAAGGCATTCCTCGTGAACCTGTGCTTATGTTTTATGAGTATAAATGTATGAAATGTCAAGATCAAGCTTGTACCCATGTTTGTCCAACTGGCGCAATTACTTTTGAAAACAAAAATAGTACTCCACATATTAACAGACAAAATTGCAATAATTGTGGAGTTTGTTCAAGTGTATGTCCTACTGAAGCGCTGAAGATTATTGGCAGAGAAATCACAATCGAAAAGCTGATAAAGGAAATTGAAAAAGACATTTTGCTTTATGATAACTCTGGAGGAGGTGTAACTTTTTCAGGAGGAGAACCGCTATTGCAGTACCAATTTTTACTAGAAGCCCTTAAGGGGTGCAAGAAGCGGGGCATTCATACTGTATTGGATACTTCTGGCTATGCTCCTGAAAATGTGCTTCCCTTGGTGGCAGATTATGTAGATATGTTTCTCTACGATTTTAAGTTAGCCGATGATAAAGAACACATAGCATACACAGGAGTTTCAAACACTTTAATTATAAATAACTTGAGGATCTTAGAAAATGCAGGTAGAGGAAAGGATATCATTTTGCGTTTTCCTGTCATTACGGGAATTACCGATACAGAGAAAAATATCAATAGCCTTATGGATCTTGTTTCTTCGCTAAAAAGTATACGTGAAATTGATCTACTTCCTTTCCACGACGTAAGTGAAAAATACAATAGACTTGGCATAAAATATAAAATGCCAACACGAGAAGCTCCATCACAAAAAAAATTGCAGTATATAAAAAAAAGATTTGAACAAATAGGACTTTATGTGAAGATTTAAAATAGAGTTGTAAAAGAATGAGTGAATTAAATTTAGATTAGATCTACCCCATTTTGGTACATGAAATTTCTCCAAGAGGTGAAGATTACAAGAATCTTTAATCATTCTTCAAGATTAAACTCCGTCTTACTTACAGAAGACGGAGTTTTCTTTGATAAAGGTAGATAATGGGGGGAGGAATTGAAATGAAAAAGCTTCTTTCTGAAGAAAGTGATGTATATACGATGAGTATCTCGGCTATTGCTTGCACCTACGTGCCCTGCAAAAACAGCAGAACGGTCGTGAAAGTGGGAAAGACATTGAGCACTGCGTAACCCCAGTCCTCGAGGAAGGAATAATCCCCTCTTGAGCGCAAATTATGCAGTTTCAAACTATCCTGTCTTTGAAAACTCAAAACCAATCAAATTGAAATAAAATAAACAAAAATTCATTGCCAAAGAGATGTAAAACTAAAATATCTCTTCTTCTATCATTTGACTGAAGCCTACCGGCGTTCTGACTTTCATGAGAAATCTGGATATCACCCATACGCTGAATGCCATTTGTACTATAGTTTTTTTAGTAAGTTGTAATATAATAAAATTATGAAAAGGCCAGTAGAGATAAAGAGGAAAGAATAACTTGAAGAACATCCGAAAGCAGAGAAAAACAGAGAACTTATGAAAAGGTTGCTATTTCTAAAGACGATCAGTGGAAGAGGGGATTTAAGAGAAAGGGCTTATAACTCTAATGAATCTTCCCGCAGATCTACTGCGGGGAGATTCATTCTTTTACTGGCCATATTTAGGTATCCCAATACTTCTTTTATTCGTAAAGCTCTGGCAGCGTAGGAGCGATTATAGCTGGTAAGTTGAATAAATCGTTTAACTTAGCGGGAATTCCCCATCTGTTAAGGTGGGGATGAGAGCAAATTCCCGGCAAGTCGAGAGAGACGATAGTCTGTTAAAGTGAGTACCACGCCTGTAAAGGCGTGGGAATCTATGATAATAGTCTTTTCTTTTTTAGATGATTTTTGATATCGATCTCTTAATTCTCTGCTTACGGCCTTTTTCTGCCCCATAATTAACATTCCCTTATTAAAAATATATTGTTAGTATAAACTTTAGTGGGGTAGTTAAAAGAAAAATATTTATATTTAATAATACTTTCTTTGGTTAGTAGTAAGACAACCAGAAAAGGATTCTGAAAATATAATAAAAAGGTGTAGACTTACTTATATAAATAAAAAACCTTTACAAAAAGGAGGTAAGCTACATCCATGAATACTATAGCAATAACTTTAGCTAAGCAGAATAATTTTTTTCACCAAAGAAAACTACCCCCAAAGTATTGACACATACAAAAATATTCTTTATTATATTTTTTCAGGGGATTGCTGGTTTTGCTTTACAGTATTCTGTATGGTATGAAGCTATAAAGAGGATAAATCTATCTAAAGCCACTGCTCTTGTTTGTATATATCCGATTTTTTCTATTGTATTAGCCTGGTTTGTACTAAAAGAAGCTCCCGTTATAAACCAACTTATTGGCCTTGGCATAATATTGGTTGGAATATTTGGCTTATCAGGGATTAAAAGTGAGCACAGAGGGGAAAATAAGCTTAAATATCCCGTGGAATAAAACAGATGTAAGTGGTATTATATTCTTACACTTATTATTTATTGTAGAATATTAT
>Ga0307379_10011012_pt1 | contig 11921 bp, 8 predicted proteins | sample UN2MG_FD_202237 | JGI IMG/M metagenome (GOLD analysis project Ga0307379, IMG submission 202237) | Soil microbial communities from Risofladan, Vaasa, Finland - UN-2 | ecosystem: Environmental > Terrestrial > Soil > Coastal area > Acid sulfate soil | place: Finland: Risofladan, Vaasa | collected... | reverse complement strand
TGATGCACAGAGGTATTTTGATGAAGCAAACATCTCTCTTGGGTCATATCACAAGAAATACTACAATTGTCTGTTTGATTCTTCTTTTTGCCTCATGTACTAAGGAGCAGCGCTTTCCCGAGATGGACTTGGAAAACCGGGAATCCATTCTGGACAGGGAGGTTTATATCGAACCGGAGCTCTTCACTGAGATTCCTTTTATTGAAAGATGGTGTGACAGGTTGGATTTGATAAAACACCGAATTAATGTGGGGGATGCGGAGTTGTATGTGGAGGAAGAAGGGAAAGGAGTGCCGCTGGTTTTGATCAATGGGGGGCCGGGCGGAACCCACCACTACTTTCACCCTTGGTTTTCGAAGGCCAAGAAGTATGCACGAGTCATCTATTATGACCAGCGTGGATGTGGTTTATCCGATTTCAAACCGGGAGAAGAAGGATATTCGGTCCATCAGGCGGTTGAGGATCTGGACGCCATCCGCAAAGCCTTGGATATCGACAAGTGGGTGGTGCTGGGATATTCCTATGGGGGATTTCTCGCCCAGTTCTACACAGTCAATCATCCGGAGAATGTGGCGGGATTGATATTATTGGGGGCTTCGCCCGGGATGCATGTGGACACAGGCAAATCCCGTCAGAGTCAGTACAAATCAGAGGAAGAAAAGGCCAGGCTCAAGGAGATTCGTAGGGACCTGGAGCAGCTGTCTAAAGAAAAAGAGATGCCACGAAAACAATATATCCAGCTGCTTTTGTACAATAATTTCCTCAATGGCGATTGGAAACGCCAGAATTTTTATAAGCCTTCCAAGGAGCGTTTGAAAGCAATCCGATCCCAACACTCATTTTAGAGGGTAAATACGACCTGACATGGGGTGAGATAAAACCAGAGGTTCTCCAAAAGAATCATCCCAATGCGAAAATGGTCATGTTCGCAAACGCAGGTCACGGGATATATGATGAAGAACCGGAAAAGTTCTTTTCTGTCCTTAAGGATTTTATCAATAACCTGCCCGAGGTCTCGGACGATGAGGTATCCGCTTATAAGGCGACTCTCGGGACCTGGGAAAAAGAACAACAGTCATCGCAAGATAGGATCCTCGGATCTTTTGGGTGGGGATGGAACTCAAGCCAGAAGTTGGCGAACAAATATTCGAGGGAATGGCTCGAGATGTTCGACCAGATCGGGAGTTTTTTGAGAACTGGCTTTGCACTGTATGATGTGGAAAACTATGAGGAAGCTCTCTTTGTGTTCGAAAGGATGCAGTGGGTGGCTGCAGAACAGAAAGAAAAGACCTATGAGGCTGCTGTAGCATTGATATGGCAGGGGCATATGCTCGATCTATTGGGGAGACGCGACGAGGCGGTCAGCCGGTATGGACAGGCTGCAGAGATGGATCTCGAGGACACGTGGATGCACGGCCAGTACGAATTGAAGTATTCGCTAAGCCCCTATGCGAGAGAGCGGATGAAGAAGCCCTTCCAGCGCATCGACAACCGTACAGCGGATTGATTTTTTTGGGTGTATCCCCTAACATCATATGCGCATGTACCACCAAGGAGAATTCCATGAAGTATATAAAATGTCTTTCTTTCTTCGTGTTAATTTTTGGAGTCGCACTGATGGCATTTGAAGAGCGTCCACGGGTGAGGGAGTTTGGGATAAAGATCGGAATAATGGAGCCTGGAAAGTGGAATACCATTACCGATGTGATGGGTGTTAAAGTCGGGCATGTGACTCTGATTGAAGGTGATAATATTCGCACTGGGGCAACGGCTATCCTTCCACATGATGGGAATATCTACCAGGAAATGGTTCCTGGTGCGATATATGTAGCCAATGGATACGGAAAACTGATGGGTTATACGCAAGTGGAAGAATTAGGGGTTATTGAAACGCCAATTATTTTAACGAACACTCTGAGTGTTCCGACCGCAGCCAATGGTCTCATTACGTACACTTTGGATCTTCCCGGAAATGAGAGCGTCGGATCTGTGAATTCTGTTGTGGGGGAGACGAATGATGGCTATCTGAATGATATTCGCGGAAGGCATGTCAAAGAAGAACACATCATAGAAGCCATAAAGAAAGCAGAATCTGGGCCTGTAGAGGAGGGGTGTGTCGGAGCGGGAACGGGAACACAGTGCTTTCGGTGGAAAGGGGGGATTGGCACGGCATCACGGAAGCTACCTGAATCACGAGGGGGATACACAGTTGGTGTTCTGGTGCAGACAAACTTCGGCGGAACCCTCCAAATAAACGGTTGTCCTGTGGGAATGAAATTAGGGCAATACTCATTCCAGAGGGATGTCGAGATCGGTGGAGATGGTTCCTGCATGATTGTTTGTGCGACGGATGCACCTCTGGACAGTCGGAATTTGAAACGTCTGGCGAAACGGGCACTCTTAGGCATTCCTCGAACGGGTGGTTACTATTCGAACGGAAGCGGGGATTACTGCATCGCTTTTTCGACAGCTAAAGAGGTTAGAGTCGTTCGAGATTCAGACGAAAGGACGCAGAAAATCGAGGTGCTGAGGAACAGGCACATGTCGGCACTGTTTCTGGCTGCAGCAGAAGCGGCGGAGGAGGCCATCCTGAATTCCATGTTCAAAGCCACCCCGATAGAAGGATATAGGGGGCATAAAGTCGATGCGCTCCCACTGGATAAAGTCAGGGAAATAATGAAATTGGATGACAAGTGAAGCCTAATATGAACTTTTCGTTAAATGTAAAACGTACGCTGATATCATTCAAAGCGAAAATAGCCGCTGTAAGAAGTAAAAAGACTCAAAGGAGAATGAGATGAAAAAAGTGATAGGTATCTTAGGGGGGATGGGGCCAGAGGCTACTGAATACATGTTCGACTTGATCATAAAAAACACTAAGGTGGAGATAGACCAAAACCACATCCCTTTGATCATATACAGCAATCCCAAAGTGCCACCCAGGACAGATGCGATCCTTGGAACGGGGCCCTCGCCAACACCCTATCTCGTTGAGGGACTAAAAGTGTTGAAGCAGGCAGGGGCGGATTTTATCATCATGCCCTGTGTGACAGCTCATTTTTTTATACAAGAGGCTCTTGAACAGGTTGAGGTGCCTTTTATCAGCCTTCTGGACGAATCAGTGAAGTGGGCACAAGAACACATTCCCGCACTCAAAAAAGTGGGTTTGGTATCGAGCACTGGTACTTTGATATCGGGTCTCTTTCATGACACATTTAAAAAGGCGGGGATAGAGGTGTTCGGGCCAGCAGAGGAAGAGCAAGAAAAGGTGATGGATGCGATTTTCGGCGAAAAGGGGATAAAAGCTGGATTCACATCCGGTTATTCCAAGGAGACAATAGTCAACACAGCCAGAATCCTTATTGGCAGAGGTGCTGAAGCCATCATCGCAGGATGCACTGAAGTGCCACTCGTTTTGAAGGAAGAGGACATTCCTGTTCCGCTCATCGAGCCGATGAAGATCGTTGCGATGGCCAGCATTATAGAAGCCGGATACGAGATAACATAATCTTGAGGATAGCCTACTATATAAAAAGGTGACAGTCCTCTTTTTGTTTTACTCCTGGAAAAAGGTGACGATACCATTTTCTGTCCCCTTTTTTGTATTTGATTGAGAATTGACAGGTGAGTCCAAGTTTGATTTAATTAGCCACTAATAAGGCCATTCGCTGATGGCCAGATCGGACGTTATTATTTTGACTATTCGCTCAACTCGAATTAAATCCACCCCTCTTCTACCTCTTAAATTACGCTTTTTTGTAGGGCGTGGTGTCTGGAGTGAAGGTGACAGGAGGTAAAGTGAAGATAAAACGATCGTTTCTCATCCTGGTTTTAATACTCGTAACCTTTGCGCTGGTAAACGCTTTTGTTTTTGATAAAGACGAGTGTATCTCAGATAATGTACTCTGGCCTGCAGAGCCGGAGGGTTGTACCACGATCCTTGTCGGGAAGGATGCATCCGTCGATGGGTCTGTATTTGCATGTCAGACTGCAGACTGCGGTGTGTGTGACTTTACCTGGCACTTGATCCCAGCGGCTGACCATCTGGAAGGTTCCACACGAAAAATCTACCACATCAATCAGATCAGAACTTGGCCTCCTGAAGTCGGGGGGAAATGGGTGAAATATGTGGAGGGAGACACCGGCGTTGAAATCCCACAAGTTCCGCATACATATGCCTATCATCACGCTGTCTTCGGACACATGAATGAACATCAATTAGGAATTGCCGAATCGACCATCGGATGCGTAAGAAAGATGAGAAACCCGACTCCCTCGGCGATCATGGACATCACCACCTTGACCATGCTGGCCATGGAAAGATGTAAAACATCGAGAGAAGCCGTAACGCTCATGGGATCGATGGCAGAGAAGTATGGATACGGATTTCATGATAGCGGAGAGATGCTGGCTGTTGCGGATCCGATTGAGATCTGGATCTTCGAGATCATGCCGGTGGGACCGCTCTGGACGCCGGAAACCGGCAAGCCCGGGGCGGTGTGGTGCGCTCAGCGGGTGCCGAATGATCATGTGAGCTTCTGCCCGAACGAATCCCGCATCGGAGAGATCAACCTCAAAAACAAGGACTACTTCCTGGCCTCGCCGAATGTTGTCTCATATGCCATCGAGGCAGGCTTATACGATCCCGAGAGTGGCAAGCCTTTCAGCTGGAAGAGGGCTTATTCGCCAAGTCCGGGAAGCGCAGCAGCCTCACAGGGGCGCAGGGGCAGACTCTGGCGCCTGTTCAGTTTGGTAGCTCCATCCCAAAATTTCAGTCCGGAAACGGAGGGAATGGATCTTCCATTCTCGGTGAAACCGGACAAAAAACTCTCGGTGAAAGACGTCATGGCTATCACCCGAGATAAATATCAGGGCAATCAGTTTGACCCGACTGTCGGCTTGAAGGGCGGGCCTTTCGGTAATCCCAACTACTTCAGTGGATTTACGGTTGATAAGCAGAGGTACAATGGACCCAGGTGTATCAGCGTGTCCGGTGTGGAGTACACGACGATTACTCAATCTCGAAGTTGGTTACCCGATCCGATCGGGGGGATCAATTGGATCGCTTTCGGTGCCCAGGACACATCCTGCTACATCCCTCTCTACTGCGGGATCTCAGAGATGCCTGAATCCTTCACGAAGGGCGATCACTATGTGTGTGACAGGGAGTCGGCCAGATGGGCGTGTGATTATGTCGATTTCCACACCCAGGTGGTTTATTCCTACGCCATCGAAGATGTGAAGAAAGCTCAAGAGAAGTATGAAGGTGGCGCAATAAAGAAAATCCCGTATATGGACAAAGCCGCCACAGAGCTCTACGAGAAAGATCCGGCAGAAGCCATCGAATTCATCACGGATTTCACTTTGAGTAATGCCAGGAGTGCTGTAGATGGCTGGTGGAAATTGGGTGATCAATTGTTGGTCAAATATAACCACTTCGGCACCTACGATACCGAGAAAAGAAAGCCAGGACGGGTGCAAACTCCTGAATGGTGGAACAGCGCTGTTATAGAACACGATAACCTCATACCGGTGGCACCGCCGCCACCACCACCAAAAGCAAAGTCCGAGAAGAAAAAATAGATTTATGTTTTGTTTATTGGACTGATTTTTTATAGAATTTGGTTTTAACCTGGATTATTCACGAGTTGAGGTTGCTGCAAAGGTGAGGCAGTGGCCCACGAAGCTGTAGTGAACTACCGCGAGCCGACCCAACCTACCCGGGCTACAACGAAGGCTTTGTAGTGAGATCAGCGGGTTAGGTTGGGTCGGCGCCCGTAGGGTAAAAAATGTCGATTATAAAAAAAAAAGAATAAGAAATGCCTAAATGAGTATTCCGAAAAAACAATGTAAAATTCTGATATTGAGTCAGTTATAATAGGTATCGACATTTTTTATGAATAGTTCAGGTTAAATGATTTTTGGAGGTGTAAATTGAACCTAAAAAGAGCAATCCTTTTCTTTTGTATTTTGTTTGTATCATTGGCTATAGTGAGCGCTGTTGTTTCTCAAGTCGAGGAGTGTGAGCCTGCGCAGTATGAAGCATGGGAAGGATGCACTTCGATCCTTGTGGGAAAAAATGCCTCGACAGACAGCTCGATCATGAGCACACATACGTGTGACTGCGGCGTCTGTGATTGGACGTTCCGTTTTGTGCCGGCCGCAGACCACAAAGAGGACGCTGTTCGCAAGATCTATCATGTCAACCAGTATGTCACCTGGCCGCTCGAACAGGGCCTGAAGTGGGAAAAGTACAAAGACGATTACACAGGATTGGACATCCCTGAGTTGGCTCATACGTATGCCTATATCCATGGAATGTTCGGCTATATGAACGAAAACCAGGTGGCACTGGGAGAGTCCACAATCGGATGTAATCGAAAGATGAGAAATCCCACACCTGCGGCCAAGTTTGATCTCACGATGCTGACTCTGGTTGCCATGGAGAGAGCAAAGACCGCAAGAGAGGCTATCCAGGTGATGGGCGACCTGGCCACAACCTACGGCTATGGATTTAACGACGCCGGAGAGATGCTGGCCGTGACAGACCCTAATGAGGCGTGGATCTTCGAGATCATGCCGGTGGGCCCGCTTTGGACCCCGGAGAACGGTAAGCCGGGTGCTGTCTGGTGTGCGCAAAGGATTCCTGATGATCATGTTGGTGTGACACCCAATGAATCCCGCATCGGTGAGATCGACCTCGATAACAAAGACTACTTTATGGGCTCTGCGAATGCCATCTCTTACGCCATTGAATTAGGCCTATATGACCCTGAAAGCGGTAAGCCTTTCAGCTGGAAAAGAGCCTATTCTCCGAGCCCTGGGAGTGCGGAAGGCTCCCAGGGAAGACGAGGTCGTTTGTGGCGCTTTTTTAACATCGTGGCACCTTCCCAAAACCTCGGGCCGGACACAGAGGGGATGGACCTTCCCTTTTCCGTGAAGCCGGACAAGAAGCTCTCGGTTCAAGATGTCATGGACATCACAAGGGATAAATATAAGGGTGCCCAATTCGACCCGACTGAGGGGATTAAGGGTGGTCCCTTCCAAAATCCCAACTGGTACAAAGGTTTTATGGTGGATAAACAGAGATACAACGGACCGCGCTGCATCTGTGTGAACAATGTGGAATACACCACTGTGACGCAATGCAGAGGTTGGCTGCCCAATCATATAGGGGGGATCTTGTGGCTGTCTTTCGGAGCCCAGGATACGGCCGCCTACATGCCGCTGTATTGCGGGATCACTGAGATCCCAAAATCCTTCCAGGTCGGCGATCATTATGTCTTCAGCAGAGATTCCGCCAGATGGGCCTCGGACTATGTGGATTTCCACACCCAGGTAGTCTACTCCAACGCCATCGAAGATGTGAAAAAAGCTCAAGAAAAATGGGAGGCCAAAGCCATCGAAAGAACACCGATCATCGACAAAACCGCGCTTGAGCTCTACGAAAAAGATACAGCAACAGCGATCGAGTTCCTCACCGATTATTGTGTGAATAATGCAAATAATGTGATCGATGCCTGGTGGAAGCTTGGGGATGACCTGCTCGTCAAGTACAATCATTTCCGCATGTACAATCCTGAGACCAGAAAAGTTGGCAGGATCGAAACACCGGAATGGTGGAACAGGGCCGTCATCGAGCAGGACAACCTGGAACCGGTAGCTCCTCCGCCACCGCCAAAGAAAAAATAGCAGCGCTAATCAATTTAATGTAGGGACCGTTTCCCAAACGGTCCGTTCGGGGAACAACCCCTAAAAAAAAGGGACAGTCCCCTTTTTTGCTTAACCCTGGAAAAAGGGGACTGTCCCCCTTTTCTTCCCATTTCTTTATTAGTGAATTGACAGAAGAGGATTTAGTTTGTATAAATAAATTTCAATGGGGTACATCAATTCAATCCAAACTCTAAAATCTACACCTCAAAATTACTTTCAACAATATATTTATCGAACGAATTTTCTCTCTTAAGGAGGTAAAAAGGATGAAGATTAAAAAACTTTTGACTATGTTTGGAATGCTGTTTGCCGTGCTGATCCTCGTCAATGCCTTTGCTTTTGACGGTCAGGAAGGCCAGGAGTGCGAGACGTGTATCGATTGGAAGGTGGATGGATGCACAGTCATCATCGTCGGAAAGGATGCATCCACAGATGGTTCGGTCATGACGACACACACCTGTGACTGCGGGCTGTGCGATTGGACATGGCGGTACATTCCTGCTGCAGATCATGAAGCCGGCTCCACCCGCAAGATCTACCACATCGACCAGTTCAGGACATGGGACCCAAAAATAGGCCTCAAATGGGAGAGGTACAAGGACGATTTTACAGGCCTTGAGATCCCTCAAGTTTCTCATACTCACGGTTACAACCACGGCGCATTCGGCTACATGAACGACGCTCAGGTCGCCCTTGGCGAATCCACGATCGGCGCTCAAAAAAAGATGGAAAATCCCACACCTGCTGCCAAATTCGACATCACAATGCTTACACTAATCGCTATGGAGAGAGCCGGTACTGCCCGGGATGCGATCAAGATCATGGGCGAACTGGGAGAGAAACACGGGTACGGATTTACGGATACCGGAGAGATGCTGGCCCTTTCTGATCCCAATGAGGTCTGGATCTTCGAAATAATGCCGGTTGGGCCACTATGGACACCGGAGAGTGGAAAACCCGGAGCCATCTGGTGTGCGCAAAGAGTTCCTGATGATCACGTCAGCGTGTGCCCGAACGAATCCAGGATCGGCGAGATCAACCTTGACAATCCCGACTACTTTATGGCGTCGCCCAACGTCATTTCCTACGCTGTGGATCAGGGCTACTTCAATCCCGACAGCGGCAAGCCCTTCAGCTGGAAACACGCCTACTCTCCTACCGAGTACAGCGCAGCAAGCAGTAAAGGAATGCGCGGCCGTCTCTGGGCGTTTTTCAATCTCGTGGCACCATCGAAAAGATTCAGTCCGGATACACTCAACATGGATCTTCCTTTTTCGGTGAAAGCAGAGAAAAAGTACTCGGTCCACGACATCATGGAGATGACCCGATATAAATTCGAGGGAACACCTTTTGATCCCTCCAAAGGCCTACAGGGCGGTGCTTTCGCCAATCCGAACTTTCTCCCCTATGGATTTGAGCTTGAAGGCGTAAAGTACAACACTCCACGCATCATCAGCGTCAATCGTGCCGAATACGTCACCGTAACACAATGCCGAAGTGGGATGCCCAATCCCATCGGAGGGATCGTCTGGTTATGCTTCGGATCTCAAGACACCTCCTGCTATATGCCCCTCTACAACGGAATGACGGAGATCCCCAGGTCTTTCGAGATCGGCGATCACTGGCACTTTGACAGAAACTCCGCACGATGGGCGTTCGACTATGTGGACTATCACGTACAGCCTCTCTACTCCCTGGCGATTCAAGATGTTAGGGAAGCCCAAAAGAAATGGGAGCTCTCGGCTGTCGAAAAAACACCCCTCATCGATAAAGCCGCAATGGAACTCTATGAACAGGATCCGGAGAAGGCCATCAAATTCTTGACGGATTACAGTATGAACAATGCAACAAATGTCATCAATGCCTGGTGGGAGCTGGGAGACCAACTGCTGGTCAGATACAATCACCTGTGGATTTACGATGCGAAGACAAGAAAAAGGCTTCCCTTAAAGTTCCCCGACTGGTACCTCAAAGAGCTCATCAAATACAATCAGCTAGTTCCGGAGGAGAAAAAATAGCGAGTGTTTTTTTTAATACAAAAGGAGGAAGATCACAAATGAAAAGGACAAAAAAAACTGGCGTTTTAGTATCAATTTTCTGTGCGATCGTGTTTTGTCTTTCGTTTTCTGTTTTAAATGCTCAGGAAATTCCTAAAGCTCAATATCCTGTGATGACGACATCTGCCGGTCAGAGTACAGATGTGGAAACGTTGAACATCATCACCGAGGAAGCCGGGATCAGCTATGACTATTGCGACGTCCCGACTGCGGAAATACTCAATGATGGAGTGGGCATGGGAGGAAGAGAGTCGGCCGACACAGGTTTCCATGTGGAGACCCATACCGACCTGGAAAAATACCCGAATGGCACGTCGTACAAGACGATCATGTTCGCGATCGGAGCCAGCCTAAAGGGAATGGGCGCTTCGGGTCTCACCATCGAAGACGAAGAGAAGAGACTAAAAGAAGTCATCGACTATTGCAAGCAGAACAATGTTTTCATCGTCGCAGTTCATATTGGAGGCATCTCAAAAAGAGGCGCGCCTGGAGGGGACAACGAAAAAATGATCGATGCGGTCGCCCCTTTTGCCGATTACATAATCGTGGCCAAAGACAGCAACAAGGATGGGCGTTTCACGACAATTGCCAAAGACAAAAATATCCCATTGACCGAAGTAGAGTACGCTCTTGGCGTTGTGGATATCATGAAACAGATGTTCGAATAACTATCTGAAATATTCATAAAAAATGTCGATACTTATTACAAAAAATGCAACTTCAACGATCTACGCTATTCTGTCAGTAGACCAATCTGATAATTCCATTCCCGTTGCTCTCATTTTAATAATCGACATTTTTTACCCTTCGGGCGAACTGATCTCACTGCAAAGCCTTCGTTGTAGCCTACTCGCGGTAGTACACTACAGCTTCGTAGGCCACTGCCTCAACCTTTATGTTAGGGTGGGGTGGGTTGGCCCTCAGCTCGTGAATAATTCAGACTAAATACGGCGATTCGCCCGGAATAAAGTTTGGCAGGGACTGGAGTACGTCAAATTAAGGAGTCAAGCGTCACGGTACTGTTTTGAGAGGGAGATCTATTTAGCAACGGAGAAAAGACATGGAGCAACAGATCGGAATTATACTGGTGATTATGGTGGTGGTTTATGCCATCGCCAAGTGGAAGAAACTTTCTGTCGAGCTCAGTATGCTCGCATCGGCTGTTGCAGGAGGCCTGGCGGGGGCATTCTTAAACACTCCCCCTATCGGCACACTGGCCCGACATATGATCGAGGGCAGCTTCACCTATCTGGACGTCATTCTTGTCTTCACCACAGCCACCATTTTTATGGCGATCGTTTCAGAATCGGGCGGGGTGAATTATGTGGTGAGAGCCACGATCAAATACTTTTACAACTTGCGGATCATTGCGCTTTTCCTTTTAATGATCATCATCCTGATCCCAGGTGCATTGACAGGAGCCGGGAGTGTGTCTTTGCTCGTTGTTGGGGCACCAACTGCACTGGCCTTGGGATACTTGGGGATATCCAAGAAAAAAGTGGCGGCCATCCTCTTTATTGTTGCGGGCTTGAGTGCAGCCGCACCGCCTGTCAACATCTGGGCCATGATCCTCTGTGCCGGGACGGCCATCCCCTACGTTGGTTTTGAGTTTCCTCTCGGCATCCCCGTCCTTCTTCTGGGAATTTTCACGATGCTTACTCTGGGATGGAAAAAGGAAGGCACTATGGATAAGCAGAAGGCTCTGGAGGATATGCCCAAAGTGCCGGAAAAAATGACATGGTGGCGTGTGTTTCTGCCATTTTTAGTCTTCTTCGGTCTCGTGGTAGCCTACAGGATTTGGCCTTTTGATATGCCCATTCTGGGATTGCCTCTGCAGTTTGTTATCGCAGCACTGGTGGCTTTGCTGGTGAGCCCTAAAAAGATCAACATCCTAGTTCTCTCAAGGGATACGGTCAAACGGCTGCTCCCGCTGCTGGCGACTATCGCCATTGTGGGATCACTCCAGCAGATCATGACGGCCACGGGTGTACGGGGGCTATTATCCTACACCGTAATCAGCATACCTCTCATTCTGCTTTTCATCTCACTGATCTTTATCATTCCGATCTCGGAGGGTGTTCTGACCTACGGAGCAGCTGCGATCTTGGGTATTCCGCTGATCTGGTATTTCGATTCGATCGGGCTCCATGC
>Ga0307379_10011011_pt1 | contig 11921 bp, 9 predicted proteins | sample UN2MG_FD_202237 | JGI IMG/M metagenome (GOLD analysis project Ga0307379, IMG submission 202237) | Soil microbial communities from Risofladan, Vaasa, Finland - UN-2 | ecosystem: Environmental > Terrestrial > Soil > Coastal area > Acid sulfate soil | place: Finland: Risofladan, Vaasa | collected... | reverse complement strand
GCCGCCGAACCCCGGCGGGCTCAGCGGCCCATCTAATGCGCGCCAACGACAGCTTGTGACTGCTTACCTATTCTTGAACCCGCTTTCAGCTCCTGCGCTTCCTGACTGCAAAGCCAGCCAGGCCGACCAGGCTGGCCCCGAATGCCAGCATGCTGCTCGGCTCAGGAATAATCTGCTCGAACTTGAACTCATATCCGCCGGAATTCGGAGACCCGTCGCCGATCAAACCGGCGTGACTCAGAGCCACGACCTTATTCGGCACGTCGGTCAACTCGAGGAACTGGGTATTGGCGGTGGTGGGGATCGTCAGATCCCACACCTTGCCGTCATACCACCAGGCCGGACCTTCGCCTCCGCCCTTCGTGTCAACCAGCGTCAACCTGTACTTCGGATACGGAGAACCGGTCACGACCTGGTATGTGGTTCCGATGGTCCAGAACTGCATGCGGAACGTGCTCTCTCCCGAACCCTCGTCCGGATCGGGATAGTCGCTCCCTACACCAACTCTGAGCTTCCACTCCTCCTTGTCGGCGCTCTGCTCGTGGAGATCATTGCTGTAGGTGGCCGTCCCAAGTTCGGACACGGTCCACGCCATGCTGTCGTGCCCGGCTATCCAAGGGGACTCGGCATCACTAACATCGAGGCCGTCACTGGCGCCCGGATACACGCCAATGCTGGCATACGCTCCGTAGTACATGCCGGTACTGGCGCTCGTCCTGATATGGATGCGCCAGTTGTCGAGCGACGCGGACGCAGACACAGCCATGCAGACAATCAGCAAACAAATAATTGCAACAACCTTTTTCATCCTGCCATCTCCTTTCAGATGTGAATCTCCTGGTGCTGTCCGCCAGGGCCTCCGAAACTCCACTTGGCCGACGGCACCGGTCCGGCTGCTTCCATCGGTTCCGCTGCCGAGGTCGCCGGACTTCACCCCTTATGTAAGCGGCCAGCGTCTTCGGCGGGCAAGCCCATCCGGTGCATCGAGTGGGACTTCTCGCCTGTCTGGTCGCTGCGGAAACGGTGACATTGGCGCTATAGCGATTAGGAAACTCTTGCGCGTTGGCGGGTTGAGACTGCAGCTAATCGTCGCCATACTTACATATAGTACCATAAGCCATCTGTCGGCATTTGTCAAGACTTATTTGCGGCAGAACGTGAGCATGCCTGGTGTGTGAGCGTGCGAAGCGTCTTGCCCAGGTGGACGTTTGGGGAAGATCAGAGCCACTTGATGCGCTTGAAGTAGTAGAGGAGACCCACGGCTACCGCGGCCATCAGCCCGATGGCGACCGGATAGCCGAAGCGCCAGCTCAGCTCCGGCATGAATCGAAAATTCATCCCGTAGATACCGGTGATGACCTGCACGGAGATCAGCACCGTTGCGGCCACCGTCAGCGTCTTCATCACGGAGTTCAACTGGTTTGAAATCACCGTGAGGTACGAATCGAGCGCGCCGGTGAGTATATCGCGGTAGGTATCTATCGTGTCGACAATCCGGAGCGTGTGGTCGTATATGTCCCGCAGATACGTGATCGCGTGCTCGGAGAGCAGAGGCTGATCTCGCCGGGTCAGGATGTTGAAGACGTCCCGGAGCGGCGCGGCGACCCTTCGGAGCACCAGAAGGGATCGCTTCAGGCGGAAGATCCGCTCAGCCGACGCCCGCGCGCCGCGCTCGAAAACGTCGTCTTCCACCTCGTCCAGTTGGGCGTCTATCTGGTCGAGAACCGGGAAGTAGGAGTCCACGAGGCCGTCGAGGATATCGTAGAGCAGCATCCCGATGCCGTCCGAGAGCATCTTGGCATTACGCTGCCAGGTTGCCGCGACTTGTTCGAGAACCGGCTGGGGCTCTTTATGCAGGGTGACGATGTAATTCCGCCCCACGAACAGGTCCAGCTCTTGGGGGATGATCTCATCGGGCGAATATGATGCGGAATGGGTCACTATGAAGAAGTAGCCGGGGTACTCGTCTACTTTCGGGCGCTGATGAGGCGTGAAGTAATCGTCAATCGCCAGCGGATGGAAGCCGAACTCGCTCGCAAGCAGGTCCATCTCATCGCGATCGGGGTCGAGCGCGTCCAGCCAGACCACGGTTGTCGGCTCGGCTATCAGATCGCTGATCTTGCTCAGGTCATCGAATCGCCCGAGCGGCTTGTCCTTCTCGTGAACGTACAGTGTCAGCACGGCAAACCCGCACTCTCCCCAAACAGCCTTCTCCGCCTTGAATTTCCCCGGCGGGGGCACGATCTCCTCCTGCTCCTGCTCGTACTCGTACTCGTACTCGTGAATCGTGGGGCGCGACGAGTAACGACTGGCGCGGGCTGTGACGGTTTCGACCTGGCGGAGTTGAACTCCACGCATGGGAGCTTGAGGCGCAGGGCTAAGCCCCGTTTGCAGGCAGGAATGCGCATGCCTGTCATCGAAGTTTATAAGCGTGAGAAATATTCTCTACTATGGTGATCGCCCGTAGGGTGCGAGCAGATCGCCCATGCGGTGGCAATGGGGGCTTCGGATCATGAAACTATCTCCGGCGGCGTTCATGAGTTACGCGCACTTCGACGATAAACACGAGCGGGGGCGGCTGACCCAATTTCGCGAGCGGCTGAGCGAGGAGGTGTGCTTCCAGACGGGCGAGAAATTTGAAATCTTCCAGGACCGCAAGGACATCAAATGGGGTGAGCAGGGGCGGCGGCGGATCGGGGAATCGCTCGACGCCTCAACGTTCTTTATTCCTATCATCACTCCAAACTTCTTCAAAAGCGAGGAGTGCCGCAAGGAGCTGGAGGGGTTCCTGAAGCGCGAGAAAAAGCTCGGACGCAGCGCTCTCATCCTCCCCGTATACTACCAGGACACTCCCCTGCTGAATGACCAGGTGCAACGGAAGACCGACAAGCTCGCGGAGGAGATTGCCAAGCGCCAGTGGGCCGATTGGCGGGAGCTGCGGTTCGAGCCGCTCACATCGCTGCAGGTCGGCAAGGCGTTTGATGAGCTGGCCGCTCAAATCTGCGAGGGGCTAAAGCGTCAGGCGGCGGAAGCCCCCACAGGGAAGCCGGCCGCCGCGAGGAAACGCCCCCGCGCTGCCGGGAGACGCCCAAGCCTGCCCCGCGCGATGCAGGCGGACCGATTGCGGCCGGCTGAATCCGCAGCCGAGTTAGCCGAGTCCCCGCGCGGCCCGTCCGCCAAAACCGAGCCCTGGACACGTGTGGTTGATGCTCTTCATCATGGCGATTACACCACCATCACAGCCGCGATAGAAGCTGCTCAGCCCGGAGACCGAATCCTCGTGCGCCCGGGTCGCTATGAAGAAGGACTGGTGATAGAGAAGCCGCTGGAGATTATAGGCGACGGCGACCGGGATGACATCACGGTCTGGGCCGTCGGGAAGGACGCCCTGCTGTTCCAAACGACCATGGGCCGCGTGTCCAACCTGACTTTGAGGCAGGTGGGCGAGGGCGACTGGTACGGCGTGGATATCGCCCAGGGGCGGCTGGAGCTGGAGGACTGCGATATTTCCAGCGAGAGCCTGGCCTGCGTTGCCATCCACGGCGGCGCAGACCCACGGCTACGCCGCAACCGCGTCCATGATGGGAAGCGAAGCGGTGTCTTCGTCTACGAGAACGGCCAGGGAACGCTCGAGGACAACGATATCTTCGGCAATGCTTCCGCCGGGGTGGGGATCAAGACAGGCGGCAACCCAATTCTCCGCCGCAACCGCATCTATCATGGGAGAGGAGGCGGGGTCTCCGTCTACGAGAACGGCCGGGGGACTCTCGAAGACAACGATATATTCGGCAACGCCCACGACGGGATAGCGATTAGTAAAGGTGGGGATCCCACGCTTCGCCGCAACCGGGTCAACGGGAATGGTTTCCGGGCCGTCTGTGTCTACGATGGCGGCGGCGGCGACTTTGAGGACAACGACTTGCGCGATAGCGCCGGGGGCGCGTGGGAAATTTCCGACGACAGCATGCCAAACGTCAAACGCGCTGGCAATATCGAGTAGCGCCGTTCCGGCCCGCGCTCAAGGGCCGGGCGCGAAGCTGGTCGAGGGAAAAGATTTCCCTCGACAACGGGAGAACGCAGGCATGAAGCCTGCGGCTACCTTGTGCGCGCGCGAGCATTCCTGGTAGCCGCAGCCTTTACGGCTGCGTCGTTCCCTTGATGGGTAGGGATTTCCGAATCCCTACCCCTGGCTCAGGAGGCGATTTGGAAATCGCCTCCTATCGGGCGGCACTGGTCGAGGGAAAAGATTTCCCTCGACAACGGGTTGGAGGGCCCGGCGCGTGTTCTCAGGGCCGGGACTGCTGCTGGACGAAGTTGATCTGGAGGTCGCTGATCAGGCCCTTCAGGTCGCGCTGTTCAAACTCGTCCAATTTGCCCTCGAGCTGGGTGACCAGGACGGAGATGGTGTCTATCGCGACCTTCGCCTGCGCCAGGTCTTTCTCCATCTCGCCGGTGATCGGGTTCTTCACCAGGCCGAGCCACTGCCACGCGTGAGCCTCCAGGATGCGGATCAAGGACTTCAGCAGCGAGTAGACATCCACCGGCGGGAGTCTTGGCCCCTCCTCCGCGGCTTCCTGCTCTCCTTCGGGCTGGGCTTCCGCTTCGGGCTGAGCCTCATCGCCTTCGGGCTCGGCATGAACCTCTTCGTCCTTGCCGAGCTTCACCTTGCGCTTGTCCACTGCCTCATAGCCCTTATCCTCTTTGGGCTTTGCCAAGTCGTCTCCCTCCATTCGCAGAACATTTGCTGATAACAGCTAAGATTACCAGCGCCAGGGCCGCGCCGAGCGCATCAGCGAGCCAGTCCCCCACTTGGGCGCTTCTCCCAGCCACAAACTTCTGGTGGAACTCATCCGAAGCGCCATATAACGCAGCCAGGATGAACGATTGGACGTAGGATCCCGGCCTTGCAGCTATCGGCATGAGATTGGCCGCCCGGAATGCCACCAGTGCCAGCCCCAGATAAGCTGCCAGATGCTGAGCTTTGTCCCACGAGAGAATCGGCATGGGAAGCTCGGGAAGCTTCGACTGGGCGGACAGCACAAATATGATCGCCATGTATGCCAGGACCGGCGCCCAGGCCGAGGCGGCGCGCTTCAAGTCTACCTGTTCGGTCTTTGGAGATTCTTCCGCCATCGAGTTGTCATCCGCCGATCATATCAATGAATTCCTGCTCGGTCAGCACGGTGATTCCCAGTTCCCGGGCCTTCTGAAGCTTCGAGCCGGCGCTCTCACCGGCGACGACGAAATCGGTGCTCCCGCTCACGCTGGATGCCGCCCGGCCTCCCAGAAGCCGAACCTTCTCCTCCGCTTCCTCGCGGGAGAACGACTGGAGCGCGCCCGTGAAGACGAAGGTCTTTCCGGCCAGGACCGCGCCTGCGGGCTTCTCAGCGGCGCTCGGAATCACGCCTGCGCTGCGGAGCTTCCCCAGCACCGCGCGGTTTTCCGGCTCGGAGAAGAACGCCGCGATGCTGCTCGCTATCACCGCGCCGACCTCGGGAACCGCGCTCAGTTCCTCCTCCGAGGCGCCCTGCAGCCGCTCGATTGACCCGAAGTGGTCCGCGAGCACCTGAGCGACATGCTCGCCGACATGCCGGATGCCAAGCCCGTATATCAGCCGCGCGAGCGTCGTCTGCTTGCTCTTCTCGATCGCGGCTACTATGTTCGAGGCGAGCTTCTCGCCCATCCGCTCCAGCGCGAGAAGGTCCTCCAGCTTCAGGTAATAGAGGTCAGCCGGGTCCCGGATCAATCCCTTCTCGGTGAACTGCTCGACCTGCCCCGGCCCGACGCCTTCTATGTTCAGCGCGTTCCGGGATGTGAAATGGATGATGCGCTCCTTCACCTGAGCCGGGCATGCGAGGTTCACACACCGCGCGACCGCCTCGCCTTCCGGGCGCTCGACCTCGCCGCCGCAAGCGGGGCACTTGCCCGGCATCCTGAACGGAACTTCCGCGCCGGTTCGCCTCTCCTTTATGACCTGCACGACCTCCGGGATCACATCGCCCGCGCGCTGGATCACGACCGTGTCGCCGATGCGGACGTCCTTCCGCTCGATTTCGTCCTGGTTGTGCAGCGTGGCCCGGCTCACAGTGACGCCGCCGACCTCGACCGGATCCATGACGGCTACCGGAGTCAGCGCGCCCGTTCTCCCGACCTGAACGATTATGTCGCGGATGACGGTAGTCTCCTGGGTAGCCGGGTACTTGTACGCGGCCGCCCATCGCGGACTCCTCGCCACGAAGCCCAGGCGGTTCTGGAACTCGAGCGAATTGACCTTGACCACCACGCCGTCAATGTCGTAGCCGAGGGCCTCGCGCTTGTCGGCCCACTCCGCGATGAACTCTCGAATCTCTTCGATGCTCTTGCACAAGCGGGTATTCGGGTTGGTCTTGAAGCCCCACGATCGAAGCGCCTGGAGCGTCTGGTAGTGGGTGGCGAACGCCGCGCCCTGCATGAAGCCGACTCCGTAGACGAAGATGTCCAGCTTCCGGCGGGCGGTCACCGAGGAATCGAGCTGCCGAACCGATCCGGCCGCCGCATTCCGGGGGTTCGCGAACGTCGGCTCGCCGGCTGCCTCGCGCTCTCTGTTGATCCGGCGGAACTCATCGTGCAGCAGGAAGACCTCCCCCCGGACCTCGATCAACTCCGGGATCGGGAGTGATGAGTGCTGAGTGACGAGTGATGACTGCGGATCGGAGGATTCCGGTTGCCGGTTGGACGTTGGGCGTTCAGTCCCGGAACCCAACAGCCTAAGCGGAATTGCCTTGATCGTTCTCAGGTTCTGCGTGATATCCTCGCCCGAATCGCCGTCACCGCGAGTCGCGCCGCGCGCGAATCCGCCCGCCTCGTAAGTGAGCGAGACCGCCAGGCCGTCAATCTTCAACTCCGCGACGTACTCCACATCCGCGTCCGGACTCATGCCGAGCATCCGCTTGATTCGCCTGTCGAACGCGAGAAGCTCCTCGTCTCCGAACGCGTTGGAGAGGCTCAGCATCGGCTGGCGGTGCGTGTACGACTCGAACGCGGCTGTCGGCGGGGCGCCCACGCGCTGCGTCGGCGAGTCCGGCGTCACAAGCTCCGGATGCTCCTCCTCCAGCGCGGTTAGCTCCTGCAAGAGCCTGTCGTACTCGGCGTCGGATATCACCGGCGAGTCGAGCACGTAGTAGCGGTAATTGTGGTAGTTTATCTGCTGCCTGAGTTCCTCGATGCGGGCAGCAGCGGCTCGTTCATCCATCGCGCTCACCTCTTCGGAAAGCAGCGAAATTCTAACATGGCCGGGATGCACTGTCAAATCGAGGCCGCCCAGCCCTTGAGGGCTGGTCTGACTCTTGAAACTGCGTGCTCTTCGCTTTGACAAACGGCTCCCACCTTGGTACAATCCCCTAAGAAGTCGAATAAGGGGTAAAAGTTGCTGTTATGCGCGCGCTCACCAGTCCAGCAGCATATTTCGGCTAATTCCGCGGCACTCGGTTTAGTGTTGCTATAATATCTTGAGAGGACGGCTGTGCTAAGCCAACAAGAAATAGAGCGCATGTTCGCTGACATGGCGATACTGAGCGAAACTGACCGCCGCGATTTTATTGAGTGGTCTAAAGTAACTCTCAAGCCCGCCATAAAAGGGCACGCATTCATTCGAATTGCTACTACCACTCTAACAGATCTAACAGACGAGGCTGAAGGAGGCGAACGTGGCGGATTGGAACGAGATATTCAACGAGATTAAGGCGTCAGGCAGCACGTACGATGTAGTTCGTCGAACCTATCTCACAAGACTGTTTGAGATTACCAACCGGAACATCATCATCTACTACTCCGGTTGGTTGCAAAAACCAGGTTGGCCCGGAACGGAATTAAACGATGGTGACAAGAATGGCTTCATGAATGCCATTCACGGCCTTGACCGTTCTCTTGGGTTAGACCTTATCCTACATACTCCAGGAGGAGAGACAGCAGCGACAGAATCTTTGGTAGATTATCTGCGTTCAATGTTCGGCACTGGGATTAGGGCTATTGTTCCACAACTGGCGCTATCATCTGGGACAATGATTGCCTGTGCTTGTGAACAAATAATCATGGGCAAGCATTCAAGCCTTGGGCCTATTGACCCACAGTTCCAGAATATACCGGCGCATGGGGTGGTGGAGGAATTCAAACGAGCGCATCAGGAAATAAAGAGCGATCAGAGCAAAGCGTTTGTCTGGCAACCGATAATTGCCAAATACCCACCCGCATTTATTGGAGAATGTGAAAAGGCTATTCAGTGGTCAACGGAAATGGTCAAGGAATGGCTGTTGGCTGGAATGTTGAAAGATAAAGAGAACGCAGGCGCAATGGCAGACACCATAATCGCTGAGCTTGGCGACCACGCGCTTACAAAATCCCACGCCAGGCATTTGTCAATCGCAAAGTGCCGCCAGATGGGGCTAGATGTGGTTGTTCTCGAGGATGACCATAAACTTCAAGATGCTGTACTTTCTGTCCATCACGCTTGTATCCACACTTTGTCAGCCACTGCTGCGTACAAGATCATCGAGAATCACAAAGGCATTGCCTTCATACAAATCGCACATGTATAACAGCGAATCGGTTGATACAAGATCTGATCGTGCCTAGCCCTAGTTGCAGCCGCGGCGCTTTCGCGCGCCGCGTCCAGAGGTACTTGGCTGCTACGTTACCGCTCGCTTTGTAGTGCCGTGTGCCAACACCGTGGCGGCTCAACTCCAGCGTTAGCCCACCTCCGAAGCTGACCACCGGCGGACTCATCATCACCCCCGATGCTCTCAAGCACGGCTCGCTGGCGTTGCATTCACAAACTGATTACCAACCCCTTGACCCCATACCGCTCGCATGCTAGAATGCCGTAGACTTGGTTGCTATACAATACTCCTCTTTCACTGAGGGCTTAGGAGGATGATACGGTGAAGAGAATCCTTGCGAGGGCCGCGATTTGTCTTCTCCTGTTATGTATCGCGATCAGCGCTGCGTGTGCTGGCAAGATCGGTGTGCGAGATCCGCTGAGACTTTCGGACGATCAGACGCTGAAGGCGATCTATTACTTCCCGCACTGGTGGGATCCCTGGAAGACCGACGATGCCGCCGTGACCGCGGATCTGCGTAAGATGAGGGAGATCGGCTTCAACACTCTGTGCCTGGATCATGAGGTAAGCCAGGCCGTTGACCGCGCGTGGTACTGGCTGGACAGGGAGTACAAGCTGGCGGGCCAGGAGAAAATGTTTATCCTGCCCTGGCTTCAGCTCCAGGCGGTGGATCGAGCCGGCCTTATGAAATTCTCGCACTTTCAGTTGAAGCCGGCCGTCAACCAGGACAAGCAGCCGGAGGAAGACTGCGTCGTCTACCGGGATGGCGAGTTTAGACGCGCGCTGACTCACTACATCACGGTATACCTCGACCGCTATGCCGACCATCCGGCGCTGCTGCGGATAAACGACCGGGGGAAGCTGCGTCCGGTCGTCGGCCTGATGGTGGAGACGGGCTGGCGCAGCTCCGACGGGCTTGCGCTCTCCTTTGACGAGGAGACGAACGCGTACTTCCGCAAGTGGATGCGCGCCTCATACCATGACCTGAACCAGCTCAACTCGAAATGGGGCACGAACTACAAGAGCTTCGACGAGATTGACCCCTGCGACAAGACCATCTTCAACTATGCCTTCGAGGACAAGAACAACATGCCGATGGCCGTGCGGGAGCACGTCCTGTTCAGAGCGCGCTTGATCAACGACGCGCTGAGAGACGTAGCGAAGCAGGTCAGGAAGCGCCACAAGGATGTGCTTTTCGTCGCGGAGGTCGCATACCCGTTCAGCATAGACCACCCGGACGCGAACGTGTACCGATGGAATAACGCAAACGAGTACAAGGCCGTAGAATTCGCCGATATCGTCTTCATACGCACGGTCGGCCTGACATCCTCAGGCGCGGTTGCGAAGGAGCAGGAAGTGATGATGCTCAACGGCAAGCGCCTGATCCTGGCCTACCGGTTCTTCGGCGACTCCACTCCTCAGAGGGCGGTGGCTTTCGCGCTGGACTGCGCCACATGTGCGAATGGACTGGCCTACTATAACTGGAATGAGACGGCGGACGCCTCCTCTGCGATATACGACAAGCCCGACCGCCAGGCGCTGCTGAAGCTGCTCGGCGACACCTACGATATGCTTTGTGACGTGGGCAAGCGGTACGCGTTCTCGGTACCTGCGCCTGCGGCCTCGCCCGAATCTGCTGCTCCACCTGAAAGTGTGCCTGCGGACGTGGCTCCCGCGCCGGTGGTGGCTCCACAACTACCCGCAGAGAGCTTGCCGGCCACGGCTCCTGTGCCGCCATCAGACGCGGCGCCGTGACCCCTCTCGGCGCTCCAGCTTGATCGAGTGTTCGCAAAGGAGCATGGGGTGCAGGCCCCATGCTCCTTTGGTTACATCTCCTCGTCTTCCGCCGGGGACATCTCAGGCGGCAGCGTTGGAGTAGGAGTCGTACCCTCCGCTTGCGGAGGGATGTGGATCAGCGCGGATACCACCACGCCGTCCAACGCTGTCGGCGTGCCCGTGGGCGGGCATGCAGCCGATGTCGCGCGGAACTCCAGCATATCGCCGCTCATCGTGGCCATGACCGTCTGTGCCGGCAAGAGATAGCGCCGCATCCCCGTAATCTGTGCGGCTCCGACGATCTGCTTGGTGTCCATGGAGTACAGCGGCACGACCTTGGTGTCCGCGGGGCTCTGCAGGTTCAACTGCGTCAGCTTGGAATTGATGAGATCGTTCCACTGGCTCCCCATCTGGGTCACCATATCGCCAACGTCAGTGCCCGTGCGGAGGCCCGTCATGGGCATCATCTCTGCCGGTATGCTGACCACTCCAACCCCATGCGCTCTCATAAGAGGACCTGTCATGGAGGTTCCCGTTATCGGCACGAAGGCGCGCACTACGGCGCTGTCCGCCGAGTACTCGTAACAGGCTACGGCATTCGCCGTGTCAAGCCGGAGGCTGGGCCCCCCGACCATGACGCTGCCGATTGTGGCTCCAGTGGCCGCGTTCAGGAGCGCGAGCGCCTTTGTCGGCGAGGTTGCCCAGTTCATCATAAGCTCTTCTCTGGCGCCTGCTACCGCCACTAGTGTCGGCTGAAGTTGCATGGCGATCGTTTGAGGCCGACCGCCCAGGGCGATGACAGTCCGTGTGGCCCACCTGCTCGCCAGAGCGCCGGTGGACATACGAAATGCCCTTGCGGAGTTCCTGTCCGCGGTCGCGACGACTGTGCTGTCAATGCACACAGTCCAAAGACCACTTACCTGACTCACTCGCATGTCTTCCCATGACATGCCTGCTGCGAATGCCCGGTTCATCCGGTCGGCGATGATCTGTGCCCGCTGCATCGGCGACATGCCACCCGCGGATGCGGGAATGCGCAGGGCAAACAGTCCGCTTACAAGAACATCGGCGGATTTCGCCAGCCCGGCCCGCACGACTGGACCCGCTTGCGCGGTCGCCAGAAGGCGCTGCTGGGCCGTCTGTGCCACGGATGCGCCGGCCACGGCAAGCAGCAGAATCATCACCAGTGCGAGATACGCTGTTCTCATTGAATACCTCCTTCCTCGTGATCTCGGCGAAAGTGTTTCGCACAATAGAATTCCCTGCACCCCTCACATGCAAACCCAAAGTTTGCGACTTTCGGGGATTGGGAACCGGCAAGTCCGAACTCAGACACGGACGGGAATGGAGGCTCAACTGCCCCGAACGTGTTAATATCCCGTGGGAAGCCCCAGTTCGGCTTCCCCCTTTTCACGCAGTCGCGGGGGTAGTGTCAACCCTTTTGTGTAAAATGGCGAATTGGTTTCAGCTCCCAACGCTTGTTGAACGAATCGAATACGGCGAAGATGACCCGATCGCAGCTGGCCTTGTTTGCAAAGCAACTCATCGGTC
>Ga0307379_10011008_pt1 | contig 11924 bp, 19 predicted proteins | sample UN2MG_FD_202237 | JGI IMG/M metagenome (GOLD analysis project Ga0307379, IMG submission 202237) | Soil microbial communities from Risofladan, Vaasa, Finland - UN-2 | ecosystem: Environmental > Terrestrial > Soil > Coastal area > Acid sulfate soil | place: Finland: Risofladan, Vaasa | collected... | reverse complement strand
AACCTCTGTAGCACGTTAGACTTGACGCACTGCAGTAGATTGCCCCGGCCTGGCAACCCCAACGGCCACAACATGGCTAAGAAGAAGAAGAAGAAGAAGATCACGTGGGCGCCCTCCGTTGCGGTGGACTCCCTTAAACCATTCATTCGAGAGATCCTAGAGCATATCGCCGAGATCACCGAGCAGCCTGGGGTCGCCGGGGCCATGGTCTCTGACGAGTCCTCGATCTCTGACTTCATGCCCACTCGTTTCAGCGAAGCGCGGAAGCAGCGTTATCGGGAGAAAGTTGCGGCCGAAACAGACCCCAGCATCAAAGCAAGGGGTGAGATACTGCTGGCTTACATGGAGAAACCCCGACCAAGCCGCGAGCTTGTAGAGGAGCGGCTCATGGCGCTTGGGGTCAAGCTGGGAATCGAGATCGCCGCCGGTGACTGTGTCTACGAGGTCGCGATCCGACTCCGCGACAGGTAGTGCCGACCAGCAACAAGCTGGGTATGATGACCCCATGAAGCTCAACGAACTCGTTTGCCCGACCTGTGGCCTCAAGTGCATGACTGACGCGTCCTATACGACGTGTGCCAGCTGCCAAACCATGTTCTACGCTAGCCAGAGCAGGTCGGTAGACAATCCTCTGCCGGTCCAGCAGGTGTGGGTCCAACAGGTTCAGATTCAGGGGGTTCAGATCGAGACGCCGCCCTATACGCCCCATGTGATTTGGGTCGTGCCTACTGGGGCGCCAGGGTCACCTAACGGGCCGGTCATAGCCTGTGGTGGAACGGTGTCCGTGAGCTCTCCAGACCCGAGCGGACTCCGGGTCATCAACGCGGTAACCCATGGAGTCCTGGTCAACGACGGATGTTTCAGCGGTCTGCAGCTGAACTGACATGAAGCCCTACGGCGCGAGTCGTAGGCATTAGCGCATGCTCTATAGGTCCACGGAGGAAGACGCAGGTTTCGTAATCCTGAAAGCCCAGTGCAACTCTGGGATAGAGCTTTTCGCCCCCATGGCCTAAGAGACATGGCGCAATTTTCCTAAAATTGAGGTCCGGGTGCAATTCCTGGTGGGGGTATTTCCTAATCCGCTGACCAATACGCATCAGTCGTCTACCCTAGCGGCGTGGCCAAGAAGAAAGAACACATCACTAGGCGCATCATGCGCAGCCTCTTCGGCAAGAAAAAAGAGGAAAAAGAGGAAGAAGAGGCAGAGAAGCCGAGGGACCTTAACGCCTCACTCGTGATCTGCCCTGAGATGATCGCGTCTCAGAACGGCAAGAAGGCCCCCAAGAGCACCGCCAGGAAGGCTGCCCTTTCTGAGCCGGTTGAGAGGATCAAGATCTACCCTCTCCCCTGGGACATTGTCCACGTGGTCTTCTTGCAGGCGCGTGAAGAGACCGACGATACGCTCGTCACCCGGGACCCGGTTACGCGGCGCCTTAGCCGCAAGAAGCCGAACGATGGTATGAAGCGGACGACCGGCTTCTACGACAAGCAGGGTGATCTCTTTGATGAGAAACACGCTAGCTGGTAAATCACACGCCACTGCCGAGTAGTCGGACCAGCCTGTTGTATGGACTGCGTGAGGGTGCAGCTCCCTACTGTGGCTTAAGCGTGACCGGGGGTTGCACGAGTCTCCTCGATCACATGACCAGTGGTGATGTGGTAGCGAGGCTCTTCGACCTTGGCGGCGACATCTTCTTCATTGAGCAGAAAGAAGTTGATGCCCCAGACGAGGACCCTTGGGCGTGGTTCGGGGATCTTAGGTTGACCGACTGTGAAGCCGAAATGGTCAACGAGTTTGGCATGAGTCATCTCTTTAGATTAGTCAGCGGCATCACTTCGGTTTAGGGTCTTTAGTGATAAATCGTGGAAGCCTAAGACACACGGGCGATTAGGGGTCGCGTAGGCGTTAAATTAAACGTGTGGACAAGGCTGAAGCCCTACATATCGCTCTCCATACTGCAGAGGCCGCACTCGGCCGCGCCGTTGAGCGGTATCGGCTTGCTCTCGGTTGCTGCAGAGCCTGTGGTGATTTCTTTGAACCGGGCGCCCTTGCGGTCGCCATGGTCGACGCCAAAGGCCGGACTGAATTCGAGCACCAGTTCTGCCCTGATGGGGCAGAAGATTACGGCTCTAGCTACCGAAACGAACAACAGACCAACAAGCTCCCATAGTCCAACAGACAGGACGTCATCCTCCGAAGGTGAAGATCGAGGTGCAATTCCTCGTGGGAGTATCAACGTGCACACCGCTCTAGGAACGCTGCGCTGCAGCCTTAAGAAGCCGGACTCGGATCAGAATTGGTGGATGGTCTTGGACTCCTCTACTGAGGAGATCGGGCGCTACTACCGCCACCTCTATCGACTGGAGCACAGCAAGGCGGGGAATCTCGCCAAGCCCTACTGGGGCGCACACGTCACGGTCGTCCGGAACGAGGAGCCACCGAACGCGAAGCTCTGGTGGAACTATGATGGTGAGACCGTCGAGTTCAGCTACCGCTCCGGCGTCAGGACCAACTTCTCGCCTGAGAGATTCAGATCGTTCTGGTGGGTCGATGTCGTCTGTCCTCGGTTCGATGCGATCCGAGAGGAGCTCGGGCTTACGCCGAATCCGGACCGGACCTATCACATGACCATTGGGTCAGCAGAAAACGAAAAGAACCGTGCCGTCTACGAGCGAATGTGGGCGGGGTCAGGTAAAACCCAGTCATGAGTATCGAGCTTCAAGTTTTCATCGCGGGCGACGTTGAGCCCCTTTCGTTCGACGACTACGCCACCTACCTCGCATCGGTAGCGGCAGGTGGCACAGACGCCCAACAGTTAGTGCTTCCAGACGAGCTCTACTACGACAACCCACGAGAGGGCACCTTCCTCTCGATCACCCCGGAGACTAACGGGCTGGGCTGAAACTTCGCAAGGAAGGGCGGCGAGGAGAGCATCAGTCAGATGCTATAAAGGCTGACCTTGCCCGTGGCAAGATCGGTAAGGGGAGAGACAGATGACACAGGTTCGGATAAAGCGCCGACGCAGGAAGCGGAGGCGACCAACCGAATCTCAGATGATCACTAGCGAGGCTAAGAAACTTCGCGAGATGGTGCAGACGAGTGATTCAGCGAGAGTTCGAAGGCTCAAGCGTCTAGGGCTCACCGCGTCGGCCCGTCTAGTCAGTCTGGACTCGAATCCATCAGACGGCGTACGTTCTCCGCGCAAAATCCTGGGTGTCCGTTTCGGGTGATGAGCTCGTAGATCAGGCCAGTGGCCGGATCAGGTTCCGTAAACACCTGGGTCAGCGGCGCCGGGCATGAGCACACAAGCGGCTCTTCGGTCTGGAACTTAACTCCGATCAGCTTCCAGTCGTCCATAACTGCGGCCACGTCATCGACGTGATACGCCAGGTGATGGATGGCCCCGTTGCCGCCCCTGTTGTGGACCCAGTTCCAGATCTTTGAGCCCTCCAGTCCGGAGGATACGAAGACGTCTGGGCCGCCCACACGGGTCAGCGCGTAGGACCTGGCCTTAGAGCCGTCGTCCAGGACGAGGTCGAACGAGTCGGTCACCTCGTAGCCTGCGCGGATCAGCGCAGGCAGGGCAGCGTCCCGGTCGGGAACACGAAGGGCGTAGTGGTCGAATCGCAGCGCATCAATCATGCGTCGGAGAATATCATGTTCGACGACGATTACCTACGCGGCGAAGAACCGAACAAATAAGAAGCGCGTGAAGCGGGTGAGCCGCTACATCACGCTTCATCAGCAATTAGGAGAGCATCCGGCCAGATGAGGAGCACGTCTCGAAAGCGTGTAAGGCGAGCGGAAGCTCGTTTTCAGGGTGCGAGTCCCTGGCTCTCCGTAGGAACGAAAACTCAACGACCCCTTACGGGGCCAGGGTGCAAGTCCTCCTCGTTCCGTCGTATATTTGAAGTAACGGGGTGAGGGCTCGGAGTGGGCCACCTGCTTTGGGAGCAGGCGTTGGCAAGTGCGACTCTTGTCACCCCGATATGAACATGGCCTTTGACGAGTGCAAATGCGGCCACGTCGCAATAGAGCACTTCTCCAGCACCAAGATCGACACCAACAGCTCGTGCGCCAAGTGCGACTGCAGGAAGTTCGAGATGAAGCCTCAGCCTGAGCTGGAGCCGCTAGACCACGTTCCGAACTAAGGATCGTAAACCTGACAAGCGAACAGGTGCCGGTTTGAACCCGGTCAGACCCCAAAAGGGGTTGGGGTGCAAGTCCTCTGCGATCCGTCTACCAAACGCCAAATTGAACTACGTGACCGACTCGATCCTATCGATGATGGTCCCCTCCGTCGCCGTTCCGAAGATGAAGGTCAGACGGTTGTAGCTCATCCTGAGCGTCACCTTGAAGATCTCGTCCTCTGCGGCATCGAGAGGTGTCAAGGTCATCGAGGCTTCCGTCGGCGTGACGTCGGTCAGCACGACCGTACCGCTCGGCTCCCCTTTGGCGCCGAAGTCATCGGTGATGTGGTAGATGCCGACGATCAGCGGGAACGGCTTGCTCCTCTTCGCGAAGTCGATGATCTCCGGCTTCCACGCTGACTCCAGGATCACTTCACCCCGGCCTTGCCATGGCACCCCCGGCTCAATCACGACTTTGGAGACGCCTAACGCCTCACCCTCAAAGCCAACGCGGGGGGCAAAGCGGAAACAGCGGAATGGGTCTGTCGTAACTGATCTAGCCATGGAGTGAGTCTAACCGACTCATGCGATCTGGTGTAGTCTATTAGGATGACCAATCGCATCACCCTACTGCTCATCCTTGTCGCGCTCGCTGGCTGCAAGGCTCCGAAGCCTCCGGGGGACCTTCCCCCGCCTGAAGGCGACCTCGCCTACCTCCTCACGGCCGACCCTGCGGCCGTCACGACGGCCCAGCTCGTGGCCAGCGTGGCTGACGCTGACTCCAGGATGCTCGCCCACAACGTCGTTGAGGGGATCTACTGGCAGGCGATCCGCCGCGAGCCCACATCAGCGCCAAATACCTACGGCTCCGGAGGGGACAGCCTGCTTTTCACGGGCATGTATCTCGCCTCCCGCTCCTACCAGTATGGGGTGACGAAGAGCTCGGCCGATCTCGACCGGGCGATCGAGGCTTTGCGGGGGATCTACATCCTCACTCACATCAGCGGCGAGCCTGGCGTTCTTATGCGCTGTGCCTTTCCGACGTCAACGCCAGGTCCGTGGCAATATCCGGCCGCGTGGCAGAGCCGGATCGACAAGGGCTTCGTCTACGACAGTCCGACGGACATCGCTGACCCGTTCAACCCCGGCAGCATGCTTCCCCAGATGACCTTCTACACCAGAGTCACAAGGGATCAGATCACCGGCTTGGTCTATGGACTCGCCGTCTTCGAGCGTGTCGTAGATCGAGACCTCGCCAATCCGGCCGACATCGCCCGCATTGACCAGGCTCAGGACATCCTGGCTCAGATCGTCAGCGATGTTTACCAGCACCTTCGCGGCCACGACTTCAAGATCAAGGATCAGACGGGCCGCAATGACACCCGCTCAGACAGCGTCGGCCATGACCTGCTCCGACTGTCTCTGCTCGGTCTTTACCGGCTCACTGTTGTGCGGGTAGACCCGACGCGCGTATCCCGAATCGTCGACAAGTATCACGACCTGCTCCGACCCTTCAAGGCGGCTGGATTCTTCCCATCAGACCCATTCAACGCTGGATCGAACGCCCAGCAGTACTACGCGTGGAACTTGCGCCTGACCCGGGTTGCGGCCGTATGGCTGACGGCTAATCCTCAGGACAAGGATTTCCTTCGCACCTACACCTACCGCTGGATGTTCCGCTTTGTCCGATCCCACAAGAACGCGTGGTTCTCGTTCATCTACGCCATGATGTCGGACCCCGCAGAGAACGCCGCTGCGATCGACGCTACGCTAAGTCTACGGTCGTGGTCGCTTCGGCCCGCTCCAAGCTGGCCGTCCCCCCTGGCGCGAGGCTGGGGCCGCCCTTATGACGCCCCCAATGCCTTAGAGCGCGTTACGGGTGCCGCAGATGATCGAGTTCTGTGGCCGCACCTACGGAAGCCTACGACCTACTGGACGTGGCAGAAGGACCCGTGGGACGTTGCAGTCACCTACCCCACCGCCGGCTTCGACGGAGTTGGGATCGACCTGACTCTCCCATACTGGATGGCCCGGTATCATGGCCTTATCCAGTAGGATGGGCACATGATGCGACGTCGCCGATTTCGTCTACTGGAGCGCGAGGATGTCCTGCCTGGAGGCAAGGCAGACGACGCAGCTGAGTCGGAGTTCGACCCGGTCCAGCTGAAACAAGGGATCAGGGTCGAGCGCGAGCACACCAAGGACGACAAGGTCGCCCGCGAGATCGCGATGGACCACCTCAAAGAGGACCCTCGCTACTACACCAAGCTGAAGCTGATCCACAAAGACTAGGCAGCGTCGGCTTTGGTCTCCATCAGGCGTCGAGGTTCTCTCGTCTGATGTTCATGAAGAGCTCGCCCTGGCCGATGGCGTCGTCGAGCGCCTCGTGGGTGTGCTTCTTGGTCCCGTGGAACCAGTGCTTGGGCATCCCCCGCTTGGAGCACGCCCGGTAGCCCTTCTTGAGCACGGCGCAAGCGTAGCTCTTGACGTCGAGCCCGGAGAAGCTGAATGGGCTCTCCCCGGCGAACTTGATCAGGTACCAGTAGACGAACATGAAGTCGAAGGTGACCGGGTAGCCAACGAACACGGGCGACCCGGGTAGCGCTTTGAGCCACGTGACGTAATCGACCATCGCTTTGTCCGGACTCTGCAGGTTCTCCCTGCAAGCCGCCCAGGCCTCTGGCTGTGTCTCCCACCACTGCATGGTCGAAGCCTCACCAGACGCCCCTTCGATGCACTCCAGGTTGGCCTCGAAGGTGTCGATCATCTTGCCGTCTTCATTGAAGGCGGCCGATGCGAAACTCAGCATGGAGTTGGGCCCGGGGATAGGCCCGTCCGCCTCGATGTCGGTGCTGACGTAGATCTCGTGCTTCTTGTTCTTCATAGCATCTTCTACCCGCATATCCGACTAGGACAGGGCACCTTGTCCCTGGTAAGCTATTGATGTAAAACGTCCACAAGGAGGATCTGATGCAACTACTGCGACTGAACAAGGACGCCACGACGACCAAGCTGAGCCTTGCCCTCTTCACCAGGGATCTAGCTGACAACAAGGATCTGGGCGCTCGGGTCGCTCACCTTGAAGCAGAGCTCGCCGGCGTAGCGCTCACCTCTGGTCGAAGGGAAGAGGCGCTCCACGCCCTAGTCGCAGCCGCAGCCGCATACCGGGTGCTGGGTGACCTCCTTCAGGCAAGGTCGTGCCTGGAACGGGCCGCGTCGCTGCGCGTCGGTGACGGTGAAACCCGCGCTCTCTTGGCGTCGGCGCTCACTGACCTGGACAAGACGCTATACCCGCCGCAGGCCGCCAAGCCCAAGCCAGCCTTCAAGCCGGCGCCCGAGGCTGAGACCGTGGAGGTCGAAGCTTCTAAGGTCGAAGCGGCTGAGGCTGAGACCGTGGAGGTCGAAGCTCCTAAGGTCGAAGCGGCTGAGGCTGAGACCAAGAAGGCTCCCAAAAAGAACTCTAAGCGGGGCGCTAAGAAGCGGGCCCCGAAGCCGGATCCGCTTCCGTAGCATCGTTCTCGGTCTCAAACGACATCATGGTCTTCTTGAGCCGGGCTCTTAGCCCGGCTCGACCTACCTTTGCGGCCAGCTTCACGGCCTCAGAGCGCTGCCGGGTCTGACGAATCAGCTCAGCACTCTCCTCGTCGCTCAGGACCTTCGTGACGTCGATGTCCATCAACGGCACGGCCTGTTCGACGGTCTTCTGGATCTTGTGACGAAGCGTTCTGCGGTCCATCATGCTTAGCTCTCTAGCTTTCGCTCAAGGCGTTCCATCAGGCGAGCGTTCGCCTCGATGACGTGTACGGCGTGTGCGAGCGTCGCGTCGCTCTCCTTCTCGGAGGCGAGGCGCTCGCGCATAAGCTTGTCGACTTCAACGGCGCGGTCCTTCGCGTCCTGCTTGGCGTCGGTGAGGCGCTTGTCGGCATCAACCTTCTCCTGCTTGGCGCGCTCAGCGAGATCGTCGCGGTAGGCGACCTCAAGCTCCATTTTCTTCTTGTAGATGACGACGGCCGCAACGCCGAACACTGCAGCGGCGGCTAGACAGATCAGAGGGACGCCACCCTGGAGGATGCGCTCTAACCAACCAATGGCCTTATCAGGCTCAGAAGCCTGTGCGAGAAGCATTGTCCAGTTCATAGCCCTCTCCCACCGGGAGTATAGCAGTGATGCGCTATAAGCCGTTTGGGAGGTTGACAGTGCTGCTACATTTGCCGATCCTGGAGCCTGAGGACTAAATGACCATTCAGACTGAGAACGCCACCCAGTTCGACGACCGTGAGTCGTGCCACCAGTGGATCAACGACCGGGTCGTGCGGTTCAAGCTCCGCATGATGAAGTCCCGGACGGAGACTCCCGGAAAGTTCACCTACGTCCCCCGGAAGGAGCAGGGCCAGATCGTGAACACGCTGGACGAGGGATTCAAGGAGAGCGGAACTGACGAGCCGCTGTCGAACTACGCCGCACCGGTCAAGAAAGACGACAAGTGGCTGGCGGTCATGCAGATGCAGGAGTAGGCGCGTCGTCCTCCTCTAGTTCCTCCATGATCGAGGCGTAAGGGCCGTCCATGTCCTTGAACACGTCCAGCTTGATCTTCTTGACCTGAGGCACGCCGTGGGTGTGGAACCACCTGATCGCGGTCTTAGTCCTCTCTGACGTGGACACGCTGACGACGTTGATCCCCTCGTCGCAGGCCTGCTCGACGTCAGCCAGCTCGGCGGCCCGACCACTCACCTTCAAGGTCCTTCGCTCCGGCGTCTGGTAGTAGCCCGGGGTGAGGAAGGTCTTGGCGACCGCCAGGCCGTCATCGAGAATCACAGGGCAGTAGCCGACGATGTAGTAGTAGCCCCTGAGATCCTTGTCGGACCCGACGCCCAAGAGCTCTCGCATGAAGGCCCGCAGATATTTGCCGGCCCTCAGGCACGAGTTGTAGACCACCAGCGCCGGTTGCTCGTTCAAGAGGGTGGTCTTGCCGAAGTAGGTGCACTCGTAGAGGAATCCGAACACGTAGGTCTGCCCAATGTAGTGGTCTACCCAATGGGGGGTGATCCGGTCGGCCAGCTGGAGTAGGGCGTGTCGGGTGAAGGCGATCTGCCGGCGCACCCCATTGAGCCGAGACGTTGGTCGGTGGGGGCTCTGGTAGAGGCAGCCATGCTTCGTCTTCAGCTCCTTGAGCGAGCGGCAATAGACGTTCCAATGCCGATCATCGCTTGGTTTGAGCGTGAAGCAGCTTGAGGGGAGGACGCGGCGTACGAGATTCGACGGCGCGTTGTTCAGGATCCCGTTTCCGAGCTCCAGTTCGAGTAGCTGCGCGAGGCTGCGCTCGACCTGGCCCCGGGTCAGGGACTCAATGCTGGCCGCGTGTTCGTTGACGAAGGCGGTCCATCCGACCTTGTGTTGCCCTGCGAGGGCTCCGAGGGCTTCCTCAGACATCGAGGTGACGTAGTTTTGCTCGAACTTCGTGACCGCTGCGAGCACCAGTCGCTTGATGTCGTCGTCGGCTACGTCGTCGCTGATCCTGAACTCCGGGAGAGGGGCGATCTGCCGGACCTGCCGGACCGTATCTCGAACCTCTCGCCTCTTCGATAAGGCCCTGCGGTTCTTCTGATTATGACGCTCACGGGACTTCCTCTTCTGGAGTTGACGCTTCGACTGTCGCTTGCTCATGTGTCACCCGATCCTTCTACCCAGTGTGGGTATAAGAAGCGCAGTGGAGGTAAGCCGTGGGAGGAATAGTTCTAGGGATGGAGTGTCCGGGGTGCGCGAGGGCTATCCCTCCGGTGGTGCGCACACGCGCCATCAAGGAGCAGAAGGACCTCCGCTGCAAGTGCGGGGCGCTGAGGTCGTGGAAGAGCCTTCCGCCGGAGGAGAAGCCCTCCGCTGCGCCACAGCCGCTCCCAAGGCCGGACGACAGCCACACGATCCTCGCCGCCAAGGCCTACATCGAGTCGCGGTTACCCGAGGGGGTTGACTGCCCATGCTGCGGCCGCAACAACAAGCGATACACGCGGCCGCTTGACGCAGGTCTCGCCCGTGGACTGGTGGCGCTGATTCGTGCGTCGCCCACTGGAGAGATCGTTCACGTTAAGGACATCCCGGAGATGCTCGTAGGTGATGTGGTGTGGACTTCCCATGACTTCGCGAAGGCTCGGTATTGGGGCCTGTGCGAGGAGGTCATCGGTGAGCAGGTTCCCTCGGAGCTCCTCGAAGGGGCGGAGCGTAAGCGGCGCAAGGGGTTCTGGAGGTCTACAGAGAAGGGCCGCCAGTTCGTCTACTCGATGTTGAAGGTCCCGAAGTACATCTCCCTGGTGAACAACGTCTTCGAGAAGTGCCACGGCGACGACTGGTCGATCCAGGACGCGCTCGGCCATCCGTTCGATTTCAGTGAGATCTCCGGAAAGTAAGAGCATGTCAAGTCGTCTCGTGCCTTGCCCATACTGCAAGGCCGCCACCAAGCTGGTGGACTCAATCGCCGTCTATAGAGAATCCTACGGGTTGATCTGGCTCTGCAGCCCATGCCGTGCCTGGGTCGGAGTCCACAGGGGTAGTGAGGACGGAAGGCCCCTAGGAACTCCGGCCAACTCCACGCTCCGGAACCTGCGCAAGTGGGTTCACGCTGTGTTTGACCCTTACTGGAAGTCCCTGGTCGCCCAGGGGCTGTCTAAAGGGAAGGCCCGGAAGCGCGCCTATCAGAGACTCGCAGAGGGCCTGGGGATCGACGCATCAGACTGTCACGTCGGTATGTTCGACGAGGAGCGCTGCGAGGACGCTCTTAAGGTCTGCCGTACATGGCAAGAGGCGGCAACCGAAGTCGCCGCCTCTACCACCGGGTCGAAGAGGGACTAGCTCTTCTTGGTGCTGGCGACCTTCGGCTTCGAGGCCTTCTTGGTCACCTTCTTCTTGGCTGGAGCCTTCTTGCTCGCCTTCTTGGTCACCTTCTTCTTGGTGGTGGCCTTCTTCTTAGAGGCCTTTTTGGGCGCCTTCTTCTCGGCGGTAGACTTCTTCTCGGCCTTCTTAGTGGCCTTCTTCTTGATCGTCATTGGAATCTCCCTCAGGGATGTGTACTTTGGTGAACCAGGATGTTGCTTTGAAGCATCGATCCGGGCCGTAAAGATAAACATCAGCGCGGCATAAAACAATCCGATTTTTCAATGGTCCTTGACATAGGAGACGATTTCCCATGACCACGCTCACCGCAGAACTCAAATCAAAGATCGAGCGACGCTCGAAAAGGGCCTGGCGACGCCGCCGAGACGGGTCGACCAAGTCGATCTCACGGATCTCAGACGTCACTGATGACGAGCTGAAATATCGTCTGCCCTACTCGCCGGACTACTACGGCAAAGAGAAAGTCCGCGTCGTTCGTGGACCAGACGGCGCCATCGAAGTTGATCCGAAGACCAAGGGACTGATCGACTGCTTGGCCAAATCAGATCTGGAGAAGGTCAAGAGGCACGGCGGAACGGTCCGCGCTTACACAACCACGAAGGCGGATGCGCAGGCTGGTCGCGTAGGGATCTTGGCTAAAGCGACGTTGGCGATCGGACAGGACTTTGTCCTCAAGTCCGGCATCGAGCTCAAGAGTCGTCAGCAGTGCATCGACTCGGTAGTCCCCGGCGACCGTGTCTTTTCGGTCGAGTTCCAGGCCGACGGTATCGACAACCACACCCTCGACTACGTCCGCACGAAGAAGATCTCGGTCGTTGACGAGCTGGACCAGGAGAAGGACCTCGGGTTCACCTCTGGAATCCTCGACTGCCGATCGAAGGCTGATCTGGAGAAGGTCAAGAAGCACA
>Ga0307379_10011007_pt1 | contig 11924 bp, 10 predicted proteins | sample UN2MG_FD_202237 | JGI IMG/M metagenome (GOLD analysis project Ga0307379, IMG submission 202237) | Soil microbial communities from Risofladan, Vaasa, Finland - UN-2 | ecosystem: Environmental > Terrestrial > Soil > Coastal area > Acid sulfate soil | place: Finland: Risofladan, Vaasa | collected... | reverse complement strand
GAAAAGATAAAGTGCTTCCCCGAACATCTCCGAGCGGCGGGATACTATTGCTCGAACAATTACAAGAAGGACTACAACTTCATTGATGTCAACGTCTGGGACGAATCCAGCCACGAGGCCCACTGGCGTAAACGCCGGCCGGGCCAGCCTTTCTTCAGCGTGTTTAACTTCGTCTCCACACACCAGGGACAGATCAACGGTTCAGACGAGGAATTTGAAACGAATTACGGCTCGAAACTCGAACCCGAAGAACGTCACGATCCGGCTAAAATCTCGCTGCCGCCATACTATCCCGATACGGAGTTTGTGCGGAAAATCTGGGCACGCTATTACGATTTGATAACCTTTATGGACAAACAGGTGGGCGAGCTGCTCGGCCAGCTCGAAGCAGACGGCCTTACCAACAATACAATCGTTTTCTTTTTCGCGGACCACGGCCTGGGAATTCCCCGATTCAAAAGAACGCTGTATGATTCGGGCCTACATATTCCACTCATCGTCAGATTTCCCGAACAGTATCAGCATCTATCGACGGGCCGGCCGGGAGAGACAATCGAAAACCTCGTCAGCTTTGTAGATTTTGCTCCGACCGTATTGAGCCTGGCGGGGCAGCCGGTCCCAGGCTATATGCAGGGCAGGGCGCTGCTCGGTGCCCAGGCCCAGCCGGCGAGGAAATATGTTTTCGGAGCTTCCAGCCGTGTTGACGAGGCGTATGAATTTTCTCGCTGCGTGCGCGATGAGCGTTACAAGTACATTCGTAATTATCTGCCGCAACTGCCTTATATCCAGCCGAGTGAATATCCCGACAGGGCGGAGATAATGCAGGAGCTGAGGCGGGTTGTCGCCGAAGATGAGCTTTCGCCGGCGCAGAAAATGCTCTGGGCAGCAACTAAGCCGGTCGAGGAATTCTATGATACGGTGGCCGACCCGCATGAAATAGATAATATCGTTGGTCATCCCGAAAAAAAGGCCGTTCTTGAGAGGCTTAGAAAGACACTTCACGCCTGGATGCTTCAAACGCGTGACACGGGTTTGTTGCCGGAGGCTGAAATGCACATTCGCGCTGAAGGTTCGACGCCGTACACGATAACTCGGAATACTCGCAAATATCCTCAACGGCGTATCCTTGCCGCCGCCGACCTGGTGGGCAAAGGGCCGGAACATATTCCCAGGCTTATCAGGTTGCTGGGTGATTCGGACGGTGTTGTGCGTTATTGGGCCGTGATAGCGCTGGATGCGTTAGGCCCACAGGCGGCTCCGGCGACCGAGGCGCTCGAGGGCGTGCTGGAAGATTCCAGTCCGAACGTGCGATTTGCGGCCGCGGGAGTTTTGTGCCGGGCCGGTTTTTGCGAGGCGGCGCTGCCTGTCCTGGCCGATGGACTCAAAGAGGACCGGGAAGAAACGGTGTTATACGCAGCCAGAGAAATTCAGCGCATCGGCGCCGAGGCGATTCCAATCGTCGAGCAGATCCGCGAGGCCCGCGCCAGGTGCAAAATGCCCGATGGCAGCTATAAAAACAATAATCATGCGACGTTCATCGACTGGGCGCTGAAATACGCTCTGGAGAATTGTTCGCAGGAAGTCCACTGAACCTCAGTGACAAATGGAGTGACAATGCCGAACGACGAAAAAGCAAGTGGTTTGTATGTGGCTCGTGTTTGTGTTGTAGCCGCCCTGGGTGGGCTTTTGTTTGGCTATGATACGGGCGTGATCGCCGGGGCAATCGGTTTCCTGGAGACCCATTTCAACCTTGACCCGAGCTTTCAGAAAGGTTGGGTGGCGGCCAGTGCGTTGATCGGCTGCACGATCGGGGTTTCAATCGCCGGGCTGCTGAGCGACTGGCTGGGCAGAAAAAGGACGCTCATCGCCGCGGCGATTCTGTTCTTTATCTCGGCGGTCGGGACGGCGCTGCCGAAGAACGTCACCATGTTCGTTATTTTCAGAATCATAGGTGGCGTCGGTGTGGGTGCCGCGTCGATTACCTCGCCGATGTATATCGCCGAGATTTCGCCCGCCCGCATCCGGGGGCGGATGGTATCGGTCAACCAATTCGCGATAGTGACGGGCTTTCTCGTTGTGTATCTTGTGAATTATTTTATTGCCCTGCAGGGCACCGAAGCCTGGAATGTTGGCTACGGCTGGCGCTGGATGTTCGGCTCGGAGGCGCTGCCGGCGTTGCTGCTGCTGGGGCTGCTTTTTCTTGTACCCGAAAGCCCGCGCTGGCTGACGAAGTACGGCAGGCACGAAAAGGCATTAGCTGTGCTTACGCGAGTGGGCGGCTCAGCCCACGCTCAGCGGGAGTTTGAGTCTATCAAGGATGCTATCGCCCATGAAAGCGGCTCGCTGGCCCAATTGTTCAGGCCGGGGATGCGAATCGTGCTCGTAATCGGAATTGTGCTGGCCGTCCTGCAGCAGGTGACGGGCATCAATGTCTTTCTGTATTTCGGTGCGGAGATTTTCAAGAAGATGGGCTCTGGCACGAACGCAGCCCTGCTCAAGGAGGTAATCGTCGGAGCGGTGAATATGACTTTTACGGTAATTGCTATCTGGACGGTCGATCGTCTCGGGCGAAAACCTCTGATGCTGATCGGCTCTGCGGGGATGGGGATATGCCTGGCGGCGATGGGCTTTGCCGGCTACCTGCAGCAGACGTCGGGCATGTGGCTGCTGGTTTTTATTCTCGGTTATATCGCCTGCTTCGCGCTGTCGGTCGGCCCGGTGACGTGGGTCATTCTTTCGGAGATATTCCCGACACGGATTCGCGGGCGTGCAATGGGAGTCGCTACGGTGTTTCTGTGGATGTCGAACTACATCGTGACGCAGTCCTTTACGATGATGGACGAGAATCCATGGCTGATAGAGAAATTTCATCGCGGCTTTCCGTTTTGGATTTACGGCGTTTTTTGCGTTTGCCTGCTGGTCTTTGTCTGGCGATTTGTGCCGGAGACGAAGGGCAAGACACTCGAAGAAATTGAAAAATACTGGTATAAGAAAAATTAAAAGTTAACAATCAAAGTGTATAAATAAAACAAGGGCACCCGCTTTGCGGGAAACAAGGGCACCCGCTTTGCAGTAACCGGGTCGTCCCTGAGAGATTTAGTTATCTTAATATATAATATTTTATTTGCTTATGGATTTTCCACGACGAACGACAATTTCGAGTCATACGATAAATATCGCGGCCCGTTACGCTGAGACTGATAAGGGCGGCGTGGTTCATCACAGCGTTTATTCGGTATGGTTCGAGATGGGGCGAACGGAGCTTTTGCGAGCCAATGGTGTTGCATATAAAGATCTTGAGGCGGCCGGTGTGTTCTTTGTCGTTGCCCAGTTGAATATCAAGTTTCGCCGGCCGGCACAATATGACGAGCAGCTCCTTCTGGAGACTACGTGCTCGGCGGTTTCGGCCGCCAAGGTCGAGCATGTCTATAAGCTGACTCGCTGCAGCGATAGTGTAATCCTGGCCGAGGGCGGCAGTGTTCTGGCCTGTGTAAATGAGAAGGGCAAGGTTCGGCGTGTGCCTGAATTCATGTATCCGGAACATGAATAACGTGGTTTAATTTTCAGATTTCAGATTTCAAATTGACAAACGGCCTTCGATAAACGACAATCGCTTTATGATTTCCGAGAAAAAAGAATATTGTGGTTTGTTTGGCATATTCGGCCACGATGAGGCGGTGCAGAAGACGTATTTCGGCTTGCACAGCCTTCAGCACCGAGGCCAGGAATCGGCCGGCATAGCATCGAGCGACGGTAAGACTTTGCAGTGCTATGCGGGTATGGGTACGGTCAGGCGTGTATTCCGCAGCGGCCAGGATATTTTTAAGAAATTACCCGGTCAGACCGCAATCGGGCACGTTCGGTATTCGACATCCGGCGCCAGCAGGGCGGTAAACTGCCAGCCGCTTATGGCCGAGTATTCCCAGGGTCAGGTGGCGGTGGCTCATAACGGCAACCTGATTAACGCCGGGAGGCTGCGGGACGAATACGAGGCGTACGGCAGCATATTCAAATCCACCGCCGATACCGAGGTCATTACGCACCTGCTGGCCAAGCCGACGCATGTCAGGCATCCAGATCCTCTGGCACACGTGCTGAACCACCTGCAGGGGGCGTACTGTTTGCTGTTTCTTTTTGCCGACCGTATCGAGGCGGCGCGGGACCCGTTCGGGATAAGGCCTCTGTGCATCGGGCGAATTCCAGCCGAAAACAGCGGGCAGCGGGATGCGTATGTTGCTGCGAGCGAGACTTGCGCACTGGATGCCGTGGGCGCAAAATTCGTTCGTGAAGTCGAGCCGGGCGAGATAGTCCGGCTGGATGAAAACGGCATCTCCAGCAGATTCTTCGTCACGCCGGGCACCGTCACGCCGGCCCACTGTATCTTCGAGCATATTTATTTCGCCAAGCAGAACAGCACGTTTTTCGGCGAGAATGTGCACGAGTACAGAAAGAAAGTTGGCAGGCAGCTTGCGTCCGAGCACCCGGTTGACGCCGATGTGGTGATTCCCGTGCCGGACTCCGGCACCTCGGCGGCGATAGGATACGCCGAACAGAGCGGGATTCCGTTCGATATGGGCCTGGTCAGAAGTCACTATGTGGGGCGGACTTTTATTTCGCCGGATCAGAAGCTCAGAGAACTGGAGGTCAAACTCAAGCTCGCGGTAGTCAACGAAGTTGTAGCCGGCAAACGCATAGTCGTGGTGGACGATTCGATAGTTCGCGGCACGACGACGCGCGGCAAGATCATGGCGTTGAGGCTGGCCGGGGCTAAAGAAATTCACATGCGGATTAGCTGTCCGCCGATAAGGTTCCCATGTTTCTACGGCGTCGATTTCCCGACCAGGGAAGAGCTGCTCGCGAACAATCGCGATCTGGAGCAGATAAGGGAATTCCTCGGAGTCGACAGCGTTGGCTATGTTTCGCTTGAAGGGATGCTGTCCTGTGCCGTCCTGCCCCCCGACCATTACTGCACCGCATGCTGGAGCGGCAAATACCGAATACCGGTCGATGTGGCGGTCAACAAGTTCACGATGGAACGGTATCAGATGAATATGTTTGATGATATAGACAGGGGCTAAATTTTTTATTTCGATTGTAAATCGGAAATTGATGGTTTTGTAGCCATGAGCAAATATATCAGCTACGAAGAGTCCGGGGTGAATATTGATGCCAACGACGAGATGGTTCGGCAGATTCGGTCGGCCGTTACCAGCACATTCGGGCCTCGGGTTATTGAATCACATAATGCTTTCGCGGGGATGTTCCGGCTGGACTACGACGAGAGACTCTTCAAGAGAAATTACAAGAACCCAGTCCTGGTAGCCTGCACCGATGGCGTGGGCAGCAAGGTCCAGTTAGCGGGCCAGATAAAGAAATTCGATACCGTCGGCATCGATCTGGTGGCGATGAGCGTAAATGACATGCTCGTTCAGGGGGCCGAGCCGTTGTTTTTTCTGGATTACCTGGCGGTTCACAAGCTTGAGCCGCGGAACATTGCCGAACTGGTCAAGGGCGTCGCGACCGGCTGCCGTCAGGCTGACTGCGCACTGATCGGCGGAGAAACCGCTGAGATGCCCGATACTTATGCCCCGGATGATTTCGATATGGCCGGCTTCGCAGTCGGTGTGGTTGAGCGAAAGAAAATCATCACGGGCCAAACCATCAGAAGTGGCGACGTGATTCTCGGCTTAGCCTCCAGCGGATTACACAGCAACGGCTATACGCTCGCTCGCAATATCTGTTTCAAGCAGGCAAAGCTCAAGATGACCGATGTGCCGGATGAACTCGGCGGCGCTGTCCTGGGCGATGTTTTGCTTGCACCCACGCGTATATATGTTCGTCCGATTGTGAAATTGCTCTCGCAGTACAAAGTCAAAAGAATCGTCCACGGAATGGCTCACATTACCGGCGGGGGCCTGCCGGGCAATATTCCGCGAGTGCTGCCGAAAGACTGCAACGCGATCATAAAAAAATCGAACTGGCCGAAGCATAAGATTTTTACGTTCCTGCAAAACACGGGCCCCGTCGAAGAAGATGAAATGTACCGGGTATTCAATATGGGGATAGGATTCGTTCTGATCGTGGCTGAGGATTTCGCCGATTCGATCGCACGGAAGCTGGCGCGATCCGGCGAGCAGGTTTACAGGATAGGCAGGATAACGACCGGAACCGGCAGAGTAATTCTGAAATGACTAAGAAGTACGCGAGGTTTGCCTTAGCAGCGGTTGTTTATACGGTTTTTGCCGTTTATCTGTATTGGCCGTATTTCAATGGCTTCGGTTCTCTGCGTTTACAGGACCTGTTCGTAGCAAATATCTCTTTGGCCTGCCTGGGCGCTTATGTGCTCAGTCGGCGCTGGGTTGCCGGATTCCCCGAGTCGTTTTTCGCCGGAGCTATTTACGGCTTTGGGCCGTTCGCGATCGGATTAGCTAAATTTCATCCGACGGCGGGCTTTTTATTCGCCGCCATACCGTGGCTGTTCTGCCCGGCGGTCTTTGGCCCGGCAGGCAAATACAAGCCGCTGCGAATACCGTTATCGCTTCTGCCATTTTTGGCGATTGTGCTGTTCTTCCAGTTGGCCGCCCGATTCGGCTTATACCCGATTCCGATCAAGCTCAAACTCCATGGCGCAGAGATGGCCGGCCTGCTGGCTCCGCTCGTTGCCGCTAAACGCAACATGACTTTAGTCGGCTTTTACCATATTCCTATCGCAGCACTGATTATGGGCTTTTCCATGCTCCTTGTGTCGCTGGAAGGCCTGGGCAAGGGAAGTATTTTGCAGAGGGGAAGAATTCTCAAGGGTCTGGCTGTTCGGCGTTTAGGCATTGTGGCGATTTTCGCCGTCGCCACGATATTAGCCTTCTGCGATTCGTTTTTAGAGATCAGCCCTGTTATCTGGCTGGCCGTAAGTGTGCTGTGCTGCTCGGTACTTATCGGTGTGGGAATGCAGGGGCTGATTTCCGCCGGATTTGCCGACCGGAAGTGGATTTTATTTACGGCGATAGTTATGGGCGTTCTTGCTATCGTGACATTGCTTTTTGCGACGAAATACTTCCAGACCTTCGCTTCACTGGGATCGGGATACGCCAGGCTTTTGACAGAAGAGGCAAAAATGTACATTCTCGGCGCAATTACGGTTGCGATTTTTTTCTTTATGACTCGTGCAAAATTCCGAACACATCTGCTGAAGGCCGCCTTGCTCTGTGTGATTATGGGATTGGATATATTTCTCGGCGCGAGGTTTGTCGTCGACAGGATTTTTTTCGTTGGCGTATAGGCAGTAGTTTAGAAGGTTTCGCGCTCGACTTGTCCGAGGAAAAAACGCCCATCATTGCGCATAAAATCGAGAATCGAATCGAACTGCTGGTCGATGAAGCGGGACTCGTTGCCGACAATTGAAATGCCGATAACCGCGATAGTTTTACTGTCCTGGTGGTCCACTTCCGATATCGAGATATTGAATCGGCTCTTGAGCCGGCCAATGACGCTCTTGACGATGCTCCGCTTGCCCTTGAGCGAAGTCACACCCTGCAAAGATAAATGAGCTGTCATAACGCCGACAATCATTATAGTATAAAAGTACCTGTGAAACGCCGTCTCGTCAAGATTACTCTGTCAGCACTGGATAAATCGTTACCTTGTTCTGATATACCTTCGGTGGCAATATGTTCGGCCTCGGATTACTCAGTAAATTATTTATGTAGCTGATCCTGCTCTTACTATCGTCAATGTTCTCTTTAAGGCGGCTTACCGTGCTTCGCTGTTCCTTGCGTTCGTTAAACAGACTAAGAAATCGTTGTTGTATGGCGAGAAGTCTTTCCGTGGTTTGCCTGCGGGCTTCAAGGCCGCTAAGCTCGATCATTTGCTCAACAAACATCTCATCGAGTCTCGCAAGGATGGCATCACGTTGATTTGGTTTGTTCCGATATTTCTCAATAGTATTGAGTTTTTCCCGTATGCCGGCCAGCTCAATCTCCAATGTATCGAGCGTCTTGTCCATTTCCAGGATGGTCTTTTTTGCCAGTTCGGACGCCTCGTTGTCTGAGGAGAATCTGTGTGTGTTGTCTTTGACTGCTTTGTACTGTTCTTCGCAGGCCTTGAGTTTGGTCTCTTTTTCTGGCAGTTCTTTTTGAGCGAGATCGAGTCTCTGTTGACTTTTGCTCAGTTCGTGTTTGTATTCCGCCACTCTCTGATCAATAAATCTGTTGAGACCGTCGAGATATGCCTGGGCCATTAATTTGGCATCTTCCTCACTAACGGTGTAGAGCCAGGTCGAGTAGTAATGATAGGGCTTTTCGGGATTGGAGTCGCTATCCACCCGGACTGCAAATTCTGTTCTAAGGAATTCCTGTTGAGACTTTGAAAACTTCTTGAATATCGGGCTGTCATGTATTTTATCAAGCGTGTCGTGTTCGCTTGTAGATCGGGGGTAATCCTTGTGGAGAGAAACGCGTGCGACATGTGTGGGCTTGATAGGACCGCCGGGATCGTCAACATACAGCTTCGGCTTTCTCCCGGTCGTATCAAGAGGGACTTTCCATTCCGTCGGCTTATCGCTGATGGTCTTGAATTTGAGTTCCGATCCGGCGTAGTTTGGCTCAGGGACTGCCGTAGCGCCAAGGTTTGCGATAAATAGAACTGACAACACAATGAAAATTGTTACCGGTCTCATTTTCTTGATCTCCTTAAGAATTATTGGATTTTCAATCTGGCGGTTGCCGCCGCGTTCGTATTTGGATAACGATCCACGATATATTCGTACTGGTTTTTGATCAGTGTCTTGGCGTACGGCTTGCCTGCAAGCAGGTCGGTTGCCGCCAGGAGTTTGGCAGCCGTACTTTCATCGATTATCTTGCGTTCGATCTCGGCGAATGTCGGCTCGGCCTCTGTTGGTCTCACCAGCGTACGCCACATAATAGAAGCTGTTACCACTAGCAAAATGCTTGCTGCAATTGCGGCATAACGGCGCCAGCGGCGTTTCCTGACCTTACATGAGATGGGAATGCGAATGTTCTCTGCTTCGGCCAGGCTATCGGCCCAGATGACGCCGGTAAGCTCGATAGATTTTTGCAGGGCATCCAGCGCCTTTCGGCACGCCTCACATTGGGCCAGATGCTCAGCTACCATATTCGAATCACCCGGTGACAACTGCCCGTCGGCATAATCTATGAGCATCTGTTCAATATTTTCGTAAAACTTTTCCATTACAGTTCGACACCTCGTTCTAATAATCCTTTGGCAAGAATCATCCTCGCCTCTCGCAGACGGCTTCGTACTGTAGATGGGCTAAGAGCCAATATTTCGCCGACCTCTTTTGAATTCAGGCCGCAGAAATAACGCAATACCATCGGCGCGAGCAACGAATCATCCAGATTTTGCAGGCTCTGACGCACAATCTCAAGCTCCTCGGCGACAATTACATTTTCGACTGCCGGCTTTGAGGCTGCTTTGGTTTCCAGCCTTCGTTTCAGTATTTCGCGGGCGTGCCTTCGGAAAGTCCGCCGGCGTCGGTGTTCCATCAGGCATCTGTTGACGGTTACTTTTATCAGCCACTTTATGTTTTCCTGGCGGCTCGGAAGGGCGGTTCGCGAACCGCCCCTACACTGCTTCATCGCCCGGATGGACACGTCCTGCAGGACATCTTCGCCGTCCGAAGCGCTCAATCCCATGCCGGCGATAATCCGCGTGAGGCGCCCGAACTCCGCAGAGAATACATCCATCAAGCTTGATTCTGGTACTCGTTCACTGGTTGCATGGTCTATCTCTACCGCAAAACCGCACTTATCTGATCCACTTTTCTGCATCCGATCCGTCTCGGCGTTCGCCCATCTATCAGTATAATGCTTAAGAGCGGCAAAGTGTTGGCAGAAAAACGATTTTTTTCTCGAAAAACCGGCACAGAACCCACATAAGCTTGTTCGATTATCAAAGTACACAAAAATTAGGGCAACATTCATAAAAAACTTGTACACGAGGCTAATCATTTAGTATATTTAATGCTTTGTCAAATATGTCAATGTTAGATTAGGGGGCCGATGTGGGTCGCCCATTTACTGAAGAAACCTTGTAATAGTGAGAAATGATTAAATGGCTAAAAAAACGAATCCCAAAGCAGCATCAGTATTGAACAAGAGCGAACTGATTGTCATCGCTGGAGCCGGCGGTTTTATCGCCGGGTCACTGGCCCGTTACTTTCATGATCAGGGCTTCACACGTATTCGTGCTATTGATAAGAAGCCCCTTCCCGAATGGTATCAGGTTGTGTCCGGGGTGGAGTCTCTGTGCCTGGATTTGAGTGACGACTATAACTGCCGCAAGGCCTGTGAGGGCGCTGTAGAGGTCTACAACCTCGCTGCGGATATGGGAGGCATGGGCTTTATCGAACGCTTCCGAATCGAGTGTTTGCGGAGCATCCTGATAAACACCCACATGATTGAAGCGGCCTATCGTGCAGGGGCTCAGCGCTACTTCTTCTCATCCTCAGCCTGTGCGTATAATGTAGAGCTGCAGAAGGACCCCAATGTGCGGGCCTTAAAGGAATCTGACGCTTATCCCGCCATGGCCGAACGCGGGTATGGTTGGGAAAAACTCATGTCTGAGATGTTCTGCCAGGAATACTGGGCCGAACGCGGTCTGCACACTGCCATGGCCCGTTTCCATAATGTCTACGGCCCGAACGGTACCTGGGACGGCGGACGCGAAAAAGCCCCGGCAGCCCTCTGCCGCAAGGTCATCGAGGCCAAGGATACGGGCAAGCACGAGATCGTAATATGGGGCGACGGTCACCAGACTCGCAGCTTCATGTATATCGACGACTGCGTAAATGGCATCGACATGATTATGCACTGTAAGGAACTAATCGCTACGCCGATCAATTTGGGCTCCGATTTCCTGATCTCCATCAACGACCTGGTTTCCATGACGGAGGAGATCGGCGGCGTCAAGCTGGAACGAGAATACGACCTGGATGCTCCGATAGGCGTTGCCGGGCGAAACAGTGACAACACGTTCATCCAGCAGGTTCTTGGCTGGGCGCCCAACCTGCCGCTCGAAGAGGGCATGAAAAAAACCTATACCTGGATCGAGCAGCAATATCAGGATCGTAAAGCAGGCAAGCGAACGGTGAGCTAAGCAATTGAACGTCGATTTCGTTTTGTATGACTTATCTTGGTAGTCGTTGACTCCCACAATATATGAAGAATAGAGAGGTATTATGGCTCCACAACAGAAATCTCAGATTACGGATATTGTGGGAAAGATACCCTACCGTCTGGCCCTGGCCGGTGGCTGGATCGATCAGCCGTATGTGTCCAAGTTCGATCCATCCCCTCCGGGTTCTATGGTGACGGTACAAGTCGAACCGCAATTTCGCTTTATGGACCGATCCGGTATCTGCGGTAGTACCCGTCGCATTGCCCTGGATATATGGAAGGGAACCATACCGTCGAACCGGGACAAAATGGAGTTGGTCCGCGAACTCTACCAGGTTGAAAATGAAGGCCTGGCCGAACCCTCGGGTTCTCAGGACATGATCGGCCTGGTCTATCCCGGTGTTAACCGGCTGGACTACGATATCAACCACGAAGGAGGGTATTTCCCGATCCATATTGAGTCGAACAACGATCCAGACGTAGCCGCCTGGCTGAGTTCCGTACTCTACCTGGTATCCGTCAATATGCGTCCGGACGGTTACAATCCCCTGGGGCGTAAGAATTTCGATCCGGAGTGGATTGATCGACTGGGTAAAACCGGCCAGGACTGTTACGATGCAATCGTGAGCAAAGACCTGAATCGTCTTGGGGCCTCTTTTAACGCTTGTATGTTGTGCTGGCAGACCATTCTACCCGATGTGGTTGAGCATCCTACCATCAAGTTCGATTTAATGGGACTGCTGAAGTTTTACCAGGAGAAGTACGCAGGGGCCA
>Ga0307379_10011006_pt1 | contig 11925 bp, 12 predicted proteins | sample UN2MG_FD_202237 | JGI IMG/M metagenome (GOLD analysis project Ga0307379, IMG submission 202237) | Soil microbial communities from Risofladan, Vaasa, Finland - UN-2 | ecosystem: Environmental > Terrestrial > Soil > Coastal area > Acid sulfate soil | place: Finland: Risofladan, Vaasa | collected... | reverse complement strand
TGCGCCTTCATTCTCACGCGCTGCGGCTCTTGTTAGACCTGCAAGTTCTAGCGATACAAGTCTAACATCATATGCTTCAGGCGTCGCTGCTGTAGACACTTGGCCCTGGTTAAATTCTGCAACATACGGAGGTTATTATTGTGGAACGCAACTAACAAATTATTGCCTTCAGTCGGAGGATTTTGGAACTACATGGTCAGCAATCGCTACTGGCAGTGTTACAACAAATGATTCAACATCTCCTGCAAACACAGCTACAGCAGATAAACTTGTAGGGGGATCTGCTGGAGATGGCGTAGAACAAACCATAGGGCAAACAATAGCATCTACAGGAGCAGTATTTAGTGTCTTTTTAAAGGCATCCGATAACAGCTCTCGACAAGTAACAATAAGAGTAGAGAATACAGATGATACCGATGGTTATGAAAAAACAGTTACCCTTACAGATACTTGGGACCGTTATGTAGTAGCCGGGCTTTTCGGCGCAGGCGTTACCGGAAATATTGTTGTTCAAATTATTGTAGGGGACACCACAGGTTATTCTGTCTGGGCCTGGGGAGCCATGCATGAACGCAATGTAGTTGGAGCTGGAGCTTTTTCTGATGGAACTGCAAGATCTTATATTCCGACAACCGCTGCTGCGGCTGCCAGTGCAAATTCCGACTTAGCTATTCCAACATCAGCCGTAACACAAATGATTGAAAAGGGAACATTTTCTTTTTGGTGGTTTCCTTTGTGGGACACAACTCAAGCATTATCAGCTACATTTCCTGACGGTGGCGCTTATAGAGGCATATTTTCAATTTCGCCAGGAGGGGCTGCTTTTAGAATATATTTTGGCGGAGCTATTAGTAATGCTGGTGTCGTTGTTCAGTACGGTGGTACCACTATGGGGTCTGTAAACATTAGAACTTTGGTAGCAAAAGAAAGTTGGTCACATTTTGTAATTGCATTTGATAACACTGGAGCTACCATAAATTATAAATGGTATATTGATGGCGCACAAGCTGTAAGCAATACAACTGCAACACCTACAACTCCAGCAGCTAATGTCATAACACTTGGAGCTTTGCACACGACAGTTGCACAAAGGACTGGTGGAAACCAAGGATATTCGAGCATAAAACTGTATGATTATATGTTAGATGCCACTGAAGTTTTAGATTTATACAATGCAGAAAAGGATAACTTTCAACCGGCATGAGACACTTAGACGATTTTGAGCGTCCCACAACTCCGGAAGATTATAGGAGTGGGTTTTTTGGGGCAAACTTTACTGGTGTGCCGCAAGCGGCGTACGAGAACTGGATTGCACCGGGTGATCGGTGGCACAGAATTATCAGCAGCGTAAACGCTGATGGGAGTCCTGCCAACCCGGTAGATATCGCTGCGGCAGAGGATCAGTGGCAAAACATTTTTGGTCGAGCGGAACGGTGGCGAATTCGATTGCACCATTTAGCGGAATTGAAGTGGCCCCACATCACTAACGATAAGGTGTGGGTATATTACACCTCTGCGATACCGGCAGCCAAGAAGCCTCAATTGGTGGAGATTCTGGACCCTGGCAGCTTTGAGTTTCTGGGGCACACGTTTGCAGAAATGAAAGCGAAATTAAATGCTCGACAGGCCAACTTGATTGAGAAGTTTTTCCCAGGCCGTCCCCCGAACATCGCGCCAGGAGAGCCTGATGTGGTGGTTTCAGGATGGGAAGCTGACTTTGGCGTTAATCAGCCCTCTGTATGGCAGCAAATTAAAGATTGGTTAGGATCCTAAAATGTACTGGGAAAATCTAGTTAGCATTACGGGACTCACAAAAGATTCTGTGGAAACCAATATGTGCATCCTAAAAGGATTAATTTGCTATGGTGATATAGTGGATGGAAAGCCCAAAAGATATAAGCGCGTAGTGCAAAAAGAGCAATCGGTTCTAGATGCTGCCGGAAAATACTTTTGGATTTACCGAACTGAGTTACTGCCTATCAAAATTATTGTTGACATCCCAAAGAACTCTGTAGGTGAACTTAAATACAAACGCCAAATTACTCTTTACAAAGAGGCAGCTCCGGCGGAGCCGTTCGACTATGACAGCATGTTTTGGTTTTGTCGGCTGGACCGTTGGGTACGCAAAGTGTGGAGAAAACTGTGGAAGTAACGCACAATCCTTTTAATCTGTCGATTCGGTATCGCGTGCCCGTAACGAGCGCACGTGCTGCTGAAGCTCAGATCACCCGATTGATGGAAGTAAAAAGGCCGCGAGGTATGCGGATTCGACACATGCCCGATGTGATTAAGGGCGAGATGTTGCTGCAAGCCCGAAATACCGAGCCTGTGCGCACTGTTGTGCGCGTGTTAACCGACGCTGGTTTGGTTAACGGAAAGGTAGTTACTTACTGATGATTACTACGTTTCCTTCTGACATCACTGATTGGACTGCTTATACGCCTACCAGTACCTGGGTAATCAATGCAACGCACACAGGATTTTACAAAAGGGTGAAGGATACCCTATTTGTGCGTGCACAGATCTATACGACTGGGGCACCTACATCCACTACGCTAATAGTAGACACACCAGCGGATTTTACAGTAGATGCAAGTAAATTGACTACAAATGCTACAAACGGTGTTCGTTATAATGTTCTAGGAATCTGCACTGTTCGGGACTCCTCCAGTGGCGTATCGTATACTGGATTAGTTCGCCTCAATAATTCTACTACATTTTATCCTGAGGTGCAATACATTACGGCTACATTCGTCAGAGGAACCGCTCTATCACAAACAATTCCTATGACCTGGGCGAGTGGCGATCAAATTTCAATGTTATATCAGATACCTATTTTATAAGGAGCGCAATGGCTTACCAAACAACTACAGAATTAGTACAACTGGCTGAGAAAGAGCTTGGTCACGATACGTCTGGGGCTTCTTCGCAGCGAAATGCGTTGCTTGATCAGATGGACATTGCGCATCAAACCATCCTCTCGGGTGGCGGCATTCTCAACTACGACGAGAACAACAAACCCATCCGCGAGAACGCGATCTTTGACTGGGCACTTGCGGCTACCCCCAAAATCCTCACCTTACGTGCGCCGATCACCTCGATTACGGCTACGGCTACCAGGAACTCCAACGCCATCACGTTCAGTGCGGCACCAGACTCCACGAACTCTATCGCTGGCTGGTACATTCAGATCGCTAACGAAGAGGTCGTTTACCAGATTAATGCGCACACTGGATCAGCCACCACTGCCACGCTTGATGGGCCTTTTATTGGATCGGCTAACGCTTCAGCGGCAACGTGCAAAATCTTCAAACTTCAGTATTCTCTCGGCTCGTCCGATGTGTTGAGGTTGGTTTCGCCGCTGCGGTTGCTTTCACGGTTTTCAGATCAGCGCGAGATTGCTGTGGTTGACCGCGAGGAGCTTCTGCGCCAATATCCGTTACAGGAAGTCGATCAAGGAACCCCTGAGCTGGCATGTATCGTGCGCGAAAACGAAGGCACGTTTACGCTACAGTTTTCACACTATCCTGACGATTACGTTCGAGTGGAGGCTGACTACATTGCTGTACCCTCGACGCTGGACACAACTTCGGTTGACCCCATCGTACCCAAACGCTACCGGACGATTATCTCGTATTTGGCAGCGTACTTCCTGGGCATGAGAAACAACGACAACCGAGCAGGACAATTTCTCAGTATGGCACGAACTAAGTTTATGGAGCTGGTAGACGCCAACTATGTGAACTACAAGTCTGCTGATCTCAATTATGGAATGCTTAAACCCCGCTCGATTGGGCGCGGTAAAGCTTTGGTCAGAACACAGGTACCTTATATTAAGTCGAACTAATGGCACACCCACTCATCATACCTAACCTACGGCAGTTGGCACAGTATCGGTCACCTAATACGGATGCCATTTCTGTACTTACTACAAATCAAAAGCGTCGTTGCGTGATCACTTCGATTAACATTGCAAACACAACCAACGCTGCCGCAACGTACTCTCTGTACCTTGACAAGAATGGTACGACATACGATCAAACCACAGCGCTGGCATATGGCGTGCAAATCGCGGCCAACTCTCAGGTGCTCGAAGAATTTGTTGATGGCTTGCCTCTTGGCGACCCGACGGCTGCTGGAAACCTGGCTGTACAATCCAATACCACAAATGCACTTACGTTTACCATTAATGGCGTGGAGATACTCTAATGCAATATAATGGAATGAAAGCTACGTTCAAGTCTGCCGAGCAAGGACTTATTGCGACAACCAATTACGACAACGTGCCCCACAACGCTTTGATTGAAGCCAAAAATATTCGCTTTGATGAAAAGGCGTGGCGCAAAGTCGGCGGCCTCTCCTTAGTAGATGCCAACGCTATTGCTAACGCCAACGCGCTGTGCGTAGGTGGTCATGACTGGTGGTCTTCCAAAACTGTACAAACGCAGGTCACAGCATGGGATGACGGAATTATTTACAAAGAAGTCAGCAGTAATATGGACAGCGTAGAGTTGGTTAACTCGCTTTCACTCTCTACTGCACCCACGGTGTTCGTAGATGGTGGACGAGAGTTAGTCGGCAACAACCGCAAACTACTGATCTTTAACGAAGGCGCTGTGCCTCAAGTGCTCAACGCTAACGCCGCTTCGACAGCTAACGTTGCAAACCTTTCTGTTGACTGGGCCAATGCATCTACCTATCCTGCGGGGGCAATCATTCACGATAGCCGTGTTGTGTCATGGCGAGGAGACAACCTTTATTTCTCAGCGCTGGACGATCACGAAAACTTTAAGAGCTACAATCCATCTGACGCCACGGCTGATCCATTGCCGTCGTTCTCGATTGCTGCCGGACAAGCCGACGAGATCCGCGCTGCTCATTCGATGGGCACCACGCGACTCTACGTCTTCAAGTATCCTTACGGGATTTACTTTTTGGATACATCGGCGGTTACTTCTTATTTGGTGCCGATCACTACGGTACGCGATGACATGGGCATTGCTGGACCCGAAGCCATCACCAGGGTAGGATCTCTGGGTACGTGGTTCATCGGATCTGATGCGCACATCTACAGCTTGGATCTGATACAAAACCCAGACACCGATCTGCAAGATGCGTCGATCACTTCGCGTTTGTACTACGATCAATACATTCTCGATAATATCAATTTGAACCGCCTGAAGTGGGCAAAGCTCGTATGGAACTCCAAGCGCAAAGAGCTACTGGCGATCTACACCAAAGCAGGAACCACATCAAACAACTTAATACTGTGCATTGATTTGCGCGATCCCAACAACCCAAAGATCTCTACGGACGAACGCGGAACGTACTTCAACTCAGTGTGGCCTACTCGCAACATTACGACCCAAGAGCAAGGACTTTACTGTTCGGGCACTGGTGGGCTGGTCTACAAGATGGACCAAGACGCTCGCGTAATCGGATCGGCTACAGCGTACCAGGGCAAGCTGCGCACGCCTGATACAGATTTTGAGTGGCTGAGTCCCGAGCTGATCGACATGCAAAAGCGGTTCGACTGGTTTGAGATTTACTATACTACTACCAGCAACTATACGCTCTACATTGATGTGTTTATTAATGGGCAGCTTTATCAGACCTACAATTTTACGCAAGCGGCCTCGGGCAGCTTTCTTAATACGGGCACACTTGGTTCGTTTGTGCTTGGTGGAATCGAACTTAAGCGCAAGAAGTTTAAGATCGGTGGCATCGGGACCAAGTTTAGTTTTCAGCTCCGTAACAGCGCAGTGAATGATGATTTTTATGTAAACAAAGCCGTGGTTCACTTTCAACCACTTGGCACAAAAGGAGAAAGACCCTAATGGCATTAGCAACACGAATTAAAAGTCCTGAGTGGCAATCCGGCGATACACTTAATGCCTCTGACCTGATTGCCGAGTTTAATAACCTTGTCAACGCAATCAACGGCTCTAACGACCTCAAAGGTATCAATGGCACGTTCACCGGCACCCTTGCAGTCACGGGCACTTCGACATTCACTGGTAATACGACAGCGGCACAACTCACGCTAGCTAACGTTGATGTCAGCAAAGCGCTGGTACCTATTGGTTCGATCATTCCTCATTACGATTTTGACGCTAACCTTACGCCGGACTCGACGTACTGGAAATACTGCAACGGCCAGTCTACCGATGTTGGTGGAACGACCGAAACGTTGCCTGACCTTACCGGACGTTATCTTGTTGGGTTTGGTACAGGTGGTGACGCAAACATTGAGGCTGTTGCCTGGGCAACCGACGCGGTTGGTAACACAGCTCACCAAATAGATGTATCACATACACACACGGGACCCAGCCATACGCACACGGGACCATCCCACAACCATGCGTGGTTTTCAAAATCCACTGGTACAACGGGCGGTACCACTTATTATTCAAATGGCTCCTCACAAAGCGTTGTCGTTGATGGTGTTGGAGGTGCAACAGAGGCATACGTTTTAGATGCTACATCGGCGGGAAAAGCTTGGTACACGAATAAAACCGGAACAGGTGCTACCGGAGCAAGTGGTACGGGTAGTACAGGAAGTGCTGGATCGGCAACTCAATCCATTCAGCCTGAGTCCCTTCCGGTGCGGTACATCATGAGGGTAAAGTAGTATGACTACAATTGCAGTCATGATTGACTACATTAAAAGCCGGTACAACACTGGCGACAAAGTGATTCACGCGCTGGCGCACTTTATGCTGACGGGGTTGGCAACAGCATTCTTTGTGCGCTATACGGTTTTGGGGCTTGCTGTAGCCATTGCGCTGCCGCTGGCGATTGAGTCGTATCAGTGGAGCCGTGGAAGCCATGATATCAAAGATGCTATCTTTGACTTCTGCGAGCATTTCTTAGGGGGCATGTCAATTGGTTTATTCTTTTGGAGTACACAACTATGAACGTAACACCCTTTTTACCTAAACAGGATCATCGCTTGCCCAACTATTACGGCATAAAACTTTACTATGTAGACGGAACGGTCGAAGAGTTTGAGATTGCTTCACACAGACTTGGCGAGAAAGTGCTTGAGTTTGTGACGAATGAGGATCTGTGGCACTGGGTTCAGATGACTTCGATTCGACGTATTGCGTTCGATAAACAATTTTCAAAAATGATTACGATCAAAGCCGAGCTTATGGAGAACGCCGAGGCTGCCAAAAAAGTGCAGGTCGTACAAGACATTAATGCTATCAAAGAAAGTAGGAGCTAACCATGCCTAATGTAAGTGGAACAGGTGCAGCAACAGGTGCGTTGGATGGCGCGGCCACCGGAACTGCGATTCTTCCTGGTTGGGGAACAGCTATCGGAGCTGGCGTAGGCGGAATTGCAGGACTATTTAGTGGCGGAGGCGGTGGCTCACAGGAGAGTGGGTATTCAATACCCCCTGAATATGAGATTCAGATGCTTGACCAGATGCACCAACAACAGCAGCAGGTCCAGCAGCAGATGCAACAAATCCAGCAGCTAACCGATCACTATCAAAGCCAGATAACCATGTACGATCAAGCGATTGCAGGTACGATGGCTCCGGCTGATGTAACTCAACAGATCAGCCAAGGCAATGCAAACTTGATTCAGCAACTAGGGCCAGCGGCGCAAGAGCTTATGGACAACGGATTTCTCTCTCAGGATGTTTCTGACACGCTTAAACAAATGCAAGGCGCTGTCGGCGGCGAACAACTGGGTGATCCACGGCTTGAAAATCAACTCAAAGACCAAAAGCGACAACTTGAGCAAGACCTCGCACGCCAAGGTGTCAGTCCAGCTCAACGAGCCATTGCACTTAACCAATTCGACAAGGCTGCTAGCGAACAGCGCTTTACCCGATCTGAAGAATTGAAGACGGGCATCACGCAACGTGGTCAGGCGTACACTAATACGTCAATTGGCGCACAAGCACAAGGATTACAAAATACGTTCGGAATGCTCGGGCAACAACAGAACTTCCTTGGATTCCAACAACAAGGTATCGGTATGCAAAATCAGCTTGCAGGCCAAGGTTATCAAGCAGGCACAGGTGCGTTAGCCATGCAGCAAGGGCTACGTGGTGAACAACGAGATATTTACAACAATCTTGGTCAGTACAAACTCAACAGGCAAACTCAGTATCTTATTGAGGCTGGTGCCATTGGTCCTGGCACAGGTTATCAACAAACTGGTATACCTCTTTACGGTGCAAAAACATATAAAGAGAATGTACAGGATGCTGAGTTCACAGACTATGGCAATCGGCAAGGCACTCCCTTCAAACCTTACTCGGGTTTTGGAGAAAATATGCAATATGGCGGAGATCCTGCAAGGGCCGCAGAACAGCGCCAAGAACTTGATAATCTTTACGCTCAACCAAAGCCCCGGCCACAAAGCGCGCAACAGCAGCAGCAGTCTGCACCGCAGCAGCAGGTACAACAAGTTGCAACGCAACAACAGATGCAGACACTACGCGGTTCTCAGGGCATGGGCCAAGTATGGACCGGACAACCTGACTTGAGCGACTTACAACGCGATAATTATTCAGGCAATCTAGCTTCGCAGGGATCAGGTAGCATACGACAGCAACTAACTAATAAAAAGCTTGGGGGCCAAGCTAAATCCGATGGCCAACTGCAAGCGCTAGGCGGCGCAATTACAACAAGATTCGTGTAAGGAGTAATCATGGGATACGTAACAGAATATAAGAAAGATAAAGGTAGCAGAGTTGCTCAGGTCCTTGGTGCAGTAGGTAAAGGCGTTGAGGCTATCGGTAATGCGATGACCGCTAGCGAAGAAATGAAGATGAAGCGTCAGCAAACCCAAGCGCAGTTGGAAACGTTAGCACAAAAGCGAGAGCAGATGGCTGCACAGACTGCCCAACAAGCCGAAGAGATGAAATGGAAGAAGTTGGGTGCAACAGCTAACGCTGTAACCCTAATAGGTAACATGGACCCGGAGCTATTCAAAGTTTCAGGTAAAACGCTGACGGATCAGCTATCTAAACTTACAAGCTCTCCGATAGACGGCGATGTGCTGACTGCGTTTCAACGAAGTAAGTCGAATCCAATATTTACACAGTTTTTAGCTGAGGCGCGTAGCACGGGTAATGTTGATGCGTATCAGAAACCTGAAGTAATGAATCAGCTGCGAGCTACCTCGATGGCCTTGTTTGGCCAGAGCAAAGGCATTGAATTTCTTGATGGCATCATGAACGGTGCTTCCAAGCTTCGAGCCGAGCGCCAACCCCTTGAGCGGGGTACTCCAGTAACGCCGCAGGTTTTAGAGCAAACTAAAGGTTCTAACCTTCAAGCTCAACCTAATGCTCAGGGTGGCTTTGGTCTTGGCGTTAAGCCAGAAAAGCCAGTAGGATTGACAAAGGGGCAAGAACAGTATGATAGGGATTTTGCCAAAACGCTACAAGCATATGACGCTGCCGGTGGCTCTTCAACTGTTCGCGCAGACTTAAAGAACTTGAAGTATGCACTCGATCTAGTAAAATCTGGTAAGCATAATCTTTCCGGCAGTTTTGTTGGCAAGATTCCTAACTTTTTAGAGCCATACATGCCTGGAGGAAACCGACGGTTATCCGTGCTTGAGTCTGTGCAAGCTGTTGTGCAAAAGACTTTGAGGGTAACATTAGGTGCACAGTTTACAGAAAACGAAGGCAAGCGCTTAATCGAACGCGCATATAACCCTAATCTTCCTGAAAAAGAAAATGCGCGTAGAGTAGGAATCCTTTATAATCAGATTGAAGAGATGGCGAAAGCAAAAGAAGCTGCTGGCAAATATTTTAAATCTCATAATGGATCAATGGCAGGATACAACGGACTTGTTGTGCCAGAACCTTCCGGTACTGATCCTGAAACTGGTAAACCTATATACACTGCGGAAGATGTTGAACGGTTTGGCTCAGGGACTTCTTACGATAATGTATCAGATGATCAGTTAAATGATCTAGATAAGAAATACGCTAAATAGTATGACTACACTAGACACAATAGCTGATGCTTGGGTAAAGTCTGGTCGAGATATCACCGATCTTACGGTAAGATTACGAAAAGTACCAGAACAAAATCGTAATGCCTATCTCAATGATCTCAGTGGTATGCTCGGTGTAGCTCAGTCACAAGACTCTCCGCAAACTCCAGCCCCAGAAACACAACCACAACAGCCAAAGCGTGAGTTTATTCCCGATAACCCGCGCACGTTTATTCCTGACAAGCCAGAAATTCCCAAAGGAAAGCATCTAGGTTATCCGGGTAGCGCTATGGACACTGCCGGACAAACTCCGTCTGGATCGTTGGAAGCCATGACCGTTGGCACCATTGACGAAGCATCGTTTGGTCAAATGCATCGGTCCCCCCAAGCCTCTAAAGAACTAAAAGCACTAGAACAAGAACGGCCATTTTCGTATGGGGCTGGCCGTATGCTGGGATTCTCTGCTGGATTCGCTGGACAATTACTTAGTTTTATCGGTAGATCTGCACGGGGTACAAGATTAGCTCGATGGGTGTCCACATTAGCTCCTACTGGCATTGTCGGTAAGATGGCGCTCGGCGTAGCCAAAACCGGAGCCAGTTCACTTGAAGCCGGGGCTGTTGTTGGCGCATCAGACTACGTGAAGCCTGGAGTTTCCGGTGAGCAAGCTTTTGAGTCTGCAAAGATGGGAGCTGCTGCTAGTGTAGTATTGTTTGGTGGTGGCCGACTAGCTCTCGGTACACTTAAGACCATTAGTCCACGATTTTCTACATTTATCGAAAATCTAGATGATGTTGTCAAGATTAAGCGCGAAGGCACTCAAAAGGTGTTGGGAGACACCGTTGAAGAAATGCAAGCGCCAATTGCAGAAGCTCGACAAGCGCTAGCTCAAGAAACCCAACAGGTCGCACAGGCAGTTGATGACCACATAGCCCCGGTAATTGATGCACTTGACAATCAATTACAATCCGCACAAGCTAAAATCGCCTCTGCTGTTTCGCAAAAGATTTCAGATGCTCGCAATATATTAGTTGACGGTGCAGAAGAATCAATGCTAGCCGTAAAGGGATCTCGACAAACAGCGAATCAAATCTATAAACAAGGCTACGAACAAGTAGCTGGTAAGCTCAAAGGCATTCCAATTAAGACTTCTGACGTTGCTGATGATTTCATCAATGTGTTGCAAGAACGTGCCATGATCATAAAGAAAGGTGCAACAGTGCTGCCCAACAAAGGTAACCCATACGTTGCTGAGAACATGACGCTTGTTGACGATCTGATCGGACGCTACAAAGCCCTGAAGGCTGGCAAAATGTCTGTAGATGAACTTAACCTATTCAAACAAAACATTGGCGAGCTTGCAGATTTCGGCAAAGGTGCTAGCAAAGAGTCACTTGGGTACCGAAACTTGTACAGCCTTGTTGCACAGAAACTTGAAGATGCAATACCTGGACTAAAAAACGTTAATCGTCGATACTCGGTTCACCGAGGACTCGTTGATGATGTTACACGAAGACTCGGAATGGACGCCGACACTGTGTCGGGAAGATTTGAAAGTCTTGTCGCTGCAGGCAACCAAGCTGGCAAACGCGCAGGACTCGCAAAAGATATTAACAGGCTCGGCAAGCTCGATCCCCGTGTACAAGCATCAACCACTAAGTCCTTACAACAAGCGAACCAAGTGCTGAAACTCACAAAGCTAGACGCAGCAGACTCACAAAAGGTCGGCAAGCTGCTGCAAAATTCACTTGTGAAGGGCAAAGCGTTCGACAAGCAAAGACTTACACGCATACAAGAGCACATAGGCAAGATTGAACAGTTGGATGAAATTCGCGGAATGTTTCGTCAACAAGGATCTTTCCCTGGGCTGGATCTCAAAAAGCTGTCTACTGTTGATGGCGCTAGAGAGTTCATGAGCTGGATAGATCAATATGCACCAAACTCGAAACAATCTGCCGG
>Ga0307379_10011004_pt1 | contig 11928 bp, 7 predicted proteins | sample UN2MG_FD_202237 | JGI IMG/M metagenome (GOLD analysis project Ga0307379, IMG submission 202237) | Soil microbial communities from Risofladan, Vaasa, Finland - UN-2 | ecosystem: Environmental > Terrestrial > Soil > Coastal area > Acid sulfate soil | place: Finland: Risofladan, Vaasa | collected... | reverse complement strand
TCCTCCTTGAAAGGCTCTATCAGGAAACGGGTTCTTGCTGGATGAAGAGCTTTCCTCCTTAGCTTAGGTTGACTCATCGGCGTCCGATAAGTTACCATAGCGCCTGATCTTGTATGTTGTGGAGGAAGTGCATGGCCCGCAGTACCGACCTACACCTCGTGCCCGCCCCGAAGAAGCTGTCATTCCGCGAAGGCACGTTCATTTCCCGAGGGAAGCGCTATATCAAGCTTGAGGCCGAGGAGCCGCAATCCCTCATCATGGCGGAGAAGCAGGCAGGCCTTCTCTGGGAAACTACCGCGAGCCCGAAGGCACCGAAGGACCAGGTCGGGCTGACCATTCGACTCGATGACAAGGCGAGCATCCCGGCTGAGGGATATGAGCTCGACATCCGCCCGGATGGAATCGTCGTCTCGGCCTCCACGCCCGCAGGGGCGTTCTATGGGGCATGCACTCTGGCACAGATACGACGCGGAGACACGGAGACGCGGAGACACGGGGAGCTGCCTTGCCTGACGATCAGCGATTCGCCTGACTTCCCCGTCCGTGGTGTCATGCTTGACATCAGCCGGGACAAGGTCCCCACCATGGAGACGCTCTACGCGCTGGTGGACCTCCTGGCCGAGTGGAAGATCAACCAGCTTCAGCTCTATACCGAGCACACGTTTAGATACCTGGCGCATCCTAGCGTCTGGGAGAAGGCCGATCCCATGACCGGCGAGCAGATCATGGCGCTGGATGCGTATTGCCGCGAGCGCTTCATCGAGCTGGTGCCGAATCAGAACTCGTTCGGGCACATGGAGCGGTGGCTCAAGCACGACAAGTACCGCGTGATGGCCGAGGCCCCGAACGGCTGCGATACCGCGTGGGGGCATTTCGATTACCCATTCAGCCTGTCGCCGGTTGACAAGCGAAGTCTGCCGTTCGTCGCGGGCCTCTTCGAGGAACTGCTGCCCCACTTCACGAGCCGCATGTTCAACGTGGGCCTGGACGAGACGGTTGACCTCGGCTGCGGGCGGAGCAAGAAGATATGCAAGGAGCGAGGGACAGGCCGGGTGTACATGGACTTCCTCCTGCGGATTTACGATTGCGTGAAGAAGCACGGGCACACAATGCAGTTCTGGGGCGACATCATCGTCAAGCACCCGGAGCTGATCCACGAGCTGCCGCCGGACATCATCGCCCTTGAGTGGGGCTACGAGGCCGACCACCCGTTCCGCGAGCGAGGGGAGAAGTTCCGGGAGTCGGGGATCGAGTTCTACCTCTGCCCGGGGACTTCGAGCTGGAACACGCTCAGCGGCAGGACCGAGAATACTATCGGGAACATCACCTGCGCGGCGAAGAACGGCCTCGATCTGGGGGCGATCGGCATCCTCAATACCGATTGGGGGGACAACGGTCACTGGCAGCCGCTCTCGGTGAGCTACCTGGGGTTCATGGCCGGGGCGATGGCGTCATGGAATGCAAAGGCGGACGTGAGGACGGGCTTGGCCGAGAGCCTCTCGATCAATGCCTTTGGCGACCGGACCGGGAAGCTTGGGCGGGCATTCCATGACCTGGGCAGCATCTACCAGGTCTTCAAGAAGAAGACGTTCAACGCATCGGTCCAATGGCAGATGCTCTTCAGGGGCAACAATGGCGACGGCCTGGAATTGAGCGAGTTCGAGGCGATGGATCGTCGCCTCGATGAGATAGCGGATGCGGTGAAGGGCGACAAGGCCTCGTCCGCCGATGCCGCGGTCGTTCGCGAGGAGATCAAGCACCTGATCAAGCTGCTCAAACTCGCCTCGGACGTCGGCAAGGCGAAAGTCGGTGGCCCGAAGCCCGGGAACCTGAAGTCTCGGGTCGAGGCGATCAAGGAGAGCCATCGGCACGTATGGATGCTTCGCAATCGCCCCGGGGGCCTGGAGGATAGCGTGGGGAAGATCAGAGTCTAAACGTTCAACACTTTCAACGTTCAACGTTCAACTGCCGGAGGGAGACTGGCGATCAACTTCTATGGGCGGAACGAGTATGTTCCCGTGGGAGCGCTTCCTGACGTCCACGGCCCCGACGATGAGGGGATCGTGTTTATGAGGAAAGTGTTCGAAAGTTTGGAGTGAGGGTCCGGAGTGGAGGAAAACCTGTGAATCATGACGTTATTCTGATCGGCCAGCCGGGCCTCGGCTCGGGGGATGCCAAACTCGGCGGGATGATACTCGCCAACTTCTTGAGGCTCCTTGGGGAACGGGAGTCCATGCCGAAGTACATTGTCCTCTGGAACGAGGGGGTGAAGATCGCCGTCGAGGGGTCGCCCTGGCTCAATCACCTCAAGAACCTGGAGGATAGAGGGGTCAAGATCCTCTCGTGCCAGACGTGCATGGAGTTCTTCGGGCTTGATGGCGTCGCCATCGGGGAAATCACCGGCATGGCGCAGATCCAGGAGATCCTCTTCACCCACCAGGTGCTCACGGTATGAAAGCAGAATACAATGCGGTTTTCCTCGACAGAGACGGAACGATTACCCGCGAAAGCCCCGCCAAGTGCGTGGAAAGAGATCGCATAATCGGGGAAGCGATAGGCATACCTGATTTCCAACTCACCTATGAGATCAACATGGGGGCCTTCTGGAGAGCGATGGAAATGGGACTGGATTACCCCACCCTGGCCAAAGAAGATGCCTTCTGGACGAAAGTTTTTGAGCTCATCCTGGAGGACCGTGGAGCGAAGAATGTCGAGGCGCTGGCAGCCCAGCTTTCCGAGCGATTCTGCCATTACAAGATAAAGGAACCGTATCCCGAAACCATAATGGTTCTGGAGGCGCTGAAGGCCCGAGGGTATCGGATGGGAGTGATCAGCGACACATCCCCATCCCTGGAGGAATCGCTGAAGCGGGCGGGGATCGCCCATTATTTCGAATCCTTTACTTGCAGCGCATTGGTTGGCGCAGGGAAGCCCGACCCCAAGATCTTCAATGCGGCGCTCGAATCCCTTGGCGTGGAGGCCGGGGATTCGATCTTCGTGGACGACTGCACAGTCGAAGCAGACGGCGCTCGGGAGCAGGGATTCACGGCGTTTAACATAGTAAGAGAGCGCACGGAGGCGGATTTCGCCAATTGGACGATTGGAAACCTGAACCATTTGCTTGAATTCCTGGACATGCGCTGAAAAGGAGGTTCAACCGCATCTGATCTGGAAATAGACTAATGGACTCAATGATGAGTTCGAGAATTAACTCCAAAGGAGGAGTCAAGTCGTGGAAGAAGCACGGGTAGCTCTTAACCCGCACAAGATCGTTCAGTACCTCAACAAGCCGCCGGAAGAATTCACCAAGGCCGACCTCATCAAGTTTGTCGAAGTAGCCGGCATCCAAATGGTGAATTTCCGCTATGTCGCCGGGGACGCAAGGCTCAAGACCCTCAACCTGGTGGTCACCTGCAAGGCAGATCTGGATCGCGTCCTCTCGACCGGCGAGAGGGTGGATGGGTCGAGCCTGTTCCCCTACATAGACGCGTCGTCCAGCGATCTCTATGTCATCCCCCGCTACAAGACCGCCTTCGTCAACCCATTCTCCGAGGTCCCCACACTGGATATCCTCTGTTCCTACTACACGCGAGAAGGCGCTCGATTGCCCAGCTCGCCGGAGAACATCGTCCAGAAGGCCCAGGATACGCTCCAGGCTCAGACCGGTTTGATCCTGGAAGGCATGGGCGAGTTGGAGTATTACATATTCCACGAGAAGCAGCCGCTCTATCCCATGAGCGCACAGAGGGGATATCACGAATCAGCCCCATTTTCGAAGATGGAGAAGTTCCGCGGCGAGGCGATTCGCATCATGGCGCAGTGCGGCCTGAGGATCAAGTACGCACATTCCGAGGTAGGGAGTATCTGCGTGGACGATGTGGAGATGGCTCAGGATGAGGTCGAGCTTCTGCCAACGCCGATCGCGGATGCAGCGGATCAGACCGTCATCGCCAAGTGGATACTCAGGATGCTGGCCTACAAGTACGGTTACACCCTGACGTTTGCGCCGAAGCTGCTCGTGGGCCACGCAGGTAGTGGGCTTCACGTCCATACCCGGCTGGTCAATGGCGGCAAGAGCATCATGGTGGAGGACGGCAAGCTGAGTGACACGGCAAAGAAGGTCATCGGCGGCTACATGAGGATGGCTCGATCACTGACCGCCTTCGGAAACACCGTTCCGACCTCCTACCTGCGGCTGGTGCCGCATCAGGAGGCCCCGACAAACGTCTGCTGGGGCGATAGGAATCGCTCGGTGTTGGTGAGGGTTCCGCTGGCATGGCTCAATGTCGAGGACATGATCAAGGATGCGAATCCTCAGGATCAGGATGGACTTTCGAAGTTCATCAAGGGGCAGACGGTCGAGTTGCGAAGTCCCGACGGATCGGCGAATATCCACCTGCTGCTCGCGGGAATGGCGGTCGCGGCGCAGTATGGGCTTCAGTCGCCTGATTCACTGAAGTTGGCGAATGATCTGTATGTAGACGTCAACATCTTCGACGACCAGCACAAGGCGGTTCAGGCGAAGCTGCCCCAATTGCCGGCGTCATGCTGGGAGTCGGCTGATTGCCTGGTCAAGGATCGGGAGATCTACCAGAAGGACGGTGTTTTCACTCCGGCCGTGATTGACGGGATCGCAGAGGGCCTGAAGAAGTACGACGACAAGGACCTCAGCGAGCGCCTGTATGGCAAGGAGGACGAGATCCGCAAGCTCGTGGAGCAGTATTTGCACTGCTAGGTAGGCCACACTACGGCTTGAACACTTCCCATTTGGGAAGTGATTCGATCCCCAGCTCGATGGACCTCCAGGGCTGAGGATCATGCTTGGTAGAGGCGCAGAAGATATAGGCCGGCGGCGTCTTGCCGAGGCAGGTCTCGCCGGGCTTGAGGGGCTTGTCAATCTGAGCTCGGGCATCCGAGTGCTCGCCGCCTGCTTCGTCCTTCCAGAAGTAGACCTGGACGCCGGTCGCGGGACGTGCGATGATCCCATAGGCGGCCCCGACTTTGGCGTTCGTCCATGCGGCGACTCCACCTGCTCCGGGCGGATCGGCATCGTCGTCCTTCGAGTCGCCTCCAATCGCCGACAGTGGATAGTAGAAGTAACTGCCGAGTGTCCATGGCCGGGAATCGGTGTTCGTCAGGGACAGGAATCGGGCGGCGAACCACTGACGGTCGGGGTAGAACTCGAAGGCGTAGGTGGCGTCGTAAGTAAGTCCCTCGGTATTCGACATGATGATTTCCACCCGCTTGATCAGGCTGCCTTTCCACAATCGGATGCTCTTGACTCTATTCGGCCTCTGCCACCACGTCCCTCCGGCGACCTGCTGCATCAGCACCTCGAACGAGCCCATGTGGATGCCGCCCATCTCGACCAAGTCTATCGCCGTCCCACTGCCCGTGTTCTTGGCCAGCCGAAGCTTGCCAGAGAGATCGAAGGATTCCACGGTTCTGGCGGTGACCAGCTTTGCCGAGTTGGAGTTGAAATCCACGTAGATGGCAGCGGGCTTAGGGCTGGGCTGGGCTTGGAAGATCAATTCGTCGGCAGGCGTGATGGTCCGCGAGCCGTCGAGGTCAAAGACCTCGGCCGGGATCTCCTTGCCGGCAGAATCGAGAAGTCTCAGACCGCTGTTCTTCGGCAGGCGCGAGAGGGGAACGGAAACGACCGATTCCGAGGATGCCAGCACTCCGATGATAGCCTTCCCCCTCGAGGCCGCCCCCTCACTGACATAGACCATCTTCGCGAGACGATTGTCGCCCCGGTTGATCTCGACCAGCTTGCCTTCCGGATCAACCGCCGCCTCCAGATAATGCACGCCCGGCGGGACATCGGCCTCGACGATTGATTCGCCGCGAGCAGGGACTGAGACCGTCCACTCGGAATCCTTGCCGTCAATCCGAATTGACAGGGAGGTCTTGGCGCTCACTACGCCGGTATTGCGGATCTTAAGCGTCCGAGGGTCAGGACTCTCGATGCTTAACTCGGAGGTCTTTCCCGAGTGGATCTGATACGCCTGGGCGTTCACACGAGTCACGGCCTCAGTAAAGAGCTTCCAGGGGTCGTCATTCACATCCACCAAGCCGTAATTGCTGTCCTCCGGGAAGGTCTTCGCGATGCCGAGGACCGGCTCATCCACCCACATGAAGTAATCGCTCCCCACCATGAACGGCAGGCGGAAGAAGGTCTTTTGGTATACCTCGAAGCATTTCGCCTTGTCGGCCTGGGTGCGGACCCTCATGCCTGCGCCGTGTTTCGAGGGAAGGCCGGCGTCCAGGGCGGGGAAGCTCCACTCGGTCAGCATCAGCGGGCGCTTGGCGTCTTTGTGCCAGCGAGTAAGGTCCTCGACAAGGTTGATAGGCTTGAGGGTATCCAGGTCAACCTGGCCATAGTAGTTCAGGCTGACTATGTCGCAATACTTGCCTGCGATGTCCCAAATCGGCGGCGCATTTCCGGCGAACCTGCAGCCGATGATCATGTGATTCGGATCGGCTTTTCGGATGGCGGCGGTCGCAATGGCGAAATAGCGATCGGCGCACAGGCGGACGAACTCCAGCTTGTCGGCAGTAACCTTCTCATTCGCCTTTTCATTCCAGGCGACCGAGCCAAGGGCATCGTCCCAGCTTCCGAACGATGTCCCCCAGGCCGAGTTGAACTTGCCGATGTCCGAATACTTGCCCTTCAGAAGCTCGACAAGCGCCTTTTTCGCCTCATGGGTCGCAGGCAGCTTGACGGCCTCAGTGGCAATGCCGACATCTCCCCCGCCCTTGCCGAACCACTCGAGCTCATTGTCAATGAACCAGCCGAACAGCCAGGGATCGTCCTTCGCGGGGGCGCACTCCTTGTCGGCCTTCTGGCGGCAAAACTCGGCGAATGCGGGGTTGAAGACATTCGGGAAGCCGGTCCAGTAGACTTTCTCGACTATCGAATCCTTGCCTGCGTACTCCGAGCCCATGCCCAGGAATCCCATGTAGGCCATTCCGCGATTTCGGGTCGAGGGCGAGTTGTTCGCGCCGAGGACATTGAAATTCCACTGCTTCAGGCGGTCGGTTGCGGACTTTGCCCAGGCGGATTCGTCGTTGTTGTATTTCTTGCGGATATTCTGGGCGTAAGGAGCATAACCCAGGGCTTCGCACCAGTGGACGTTATAGTTCACATGGTCCGTCCCGATGGCGAAGAAGGCAGCGCCCGTGGGGTCAATGCACCACCATCGGCCGTCGAGCCGCTCTACGTGGAAGAAGCCGGTCTTCTTGCCGGAGAGACCGGACCATCCGCCGTATTGGGAGCCGTTGGCGGCGGCAGATAGGACTGATAGGATGAATAGGAGTCGCAGCATGGCTTAGCCTCCTGATTCCGCCCGGTAGCCTGGGAGCAGCTCCTTGACCTTCCGCTGAGTGCCGGTCATGAGGGGGCCATTTGCGAACTGCATCTTCGCCTGAAGGATGTCTTGCTCCTTCACGACGCCCACGCTCGGATGCATCCAGACCGTGTTGACGCTCTTGCCGCTCTTGATGGTCGCCATGTCCGCACCCGAGCCCATGGTACCCGTGACTTTGCTGCAGGTGACGTAAATCTTCAGGCAATTCTCGAACGTTCCCGCTGGCACTATGACAGTCTCGACGCCGGTGACCTGCGCCTCCATGGGCATGCGGAGATTGCCCTCTCGGACGGTGCCGATCTTCCACTTGCTTCCCGGCTTGAGGCCGAATGCGAAGGATATCAGAGGCGGATCGTACTTCACCCACTCGTTGCTGAAGAGGTCGTCCATGCCTGATAGCTTGCCGGCAGTGATGGCGATCCCCTTGTCAAAGGCCAGCATGAGGGTGTCTTCGATGACCTCGCTTGGCTCGGTATTCAAGCCGGCGTCCGTCTTCGTGACCGCATGATACTCATAGACTACGCCGTCCTTGCGCTTTTCCTTGATGGAGATCACCTCCTCCACGCAAGTCCCCTGGGAGGCCATCTCCATGGAGCGAGATCTCTTGCCTTCGCCGGAGCTCATGATTCCGTACTGCGTGACGGCATACTCCCACCGGTTGCCGACGGCAAGGGGAAGGACGCTCTCCTCAGCCGCAACCGCCGAGGCAGTGATCAAGAGTAAAATGATTATTCTGCGCATGGTCCCACCGTTCACTGTTCACCGTTCACCAGTCGTTTAACTCGCCCGTAGTTCATTTTCACGACCGAGTCGTCCGGTGCTTTCTGCAGCAAGATCGTCCACTGATCGAGCGCTTCCGAATATTGCCCCAACTTCTCCAGGCAGTGGGCATACTGCCGACGCATGATGTCATCCCCGCCGAGGTCGAGGGCCTTCCTGAGCGGCTCTCGTGCGAGGATATACCGCTTAGTATTGAAGTAGTGGAAGCCGAGCTGGAAATAAGCCTCTGGGTTGTCGGGTGCCTCGGCGATCCCCCGCTTCAGCGTGTTGACCGCCTGATCGTCCCGCCCCAAGCTCCATTCCAGCCAGGCAGCGAGTTCGCAGGTCTGGACATCCGTCGGGTCCAGGAACAACATCGTCTCCAGGCATCTCGCCGCCTGCTCCAGATTCCCCTCGTGCCACCACCAATCGGCTTCCTCGGCGAGAGCATCGCCCGGATCGTCCAGGGATAACTTCTTCGCCGCCGACTTAGCCGGCGTCACATACGGCGTGCTCAACGCGCCGTTGATCACCTCGCTGATGAACTTCCCCTGGCCCTTGAGGCTCTCCTTCAGAATCCGCCTGGCTCGTGGAGTATCGACCTGCCAAAGGGCATACGCCGCATAGCACCTGATCCACGTGGGATCGCTGTTCAAGGCTGTCGCGCAGACCGGAATTCCACGGCGATCTCCCAGACTCGCCAGGGCGATCCCGGCCTGGACTCGGACCGACCGATCAGGATCGCCGGTGAATTCCGCCAGCGCCGGAACTACCTTCCGATCCCCGATCTGCCCCAGCAGAAACGCCGCCTTTGCCCGATCCTCCGTTTCCAGAGCCCCCACGACATCCTCAGCGGAAGCGCCGCGGAACGTCGGCCTCGGACCCCAGGGCTGACCCCACGCTGAAACCCCCAGCGCCAGGAGAATGAGACTGATAGGACCTATACGACCCATTTATCTCAGTTTCACCGTTCTAAGCTCGAATGGCTTCATCGACAGCGGGATCGTCCTCTGCTTGACCTCGAGGTCGCCGAGGTCCCGCTCGAGGAGATCGCACTCGGACGCCTTCTTGATCGGGAATCCGACCTTGAGGCTGAACTCGGCGTCCATGCCCAGGCACTCGTACATCCGCACGATGAGCGTGCCGCCTGAGCGAGCATCCCGATCCGTCGGGACATCCTCGCGGTCGGCCTTCTTGACCGTCTCGATGATCACATTCGGCGCATCAACGCCGAGCAGCATTGCGGACGCCTTCCCGTCACCGAGCCATGCGACCATCGGCACGTTCAACTCATACGCCCGGCGGACGGTCTCGCCCAGCCGCCAATCGCCCTCATGCGGCAAGAGCGAGTAGGTGAAGAAATGCTCGCCCCTGTCAGCAGTCGGATCGGGGGTTGTCGGCGCTCGAAGGAGTGTCAGGCGCAGGACGTTCTCATGCACATCGTGCCCGTATTTGCAGTCATTGAGCAGGCTCACCCCGCGATCGGCCTGCGACATGTCAACCCACTTCTGGGCCGCAACTTCTAGACGAGCAAAGTCCCAACTCGTGTTCCAATGAGTCGGGCGCTCCACGCTCCCAAACTGGATGTCGAACCGTGCGCTGGAAGCATGGACGTCCACGGGGAACGCGACCTTCAGGCATTTCTGGGTCTCATGCCAGTCAACGTGCGTCTCGAAGTCAATTCGCGGGCTGGAGCTCCACAGGACGATCCGCTGCTCGATCTCCGACTGCCCGAACTTCCGCCGAATCTTGAGCGCCCCTCGGACCGGCCCTGCCTCCTCGACCGCTATCTCGCTGACTTCCGTGATCTCTCGGCCCTTGTCGCGGTAGAAGAACTCGATGTCCCAGGCATCCCACGAGAGCGGCTTGTCCTCGAAGAGCTGGAGGACGTTCGCCTTCCCGTCTTTCGGCAGGACTTCGCGCTTCTGCCGCTTGTCGAAGATGGAGGTGATGAGGCCCTGGCGATCGAGCTTGATCCGATAGAAGTCGTTCTCCATGCCGGTCGGCGAGACCTTGATCGGCGAGGACGCCTTAGGCTTGCCCTTGACTAGCTTCAGGGCGCTGATCCCGATCCCGGGCACCGACTCAGGCTGGACCCACAACACCGACGGATCGGTTTTCGAGGCCTGTGAGGGAAGCGGCTTGCCATCCGAAGTCTCGGCATGGAAGTCGGCCGCCTTGCCCGGTCTACCCCGATCCGTCGGGGCGACCTTCACCTGCAGCGGATCGTTGCGCTCCCACGAGAGGCTGTTGAACACCATGATGTTCGCACCCTTGCCGCCAAGCTTTTCAAGGCCGGCAGTCCGAATGGACTCGCCGATGCCCGTGACCTCCTTGTAGTCAACCGCCGTGTCCTTATAGACATCGGTCACGGACGTGCCGGGGATTACATCGTGGAACTGATTCTTGCAGACCAGCTTCCAGGCATGGATGATCTTGTCGGTCGGGTACTTCGCACCTGAGGTCATCCACGCCAGGCCGGCCGCCATCTCGGCATCTCGCAGGAGAAGCTCCGACTTCCGATTCGAGCGCTTATTCCGTCCCTGAGTTGTATAAGTCCCCCGATGGAACTCCAGATAAAGCTCCCCGACCCACGAGGGCAAATCCTCACTCCGCTTAGTAAGCTGCTTGACGAAGTCCGCCACCCACATCGGCGTGCACTTCGGCAGGCCCTCAAGGTTCGCCGCACGCTTCAGGTGCTCCAGGTGCTCCTTCGCCGGCCCGCCGCCTCCATCCCCATAGCCAAAGGAATAGAGCGCAATATCCGACCGGTCCTTTTCCCGATAATCCTCCGCCGAAGTCCGAAGCTGGCCGGGGTCAATGCGCGCATTGTAGTCGTTCGAGGGCATGAAGTGCGCCATCACCCGCGTGCCGTCAATCCCCTCCCACCAGAACGTCGAGTAGGGGAACTTGTTGAACTGACTCCAGCTTATCTTGATGGTCATGAAGTAGTCAATGCCGGCCTTCTTCAGGATTTGGGGCAGGGCGGCGCTGTAGCCGAAGACATCCGGCAGCCAGAGAACGTCCGTCTCGATGCCGAACTCATCAAGGAAATACCCCTTGCCCAGCGTGATCTGCCTCACGAGCGACTCGCCCGAGCAGATATTGCAGTCGGCCTCGACCCACATGCTTCCCTGAGGCTCGAACCTGCGCTCCTTGACTCGCTTCTTGATCTCCTCATAGAGCTTTGGGTAGTTGTCCTTCGTGAACTCATAGAGTTGCGCCTGGCTCTGGGTGAAGAGGTAGAACGGATACTCGTCCATCAGGCGCATGACAGTCGAGAATGTGCGCGAGCACTTTCGCACCGTCTCCGCGTATGGCCACAGCCAGGCGACGTCAATGTGCGAGTGACCATTGCAGGCGAACTCGAGGGCGCTGGCTTCGGCTGGCGCTTTGTAGAGTGGCTTGAGGATGGCGGCCGCCTTCTGAGCGGTCTTGCTCAAAGCATCGAGGCTCTTGGCTTCAAAGTCGAAGGCGTCCACGCTTTTGTTGCCGGTTCGGATGATGGTCGCCCGCCGCCGACTTCCCGGGGGCAGTGCGCTCGCGAGATTGGTGATGAAGTTCAGATCGTAGAAATAGTCCTTGACCTCATGGTTGAGGATTGCGATGTCGGCCTGCTCCAGCTTCACCTTATGGCGCTTGCCTTGCCAAACCTGGGTCGAGACGCACTCCGCGACCAGCTCGAACTTCTGCCCGGCCTTCGCCTTCTCGGCAAGGATGACCTCCTGGTGGTTCGGGTCAACGCCCTGGTAGGGCGTACCGTTTATGAACAGGCAGCCCTCGCCGCCGAGCCAGCCCG
>Ga0307379_10011002_pt1 | contig 11930 bp, 15 predicted proteins | sample UN2MG_FD_202237 | JGI IMG/M metagenome (GOLD analysis project Ga0307379, IMG submission 202237) | Soil microbial communities from Risofladan, Vaasa, Finland - UN-2 | ecosystem: Environmental > Terrestrial > Soil > Coastal area > Acid sulfate soil | place: Finland: Risofladan, Vaasa | collected... | reverse complement strand
CCGATTTCGATATTCCTACTATTTTGTAACTGGATATTATTAACCCAAAGGTCACTTGTAATCGTGCTTAATGTCCCATCCCCTGTAATCGTGGAAGAAGCCGCGCCTCCGACGACAAGATTCCCGCCCTGTATTTCAAGCTTTGAAGCAGGCCCCGTCGTCCCGATGCCGACGTTGCCACTAAATGTCGAACTCCCCGTCACGGTCAATAATTGGCTCGTGTTGTTCCAAGTAAAGCGGGGATTCGAGGTAAGCGCGTTCGCCGAGCTCCAGTAGGCGACTTGGGTGGTGGTGCCGTTGTTGACGGAGACCGCCCCCGAGTTTCCGACCAGCACCCCCGAAAGCGTCCCTATGGTCAAACTATTTACGCTTAGGTCGAAAGAAGACAAATCGAGCGGAGACAACAATCCTCCGGGCTGGCCCGGTCTCAATAAAGCGCCCTGCGCGACAATAGAAATAGACAATGTTAGTGCCGCTACTAATGTGACTAATATGATTCTCGTTTTAGTCATATCCCAGCCCTCGTGTTCAAGCACAAGAGCTGAGTATAACTGAAACTAATCTTCGTCTATGTATATTTCCGTTGCATTCAATGTGCCTTTCGTGTTACCTGAATGAACGTCAGTAACAAGAATTGACATTGGATTAGCGCAACAGAAAGTATTCCTGCCTACGCTCGTCACGCCGGTCGCTCCGCTGTCTACAAGCACCCCGAACGTAAAGGCGGCACCTACACCGTCTTGGAAGAAGTTTTTGTAAATCCCGGTGGATTTTACATTCCCTTCGCCGTATATATGGATGCCGTAGTCGGCGCTGTTCGCGACGAAAACGTTCTCCTTGATGAGGGCGTTCTCGGTGTTGGCGTTCCCGGCGTCGATTTCTATCCCGGCGCCGTTCCAGCACTCGAAGTAGTTTTCGATTATCTTGCAGCCGAACCTCGGGCCGTTCATGTACAGACCGACCGTGCCCTCGGTACCGCCTCGGAAGAAGTTGTCGTGGCAGTAGAAGCCAGACGCGTTCTCGGTGGTGTACCCGGTGACGCCACCGTTCAGGCCACCGCCGACGTAGACGCCGGCATAGTTGCCTCCACCGTCGAGGTAGAACCCGGCGATCTCGACTCCCCTCGACATCACGTGGAACGCCGCTCCGTTTGTCGCCGTCCCGATCTTCGTGGTAAAGGCGTAATGAGTCGAAGCATCGGACGGCCTAAGTCTCGCGCCATCGTAACCAGTCCCCATGCCGTTGTACATTGGTCCGAGAATCTTCACTCCCATCTTCGAGATGACCTTCACCTCCTCCTTCCACTTGCCCGGCCCGACGAAGACCACGTCTCCGCGTCCGGTCGTGGTGGCGTCGACGGCCCCCTGAATGGTGTTGAACACCCTCGGGAATCCGTCGCTATCCACCGGGAACTGCTCCTCGAGGTCGGTGACCCAACCGGCCGCCGTGCTCGAGACATGCTCCGCGCTCGGGTGGATGGCGAAGAAGATCTTGCCTGTCGGCAGAAACGGGTACGACTTCGCTATCGCTCCGTACCTTGATAATTGATTGTCTCTCATGAATGTGTTTCGTTCGATCGACCTTTAGCTCTTATTTTTTACTTGCCCGGCTTTAGGAGGCAAATCGTCGTATGTGCTCTCCGGGGAAGCTATGAACCTCCCCGAAGATGATGGCTTAGGCAGTACCGTCTCCGGTGCTGACTTTGATCCAGCTCCCGGCCACGATACAGATGCCGTAACCTCCTCTCACTCCGAAGTTCCAGTCGTCAGTCGAGAATTCCTCGCCTGCATTCAGGTCCTGCGGAACTTTGAGTCTGGGTTCCTCCCAGATGCCGAGGTGCGCCGAAGAGTAAAGAGTCGAGGCGAGTCCCCAATACTTTCTCTTGGTGGCGTCGACGGCTCCGTTCGCGTCGGTCGCGATCCTCGGAAGTCTCACGTGAGTGTACTTCCCGAGGTAGACGTTCTTCACGCCTGCGTTTGCCGAGTCGACGGCCGCGGTGCTCTGCAAGAGTTCCCTCGCGACGTTCACCGTGTTCGGGTCGTCCGAAGTGAAGAGAACGTTGAATGGGATTACCTGCTTCTCCGCGAACTGGTTGATTGTCTCCTCAGTCACCAGCCTCTCCATGCCCTCGAGGGCCCCCTTGGAGATTTGCGGGTTGCCGGCCAGCCTGTTGCGGTACGTGCTCGAGCTTCCCCTTACGAGGTGAACGGTCGATGCAAGCGCCAGCGTGTTGCCCATCGAAACGTCGATGGTGAGGCCGTCCATGTCCGTGTAGGACGTCGACGTCATGAAGGTGATCCGGTGCGTCAGATCGAGCTCCAGACGGTTGATTCCTTTCCGCGCGAGGTTGGTGAGCCTGGCGATGACCGACGGATACTTGTTCTGTGTCCGCATTTCGAAGGTGATGCCGATGTCCTCGGCGACACGCTTCATTGTCATTATCTTGCTGTAACCTTGCTGGACCTTGGCGCGAGCGGCCTGGTCGCCTTCGCCCTTGGTTTTGGCGTATTCATTGCCGTCTATCTCGGTGTACTCCCGGGTGTTGCCGGTTTGTAGCGGGATCGACTCCTCAATGAAAAGCCCTGACCTGCGAGCCTCTTGTCCGAGGCCCTCTTTCTCCTTTTCGAAGATGATTCCGGCAAGTCTTACGAAATCACCGAGAGATATTGTGTTTAGTTCCATGAATGATCTTTGCTTTGGTTTTCGACTTTTTGCTTTCTCTCTCTACAACCGAGTCGGTTCTACGCTCGGAACCACTGCAAAGAAAAGATCAGCTTGGTTTACGCTTTCGCTCTCGCGTCTACGCCGATGTTAAGGAGGAAGTATCCTTTGGTCGTAGACAATACTCTCATGCATTGAACGATGTCGTACGTGGTCGCGGCGCGGTTCACATGAGTCGAACTCGTGAGGTCCTGGTAGAGGCCGATGTCGGCCGCGACCAGTCCCGAAGTCACGTCTCCTTCCCACCAGGCGTTCTTCTCAACGGGCACTTCGACTTCGACGAGCCTTTCGGTCGCGTAGTCGCTGTCGGTCGCCGCAATCGCGTGGCGGATGACGCCGACGATGTCGGAGCCGGCCGTGAGCGATGTCGCGGCGATAAGCTTACCGCCCGAGAACGCGACCAACGCGCCTTTGCTCAGCACCGTCGAGGCCGTCACCGGGAGCCAGACGAACTTCGTTTTGCCTTTATGTCTTATAAACATAATTCTCCTTGTTTTGGTTTTCCCCGATTCGACTGTCGGGTCCGTGGCCTTGTCGTTTGCGCCGCACTGGTTTCTGCAGGTTTCCCTGGATGCTTCGCCGTTTTATTTTTACGCGGAGTTTTCTCTCCTCGTTTTGTGGAGCGGCGGGAGTCGAACCCTTGGGTCCTCGGACAAAAAGTTTGCGGAGTCCGAAATAAGTGCAATACCCCCGCGGAGGTTATTGTGGATCGCCTCCGCGATCGTGCGCCCGGCGCAACGCCCCAAATAAAAAGAGCGATCCGGCGATCGCCCTCCGTGGTTGTCAAACACTTCTCGAGCGATGCCCGGTTTAGTGTTTAACGTCACCACTCGATATTCCGATGTCAATCAGCTTACGACTTTATGATAAGTAATTTCCGCCGTTGCAACAAGCGGACTTATCCACACCCTATTCTCCGAGGATTTCCCTGAACCCGATGTCCTTCTTCCGGAGTACCCGGTCGAGGTCGAGGAATGTCTTCTCGCTCGTGTTCCACATTATCTCCTCGGCCTTCTCCCAACTCATGTTGATCGATCCCTTTATTATCTGGGAGACGTACTCCCAGTCGGAGATGGCGATGTCGCACTCGGCGAGGATGTCCATTATCTTCTCGCAGACCGGCTTCACTCGCATGTCGCGGAACTCGCTCGCGTCGACCGGCTTCTCGGTCGCAATCCTTTTCAGCATCTCCTCGGGGACGAGTCTCCGTTTCTTGTCCTCGGTCTCCACGTCCACGATCGCGGCGCCAAGCGGCGTCTTCTCTTCCACGAGCTTGGCGACCGCGATCTTGGAGGAGCCGAGGTACTTTCCTTCGTACTCGCTCATTTTCTTTTCTTCGATTTCGTCTTACGCCCTTTCTTGTTCGGGAGCTTCTTTATGCTTTTCGTCTCGTGGGCCCACCGCTTCGCGGTTCCCTTCGGAAGTTGCCCCCTCTTCTCCATCGCGAAGAATTTATGCATCTGGGCTTTACTTTGGTAAGGCATCTTTATTAGAAGAGTTCAACGGGGACATGTTTAGTCGTCCCGTCGCTCATCCGACAATGATGCCATCCTTCCGGGGTGTTCTCCTGGATAACCTCCAGCACCTGCGCGCCGTCGTAGACGGGAAGTGGTTTCCCCTTCTCCTCGACGGATTCCTCTGCCGGCTTCGCCCTCTTCGCTCTCGGCTTCCTCTTTTTCGTTTCTTTCTTTTTATTCATGTCTTTGGTGTTGCTATCGACCTTTGTCAGTTCACGAAACTGATGTCTATTACAAACTCTTTTTCGTAGAAGTGACTGTCGGGGTCGACAACCTTAACCTTCAGCGACGTCCCCGTTTCGTCCTGCGTCCGGGAGATCTCCTCCACCTGCACCCTCTCGTTGAACCTGATGTCCGAGAACTGCTCGTACCCCTCAACTTTTATCTTCGTGTTGTTGTGGAAGAGTATCTCGTACTGCTGGTCCTCTATCAGGTGACCGGTGCTCGGGTCCTTGTACGAGACGTTCTTGAGCGTCCTCCATCCGGTGATTATCTTCCCGTCGTAGACGCTTAGAGTGAACAGGTTCGGCCCGCGCTTGAAGAACCTGGCGTCGTACTTTCCGAGCCGGCCCTTGTCCGCGGCGCCCTCAAGCCGCTCGAGCCTCTGAAGGACCTTCCCGAGTTCTGCCTTATTCACCACCACCGTCTCTTCGTCCTCCTTGCCTTCGTTTTTCTTCGGCAATGTTTCTTCTTTTTTCATGTGATTATTTTAACCGCCTATGGCGTGTTCGAAAAGTTCTGCGTGTCGTGCTTCTTTATGTCCTCCTCGGACAGGCCAAATCTCCTCTTGCCAAGATCGACTACTTCCGGCTTGAGGTTTCCGGCGTTTTCTTTTTTCACTCTGGGCATCGTCGCCCCTCCCGATCCGAGGACTCCGCCCGAGATATCCACCTTCGATGTGGCTCCCGTGGCCAGCATGCACGCGTCCTGGATTTTCTTGTTCAGCTCCTCCGGCGTCTTCGGCTGGACGCCACTCAGCGTTTTCTCGAACTCGAACTTGATCTTCTTCTCCAGTTCGGCGTCTCCGCCGGCGCGCATCTTGATGGACTGCTCGACGGAGTGCTGCTGGATTCCGGCCGTGACCTTGCTGTCGATCTCCTTCGTCAGGTCATTCACCTTCGTCTCGAGGTCCTCCTTGATCTGCCGGAGGTTGCCGAAGTTCATGTCCTTGTTCTTGTACTTCTCGAGGTCTTTCGTCGCGGCCTCGAGGTCCGACTGGAGCTTCGTGATCTCCCCCGTCTTGTCCGGGTTCTGCGTCTTGTACTCCTCGATCGCCGCCGCCTTCGCCGCCGTTTCGCGCTCGGCGATCTCATCCTCGGTGTACACCGTCTCGTCCTCTCCGGTTTCGGTGTTTTTTATTACTTTTGTCATGTGACTTAGATTGGATTTTTTATTACGCGCCTTGTGACGCTGGGCGCGATTCAGCGAGATGTTCCCATCTCAGTCGACCTTTTTCTCGTCAGTATCTCGTGTTTCTTTTTGAAAAGCCCCGGGAGTCCCCCGCGCCTGTACGCCGTCCGAAGCTCCGGGTTGCCTATCGTCGTTCTTCCGCACTTGTGGCAGTACCGCATCATCGCCCGCTCGGTCATGTGCCTCTCCTCGCACTTGAACAAGTGCTTGGTTTTCCAGTAGGCCCTTACGATCTTCATCTTTACGCTCATGACAAACGATTGCCGGTAGCTCGCCACCGGTTTAGTCTTTTCCTCGGGCAACGTCATCACGCTGTCTATGAACGACTTGGTGTCCATGCTCATGTTTGTGGGAACAGTTTCGTCTTGTCGAACGACTCCTTCCCTCTCGGAAGGTTCTCCATGTGCTCCTTGAAATACCCATCGAGTTCATCCCAGACGAGCATTATCCCGTTTATCGTCCCTCGCCCGAACACGACTTGCGTCTCCGGCTTGTCAGACACGCTTTTCAACTCCATCGCTCCGCGGGCCATCGCCTCCTCCTGGGCTATGACCAGTCGCTTGAGAAGCCTCTCGAGAAGGTCGAAGTTCGAGGAGATCCTCGCCACGTACTCTTTCCTCTCCTCTGGCGTCATCGTAAGCTTGCTCCGCGCGTCGCCGAGGTCTATCGAGTTCAGAAGGTGCCTCGTGAGCGTCACCGCCGCCTCCTCGAGCGAGGTGTACTCCGGCGAGTTCAACCTCGACTCGAGGTACTCTATCCTCGCGTCGCGCTTGTCCAACTCCGTTCTTAATTCGTCCGCCAATTCCCGCAATTGGTCGTACTTTCGGACGGCGTAAAACCAATCATCGAACCTCTCTTTTATGTCTTTGAAAATTCTCATGCGTTTGAAAACATCCGGCGCCACCACGGAAGAACTTGGACGACTCTCCGCTTTCTCAAAAGCCTCATTTCTTTTATCGCCATCCTCCGCCCCTCTCGCCGGCACTCCCCGTGGTACTTCACGACCTGCATCCGGTGGTTCACCGGGAGTTCCTTTCCGCACACCGGGCAACTCCGGAAGAAGTGCCTGTACCACGCCGACTTCTTGAGTCCGAAGTCAAACCCCACCGCGATCCAGTAGAGGCCGATTAACAGCACCCTCGTGTCCTTGTTCCAGAACCACGCGAACCTCCGGGGATATAGTTTTCTTATTCTTATCATTGTCTTGGCACTTGCTTGTTCATTCCGGTCGCGCTCTCGGGCGTCGGCATCCCCTGTATCTTCGGGGTTTGCGTCGGTGCCGGCGCCGCGACCGGCATCGGCGGACTCTTCGTGAATATCTTGTTCGGGTCGCGGTTCCATGTGTTCGCGAATATCTCCTCGTAGAAGTCGAAGTTCACTCTCGGTCCGAAGTAATTCACCGCATCGCCGAGTTCGGCGCGAAACATGAGCTTTGCGAGTTCGCTCGTCGTCTTCTCCCTCGGGCGCACCGTGATCTGCCAGATGAGTTTGGAACTCTTTATCGCCTCGGGGCTTATGAATGTTATGCGCACCGGCCGGCCCGTCATCCGCTTCATCTCGCCCTCGGCCTCCATAACCTGAGTCGGGGTCGGCATCTGCTCCGTCGTCGGTATCACCATCCTCGCGCCCATGCCCTCGCCCTCGATCGGGCGCTCGACGACGACCCTCCTGAACACGTCCTTCTTGACGAGGTCTCCCTTCACTTCCTCTATCCTCGTGTCGTACGGGTCAAACCACTTCGCGAGGTTGTTGTAAAGCCTCAGCCACGAGAGTTTCCATTCGAGGAGCGAGCACGCGAATATCGAGAGGCCGAGCATGAGCTTCGCCTGCCTCTGGAGCTCCACCACCTCGGTCGCCGTGGGGTCGCCCCCGGTCCTCTGTCCCTGGAACGTCGGACTCACGGTGTCCGCGTTTATCTGCTCCTTCAACTCCTTGATCATCATTAACTCGGAGGTCGAGAGGCCGAACGTCATGCCCTCCATTATCGGCACGATCTTGCCCTTCAAGTCGACTCCGTGCGTCATCGTCCCCGCCGTCCATATCTTCGATGACAGTACCCGTCCACTAAGGTTCAGCGTCGGCGGCTTGTACTTCTGCTGCGTCGTCAAAACTCCGAGCCTCAGGAACTCATCGTAGAGCCCGATCTTCGTGCGAAGCTTCCGCATGAGCGAGTTCCCATACGCGAACTTCAGGTGTATCGGCTCGAGGTTCTGCTGGATCACGTTGTAGTCGGCGAAGCCGTTCACGGCCGTGAGCGGAAGACCGATCGGCGTCATGAGCACGTTGTTTATCATCACGGCGAACTCGTTGTTCCATTTGTCCTGGTAGCGTATCACGACTCCCTGGCCGTTCTCGACATTCAGCATCTTCAAAATCGAGTCGTAGGTCATGCCGTCTTTTTCAAATTTCGGCGGTTGGAATGTCTTCGGGACGTATTTCCACCTCTCCCACGAGCTGAATGTCTGCTCGATCTCGAGGAAGTCCTTCACGTCGAGCGTGAAGAAGTACGGTTGCATCGTGAAGTCGTACTGCCGGATGTTCCCGAGGAAAACAGAAAGGCCGGACAAGACGTTCCTTATCGGCCGCGAAAACACCCTCTTCAGTTTTTCACTCCACGTGAGTCCCGTTATCTGCCCGGTGAATTTTCCCCCTCCGGTTATCCTCTTGTCCTTCATCCACCTCTCGTCCCACACGTCCTCCACGAAGATGGTCCCTTGCGAGAACAATTCGAACTGCCTGAGGTGCTTCTTCTCCTCGTCGCCCTCGAGCTCCTCCGTTTTCAAAATCGTGTCCTCCATCGCCTGGCCGAAGGTCCCGATCCTTATGTTGTTCTGGTCGAACGCCGAGACATCCGGCGACAGGTTCAGGTTGTTGATCGGGGCGAGGAAGGCGAACATCTTCTCTCTCGCCGTGCCGGACTGGAAGTTCGAGTCCTCCGGGTTCTTCTTCGGCTCGATAAACGTGTTCGCGAGCTTTTGGTTCTGGTCGTAGTAGTCGCTGTATGTCTGCCCGTCGAACTCGGGGTACTCCTGCTCGCGCATGCTGATCGCGTTCTCCACGCGCTGGATTAGACGGGAGAGGTACGCCCTCTCATCGTCGGTGTACGGAGGTTGCTCGATCTCTTTCTCTTCCTCGAGGAGTACGCTTTTCTCTTTGGGCATTTGAATTATTATAATTGTTTTCGGCTACCTCAACAAGTGGGGTTTATCCACATTACACTTTACTTGGTTTTATCGTGACAATCTCTGCACAATGTTCTCCCATTGTTTATATTCCAAAACTCTTCACACTTAAATGCTTCTTCTAACGACCTTATTTTGTTTTCGTGAAAAATAGTTGAAAACTTTTTTGGATAATGATCTGCCTCCAATTCTCCCCCTCTTTTTCCACACAAAACACACGTAAAATTATCTCTTGTAAAGACGTCGGAACGCCATTGGCGATACTTAAAACAACGTCTAATGATTTGAACCAATGGACTTACCCCTCCTTTCCAAGACCAATGTTGTTCCCTTCTTTTTCTATGAGATTCGCTTAAATGTTCTCTATGATTTAACGAATGGGACTTGCCTTTATTTGATGGTGGCCTTAAACCGCTTTTTTTATGGGCGTCACTAATCTTCTTTTTGGATTCATCTGACATCTTCCAATGATTTCCTAAGTTATTTTTATTCCCAATACCAATTTTATTCCCCATCATTCTGGCACTCATTTCAGGTTTTCTAATCCCCTTTAGTGCTTTACTTATTTTTTTCTTATGTTCCGCCGTCCTTATGAAAACTCCTTTTGGCATATTTATATTATCCTACACACGAGGAAAAAGACCATACTTGTCAAAAAGATCCTTGCCGCGTCCCTTCGGCTCGTCCTCGTAGCTCATGTGCACGTCCTCGGTGAGGAACGTCATCATGAGCGCGTCCCCGACGTCCGGGCTCGGTATCCCGTTCTTCCTCATGTCCTCCTTGCTCATGATCTTGAGCTTTCCGCGCCTCATCTCGAGGCTCCGCTGGTACTTCACCTTCGTGAGCTGGTACCACGTGTTCTCGAGTGGCTCCTCCCCCCGGTAGAGTTTCCCGCCGTTCAGGATCCACTGCCTCGCCCGCCAGTAACACATCGCCCTTATGTTCACGAACTTCGCCTGATCGTCCTCCATGTCCGGCGTCTCGGCGCCGTTGAACGGGAACACGCCGCGTATCTCGCGCATGAGGATGTCCGTCGCTCCCTTCCCCTCGCCGACCTCGTCTATGAATATCCCATCCATCCCGGCGAGCCGGTCGTGCCGGAACCCCAGTATCTTCTCCGCGAAGTTCATCGTGTCCGAGTCGTTGTCCTTCGAAATCATCGAGGCGACGTTCGTGTGCCTCTGCACCACCACGCTGAAGTTCTTCCCACCGCCGGCCACGTCGCCCCCGAGTTTGTTCACCCCGAACGGGACCATGTCGTCGGTTATCGCCGCGTCGATCTCGTCCTTCGTGAGGAGTGGCGTCCATCCCTTCATGTCCATCTCGCCCCTCGGCGGAAACTTGCACTCGTAGAGCTCGCGGAAGAACGGCTTCGTCCTTGCCTCCTCCACCTGGTCGATCGATATCCTCCCCTCCTTCAGGCCGAGCTTCCAGTCCATCTTCAGGTGGATGTAGTTCGGGTCCTCGGCGCTCTTCCGGAAGTGCTCGCTGTCCCACGAGTTGCTGATCTTGAAGTAGAAGTTCTTGATGTCGTCGCCGAGCATCCGGAAGACCAGGGCCTCCTCCTCTTCGGAGACGAGCGCTGCCTCGTCGAGGATCACGTTCGGCGCGCCGAATCCCAGTGCCCCCTTCGCGTTAGTTATGAAGACCTCGCCAAGCAGGTCCTTGCCCTTCACCCTCTTCACCACGAAGTTTATCCGGCTCTTGTTCTTGTACCGGCGGATGGACTCCTCGCTCTCGCCCTTGTCCATCTTAAACCTGCTCGCGAAGTAACTGTGGTCAAAGATGTGGTCGAGGATGTAGCTCATGATGATCGCCGACTGCTCCTTCGTGCCGGCCACGATGCTGAACTTCTCCGCGTAAGTCGAAACCCTCATCAGAATGCCGAGCGCCACCGCGAGCGACTTGCCGTACCGGGTGTGGCTCTCGATGTGCACGCGCGGGTGGATCTTCTTCCAGATGAGATTAAAAATGTCGCACTGGCCGTCCGTGAGGATTATCGGGTTCCCGTTGCCGTCCTTGAAGTACGACTTCACAATCCTCCGGGCCTCGTCACGATAATCGGGGAGGTTGATAACTTTAATCTTGTCGCTGAGCTCCGTCATTTTTGGATAATCAAATCGCGTCGTTCTTCTGATTCCAGTAGTTGTTGACCGTCGCGATGCTCACGCCGAACTTCTCGGCGATCTGTTTCGTGGTCGGTGCATCGTCATTTCCCCTCTTCGCCATGAGTTTCACTATTTTCTTCCTCTCCTCGAGCGTCAGTCTGGACCGTCCTTTTCTTCCGTCCTCTTCGGGTCGGCTCTCCGGCACTCGGCTCATCTCTCCCCACTTCCTTCTCTTCTTCGGTCCGATCTCTTTTTCTTCCGGCTCGTCGCATATCCGCGCGAACCTCTCGAGCGTTTTGGTCTCGCCGTCGTAAATGATGAGACGCGTCTCGCTCTCGTTTATGTAGAACTGTTTCATTTTTTTATCTCCCCTCCGCAATCTTCCTGAGTAGGTCCGTCTGCTTTTCCGACTCCGGGTCCCTCACTTCCATGCCTTTCACCACCTCGCCGGCGAACTCTGCCAGGAACCTCGCCCTTTGCGCGTCGCCCTCGATCAGCGCCTTCCGGTACACGGCTATGATGACGTTGCTCAATAGTTTCTTCACCCACTTCCGGCGCTCGAAGTAAAGTGGGTCATCGTCGTCGATTTTCTTGTTCCAATCCGTGACCGTCGTTTTATTAACCTTGTACTTTTTGCAGAATTCGGTTTGATTCTTTATCTTCAATAATTCCCTTATCGGCTCGTCCGTTATCGCGAGCGCATCCAACACTCCTTCGTTCTCCTTCATGAGTATCGGAGGAAGCGACTTCCAAAGCATATAAATCTCAAACACTTTGGGTTTGTGCATTCCCTCATCTTTACGCCTTTTTCTGCTCTTATTTTTTACAATTTTAGGCATAGTTTGTCAATCTTTTTTCTTCAATATCGAGGCGGAGTCAGAATAACGTTTTTTGAACTCTTTAGTAGTAAGAAATTCTCGCACCAAAAACCCAACTGACTTACCATTACCATCCGTAATTTCTTCCGCCGTATTACATAATTTGGAGATTCT
>Ga0307379_10010998_pt1 | contig 11932 bp, 9 predicted proteins | sample UN2MG_FD_202237 | JGI IMG/M metagenome (GOLD analysis project Ga0307379, IMG submission 202237) | Soil microbial communities from Risofladan, Vaasa, Finland - UN-2 | ecosystem: Environmental > Terrestrial > Soil > Coastal area > Acid sulfate soil | place: Finland: Risofladan, Vaasa | collected... | reverse complement strand
ACTGACCGCCGAACCTTCCATAGAGGTTGACAACAAGCCGGGACTTCCGGTCGACGAGCTCAAAGCCATCATCGGCAACTACGACGGGATCATCATCCGCAGCGGCACCAAGCTTACGGCCGATATCCTCGATCATGCCTGCAAAATGAAAGCGATCGCTCGCGCCGGCGTGGGAGTGGACAACGTAGACGTGAAAGCCGCCAGCCGCAAGGGCATCATCGTAATGAACACCCCCGGCGGCAACACCACTTCCACCGCCGAACACACCGTAGCAATGCTTCTTGCACTGGCACGCAACATCCCCCAGGCATACAACTCGCTCAAGTCCGGCCAGTGGGACCGCAAGAGCTTTGTGGGCACGCAGCTCTCGGGCAAGAACATCGGCATCATCGGCCTGGGCCGCATCGGCCTTGAAGTGGCCAAGCGCTGCCTTGCCTTTGAAATGAAAGTGCTCGCCTACGACCCATACATCTCGCCCGAACGCGCGGCTCAGCTCAACATCGAGCTCACCAGCCTGCAGTCGATCTGGGAGCGTGGCGACTTCATAACCGTGCACACCCCGATGACCAGCGAAACCCGCGGCCTCATCGGCGCGAAAGAGCTAGCCCAGATGAAAAAAGAGGCACGCATAATCAACTGCGCACGCGGCGGCATTGTAGACGAAGAGGCTCTGGCCGACGCCCTGCAGGCAGGCAAGGTGGCCGGCGCCGCCATCGATGTATTCAGCGCCGAGCCGCCCACCAGCCGCCGGCTGATCGACATGCCGCAGGTGCTTTGCACTCCTCACCTCGGCGCTTCCACCGAGGAAGCCCAGATCAACGTTTCTATCGACGCCGCCGCACAACTGGTCGATGCCCTCACCGGCCGCGGCGTACGCTTCGCCGTCAACCTGCCCTCAATCGACTCGCAGGAGGCGCAGGTGCTGCAGCCATATTCAAACCTCGCCGAAAAAATGGGCTGCCTGCTTCGTCAACTCGGCACCGGCCAATTGAAGGCAGTCGAAGTGTGCTATACCGGCGATCTTTCCCAAATGAACGTTACACCCGTCACGCGCAGCCTCACCGCCGGCCTGCTGAAGCCGGTGCTCGAAGAAAACGTGAACCTCGTGAACGCACCCGTGCTCGCCGAAGAACGCGGAATCAGCATAATCGAATCGCGCAGCAGCACCTCGGGCGACTATACCACCACGCTGCAAGTGAAAATGATCACCGACCAGGACACACATTTCATTGAAGGCGCGCTCTTCGGCAAAAGCGACCCGCGCATAGTCAACATGAACGGCTACCACGTGGAGGTAATACCACGCGAAAGCCTTCTGGTGATCATGCTCAACAAAGACCGCCCCGGCCTCATCGGCGAATTCGGCCGGATCATGGCCAAACGCAACATCAACATCTCGTCGATGACCTTCGGCTGCAAAGTGCCCGGCGGCGACGCCATGACCGTGCTGAACCTCGATGCGAAACCGTGCGAGACCGTGCTTGAAGAAATCCGCCGCGTTGAAAACGTGAGAGCGGCCGTGGCCATAGAGCTGTGAAAGGCGCAAATGCTACCTGAACCCACCGACGTGCATCTCCGCAAAGCGGAGATGGCCGACGTCAAGAGCATTCACCGCCTGATCAATGACGGCGCAGCCAAAGATGAAATGCTCGCACGATCTCTAAGCGACATCTACGAGAAGCTTCGCGACTTCCACGTGTGCGAACGCGACGGCCGCGTCGTCGGATGCTGCGGCCTGCACGTAGTCTGGGACAACATCGCCGAGATACGCTCGCTTATGGTCGAGGCCGGCTCGCGACGCGCCGGCCTAGGCGCATTGCTTGTCGAGCGCTGCCTCGCGGAAGGCAGGAAGCTGGGCATAAACAGGATTTTCGTGCTCACCTACATCCCCCGCTATTTCGAGAAACACGGCTTCCGCCAAACCAGCAAAGAAAATCTGCCCCACAAGGTATGGACCGAATGCGTGAAATGCCCGAAATTTCCCGACTGCGGCGAAACAGCAATGATCATGGAAGAATAGCACTCGTGCCCTTCCAGAGCGCAACCGCAGCCGCATCAATTGTTAAGTACTTCAGTATGCCATAAAACATTGCGCCGTGGCAGCTACATCCGGAGGAGCAAACTACATGAGCAAAAACCCGCTGCGGAGGCATTTTTCGTCGGGCCTCGCCGCCCTGCTTCCCACGTTCTTCACTGCTTTCGTTTTCTATAAGCTCTGGCTGTACGCCAGCGACCTCATCGGTACTCCACTCGCAAAGCGAGTAGCCACACTACTTAAATACGAGCAAATCCCGGCATGGATCACGGTGTCCGGCGGCATAGCCGGTTTGCTCATAATCATCCTCGTTGTCGCCGGCACCGGGCTCATTCTCACCAGCGTTATCGGCACCAGAATCTTCAAGCTCTTCGAGCACCACTTCTCAAAAACACCACTGCTGAACTTCATCTACAAGCCCATAAGACAGGTAACCGATTTCTTCCTCAACGAAAAATCAGAAATGTTCAGCAGCGTTGTAGCCGTCGAATACCCTCGCAAGGGCATGTACTCAATCGGCTTCGTCACAAACAGCGGCTTCAAAGACATCCTCACCCCCGACGGCCGCCGGATGATAGGCGTATTTGTGCCAAGCTCGCCCACCCCCTTCACCGGATACACGATCCTCGTGCCGGAAGCCGACGTCATCTCGCTGCCTATCGCAATCGACGAGGCCCTGCGATACGTTATCTCGGGAGGCGTGATTCTTCCGCCAAACGAGGTACCCGAGCCGGAAGACGTCCAACTGCCTGAGAACAAACTGTCGCCACAGATCGAGATTCCCAGAATCTCGCCATCCTCGCCAGAGATCAGCGGCTGACAAGCGGAAAACGATTCCATTCTTGGACATCGTGTTCATTCATGTCATCATCATGTAAGTTACTGTGCGCCAACATCTTACAGAGCCAGCCGCCGTTTTCCTCCCTTTTCATGTCCAATCAAAGCAACACTGCCACGATCTGAAACCTTCTCCCCAAACCGCCTCCGCTTTATTTACAGAATCACTAAGTTATTGGATATCAAACACTTGCAAAGCCACCTCAATGGTATTCCCTGATTCCACCCCGTCATTGGCATGTTTTTTGCAATTCTACAAATCAGTTCTTTGAGGCGGATAAGCTTGGTAACCTCAAGGATGAACCCGCTTGCGCCGCGCAATCGGCTGGAGGTGGCTGGAAACGTTGGTTTGGTTGAACATGGCGTCCAAAAATAGCAACGTTACGTAAGCGGTTACTGCATAAGGACTTGCATCAGCGGAACACGGTTTTCGGGCGAAAACGTGTCTAATTCGGGCAACACTCCGAGAATCCGGCCTTGGCCGGGAACAGACACAGCCGAAAAAAGCCGTGTACACAACTCTTTGTGCCGCAACGATTTCGGGTGAATGCACCAAGAAATGCTGCCTTGCCCTCGAATGTGGCACGGCATTTGCATCTGTTTCGGTTGAGCTTTCAATAGTATCTGGTTATTCTATGCCCGTTCTATAAACTGCATCCTTCCAGAAGGGGGGTGAAAGTCGGAACCAAAAATGATTCCTGAGATTCGAGGTCTTGGATAACTGTCTTTACAAGCGATAGGGCTGGCCGTGACTTTGACAAAAAAGGAGATTAAAATGAGAAAGGTTATTCTGACGCTTGGAGTGCTTGCAGCGTTGCTTGTGGTATGCACGCCGGCATCCGCAATCACAATTTTTCTGAGAGATTATGATACCACCGCGACCGAGACCACCGTGATGGTAGGAACTATCGTTCAGATTAAGTGCAATATTTCCGGCGCACTGGCAGGTGAGTTCAGCGGATTCGATGCGTGGATCAGAGTGGAAGGCCCCGGCGTTGCCGTTGCGCAGGGCGAGGTCGGCTCGTGGGTCCGCCGCACTGGCGTTACCTTCTTCGGCTCATACGAAGAGACCGTCTTCCACGACAATGGCACCCCCGATGTATACGAAGATGACTGGGAAGAGATTCTGAACCACGCACCCGCCGACAAGCAGGGAGGCATTCTCTGGTCGCCGGTCTCCCTCACTGGTGGCGGCACCATAGCCACCTTCTCAATCCTTGCAACGGGCCCCGGCGACATCACCGTGTCGATCATCCCCTTCGACCCCGGCACTTGGGATGGAACATACGTTGCCAACTCACAGGGCGCGGTAGCTCCAGGTTTGGAGTATGGCTCGACCTACGTGATCCACTCGATTCCCGAACCGATGACCCTCTCCCTCCTGGGCGTGGGGCTCATCGGCCTGCTCCGCATAAGGCGGCGCAAATAATACCCTTATCCAGGACCTGAACCTGATAGCAAACCCCGCATCACGGTGATGCGGGGTTTGCGTTTCAAGCGGCATCCGCAGTCTCAGACGCCCCACCGGGGCGTCTCTACCCCTGGCTTCCGTTCGATGGACCTTGGACCTTGGACTTTGGACCTTGGACTTTTCTGACCGTCCGTCACTCCGAAAACCCCTGTGCGGCCTGCGCTTTCCGCCGATACTAGCGCTACAGGAACAGATGGGGACAAACCGCATGGCCGAATCTGCAATCAACAGCCGTAAAAGCGCTATCGACGCAAAACGGCACGTAGCACAAGTAGACACCAACAAACTTGTATCCTACACACTCGATAGCCTGGAAGGCGGCGTCGTCACCATCTCCCGCGAGGGCACCATCACCAGCTTCAACTCCGTAGCCGAACGAATCCTCGGCTACGACTCCGGCGAGGCCGTGGGCATGCATTACACCCGCGTCATGCCCGCCCTGGGCGACATGAAACGCCTCGTAGCAATGGTCCAGGCCGCACTCGCCACCGGCGCCACCTTCTCGTCCGAAGAAGCGGTCGTCCGCACCAAAGACCGCCGACGCATCCCTATCGGCATCACCATCTCGCAACTGCGCGACGAGCACGGCAACTCGTTCGGCGTCGTTCTGATGTTCAAGAACCTGGCCGAAATCAAACGCATCCGCGACCAGATAATGCGCACCGAGCAAATGGCCTCGCTGGGCTACCTGGCCGCCGGCATCGCACACGAGCTGCGCAACCCCCTCGGCTCGCTCCAGGGCCTCGCCGAGCTCCTTCAGGAAGACATGCTGCCGGGCGAGCCCCGCCGCACCTACACCGACACATTCATCCGCGAAATCGACCGAATGAACAAACTGGTGGAAGACCTGCTGTGCTTCGCCCAGCCGCCAATCGCCGCCGTCGACCGCCGCTGCCTCGACGATCTGGTTGCCGATTCCCTTGCCTTTGCCGGCTATGATTTCCAGGATCGCACGATCACGGTGAAAACCGCCTACGCCGCAACGCCCGACGTGCTCGTCGACATCGAACGCTTCTCCAGGGCGCTGCTGAACATCATCAGGAACGCCTACCAGGCCTGCCCCGAAGGCGGAACGATCACCGTTGCCACCGGCACCAGCAACCGCGGCCGGTTGCCGCGGGTTTTCGTCAAAATCACCAATACCGGCTCATACATCGAGCCCCATATGCGCGACAAGATATTCCAGCCCTTCTTCACGCTCAAGAAACACGGCACCGGCCTGGGCCTCTCCATCGCCAGCGCCATCGTGAAAGGCCACTCCGGCACCATCGAGGTCGACAGCGACCCCGAGGAAGGCACCTCGTTTACCATAGACCTGCCCTCCGCCGATTCACTGTCGCAATCCGTTTCATACATTGGCATCGAACAGGAGGTAACTCATGGCAACAGCCACACAGGATGAACACTGCATCCTGCTCCCACGGCCCGCAAGGCTTCCAGAGCGCATCCTGATAGTGGACGACGAGGAAAACATGCGCTTCTTCCTCACCGAAGCCATGAGCAAGCTCGGCTATGAAGTAGTGGCCGTGCCCGATGCCGAATCCGCGCTCGACCGCATCGCCCAGGAGGAATTCGACCTGGCCGTGCTGGATATCCGCCTGCCCGGTCAAAGCGGCATCGAGGCGATCTCGAACATCCGCCAACTGAACCCTCACATCGTGCCTATCATCATGACCGCCTACGGCTCCAAGCAGCTCGCAATGGAAGCCGTGAAAGCCGGCGCATACGATTTCTTCACGAAGCCCTTCCGCATCGAAGAACTCAATATAGTAATCCACCGCGCACTCGAAAAACGGAAGCTCCAGAAAGACGTGCGGCTGCTCGAAGAACGCCTGAAAAAACGATATGCATTCTCCAACATCATCGGCAACTCCGGCCCCATGCAGGAAGTCTTTGCACTCATCAATAAGGTGATCAATACCGATGTGACCGTGCTGATCTGCGGTGAAAGCGGCACCGGCAAGGAACTGGTGGCACAGGCCGTGCACAACCACAGCCTCCGCCGCGAGCGCCCCTTCGTGAAGCTCAATTGCGTGGCCATTCCCGAAGGCTTGCTCGAAAGCGAGCTCTTCGGCCACGAAAAGGGGGCATTCACCGGAGCCACCGGCATGAAAATGGGCAAGTTTGAGATGGCAAATACCGGCACCATCTTCCTCGATGAAATCGGCGACATGACTCTCTCCACACAGGCAAAGATACTCCGCGTGCTTCAGGAACGCGAATTCGAACGCGTTGGCGGCACCAAGACCGTCAAGATCGACGTGCGCGTCATCGCCGCCACCAACAAGGACCTCGCCCAAGCTGTGCACGAACGCTCATTCCGCGAAGACCTCTTCTTCCGGCTCAACGTCTTCTCCATCCACATGCCGCCGCTGCGCCAGCGCAAGGAAGACGTACCCGCGCTCGTCGAACAGTTCCTCAAGACCAACCGCCGCGCATCGCCTCACCCGCTGCGGCGCAAAGACGATCAGCCATGCGTGGTCGACACCGACCTCGACGAGGGCAACGGGCCGGTTACGGTTTCACGCGAGGCGATGGACCTCCTCACCGAATACAACTGGCCGGGAAACGTTCGCGAACTCGAGAATTGCATCCAGCGGGCCGTAGTCATGGCCGAGGGCGACAGCATCGGCCCGGAATGCCTGCCCCTGCACATCCAGAACCTCGGCAAGAAGCACAGATTCCACGTGCAATCCGCCCAGGGCAGCATAGATCAAACGCTCGAAAACATCGAGAAGCAGCTTATCATCGAAGCCCTGCGCGAAACCGCCGGCCTTCAATCCAAAGCCGCCAAGAACCTCGGCATCACCGAGCGCAGCCTCTGGCACCGCGTGAAGAAACTAGGCATCGACGTCATGCGGATCAAGAACTCGGCGGGGTGAAAAGCGGCGGGGACGATTAGACGTGAGGAAACGGGCGCTTGCCGCCGGCGTGTCGCCGCCGGCGGCAAGCTCACAAATAATGCTATTTCTGCGCCGGCACTCGGCCAACTACGAATTTCTCCGTCTCGGCGAGCATGTTGTCCCACTCCGCTTTCACAGGCCGGACCTCGGCGATGGCGGCTTCGGCCTGGGCGCGGCATTCGAGCGCTCGCCGCTCGATTGCGAAGTATGCCGCCTCCAGCATGCCCAGGTCCAGCTTTGCGGCCTTCCATGAATCCTCGGCGCCGCGAATCTGGCTTAGCGCGTTCGCAACATTATTCCACTGGTGCTGCGCCTCGCCGAGTTTCTGCTCCGCCAGTGTGCGGGCACCCTGGGCCTGTCCAAGCGCATTGCTGGCCGCATGTGCCGCCTGCTCTCTGGTCTCGGCTTCCTTGATGAACGCCCTGTCGGCTTGCTCGCCTTTTTCCCCCTCCGCTTGGCGCGCCCGCTGAAGGAGGACTATATCCGCTCTATAGGACTTCTCTATGCTCTGCCACATATCATTCCACGAGTTGCGGTCGCGGTTGAACGTCTGGGCGCCGTCGCGCAGGGCGATTTCGGCCTTGGCCCGGGCCGTTGCCACCTTGATGTAAGGGTCGAAAACGTCCGCCGCCGCGGCGACATTCGTGACCAATAAACCGGCCGCCAGTGCGGCCGCCATGCAGGATCTGCTCAGTCGCATAGTCATACTCCTCTGCTATACGTCGGCGTGCGGAAAGCCGCTGCACGGCCACGCACCGGCAGGAAATCGGCTTCGCCTCCGCCAACCATTCGCGGCGTGATTATAGCAGGTTTGCAGCGCGGCTGCAAGAGCATTTGGCAGCGCAGGTGGCAGCGCAGGCGGTGTGCACGTGTAAAATATTGCATGAGACTTGTACACGGTGGCGTGCAGCCGCCCAGCGATGCCTACAGGAGGCCGGTGGCTCTCTTGATCCGCGCAAGGCTTTCGTCCCGGCCGAGCACCACCATGCTTTCGAGCAGCGGCGGCGATGCTTTCTTTCCGGTAACGGCAATCCTGATGGCCATGAACAGCTCGCTTGCTTTCCAGCCGATTTCGTCGCAGACGGTTCGCAGCATCTCCTCCATTTCGGGCGCGTGCCACGCAGGAACCTGCGCAAGGGCGGCGTGTGCGCGCTGGAGGGCGGCGGCGGTCGATTCGGCGGTTTGCTTTTTGGGCACCAGCAGAGCGGCGTCGTAGTGCATATCGCGGGCTTTCACGAAGAAGAAATCGGCCATTGCGTCGAACTGCTCGCGGTTGAGCTTTGCGATGCGCTCCTGGATCAGCGGCACGATTTTCAGCAGGTAGGCGCGGTCTATTTGTGCGTCTTTGAGCACGGTGGCCAGCAAACGGTCGGCTAGCTGCTCCGCGCTGAGGTTGCGGATGTAAACGCCGTTCATCCAGTCGAGCTTTGTGAAATCGAAGATCGGTCCGGTTTTGCCCACGCGGTCCCAGGAGAAATCGGCGATCATCTCGTCGAGTGTGAAGATTTCGCGTGCTTCGCCGGCGGCGTCTACAAACGAGTAGCCCATGTTGCCGAGGAAGTTGAGCAGTGCTTCGGGCAGGTAGCCTTCGTCGCGATACCACTTGAGCGACACGGGGTTCTTGCGTTTGCTGATCTTGCTCTTGTCGGCGTTGCGGAGCAGCGGCATGTGGATAAACTCGGGCTTGTCCCAGCCGAATGCCTCGTAGAGGAGGATGTGCTTGGGCGTGGACGATATCCATTCTTCGGCGCGAATCACGTGCGTGATGAGCATCAGGTGGTCGTCTACCACGTTTGCAAGATGATAGGTGGGGAAGCCGTCGGACTTCAGCAGCACCTGGTCGTCGATCTGCTCGTTTGCGATGGTCACCCTGCCGCGGATCCTGTCGTCAAACGAAGTCTCGCCCGACGACGGCACGGCGAGGCGGATTACAAACGGCAGGCCGGCATCGAGATTCTTCTGCACCTGCTCGGGCGATAGCGTGCGGCAGAGGCCGTCGTATTTCGGCGGCAGCTTTGCCTTCTTCTGCTGCTCGCGCATTTGCTCGAGGCGCTCTGCCGTGCAGAAACAGCGGTAAGCGTTGCCGCCGTCCAGCAGCACCTGAGCGTATTTGCTGTATGTTTCAGACCGCTCCGATTGGCGGTAAGGCCCGTAAGGGCCGCCTACGTCGGGGCCTTCGTCCCAGTTCAGCCCCAGCCACCGCAGCGTATCGAGGATGGCCTGCTCGGATTCGAGCGTGGAGCGCGTGCGGTCGGTGTCTTCGATGCGAAGCACGAACTGCCCGCCATGCTTGCGCGCGAAAACGTAATCAAAAAGGCCGATATAGGCGGTGCCGACGTGCGGCTCGCCCGTGGGGCTTGGGGCAACGCGGACTCGGACTGGCATTTGGATGTTCCTTACTATTCAGGCTTTGGCCTTTTAGGCTTTGGCCTTTTAGGCTCCGGAATTGCGTACGAACACAACTGGGTTGAACAAGACAACCCACTCACTTGGCTGCATCATTAGGCTCGGATATCTTCTTCCTCAATCCTTGAATGCAGGCGTTGAGAGTTCTCGACATCTCCTGGCACGTCTCGGTGACCTTATCGGCATTCTGCATGTAACCCAGGCGGGCTGCCAACGACGCCTGATACTCAAGTTCTTTTGCTGAGCCATAGGCCATCGTAAGGAAACGCATGTATTCGGCCGTCGTATCGCGGGTGCAGCCTTCGACTATGTTGGATGGAATCGAGACAGCGCAACGGCGCATCTGTGCGCTCAGCCCGAACATCTCCTCACGCGGAAAGAGCTTGGTTTCGTGAAATACCAGCAGGGCAAGCTTATCGGCAAGCCCGAATATCTGAAGCTTCCTGTGGTCTCTCATTTCATCCCGTCCTCTTACACACGTTGCCTCTGTATTCAGCCTAAAAGGCCAAAGCCTACAAGGCTAAAGCCTAAGAGCCCAAAGCCTAATAGGCTATAGCCTTACTAAGCCTTTCCAGTGCCGTTCTCGCCGCTTCCTCCGGGTTCTCCTGATGCATGTATAGCTCCACCGTTACGAAGCCTTCGTATCCGATTTTTTTCACCGCCTGCAGGATCGGTTTGAAGTCGATGGCGCCGTCGCCGGGCAGCAGATGGTAATGCCGGCGGTCGGCGGCGATATCTTCGATGTGGATGTGCCGGATGCGGCTGCCGAAATGCAGGATCGCGGCGGGCACGTCCTCATTCACGCAGAAAAAATGGCCGATGTCGAAATTCAGCCCCAGCCATGGCGAATCGATCCGGTCGAAAAGCTCGTCCATCTGTGCCACGTTCTCGATCAGCAGCAGCGGTTCGGGCTCGATCAGAAGCATGACGCCGGTTTGCCCGGCCACGTCGAGCGCCTCGCGCAGGCCGGCTTCGAAGATATCGAGGGCCTGCTCGCGCGGCATCGAGGCGTCAAGCGGGCCGCCGGGCTGTGTTTGAATATTCGGCGCGCCCAGCTTCGCGGCCAGCCTCAGGCAGTCGATTGTGTGCTGCACGCGTTTGCGGCGGAAGGCGGCGTCGGGCTCGATCCACGACGGATGCTGGATTTCGTTCTGAATGCCGTAGAGCATGAATGCGTTGACGTTGGCTGGCTGCAGTTTCGTTTCGCGCAGCACACTGCGTATTTCGGCGATCTTGTGGTCGTCGGTGTGCGGCGGATATGCGTGCGGCACGTCGCCGAGGATTTCCACGCCCTGGTAGCCGCACCGGGCGATGGCGTGCAATGCGTCTTTGATATCAAACTTGCGGAAGGCGTTTGTGCTGAAACCGAATTTGAACATCCCTTTGCGTCCTTGTCCGTTGCGTTGGAGGTGTTTGCACGCGCGGCATCGAAACCGACCGCAGGGCCGCGTGGATACTGCGAAGCGGCGGCTATTCTTCCTTATGGTTCTTCATGATCAGCATGCGTTTGGCAAGCTTGGCATCGGCCGGTGCGGCTTCGATCGTCGCCTGCTCGCCGTTCTTGCCGCGCCTCATCCGCAATTGCATCGGCGCAGTAGCCTTGGCATAGAGCGCCGTGAGCGATGCGGCCAGCTTCACGTTGGCGTCCGACAGCTCCCCTCGCAGCAACACGGTAGGCCCGGGAGCGTCGTTTGTGTCGAACAGCAGATCATCGTCGTGGCAGAGGCTGAATATCTTGCCGTTGTCTTTTTCGTTTCGGCCGACCACGATCTTGGTTGCGGCGTCAATGCGGAAATGCCGGCCCACCTTCAGCAGGTGCACGTCGCTCACGTTGAGGTCCGCGTACTGCATCAGGTCGCGCAGCCGGTGGGAAAACTCCGGATCGGTGAGCAGGCATCCGCCGGCGGGGCAGGGGTAGTCCTTGATCTGGAAGATATCGGCAAGCTGCATCTGCTGTTTTCGCGAGCGGCCACGGATGGCGGGCAGCTTTTCGCGGTCTACCCAGCCTTCTTTTTCGGGCAGCGTGGGCTCGAGGAATTTCGCGGACAGCGGCCGGAGGATCAATCCTTCGAGCTCGGCCTCGCGGTCGATCACCTTCATAGCGTGACGCCGCTGGGACATCGGCCGCTGGCCGAGCACCTCGCCTGTGATGAGGAAGCGAGCGCCGCTTTGGCGCATGTAGGCGGCGGCGCTGCGCAGCATCTGGATTCTGCAATCGATGCAGGGATTCATGTTGCTGCCGTAGCCGTGCTTCGGAGCTTTCACCACGTCGAGGAATTC
>Ga0307379_10010995_pt1 | contig 11933 bp, 11 predicted proteins | sample UN2MG_FD_202237 | JGI IMG/M metagenome (GOLD analysis project Ga0307379, IMG submission 202237) | Soil microbial communities from Risofladan, Vaasa, Finland - UN-2 | ecosystem: Environmental > Terrestrial > Soil > Coastal area > Acid sulfate soil | place: Finland: Risofladan, Vaasa | collected... | reverse complement strand
AAAATTCCGTAGGTTTTTCCTGTTTCGTATGGGGGTAAGCTACAGAAAATCAAAAATTGTTAATGTTCCGTGTAACAAGGTCCAGATAGAGAATAAAAACTTATATGGAGACTTGCATCAGGATTTTCTATTGGAACAATGGCAAAAAGGGTATCAAATGGATTTTAGAAGTTTGTATGGTTTTATAAATGAAAGCGCACATCAGGAAATCCCTTTTCGATTTATTAAACGATAGTACCACGGTGGAAAAATGAAACAATATCAAAAATCACCCAATATCTTTTCAAGAATTAAAGAACTCAAAAATCTTATTTATTACTATCTGAAGGGGGAACCACCTGTAACCGAGTCATCTATCACCAAAGAATTTATATACCAGCTTGTCTCCAAGCCGGACCCGACTATTTTGGAGATTGGATGCAATGATGGAAGCAACACGCTCTGGTTTTTAGAAATTTTCGATTCCCCCAAGATTTTTTGTTTTGAACCTGATCCCAGGGCCGCATCACGGTTCAAGCACAAAATCGGGGATAGGCCTGAAGTAAATTTATATGAGCTTGCCATAAGCGATAGAGATGGAGAAGAAATATTTTATATGAGTAGTGGACAAGAAAACGAAATAATGCCGGAAGGCTGGGACTACTCGGGATCGATTCGAAAACCTAAGAATCATCTGACAGTCCACCCTTGGTGCAAGTTTGAAAAAAGCATTGTTGTAAAGACAAAAAAGCTGGATACATGGTGCAGAGAAAGAGAAATTAACAGAATAGACTTTATATGGATGGATGTTCAGGGCGCCGAGCTTGATGTTATCCAAGGGGGAAGAAATGCTCTGAGGAACACACGCTATCTGTACACCGAATACAGCAACAAAGAACTCTATGAGGGTCAGCTATCACTAAAGCGGTTACTTAAAGAATTAGCTGAATTCGAAGTTGTTGTCAGGTATCCTGATGACATACTGCTCAAAAACAAATTAAATTTATGATGATTAAATAATCATCATAAATAGGTCGTTAGCTGTAAAATCAAGGAAAAATAGTGGTTAAAAAAGAGGAATAAATGAGTATTAAACAATTTTATAAGAAAACAAAACTTATCTATTATGCGAAAAGATTGCGCAAAAAATGCCATAAAGTCTCCAACAAGGAAGATTTCATCAAGGAACTGCGGGACAGTAAATTTTCTGTTGTTCAAATAATTTCAGAAATCTCAGAATTTGCATCTTTGGTCGAGCAACTCAAGCCTCAAATAATCTGTGATATTGGCAGCGCCGGAGGGGGGACGATTCGGCTTTTCTCACATTTTGCTGCACCCAAGGCAAAAATTATTTCAATTGATCTCGACAATACACCAATGCGTCAGACCGTCTTTCCTTATTTAATCGAGCAGGAGCAAAGGATAGACATAATCCAGGCAAGTTCTTATGATCCTTCTACGGTATCCCAGGTTAAGCAATGTTTAAATGGCCAAGAAATCGATCTTCTTTTTATTGATGGGGATCACTCTTACCAAGGAGTGGTTAAAGATTTCGAATGTTACTCGCCTTTGGTTCGAAAAGGAGGAATCATTGGGCTTCATGATATTGCAGAGGATTACAAAACGCGATACGGCAAACAGACGCATAGTGATGTGGGAGAAATTCCAAAATTCTGGAAAGAAATTAAAACACAGTTTTCTACAACCAAAGAACTTGTCGAAGATACAGAACAAGACGGTTTTGGGATAGGGGTGATTTTTGTTTAAAATGAGAATTCCTTTTAAAAGACAAATAAGGTATATAAAAATATATCTATATCTCTCAAAATCTGCAAAAGAAGAAATACTTTTCAAAAACGAAAAACCTATTTTTGATATTGTCTCAATTGCTTTCAACAACGAAATTGTTATCAAGTATCAAATTAGCCTGTTAAAAAAATATTTAACAGATAACTTTATATATACAGTAATAGATAACTCGTCAAATTCTGACAAACAACAAAAAATTAGAGAAGTATGTATTAATCATAAAGTTAACTATATAAAACCACCCAAAAATCCTTTTCAAGATGAACTTGGAAGCGGTTCACATGGCACTGCATTAAACTGGGCTTTTAAGCATTTTATCAAACCTCGTCACCCGAAATATTTTGGTTTCATTGATCACGATATTTTTCCGATATCTAAAACTTCAATATTATCTAACTTGTCAAACTCGGAAATCTACGGAAAGGTCGACACAAGAGGCAATAAGTGGTATTTATGGCCTGGATTTTGTTTCTTCAGCTTTCAGTTTTTATTAGGGAAAAAGATCGATTTTATGCCGGAAAAAGGAGTTGATACGGGAGGAAAAATTTGGAATTCAATCTATTATAAATTTGACAAAAACCTTATTCCAAATCTGAGCGTAAAATGTGAGCAACTTCAGCCTGGCGAAAATATGGCGACAGATTGTTATGAAACAATGGGCGACTGGATTCATACAATAAATGCATCTGAATGTATTAGCGCACCGCATAAAAACGAACTAGTTACCAACCTCCTTAATAAATATCTTTAATTACAGTTCGTTACAAACTGGGCCACACGTTCCGAACACTGGAAAATATGTTGGAATATTCTGTAGAGGAGGTTAAAAAATAGACATATACGGACCTGCCAAATAATAGGAAATCAATATTAAACTTAAAAAACGTGTTATTTGGATGCTTTTTAAAACACTCACTGACAATTATCAATTCTCCATTTTATATTGAGTCGAAGAGTCTAACATTGTGATAGAAATTGAAAAATGCACTTTTATGATTTACAATTATATTGACTTATTACTTCGCCGGCTCCGTCACGAAACAAATGTATTGTCTTCCCTTCTTGCAGTTCCTTTGAATAGTTTTTTACCCTGCCAAGATACTCCGCTATTATTTTATGCATTTCAGCAGAACAAACTCTTGAAAATTGTCCCGCATGGGTTCGACCAAAATTTGCAATCCTCGGAATGCAAAGCGGCAAAAACCCTTTTCGATTAAAGTTGAAATAAAAAGGCATATATTCATCGGGAACATAGCTGCCTAATCGATAAGGTGGCATACATTGCTCATAAACCAATCGACGATAGCACATATTAAGATCAGGAAACCACAATCCGGTATCAAGCCAGAAGAACAACCACTCCTTCTTCTGAATATCGTCAACCCCGAACCACCGTAGAGCCCCTCGCTTGATTTTTTGTGGGATCCAGTTGCGATGCTTCCAGTCCAACATGCGAAATAACTGACTGACTAATGTCCGCTTTTTTAGGAAATGTGCAAAAACGGGATGTGGTCCGCCAATGCTGCCATCTTCTGTACATAGTGCAGGAACACCCCACACAAGAGACACTTCAGGATCTGAGTCCAGAGCATCAACACATAACTGAAGCCAGTCATTATCAATATATCCATCAGAAGCACACAGAGTCATGAAATAGTCACCGCGGGCCCTCGCAAACCCCTTGGTTATCGCGTGAAATGCTCCTTCATCTGGCTCCGAAAACACTCGTATGTTCGGATGATCAAATCTGGCAACAACATCAAGCGTCCCATCAGTAGAAGCGCCATCCATGACAATAAGTTCCCATTCCTTAAAGGATTGTCGCATTATACTATCCAGGGCATCCTGAATGAATCTCACGGTGTTAAACGTAGGCATTATGATGGAGATTCTTGGCTTAGGCATAACAGATAACTCCTATCGATAGAACTGAATCCATTAGTGTCACAGTGGCTTTCCTTTCTATTGTTTTAGATGTGATTAAACAAAGAACAAAGATTAAGAACTTTTTGTTTATCCAACCCAGGGTAATTCCCAATGTAATATCCATAAAAATGTATATGTTCTATTTCTGGATATTTTTCAAACTCGTTTTCAGGCACAATCCCTTTAAGATACGGCTGCCTGAGCTGATTGCCACCGCCGGAACTACCACGCCGGAATTCAACACCGACATCTCGCATGGCCTCTTCAACTTTATCTCGAAATTCAGGGTCCGGCTTCTTAATCACAAGATTAAAGGCGTAGTTGCAACTTCCTTCAAGATCAAAATCGGTCCTGTATTTAGTCGAATCAAGGTTTTTCAAAAAAAGTTCGAAATTCTTCCTGCGCTTGGAATTATTTTCGTTAAGGCGCTTTAGCTGGCTTCTGCCGAACACTGCACCGATTTCTGTATTGCGCATATTGTAACCGGGAATAGCAAAGATAAAATCAGGGCTAAGTTCCGGGTTTTCATTTATGTATTTTTCTTTCAAACCGTTATCTTCGATCTCACGTACCATACCATGCGAACGCAACATGCGAGCTGTTTCATAAATAGTCCTGTCATTTGTGCATACCATCCCTCCTTCGACAGTGCTCATATGATGGGCAAAGTAAAAGGAGAAATTGGAAGCAAGCCCGTAAGACCCAAGTTTTTTCCCTTTGAATGTGGCGCCGTGAGACTCGCAAACATCCTCAACAAGCGGAATATTCTTTTTTTTGAGCACATCAAGCAATCGATCCGTCAAACCGTTGAAACCCTGGACATGGGTCAAAAATACTGCTTTGGTCTTGTCTGTAAGTTTGGCAATAACCTGCTCATCATTCATGCAAAGGTTTTTTGGGTTAATGTCCACAAATACCGGTTTAAAGCCATTTTGAACTACAGAAACGATGTCTGACACCCAGGTAAGAGGAGGAACGATAACCTCTCCCACACCGCATAGATGTTTTACCGCAGCCATAGTAATGAAATTTGCGGATGCCCCGGAATTTACAAATACGCTGTACCTTACGCCAAGCCATTCGGACCATTCACGCTCAAATGCCTTTACATTTTCAGATTGCGTCAGGCGCGGCTGTCCTTTTAGAAACTCGATGAGAACATTCAGATCTTCCATCGTGATATTGTTTTCCATCAAGGGCCAGTTCAACTTCATAATTCCGCCTCCAGTCCACCATCTATTGTTTTTTTTTTTTGCTTTTTTCTCACGTTTTTTTAACAAGACTTATCAGCTTGTTCCAGGCTGATTTAATATTTTTCTGCGAAGTTTATGCCTGAGCATTTGTTTAACATACTCAACCACTTCCCTGCCAAACTTTTCTTCGATCATCTTAAGATTTAGTCATCTCTATAACCTTCATTATGCATCTTGTGCAAACTTTCCTTTATGAACTCCATTTCATATTACCTTGCTTCCCGATTCACATATAAATGCCGCCAACAAAACAGTCCAAACAGGGGGTTAACATGCGGCTAATGAATTGCCTAATTCCCCGTATATCTGCTTTTGGCTGCTCGGATTGACGGGCAAGACATCTATAATCTAATCATCCTTCTTCATTCCAGCACTGGCTTGTCTGCATCAGCTCATTCTTTGCACTTCACAAGCTTGCGCACTGCCATTACAATCTCAGGCATTCCAGCATAAAATGCTTTCTCAAGAGTATATCCTGCCGGTGTTGGGGCATCGGGACAAGCTACCCGCAAAACAGGCGCCTTTAAGAATGCAAACCCTTTTTCAACAATCAGCGCGGAAATCTCAGCCGTAATCCCCCCTGTTTTCCATCCGGTATCGGCCACCACAACCCGTCCTGTCTTTTTGACAGATGTGAGAATGAGTTCCTCATCCAAAGGACGAAGCGTTCTCAGGTCAATAACCTCTGCGTCAATACCGTCTTTTGCCAGCTCCAAAGCCGCATTATATGCCTCAGTAACCATATAAGAAGCAGCAATTATGGTTATATCTTTCCCCTGCTTTCTTATAATGCCTTTGCCGATGGGAACTCGGTACGGTTCTTCCGGAACAAACCCCTTATGTCTGAAGTTAAAACGGTGCTCAAGTATTATCACAGGATTATTGTCGGCTATAGAAGACAACATGAGCCCTTTTGCATCGTAACAGGTGGCCGGCATGACAAGTTTCAACCCAGGAATATGCATAAAGAGCCCCTGAAGGGCCTGTGAATGTTGTGCTGCTGATCCCCAGCCCCGCCCGATACAAGCCCAAATGACAAGCGGAACATTGACAGCGCCTCCGAACATGTAATGCCATTTAGAGGCATGATTCACAATCTGATCCATTGCAAGCAACAAAAAATCAGGCCGGTTATGAAAATAAACAGGGCGCATGCCCCCGATTGCAGCGCCAACTGCAATACCGGTCAAACCATTTTCAGCCAGGGGTGTATCAAAGACCCGTTCCATGCCATATTTTTCATGGAGATTCAATGTTGCACCAAACATAGCTGATGGATCATCAACTCCCTGCCCCATAACAAACACATCCGCGTCTAACGACAGCGCCTGATCAAGCGCCTCTCGAATCGCTTCTGCGTAAGGTATAATGCGGTTGCCTTTTCCTGTTACGTTGTTAAAATCCGGCTCATTCACTTCAGGTTTTATCTTTGACCACGGCATAATTCTCACTCACTAAAAAGATACTGTAATATGTGTTCACCCTTTGGCAGCGGGCTTTCCTGCGCAAACCGAAATGCCTCATCAATTTCGAGGTCTATGTCCTGTTCCATATCTTGAATCTCATTTTGCGTAATCAAACCTTTCTTCAACAACTCTTCACAAAAGGTGGTAACAGGACATTTTGATTCCCAAAAACCGATCTCTTCAGCTGACCGGTATCCCAGCTTGGCATCAGAACCTGCACCGGCATGTCCGCGCATTCGATAGGTTTTACATTCAACAAAGGATGGCCCCTGCCCATTCCGAGCCCGAAGTACAGATTCTCTTGCAGATTCACAAACCTCCAAAACATCGTTACCATCTACTGTTTTAGTGAACATTTGCTCCGGAAGTGTTGCATGAAAAATAATCTCACCAGTGTGACGGGCTGAAACGCGCGAACAAACTGAAAACTGGTTATTTTCATATATGTATATTACAGGCAATTTTTTAAGGATCGCGAAATTGATGCTCTCGTATAGAACTCCTTCATCAGCAGCTCCGTCTCCCAAAAAAACAACACTTACGCGGTTTTGTTTTTTCATATGTATGGCTAATGCCAGCCCTGTACCTATCGGAACACCACCGCCGACAATAGAAGAGCTTCCCATATGTCCTATTGATGTATCCACAAGATGCATCGAACCTCCGTGTCCCTTGGAACATCCGGTTTCACGACAGTATAGTTCAGCGATTAATTTCTTAAGATCACCGCCTTTAGCGAGGTAATGACCATGACCGCGGTGGCTGCTTGATATATAATCATCCTTATTAAGATTGGCACATACACCGACAGCTATTGCTTCCTGCCCGATACAAAGGTGAATAGGTGTCTTCATCTCGTCTAAATGGTAAAGTGACTCAATGCGAAGTTGGGTCTTACGAATTCGCAACATATCATAATAGAGATTTACTAATGTTTCTCGGGGAAACTTCATCTTCAACATTCCTATCCTTTTTGACTATGCACAAGTTCCTTAAATGCTTGTATAGACTGCTTGGCACGTTCTCTTTCTATAACAGAGTAATCTTCCTGATTATTGAAAAACACTATTTGACTTCCAGAGGATTCGAATTTGAACGGCACATAAATTAAACCGTCGAGTTTTTCTCTTACCTTTATCTGTTTTTCCGGAGGGACAAAAAGCAGCATGAATCCCCCACCGCCGGCTCCGGTTAATTTGCCCCCTATAGCGCCAGCTGACCTTGCCATATTATAAATTTTATCCACATTTGAATTTGATACTTTCTTGCTCAAAGACCGTTTGGCCTGCCAGGCCTCATGCAGCAGCTCACCGAAACCGGTAATATCCTTATCATTATTCAAAACAGTAATGCTTTCCGTCAACAGGTCATTCATTATGCGAAGTTGCCGTCTTTTGTTTTCAATATCGTTAACATAGCTCTCGGCGACGTTTGAGGCCGTACGGATAATTCCTGTGTAAAAAAGCATTAAATGTGAATTCAGTTCTTCAATGCGTTCCTGCGCGAGAGTCATTGGCCTGATAGAAATCTCACCACTTGGAGAAAATTCTATAATATTGAATCCTCCATGAGCAGCCGATACCTGGTCCTGAGAGCCTACTGTTTCTTTGAGAATTTCCTGTTCAATGTGAATGCTTTCCTGGGCCAACTGGTGTTTGCTTGGCATCTGACCCTTCAATGCATAGAGCGCATGAAGTAACCCTACTGTAAATGAGGAACTGGATCCCATACCGCTTCTGGCAGGCAGATCTCCATCATGATGAATCTCTACACCACGATCTATATTCAGGTAGCGCAAGACCTCACGAACTGACGGATGAGAAATCTCATCAACTGTTTGACAATTTTCAACCTTGGAATAAACCACACGAATTCTATGTTCAAAGAATGGCGGAAGGTAACGACATGTAAGATAGCAGTATTTATCTATTGTGGTAGCCAGTACCGCACCGCCGTGATTACGGTACCATGCGGGATAATCTGTTCCTCCGCCAAAGAAAGAAATTCTGAACGGAGTTCTGCTGATAATCATAGGTCTTCACTCCCGCCATAAGCGTTATTTTCAACAACTTTCATCTTGCTTTCACCAAAAAATTTTTCTGCTTTGATATAGGATTCAGGTGTGCCGATATCAATAAATCTGCCTTTGCACTGGTATCCAAAAAGCCCATTGCCCACCAAAGAGGGAAAAAATTCCCGTTCCAGCGAAAACGCTTTCCCCGAAGGGATCGACTTTAAAAGTGATGTCTTCACGAGGTATACCCCCGCATTTATCCAGCCAGCTCCTTTGGCCTTTTCTTTCTCTTCAAAAGCCGAGACGCTTTTATCTTTTTTCACCTTCACCGTTCCGTATCGGCTTGTATCAGGCATTTTGGCCAAGAGAACAGAGGCGTTTCGATCTATATGGAAAAACCAGTCCACATAGGAATTCAAGTCAGCATGAATGTATGAATCTCCATTCATAACTAAGACTGGGTTGGACTTGATAAGTGGCAGCGCTAAACGGAGAGCCCCGCCTGTGCCAAGGGGCTCATCTTCTTGGGAATACAATAGATGTAAAGACTTATATGTATCTCCATAAACTTCCTGCAACCTGTCCCCCATATAACCTGTACACAAGATTACTTTCCGGGCACCTGCATAGGAAAGCTGATCCAGCAAATATGTCAAAAATGGACGGCCCAGAACCTCTGCCAGTACCTTTGGCCTGTCCGAGAGCACGGGACGTAGTCGGGTGCCCAGCCCACCTGCTAAAATTACCGCAGTTATGTCGGAAAGCTTTACCGTTTTTCTCCTTTTTCCCCTTTGAGCCTTCATCTTCTCCATCAAACGTTGGCAAATTTATTCGGTTTGAGGATTTTATAGCCCTTTAAGAGTTCCTGTATCCCGGTGTCGAGTGTATGGTCTGGCCTCCACCCCAGAGACTCAATCTTTTCGTTGCTCACAAGGTAATCGCGCTTATCCGGGTCTTCACCAACTGCTGCTGAATGAATGTAGAACTCGGGAACGTACTCTTTGATCTTCTCGCAGAGCTGCCTTTTTGTCAGATTAGCAGAGCTCAGGCCTACGTTGAATGGCTGGCCTTTCATTTTGTCATAGTTCTCTATCCCAAAAATAAATGCCTTGGCTACGTCTCTGATATGGATATAGTTTCTGCGGAAATGTTCCTCGAATAGAATGATGAAGTGATCCTTAAAAGCCCTGTAAGTAAAGTCATTGACCAGCAAGTCCATCCTCATCCTTGGGCTCATGCCAAAGACCGTAGCTAAGCGGTAAGTGATGGCATTGCCTTTATCGAGGAGCGCCTTCTCCACATCTACCTTTGTCCTGCCATATTCTGAAATAGGACGCAGCGGTGATTCTTCTGTACAGTATGTGTCTTTTTCGCCGATTCCGTACCCGCTGTTCGTTGTCGGGAACAGAATCATTTGTGATGGCGATACTTTTGTTATGATATTCATATGAGCATCGTAATTGACAAGATGGGTAACAGTTGGATTGATCTTGCAGGCCGGTGCGCCAACAATGGCAGCCAGGGGGATTATGATGTCAAATTTGGGAATGAGTTCTGATATTAGATTTTCATCACAGATGTCGCCTTTAATGAAATCAAAGTTGGAATCGGCACAACACTCCAAAAGCGAATTCTGACTATGCATAAGGTTATCGAGAACAGTTACTTCAAAACCTTTTTTGAGCAGAACAGGAACAAGAATTGAGCCAATGTAACCAGCACCACCGGTAACTAACGTCTTGCAATTTTTCACAGATGTTTTCTCCTTTGTTTTATGAGGTTATAGAATTTTAAACTGGTTTATAACTTTGAGGACATCTTCAGATATAAATTTCGCTCCCCTCAATTATTCCGCCATGGCATATCCGAGCTGGTTCAGTTTGTTTTGCAGGGCTTATCCGGTCTATTTGGTTCATTTTTCTGATCTCCATTTACCATATTCTTCACATACTTTGCTATCGAAAGCGATGCTGTAAGCCCGGGAGATTCAATTCCTATTAAATTAATAAATCCTTCCATCCCTCTGTCAATCTCATGTTTTATGACAAAATCCTTTATTCCTTCACCTTTAATCTTAGGACGAATTCCAGACATTTCAGGGCCAAAAGCTTCTTTGTCGAGCCCTTTTATATGTTTTTCCGCGCTTTCATAAAAAATGCCAATTTTATTGCTATCAACCTTATAATCTATAAAATCCACATACTCTGAATCAGGCCCAAAACGAAGGCGGCCACCTAAATCTAAAGTGGCATGGATACCTAAACCGGTCAAGTCTTTGTTCGGCACAGGATAAACAAGCATTTTTATCGGTGGCTTTTTTGCGTACGAGAAATATGAGCCTTTGCAGTACCTGAGCCTATAACCTGTTTTGTCAATGTCAATACCCGCCAGTTCAGCCATATAATCCGCAGCAAGCCCGGCTGAATTTATAACTATTGATGAAACAAATTTATAGCTATCATTTTTTATGCCTATTACATACCCATTTTTCTGTTTTTCAATGAAATCAGCCTCGGTGTTAAAGGAAAACAAAACCCCGGATGCATTCGCAACTCTATGCAGATGCGACATTAAGGAGTGTGAATCGATAATTCCAGTGTTTGGAGAGTAAAGAGCGGCTTTTGCATTAACATTTGGCTCCATTTTGTTTATTTCATTTTTTTCAATAAGGATTAGCCCTTTTACGCCATTCTGTATTCCAGTCTCATAAAGTTCCTGCAGGCCTGTTACTTCTGACTCGTTAGACGCTACTATTAACTTTCCCTGCCTTGAATGTGGAATGGAATATTTCTCGCAATATTCATATAAAAGGCTTGCGCCATTTACACACAATTTAGCTTTCAGTGAGTTCGGAGGATAATAGATACCGGAATGAATAACCTCGCTATTGCGGCTGCTTGTTTCCTGCCCGAATTTTTCATGCTTTTCAAGCACAACGATATCTTCATATTCACGGGATAGCTCTGCGGCTATAGCCAATCCTACTACACCAGCACCTATAATTGTTATTTTAACTTCATCCATTGTTTTTGAGTTGTATCGGAGCTGATGGACTGTATTTTCTGGGTACTTGAGCAAAGCGGATACCACCCATTTCTTAAATTGATATTCGCTCCTTCAACTTTTTTATAAAATCAATATTGTCGGCAGGATTTCTCCCGCTTACCACAAAAACAATAATCTGAACACCCTTCAGGTCAACAGTGCCCCGCTGTATTGCACAATCAGGCATTTGAGTTTGTCTGTTTGAACACGAGCAAGCATCGCCATTTCCCTTGCCGTGCCATATGATGAAACAGCAACAGCAAGTTAAACAAGGCAATTTTTATATATCTTTTTTTATTTCTCATTCTGGAATGCCATCCTTTCCAGCAGAAGTCTGGCCGCAACGGCATGCCCTTCCGGAGACCAGTGGTCGTCGTGGTCAAGGTAATATTTTCTGCTACCAGGGGTTTTTCTGACAAATGTTTCAAAGTCGATGAAATA
>Ga0307379_10010994_pt1 | contig 11934 bp, 23 predicted proteins | sample UN2MG_FD_202237 | JGI IMG/M metagenome (GOLD analysis project Ga0307379, IMG submission 202237) | Soil microbial communities from Risofladan, Vaasa, Finland - UN-2 | ecosystem: Environmental > Terrestrial > Soil > Coastal area > Acid sulfate soil | place: Finland: Risofladan, Vaasa | collected... | reverse complement strand
ACGGAGGAGGCGCTCCGAGGAGGGACCGCGCTCGGGACGCCGTCGGCGATCTACCAGATAAAGAAGGAGGGAGAGAATGGTTAAGGAGAAGAGCGAGAAGAACGAAGCCGCCCGGGAGTGCTACGAGGGATTAATCCGAGAGGGCCTCGAAGTAAGACAGGAGATCCCCCCGTTAATCCTCCGGGTAAAATGTTGGGACGACGATCTAGTATATCTCCGGAGGGAGAAGGATCTCCCGACGGGGAAGAACCCGTTTATCGTTACGCTTACTTGGGCCGCCTTCTCCGATATGTTCGGGAGCTACGTCGATCTCCTCCCGGGGACGGAGCGGACTATCCGTTGGCGCGAGATCTCGAAGAAGATCGAAGAGAAGCAGAAGGCGAAGGCCAAAGCTTACGAGAACGCTAACCGGATCTATAACCAGAACGGGGGGGAGACGAACGACGAGGCGGAAGCTTACTATAAGGCGGCGGAGGATTTAACGATCGAGATCCGGGATCTTAAGCAGGAGCGATATAGTCTAACCGAGAAGGAGGATCTATGAGCGCGAACCGAGAGAGAGCGAAGAAGCTACTCCGGAATTACTTTACGTCTTTTACCGTAGAGGCCGGGTTCAAGGTGACGAACGATAACCGAGTCGAGTGGGACGACCTCGTCGACTCGCTGATCGACGCGGCGAAGGAGGAGATCCGAGAGGAGGAGAAGTGAAGCCTATAATCTACGTTAAGATCGGGACGAGGTCCCGGCAGTTCACGAACGTCGAGGAAGCTCGGGCGATCGTCCTCGGCTATATAGAGAGGCGGAAGATTAAGCGACGGGAGTGGACCGGGGGACAAGTCGTCGTCCGGGATAAGGAGATCGGAAGGTTCGATTACGACGGTAACTTTATCGAGAGGAGGAGCTAATGTCGGACGACGCTAAGGAGGTTAAGAGGTCGGTAGTTCTGCCGGAGGACCTCGACGACTGGATCGAGGAGACGAGGCTTAACGCGAGGCCGCGCCGGATCCTCCGGTCGCCGTTTATCGTAACGCTGCTCTATAAGGTTAAGGAGCTAGTCGACTCCGGGAAGGTAAAGTTATGATAACAGTCGAGGAGATCCGGAGCTTAAAGCTTAAGGATATCGGGGAGCGCCTCGGAATCCATATCGCGACTTGCGAGGGAAGAGTCTCGGTCGAGAGTATTAAGTCTAGTAAAATCGATCTCGTAGCGCGAGAGCGCGAGAAGAACGAGCGAGCAGTTCTCGCGGAGATAGGAGAGAGAAGGATCTTCGACTGGGAGACGCCTATTACTCGCGATCCGATTATAAAGGCGGTCGTCTGTCGGCATAACGCATTTTTCTTTAAGGACCTCGCGCAGAAGCAGGCGATCAAGGCGCTAGGGAATCGAATAACTATGCCGCTCGTAAGTAAGTTAGCCGAGTATAAAGCTCGCGATATCAGTTTAGCGTTGGAGGGAAAATGATGGAGATCGATCGGAAGCAGGTTGAGCGATTACTTAAGGCAGCGAGGAAGGACCGCGACTACTGGAAGGCGGCCCGGGTAAAGGCGAAGCGGAGGCGCGAGGGGATCCTCGTCGACGCTTACCGACTCGCCGAGGAGATCCACCGGGGTTACGTCCTTCGATTAACCGAGCTATTACGAAGGAGGTAGAATGTTTCCGACGAAGCAGCAACTAGATATGTATAAGCTACTGGTCCGGCCGGGAGGCGTCCGGCTTACGCAGCTAATGGACACGGACCTCGCGGCCGAGTATCGCGCGAGGACCTCGGAGATCCGGACCGAGCTTCGCGATCGGTTCGGCCTCCACTATCCGAACGGGATCGCGAAGAAGGAGGACGGTTGGGTTCCCTGCCGCGTTATCTCGAGGAAGAAGGGATCGGTAGATAGCCACTTCGAGATTACGCCGCCGCCCGGAGCGGATCCGCGAGATCCTCTCGGGATCCTCGGGAGCGATAAGTCGGCCGGAGGGGACGTCGTCTTCTGGACCGAGCCGGGGGAGCAGGAAGGGACGAAGAAGGTCGGCGTCGCGACGGCCGCGATCTGCGAAGGCTGCGGAGGCTTCGGACAAGTTAACGGCTTCTGGATCGAAGGCGCGGCCGACTACGACGAGGCGATCGCGGTCGCGCGAGAAAAGTATAAGGCGAAGAAGGTAGACGGCCGGCCGCCGGACGTCGGCTACGTCGAGGAGATCGGAACGACTTGCCAAGTCTGCGCGGAGAAAAATAAAAAAAGAGTGGACAGCGGAGCCGGTTCCACGCTTGAATGTCAGAAGGAGCTATTCTAAAGTTTCAGAAACTTTTACAAAAAGGAGGAGCTAGCTATGGCGAAGTCCGCTACGAAGGAGCGCAAGAAGGTCCCCCCGAAGAAGGTCCCGAAGAAGAAGAAGTCGACGGCGCTCGTTCCGGCGAAGAGGCGAAGGATCGTCCGGCCGAGGACTTACGAGCCGAAGGACACGGCGTGGTGGTCCCCGAGGCGCGAGGAGATCGTCCGGGATCTCTACGCGAAGAAGGCGACGGACGAGATGTTCTTCGTATACCGGTCCGTCTGCCAAGCTCTTAATCTCTCTCCGCTCGCTCACCATATATACTGCGTAGTTCGCTACTCCGATAAGGAGAAGCGCGACGTTATGGCGATCCAGATCGGGATTAACGGCTACCGACTGATCGCGGAGAGAACGAAGAAGTATCGCGGCCGGACGCTGCCGCTCTTCTGCGGAGAGGACGGGGAGTGGAAGGAAGTTTGGGCGGCCGGTAAGGGACTCGTCGCGGCGAAGGTCGGAGTTCGGCGAGCAGATACGAACGAGGCGATCTATAACGTCGCCCACCTCGAGGAGTTCTACGATCCGAAGTCTCCGATCTGGAAAAGTATGCCTCGGAACCAGCTAGCAAAGTGCGCGGAGGCCGGAGCGCTCCGGGCCGGGTTCCCTCAAGAGTTCGCCGGGACCTATATCCACGAAGAGCTACCCCACTCCGGACAGGTCCGGCCGAAGGAGATCGAGGAGAAGGTAGTAGAGAACCACGAAGTGAAATTGCAGGCGGCTATTAAGCGGTTCTACTTCGTCGGCGGACAAGCCGGGTTCTCGAAGGGTAAGCTCGAGCGAGAACTTAAGAAGAAGTATAAGGTAAAGAGCCATAACGACGTCTCCCTCGAGCAGTTTAAGGAAGCGACGAAGGCGCTAGCGTCGCAGGCGAACGCTAAGTTAACCCGGAGAGGAAAAGCCGAAGAGGAGGAGCAGAATGGCGAAGGGAATAAGCAGGCCGACGCGGAAGGCGAAGCGGCGACGTCGAACGCCTAAGGGCTACGTTAGCCATTCGCAGCTATTAAAGATGATCCGCTGCGGCCGTCTATATAAGGCGGAATATTACGACGGCGTCGAGACGGAGGCGAGCGAAGTTATGAAGCAGGGAAGCGTCGTCCACGGAGCGCTCGCGACGCTTAACCGGAAGGCGCTCGAGTATAAGGAGGCGATCGAGGCCGGGGAGGAGGCGCAGGAGTTAGGAGCCGAGGACGCGGACGCCGCGTTCCGGAACGCGCTCCGGCGCGAGTCTGGTCCCGGGGAGATCGGGCCGAACGCTGTTAAGCTTATGAAGGCGGCGGTCCGGCTTTACGCGGAGCGAGTCCTCTCGAACGAACGGAACCTCGAGCGTATGATCGGCTACGAGTTCGAGGTCCAAGTCCCCTATAAGAAGGATCTTAATCTCCTCGTTATTATCGATCGGATCGACGATTGGGGAGACGACGGGATCGAGATTACCGACTATAAGTGGAGCTTCCGGCCGCTAACCGGAGACGAACTCCGCGAGGACCAGCAGTTAAACTTATACGCTTACGCGGCGTGGCTGATCTACCCGAACCTCCGCCGCTTTAAGCTTACCCACTATATGCTCCGGCAGGGACAAGCGAACTCCGTCGAGGTAAAGACGGACGACCTCTCCTATATAAAGGATCATATAGACTACGTCCTCGACGCGATCGGGAAGGGCCGGTTCGAGCCGAGGATTAATCCTTACTGCCACACTTGTCCGATCCGCTCGCGCTGTCCGGCTTACCGGGAGCGCTTCGTCGTTAATAAAGAGAAGATCGTCGACTTCGCCGCTGCTCATAAGGAGCTGGCGATCGTCGATCCGACTCTCGCGAACCTCGGAGCGCGGCGGAAGATCCTCCGGCAGTATATAGGCGACCGGGTAGAGGAGGCGGCCGCGCCGATCCCGGTAGACGACGGACTCCGGGAGTGGGGTTACTGGGAGGGGAAGCAGGACGTCCGGGCGATCAAGTCGGAGGTCGAATTATTCCGTAAGTTTGGACTAGACATCGTCCCCCTTCTCACGATAACCTCGGATAACCGCGACGAGGCGACTCGGCAACTCTATAACAGTCTTCCGCAGAATAAGATCGACGAGTTTAAGGAGCAGCGGAAGAAGATCGTTAAGACGAAGAAGACGAGCCGCTTATCCTGCCGGAACGTCGCGCGAGAGAGGAGGAGCTAATGCCAACACCGGGACGCCTATTCCCGGGGGACTTCGGAGCGTCGCTACTCGAGATGCAGTTAAGCGGCGCGGCCTATAACGCCTATACTCCGATAACCCGGGCCTGTTGTAACTACGGCTGCGCGAAGTATCTCCCCGTTAATATCCACGCGGCGGCTTACCTCGGGAAGCAGGATCCGACGGTCGCCGAGGTCGCTTCGTGGTTAAAGGAATATGAGAAGGCCCACCTCGTCCTTCGGTATAAGGGCGACGACGGCTTCGAATATCTCTTTTTTACGCGATGGTTCCGCGATAACTACTTTAAGATCCGGACGAAGCCTTCCGCTCCCCGGCCGCCCTGCTTCGAGAAGATCGTCTCCGAGGAGGCGTGGAGGGACGGCGACGCTCGAGCGTTCGCCCGGTTATTTAACAAAAAGTCTAAAAAAGTTTCTGAAACTCACGGAAGGTTATTGCGTGAAGGTGAAGGAGAAGGGGAAGAGGAAGGGGATCTTAATACTGCCGCAAGAGAAGTCTTCGATTATTATCGAGAGAAGATACAGCCGAAATGTAGAGATCTACCTAAACACCTCGCGAAGATTAGGGCACGGCTTAAGAGATTTAAGGTCGAGGACCTAAAGAAGGCGGTCGACTCGCGAGCGGCCGACGATTGGTTTATGAAGGAGAGCGAGAACCCGGGGCGCGGCGCGGCGTGGTTCTTCTCGGACGATACGAAGGTCGAGAGGTATATTAATACTAAGCCGCGTAAATCTAAGCTAGCGACCGGCTTCGATATCGCGGAGGAGGAGTAGCTATGTCCGGGGATATATTCAGACTACCAGATTTAGAGACGAAGGGCCTCGAGTTCCCGGATCTTAACCTCGACTCCCCTTACACGATGATCTACGGGAGCGCCGGATCCGGGAAGACTTGGCTCGTAACTGATATCGCGACGAGCGGCGACGGTTGGCTATTCGTTAACGCGCTCGAGTTAATCGAAGCCTGCCGGAACGACTGTAAGACGGAGGAGGGCGTTAGGGCTTTAACGAACCGGCTTAACTTCGCGCCGCGACTAGTAATCGACGACCTCGCGCTCGAGCAGATCGATAACTTCGCGAAGTGGAAGACGGTCTTTAACCCGATCGAGATCTTCCGGATCGCTCTCTTCCGGAGATCGAACGAGAATCAGCGGACGATTATTACGACGAACGCGAAGCCGGAAAAGATCTTCGAGCGATACGATCGGGCGAAGTCGAGCAGGGGAAGGATCGCCTCGAGGTTCGCTAACCATTCGAGGATCTACTTCCTCGGCGGCGATCGCCGGAAGGGGGAGGAGACGCGGCTAAGCGAGCGGACGTATATAATCGAGAACCCGGAGGAGAAGAACCCGAGGCGAGTAGATCTAACTTACCAGAAGAGAGCAGCGATCGCGCTCTATCTGGATCCGGCAGCGGAGGCCCGGGCCGCCGACGCGAACGCGAAGCCGCTCTCGGAGAGGGATTGTAAGAAGGCGCTAGCCGACGCTAAGGGGAAGGGACCGCTCGAGCAGATCGTCCGGGACTGGATCGACTCGACGCCGTTCGGCTACTTAGTTAACCCGAGGAAGAAGAAGAAGGAGGCGAGCTAATGTCCGAGGAGCTAAAGGGTTGGATAATCTTGGGAATCTTCGTTATAGTGGCGCTGGTCCTCGCCCGGGATATCTTCCGGACGCCGCCGGAGAGAGACGACGAGTTCTACGAACGCCTTAAGAAGAAGAGGAGGGGGGACCGATGAGCGACGCGGTAAGGCAGGCGGTATTAGAGAAGCTCGGTAAGGAGAAGAAGAAGCTCGCGGAGGTCGAGCGGAAGATCTCCCGGCTCGAGTCGGATCGGACGAAGCTTAAGGACTCGATCGCCGAGCTAGAGGGGGAGCTATGATCGAGTTCGCAGACGACGAGGAAGGGAAGAGGATTAACGGAGAGTCGGCGGTCGCGTGGGAATATATCGTCCTCGGCTGCGCGGACGAGCTAGCCGACGGATCCCCGACGATCAAGATCTTAAACGAAGAACTCGATAAGGCAGGCCGGAAGGGTTGGGAACTGGTCGCGATCGTAGAGGTAGAGCCGAAGGTCCACCGCTACTTCTTTAAGCGGCCGAAGAGGAGGAGCTAATGAAGATCTATCTCGGAGGGAAGATAAAACACGGCGACTGGCGATCGGAAGTCTTCCCGGGCCTCGAGGCGATCGCCGAGGAGTTTAAGTATAACCCGGATAGCCTAATCGTTAACGCGATCTTTGGAGCGCACGATTACGTCGCGCCGTTCTTCCTCGATCTCGAGAACCCGAACGTAAGTCCGGTCGGATTGGTTAATCTCTGCCGCCGCCGGATCGCGAGGACCGATCTCTTCTTCGTCTACTTCGAGGAGGGAGACGAGGAGAGCGCTTACGGAACTATGATCGAGATCGGGGAGGCTAAGGCCCGGGGGAAGTTCGTAGCGATCGCGGCCGCCGCGAAGGAGCTATCGCGCGAGGTATGGTTCGCCGAGGCGTCGGCTAACTTAGTCTTAAAGGACGCAGCGCCGAAGGAGGCGCTTAAGGTAGCGATCGCGGAGGTATTAAGGCGTGGGTAAGATCAGTAAAGCCGAGGCGAAGGGAAGACGGGACGCTTACCGTAAAGCTAACCCTTATTGCCGCGCGATCCTTATCGTCCCCCGGGGACTTAAGCTCTGCGGCTGCCGGGGAGCGAGCGTCCACCATCTATCGCGCGGCCGACTGGTCGACGAATACGAGCGCCCGGATAACTACCTCGGCCTCGGGGATCCCCCGGCCTGCTCCTGCCACGCCGAGTGGGGACACGCCGGTAAGAAGATCTATAGCGAAGACGATAACCGCGTTTGGGGGTTCGCTCTTAAGTTCGCGCTCGGAGAGGCGACGCTCGAGCGGATCCGCTTCCTTATGACTGGCCGAAGCTGGTGGAAGCCGGAGGACGGGGAGGACTGGTCGCTCGCCGACGAGATCCAGAAACGGGCGGAGATCCTCCGGCGGTCGCTGGTAAACTTTCCGAAAAAAAAGCTTGCAGCGAAGGGAGGTGGTAACGTAGAATAATTCTCTAGGAGGACGCCGGACCTTTCCGTGGGGGGAGGATCTCCGGCGAGCTAGCGAAGAAGGAGACTCACCGAGCAAAAGGAGGAGCTAAAATGTCGAAGGGAACTACGCTCGAAGTAACCGAACACCGAGTCGTTCGGAAGCAGGCCGCGCTAATTTTGGAGCAGGCGCGAGAGATTAGGGTAACGAGTCAGAAGTCGTGGGGCGACGCTGGCGAGTTCCTTAAGGACGTAAAGACGGCGATTAAGAAGGTGGAGGATCGTTTCAATCCGGAGCTTAAGAAGCTACGCTCCGCCGCGAAGGAAATCACCAATATAAAGAACGAGATCCTCGCGCTACCTCGGGAGGCCGAAGAGTTAGTTAAGGCCGAGATGCGTAAGTTCGCCGAGGCGCAGCGGAAGAAGCGCGAGGCGGAGGAAGAGCGTCTCCGTCTCGAGGCCGAAGAGAAGGCCCGGAAGGAGCGCGAAGAAGAACGGAGGAAGCTCGAGGAAGATCGCGAGCGCGAGCGGAAGGAACACGAAGCGAAGATGGCTAAGCTCCGGGCGCAGCAAGAAGAAGAGCGGAAGGCCCGGGAAGCCGAAGAGAAGCGCGAGGCTGCGAAGAGGGAGAAGGAAGAGGCGGCTCTTAAGAAGCGGCGCGACGCCGAGGCTAAGAAGGAGAAGGTGCGACTCGAGAAGGAGCGGAAGATCGCGGAGAAGAAGGCGGCCGAGGAGCAGGCAGCGGCCGACGAGGAGGCTCGCCTCGAGGAAGAGCGCCTTAAGGCCGAAGAGGAGAAGAGGGAGAAGGCGGCCGCCGCCGAGCGCGAGCGCCTCGAGAAGGAACCAGTAGTCGCCGAGCCGGTAACTGTTAAGCGACACGTTAAGCTTCACGACGGAATAACCTCCCGGCAAATCTGGTATGGCGAAGTTACGGATAAGGACGCGCTACTCCGGGCGATCGTTGCCGGGGAAGCGTCGGCCGATCTACTGATCCCGAACCAAGCTCTTATCGACGAGAAGGCGACGGAGTATAAGAGAAAGCTCGAGATCCCCGGGATCGAAGTAAAGAGTCGCGAGGCGGTCGGCGCTGCGACTCGGAAGGGAGACTTCTCGTAATGCCCGGATATAATCGAGTAATCGAGGTCGGTAATCTTACCCGGGATCCGAAGCTTAAGTGGGTAGATATCCGAGGGGAGCAGAAGGCGGTCGCGAACCTCGGCCTCGCGGTTAATACGAAGTTCGGCCGCCGCGAAGATACTCTCTTTATAGACGTCGAGGTGTGGGGGAAGCAGGCGGAGAACTGTAAGGAGTATCTATCGAAGGGATCCCTCGCGCTGGTCGAGGGGAGGCTTAAGCTCGACTCTTGGGAGACGGACGACGGCTCGAAGCGGAATAAGATCTCGATCGTCGCCGATAAAGTAACCTTCCTCCCTAAGCCGGGAGACTCCCGAAGATCTAGCGGACCAGCGGAGCAGGAGGAAAACGAAGGGCCACAGGAAGCGCCGCCGGAGGAGGAACCCGGCGAGGCAGTCGGCGAAGGCGAGCGAGACGACGAGGACGTTCCCTTTTAACTAGGAGGAGAATATGGACGAAGGAAGAAGGATCTCGATCGACGATCTCCGGGAGAACTTAGAGGCTCTCCGGTCGGCGGTAGAGGTAGCTAACACGGCGGCTGCGTCGCTCGGCCTCAAGGTCGTTATCCTTAAGCCGGGAGCCGACGAGGATATCGACGAAGCGCAAGGGACCGCGCCGAAGGCCGAGAAGAAGAAGCGGAAATATAAACGACGTAAGAAGAGGAGGAACTAACTATGCAGACTTGGAACGCGGCGGTCCGGGAAGCGCTCTCTAAGGCGCTCTCTATTCTCGCCGGAGCGATCGGGAGTTTTAATATTGAGATAATGCAGGAGCAGCCGCGCTTTGCCGCGCCGCTCGGCCGCGTTATCTTCCATATAACCCGGGCGCTCGAAGAGATCGATAAGGCGAAGTCCTCGCTCGACGACTTCGAGAAGGACTACGAGGATTGGGAAGCCGAGCAGCGGCAGGGGAAGATCCCCGGAACGGAGAAGGGATCGAAGTCTAAGCCGAAGAAGGGCGAAGGAGAAGACGCGGCGGCTGGTGGATAGTGCCCCCACGCTAGCCGCCCGGGGGGGGACGGCTTCGGCTGTCTCCCCCTTTTTCTTTTAACTAAGGAGGAGCTAATGTCGGATCTTACTATAAGCGCGAAGAACTTAGGCGCGCTCTCTCTCCCGGACTTCTGCGAGCGCTGCTTCTGGATAAAGACTCACGCCAAGCTACCGTGGCAAATCTTCCCGGGGATCTTCTCCTCGATCGACTCTTATACGAAGGCGGTAACGAACGTCCACCACGAAGCGCTCGGGAAGCTCCCGGATTGGCTCGAGGAAGTTTGGCCGGGATCGGCTCCGGAGAAGGTCCCCCACTGGTCGAAATACCTAACCGTCGACGAGGCGACCGGCGTTACGCTGCGCGGAGGCCCCGACGAGATCCTCCGGCTAAAGGATAAGACGCTCGCGATCCTCGACTATAAGACTTCCCGGATAACGAAGAACGCGGACGCGCTCGCGCCGATCTATCATACGCAGCTTAACGCTTACGCCTATATCGCCGAGGCGCAGGGCCGGGGGAAGGTTACGAGCCTCGCGCTGATCTACTGCGAGCCGCAGACGAAGCTCGAGGTAACGACGCAGATCGATATGATCCGGCCGACGGCGTTCCTTATGCCGTTTAAGATCGCGATCCGGCCGGTCGACGTAAGGCTCGAGGAGATCCCGAAGCTACTCGCGCGAGCCGATAAGATCTACTCGCTCGAGCGAGCGCCGGATCTAACCGAGGACTGTAAGGACTGCGCGACCTTCGAGGACGTAGCCGATAAGCTAAAGGAGAAGGCGAAGGCGTGAATAAGAAGAAGCTTATCCAGCACCTAAAGAATTGGCTAGTCCGTAAAGGCTTCGTCGTCTATAAGGTCGTCGAGAGCTACGGGGATAAGCTATGTCCGAAGTGTCAAGATCTCCTTTACTGCCGAGGCTGCGCGAAGGAGGTCCCGACGACTACGGGAGGAGACTTCGGATCCTATAAACCGGCGGACCTCGCCGTTCTCCGAACGCCGGAGGGCGGCGGCGGCTACTGGATCGAGGTCGCGCTCGTAAAGAACCGGACCGAGAGGGGAATGGTTTTCCACACGAAGAACGTATCGAAGCAGCGGATCCCGGCGCTCGATCAGATAGACGGGACGATCGCGATCTGCTTTATACAGGACCGGAAGCCGGAGAAGCCGGTCGTCGTCGGAACTTATCTCGTCCGCTGGTCGGAGATCTGCGGCCGGGAGACGATTACGCGCGAAGAGATCCGGCAGCTAGCGGTAATGACTCCGAAGGACTCCGACGAGATCGTCCCTTATAAGGTAGAGAAGACGCCGGATCCGGTAAGCGAATACCTCGACGCCGGGTAATATGTTATACTATTCGAGGAGGTAACGATGGCGGAAGAGACGAAGGATAAGACGAGGGAAGAACTCGAGACGGAGCTAGCCGAGGCGCAGCGGTTACTCGTAAGCGCCGAGAGATCCCACACCAGTAATCCCGAAGAGAAGCGAGGGTTCCTTAAGCGCTACGGAGATTACGTCCGTAAGTTTAGGCCGACTTATCGATCCTTCGAGCCTAACTAGGAGGAGAGCGAATGGCGGAGAAGACGATTAAGATAGCTTGTCGGGGAGCGGACGTCGCGGACTATAAGGACCTCCGGGAGTTTCAAGGGAATCTTAAGACTCTCCCCCCGGCGAACGCGGCGAAGCTTAGGAAGGAGATCCTCGAGCTAGGCTTCTCGGAGCCGATCGGCGTATGGGTTAAGGGCGCGAAGAAGTATATCCTAAACGGCCACCAGCGAGCAAAGGTCCTCGAGGCGCTCGCCTCCGAGGGCTTTTCTATTCCGCCGATCCCGATCGTCTATATAGAAGCGACCAGTCTCCGCCAAGCGAAGAAGAAGGTCCTCTCGCTTACCTCGCAGTTCGGCCGCCTCGATATAGACGGCCTCCGGGAGTTCGCGGCGACGGCCGGGATAACCTTAAAGGACGTAAGCGATCGGTTCGTCCTGCCGGAGATCGACGCGAAGATCCTTATGGACGTAAGCCACGCGGCGAAGAAGGGAAAGACGGAAGACGACGACGCTCCGGCCGCAGGGCAGAAGGCGACGGCGAAGCGCGGAGATCTCTACCAGCTAGGCGAGCACCTCCTGCTCTGCGGCGACGCGCTCGAGCCGAAGGATCTCGAGAAGGTAATGTCCGGAGAGAAGGCGAGCCTCGTCTTTACTGATCCTCCCTATAATATCGACTACGCCTCGAAGAACGATTTTCTAAATAAGGCCGGTAAGGGGAACGCGAATCAGACGCCGATTAAGAA
>Ga0307379_10010991_pt1 | contig 11935 bp, 11 predicted proteins | sample UN2MG_FD_202237 | JGI IMG/M metagenome (GOLD analysis project Ga0307379, IMG submission 202237) | Soil microbial communities from Risofladan, Vaasa, Finland - UN-2 | ecosystem: Environmental > Terrestrial > Soil > Coastal area > Acid sulfate soil | place: Finland: Risofladan, Vaasa | collected... | reverse complement strand
CTGGAGCGCATCGAGCGCGAGGCCCGCCTCCTGGAGGAGGCGCTGGGCCCGATGGACCGGAAGTGCAAGACGGCCTACGGGCAGGCGCGGCAGGCGTGGTTCGAGTGCAAGGGCGCCTCGCTCGACGCCGCGCGCGAGTCGCTGCGACTGGCGCGGGTGTCGGTCAACAACCTGCGCCTCGAGCTGGAGCGCATCCACGCGATGCGATTCGGCGACCAGGTGGAGGCCGACCAGCTGGCCCGGCGGGCAGAGGCGAAGGTCGGCTGGCAGGACACCGAGGCCACGATCAAACAGAAGGAGGACCAGAAGATCCTCCGCGAGGTGATCCCGCTCAAGGCCTCGGAAATCTTCGACCTGCGGGGCAAGAACCTCGCCACCTTCGACGTGCTCGAGGCGATGGCGCAGCGGGGCGTCGATTCGAAGTTCATCGGCGAGTACCTCGCGGAACTCGTCTCGACGACGCGCTCGACCGGGTCGATCAACCAGCGCCGCGAGGTCATGAAGCTGCTCTTCCTCTTCCTGCAGCACATCGAACCGAAGATGATGCTGGACGTGGAAGACGACCTCGAGGACATGAGCGACGAGGAACTGCAGGCCTACCAGACGCTGGCGGCCCGCATGGTGGCCAAGCAGGTACAGGAGAAGTGACGATGGACGTGGAGTACAAGAACAAGATCAACCGGATGCTGACCAGCAACGGCTTCGGGCCGCAGCTGCAGGGCGTCCATGTCGACTGGGAGGGCCTCGACAGGACTCTCCGGGAGCACTACGGTACGATCCTCGTACCGCCGGCCCCGCCCGAGCAGGCCAAGGAACCGGATCCGGCACCGACGCCGAAGCCGGAAATCCCCGCAGCCGCCCGGACCCGGAAGCCGCGCGGCGGCAAGAAGGCCGGGGGTGACGACGGGATGAATGGCGACGACGGAGACAGCGCGGGCGGGTAGGACGCTCCTGAAAGCCACCGCCCTCCTGGAGAGGAGGAAGCGGGAGGCCCTCGCCGTCTATCGCCCGCAGCACCACCAGGAGGTGGTGCACCGCTCCGTCGCCAAGCGCATCCTGATCCGCGGCGGCAACCAGAGCGGGAAGACCCTCAACGGCGCCGTCCGGTTCGCCGAGTGCTGCATCGGGCGGCGCCGCTTCATCGACCGGCCGATCAAGCACGGCTACAAGTTCCTCGCCTCGTCGCTCGACTTCACCCTCATGAGCGACAACATCTACAAGAAGCTGTTCGAACCGGGGGCCTTCGACGTCTGCGCGGGCTGCGGACAGGTGCGGCACGTCTGCGAGTCGCTCAAGGGCTGCGACGGACCGTGGGATGATCGCACGGTCGAGGCGCCCCCGCTCATCCCCGACCGCTACCTCGCCAACGGCGGGACCTTCCGGGAATAGGGCCGGACCATCCGGATCCCGCGCGAAGGGATCGCGTGGCGCGACAAGGCCCGGCTGGTCCCGGAGCGCGCGTACCTGCGAGTCCCGATGGGCAAGGGAGACGACAAGCCGCTGGTCGTCATCGACTTCAAGAGCACCGACCAGGGGCGGAAGCGGTTCCAGGGCGTGCAGTGGGATGGGGCGTGGTTCGACGAGGAGGCCACCAACGACGAGTCGATCGTGCTCGAGGTCGAGCGCGGCCTCATGAAGCGGAAGGGCTGGATGCAGGTCACGGCGACCCCGCTCGCCGCCGGTATCACGCTGTTCAACTGGCATGAGAACTCGGAGGAGGAGGAGCGCGCGATCGAGACGGGCGCGCTCCCGCCGGCGAAGCGGCGCTTCGAGTCGATCCAGCTGCTCACCGACGACAACATCGCCATCGACGAGGAGGAGCGCGAGGCCTACTTCAAGGACATGGGCGAGGAGGAGGAGCGCGTCCGGCGCACCGGCGAGTTCCTCGTCCAGCAGGGCGTGGTGTTCCGCGAGTTCGACAAGGCGGTGCACGTCGTGCCTCCCTTCGAGATCCCGTGGGAATGGACGATCTACGACTGCCTCGACCCCGGCCACGCCAACGCCTTCGCCATCCTGTTCGCGGCCGTCGACCCGCACGGCACCGTCTGGATCTTCGACGAGCTGTACCTCCGTCGCCCGCCGACTCTCAATATGGTCGTGGACCGCTGGTGCTCGACGCTCAACCAGGGATCGGACTGGATCAACGGCCGGCCCCACTGGTCGCAGCGGTCGACGATGGACCCCGCCTCGGGGCAGACGCACCCGGGCATGGTCGGCGGCACGGTGCGCGAGCAGCTGACGCGCATCCGGCGGGAGAGGAAGTTCCACTCCTACGACGGCGAGGCGGGGATCTACAAGGCGAACAACGAGGTGCAGTCGGGCATCTTCGCCGTCAAGGCGCTCATGCGCCCGCGCACCTACCAGACCTTCGACTCGAGCGGGAACCGGATCGACTTAACGCGCCCCCGTCTACAAGTATTCAATACTTGTGGCCACTTCCTGCGCGAGATCCGGCGCTACCGGTACGAGCGGCCGAAAGAGACGGCGGACCTCAACGAGGGCGGGCGCACCAAGGCCGGGGTGGTGAAGAAGGACGACCACCTCATGGACTGCCTGCGCTACCTCGCCATGGCCCACCCGGTCTACCGCCCCTATGAGGAGCGGCCGGACTACTACGCGAACCCGACCCTGCGGCAGGGCCTCGAGCGCAAGCGCGAGAAGATGCGCAAGCGCCACCTCCGCGGCGTGGCCGATGCTACAAGGTGCTGAAATGGAAACCGACGACGTCTCCACCAAGACCGACCTCGAGGGCCTGCCGGCGGACGCGAAGCCGCGCGGCGCCACCGACGACTCCTACCGCGCCGGCGAGGACGGCCTCACGCGCCGCGACCATGAGGCGCTGTCCCGGTGGTGGCAGTCGACGATCGCCAAGGGGATCAAGCGCCGGAAGCCCTTCGTCAAGGCCTACAAGGAGGCGATGCGATTCTGCTACGAGTCGCACGACTTCATGTGGGACGAGATCGACCCGGACGCCCGCTTCAAGTCGACCATCCCGAAGGTGTGGGAAATGGTCAATATCTTCGGGCCGATGCTGGCGTTCCGGAACCCGACGCGCACCGCGCGCGTCCGGTATCCGCGGCCGCCGCAGCAGGACCCGCAGAGCGGCCAGCCGATCCCCGACCCGCGCATCCTCAAGACCAAGGCGCACCAGTGGATGCTCAACTACCAGGCCGAGGAAATGAACCTCGTCGACGAGTCGCGGGAGTGGGTCGACCAGAGCATCGTCGCCGGCATGGGCACGATGTGGCTGGAGCAGGACCCGACCTCGAAGCTGGTGCACCACGTCTTTGACGACGTCATGAACCTCGTCATCGACCCCGACGCGGACCGCCTGCAGGATGCGTGGTGGATCGCGCGCAAGACGCTCATGCCGCGATGGAAGTTCGCGGAGATCGTCGGCCTCGACAACCTGCAGGACACGCGCCTGCCTCGGGGCAACCATCCCAACATCCTGGTGAACGACGAGGGCGAACCGGACATGACCACCGACCTCGACGAGGTCCGTGGCCAGTCGAACGAAATGGTCGAGGTCTGGCGCGTCTGGTCGAAGATGGGCGTCGGCTTCCGCGGCCGCGAGGTCGACAAGGACGTCGTCGTCACCTCGAAGAGCAAGGAGAAGAAGTTCGGCGACTTCGTGGCCTTCTTCATCGTCCCGGGCAGTCCCTACGTTTGGGACGCGGACGACTGGGAGGTCCCGCTCTACGCCGACGCGCCCGGCAACAGCTGGCCGGTGACGGTGCTCTACTACCGCAAGAAGGCGGACGACTTCTGGCCGGTCAGCATCCTCAAGGCCGTCCTCGGCCAGCAGAAGGCGCTCGACTGGCTGGCGACCATGATCCTCAACAAGATCCGGACGACCAGCCGGGACTTCATCGTCACGATGAAGCAGCTCGACCAGAAGGTGCAGGAGGTGATCGAGCACGGCTTCGACCTCTCGATCATCAAACTGGACGGCTTCGACCTCGTCGACGGCAAGAAGATCCAGGACCTGATCTCGTTCCTGCAGCACCCGCCGATGAATCGGGACATTTGGGAGGTCTTCTCCCTGTTCTCGGAGCAGTTCGAGAAGTCGAGCGGCCTGTACTCGGCGCTCTACGGACGCCAGGCCGACTCGCAGGAGCGCAGCGCGACGGCCGCGGAGCTGCACAACAACCGGGCCGACCTGCGCCCGGACGACATGAGGGAGCGCGTCGAGCGCGCCCATATGCTCATGGCGCGCAAGGAAGCCATCGCCATGACGCTGCTCTACGATCCGGAGTTCGTCGGCAAGCTACTCGGCCCGCAAGCCGCCGAGTGGTGGGGCGAGTATCAGGAGGGCGACCTCGAGGCGACAATGCGCGAGGTCGACTTCACGGTCGAGGCCGAGTCGACCGGCAAGCGCAACCTGCAGAAGGAGCGCGAGGACTTCCAGCACCTCTTCGACCGCTTCATCCAGGTGGCCATGGGCTACCAGGACCTCAACGCGATCAACAAGCTCATGGAACTCCTGCAGCGCGCGTTCAACATCGACGAGGGCGACCGCATCCAGATCCAGCCGCCGCCGCCGCCGCCGGAGCAGCAGCAGCCCCGGGAGGCGGACACGGCGCAGGCCGACGAGGCCGCCGCCGGCGAGAAGGCGCGGGGCGAGAAGGCGAAGGCCGACGAGGCCGAGGCCAAGGCCCTCATGGCCCGCGCGAAGGCCGCCGCGGAGGCGCTCGCGGCGCAGGGGAACGTGCCGAACATGGAGGCGCTGTTCCAGGGCGGGGGCCCGATCGCGGTGCGGAACGGCCAGCCGGTCATGCCGGGCGCGGTGGGGCCGGGAGGATCCCTCACTCCGTAAGACGCTGGACGGTTACCACCACCGCCCGCATACTAATCGGGCATGGCCCCCAACGGGTTGAGTGACCTCGAGGCCGCCGAGCTGGAGAAGCTCGACGTCCTGCAGCTCGCGCGCTACCACAACGCGCGGGCCCGCGGTGACTCCCACAAGTGGGCCATCATGGTCGCCACCGACTCCTGGCCGCGGATTGCGACCCGGGACAACCGGTGGGGACTGGCACAGGACGGCCGGCAGATGGGCGTCAAGGGAGTGCGGGGCAAGTACCAGCCCGCGCTCGCCGAGTACCCGGGCGATCCCCGGGCCTTCTGCGAGTCGATGGGCGATGCCCGTCGGCGTGCCGCGCAGCTGGGGGTGACGATTACCGATCGTCCGGAGAACGCCGAGAGTGGCCGGCAGGACTTGCTTCGCAAGGCCCGCCGCGGCGACTGGCAGGCGCAGCGGGCGATCGAGAAGGAGCTGGAAAGTGCCTGAGGATCCGAAAGACCTCGCTGAGGACTATCAGCTGACGGACGAGGACGTGGCCGCCCTGAGCAACGAGCTGGGCGTCAACCCGGACGACCTCCCGAAGCCGAAGCCCGCACCCGAGGCAACCGATACGGCCGGCGACGAGGACAAGGAAGGCGACGAGGCCCCCATCGAGGACAAGCCCGACGCCACCCCCGACGACGCCGGAGAAGGCGGTGAGGCAGAGGACGACGAGGACGTGGCCCCCATCGAGGACAAGCCCCCCGTCGACGAGGCCCTCACCCTTGCGGACCTCCAGCAGCTGGGGATCGGCGAGTTCAAGACGATCGAGGACGCTCGCGCGTCTCTCAAGAATCTTCGGACCGTCCTCTCCCGCCGCGATGAGGACGCCGCATTCGGACGCTACCTGCGGTCGCGGGGAATGGATCCCCGCCAGGTGGAGTCCCTGCTTTCTTCGGACAGGCCTCAGACGCCTGAGTCGAAGCCCAAGCCCTCGCGGCCCGAGTGGGATCCGGCGTGGGAACGCATGGTGAAGCCTCGCCTCGACGAGGACACCGGCCAGCAGATCGGTTGGGATGGTCCGCGCGAAGTGGTCGAGAAGGTGGAAGCCTTCCACGCCCACCAGCAGCAGCTCTGGCAAAGGGTCTACCTCGGGGATCGCACGGCGATGAAGGAAGTATTCGCCGACGTGATCCGCGACGAGGCGCAGTCCCTGATCCGGCAGCAGCAGGCGGACACCGCAACAGAACGATTCCTCGAGAAGCATTTCGACTTCCTGAATCAGCACGATACGGAGTTCTATGCGCTGCTCGACCAGGGCGTCAGCCCCGAGTTCGCGGTGGAACACCTGCGGCTGGTGCACGGACAGGCGAAGCCCGCCAACGAGGACAAGCCCAAGCCGCCGAAGGCGGACGCTCGCGTGGAGGACCTGCGCAAGCTCCGCAAGAAGGCGTCGAAGGGTGGACTGCCGCCGGCCCCGCCTGCGAATCCCGACGACGACGAGCTCGACCTGTCGAATCTCGACGGGGAACAGATCGCCCGCATCGCGGCCAAGAGGGCCGGAATCGACCTCAGCTCGTTCGAGGACTAGACAGGAGCGAACGTCATGACGCAGGCATTCGGGACCATCCTGAAGGCTGCGCACGACCTGTTCATCAAGGGGTTGGCGGACCAGACGGTCCGCAACCACGTCATCCTGTCGATGCTCAAGAAGAAGGGCCGGATCAAGTACGGCCAGGACGGTACGCAGATGAACTGGAAGGTCCGCTACAAGCGGCACCAGCTCGAGACGTACCAGGACGGCAAGGTCGTCACCTTCAAGCGCATCGACCCCTACCTCGAGGCAACGCTCCCGTGGCGTGCCTACGACATGAACACGGTCGTGACCAAGCAGGAGCGCCTCGCCACGCGCGGCAAGTCGGGGATCTTCAAGCTCTACGGGCAGAAGTCCAAGGAGCTGAAGACGGACTTCTCCCGGGAACTCTCGGGCAAGTTCTTCGGCGACGGCAGCGACGGCGAGAACTTCCACGGTGCGGAGGCGATCTTCTCCGGCACCTACACCTCGGCCAGCAAGGCCGGGACGGCCAACGGCACCTACGCCGGCCTCAACCAGACGTTGGGGAACTACGGCGGCAGCTCGACGGCGGATCCGGAGTACGACTTCTGGACGCCGGCGCTGGTCGCGTGGAACTCGTCGGCGTGGAACGCCTCGGCGAGCACCTTCTACGCGACGTGCCTCGAGGCGGTGCGCTACGGAATCAACCGCGCGATGCGGAAGAACGCCACGCAGGAGCGCATCGACGTGGTCGACCTCAACCTCGATATGTTCGAGCAGTTCCAGAACGCGCTCGAGGCGAAGGAGACGATCTACGTCACCAAGGGCAACAAGGGGCTGCTGGGCGCTCTCGGCTTCACCACGATGTACTTCGACGGGGTCGAGGTGACGTGGGAGGAGGACGTGCCGGCCAACACCGGCTACGGCTTCAACTTCGACTACATCGAGCTGGACTGCATGACGGACCAGCTGATCGACGGCTACGTCGAGTACGACATCGACTCGAAGGGCTGGAAGATCGGCGCGGACCTGTTCGGCAACTTCAAGTTCGAGTCGCCGCAGCACCAGTTCAAGCTGTACGCCGCGTAATGCCCGCAGAGGCAGCGGCGAACTGACAACGAAACCAGCGCGCGTCCGGGTCCGGAACTGCTCCGGTCACCCCCGGCGGGGAAGGCCCGGCGCACGCTTTCAGGGAGACAATCTCATGACCACTGTTCCGCTTCCCTTCGCTCGAGGGGACTACTTCGCTTCCGGCAGCATGGGCGCCGCGCCCACGCAGCTGATCGGGAGCAGGTACGAACTCGACGACGGAGTCGAGCTGGAGATCGCGGTCAACCGGAACGGGGCGGTCATCTACGGCACCCAGGCGTGCAAGTACAAGAACCCGCACACCCTCGGCAACGTCGAGCTGTGCGACACGGACAACGACGCCGTGGCCGGGTTCGCGGACCACGTCTACGCCGAGAAGGCCAAGACCATCCCCGTCGGCGCCCTCTTCTACATCGTGAAGAGGGGCGACACCTACGTTCGCGTCGGTGCCGCGGCCACCCCGGGGCAGGGCATCCGGGTCGACGCCGGCGCCTCGGCGCTGGCCGAGGGCCGGGTCCAGCCGCTCGCCGCCGCGGCCATGTCCGGCGGCGTCATCCAGGGCCACGTCTACGGGTACTTCCTCGAGACGGGCGTGGCCGCGTCGGCCGTCAACACGGGATCCACGCTCGCCCGCGTGTTCTGCCCGTGACCGTCGCAACGTCCACCAACGGCAACGGGAGGCTGGGTTACCCCCAGCCTCCCTACCGTCCCGGCCGGGATGGGCGGGTGCCCTTCGGCGTGACCGTGGACCTCGACGGCCATTGGGGCTACGTCGTTCCGTCCGCGTTCGCGCCCAACGGCGCGCGGCACATCGCGTACAACTGGGTCCAGTGGCCGCAGTTCCTCGGCCAGCGCCGCGAGCACGGCGTCGGCCTCTCGGACCTCGACACCCTCATGGCGCGCAACCATGAGGACAACCTGATCGAGTACCGCTACGCGGTCGAGAACATGGAGGCCGGCTATCCCGACTGGAAGCAGCTGTGGGACCAGCATCCCGGCGAGGTCCTCGTCGTGGCGAGCTGCGGCCCCTCTCTGACGCAGTCGCTTCCGCTGCTCTACAAGCGCCGGGAGGAGTTCCGCCTGCTCTGCCTCAACCGGTCGATGCGCGCCTTCGTGGGCGCCGGGCCGGACATCGCGCCCGACTACTTCTACTTCGTCGAGCGCCGCGGCCTGTCGGACTGGATCAACGACCTGTCGGATGGCGGCCGGAAGATGCGCCCCTTCGACCTCTCCAAGGTGGTCATGATCGGCACGCCCCAGGCGGACCCGCGGATCGTGCGCGCCTTCCACCCGAAAAACCGCTACTTCGGCTGGAGCAACCTCGGCGACATGGGCCACGTCCCCGAAATGCGCAAGCTGACCTCGTTCGACTGCATGGCCTCGACGACGATCGGCAACGTGCCCTACATCGCGTGGAAGCTGGGATTCAAGGCCGTGATCTTCGTCGGGTGCGACTTCTCCATGGACTGTCGCCTCGTCCAGAACAGCGCGGGGAACCACACGGAGATCCAGCCCACGCGCGTCTACTTCGACAAGGCGATGCAGGACTACCGGGAGAACCGGATGCCGCCGTGGCTGCGCCAGCCGGCGCTCCCGGAGCTGGACGTCTCCGGCCACATGGTGCTCGCCACGCAGGACTGCCGCGCGCACGCCGACTACCTCGCGGCCGAAACGGACTTCCTCAAGCACGACGCCGGAGTCGAGGTCATCAACGCCTCGGCGCGCGGCATCTTCGACTACAACCACATGGGCCTCGCCGAGGCCCTCGACCACGCCAAGGGGGTGACACATGATCGAGAAAGTCCCGCCGCGGTTGGTGTATGAGCACCACTGCGACACGGTGGGCGAGGCGCAGCTGGCCGAGCGCCAGCTGATCGGCGACCCGGGATCCATTCTCGACGTCGGCTGCGGGATCCGCCCGTGCTGCACGCGGTGGCTGTTTCCCTCTCCCGGAAAGAAGTACGTCGGGATCGACGCCTTCGATCCCTACGTCGAATCGTGCAAGGCGAAGTGGCCGCAGCTGGAGTTCCGCCAGGTGATAGTGCCGCCCCTGCCGTTCGACGACGCCAGCTTCGACACGGTCGTGCTTGACGACGTGATCGAGCACCTCGAGAAGCCCAAGGGCCGGGAGCTGCTCGCCGAGGCGCTGCGAGTCTGCAGGCGCGGGGTCATCGTCCACACGCCGAACGGCTTCTGCAGGCAGGACTCCGACCCGTGGGAGGCGGGCGGCGACTTCTGGCAGACGCACCGGTCGGGGTGGGTCCCCAGCGACTTCGAGGCGGCCTCCCACGTCTGGCACGTCAAGGGGCACTCGAAGGGTCCGTGGATGGGCGTCTACTGCCCCAAGGAGAACGCGAAGTGCGAAACATCGTCGTGACCGGCGGCGCTGGGATGATCGGATCCGAGCTGGTCTACCAGCTGATCTCGAAGGGCAACCGCGTCGTCGTGCTCGACGACCTCTCGCGCGGGACCGTGCGCAACCTCTCGCGCGCGGCGGCCGCGGCCGAGGACGGCCAGCTCGACCTCGTCGTGCGGGACGTCGCCCGGTGCTCCAGCTGGGAGCACCTGTACGAGACGCACGGCGACGACTGGGCGGAAATCTACCACCTCGCGGCGCGCATCGGCGGCGTGGGCAGTATGTACGCCCGCCCCTACGACCAGGCGCGCAACGTCTGCGGGGACTGGGAGACGATCGAGCAGGCGCTGGCGTGCAAGGCCCGGCTGCTCTATGCGTCGACGGCGTGCGTCTATCCGACCACCCTGCAGACTGGCGAGAAGGTGCTGCTCCTGGAGGAGGCCGACGTCTGGCCGGCGCGCCCGGAGTCGCTCTACGGCCTGCTCAAGCTGTCCGGCGAGGAAATGGTGCGCGCGGCCTGCCAGCAGTACGAGCTCGACGCGACGTGCGTTCGGATGTTCAACGCGGTCGGGCCGGAGTTCTGCTCGATCGACTCGCGGCACGTCATCCCCGCGCTGGTGGGCAAGCTGCTCGCCGGCGACGAGGAACTCGAGGTGTGGGGCGACGGCACGGCCGAGCGGTCCTTCCTGGACTGCCGGGACGCCGCGCGCGCCCTGCAGCTGGTCATGGACCAGGGCCCGCTCAACGGCGAGGCCGTCAACATCGGCGACGAGATCCGGCACTCCGTGAAGACGGTCGCCGAGACGGTCATCGCGCACGTCAACCCCTACGCCAAGATCCGCTTCGCTCCGTCGAAACCGGCCGGCGTGAAGACGCGCGCGGCCAACGTCGACTCCATGAAGGGCCTCGGCTGGCACATCGAGCACGACCTGCCCGCGATGATCGAGTACACCGCCGAGGTGCTGAGGAATGCGACCTGAAATCAGCGTCATCCTGCCGACCTTCAACCGTTCGGGGTCGCAGCACCACCTCGGCTACCTCAAGCAGGCGCTGGCCACCCTGCGGAACCAATACTGCTCCGTGCCCTACGAGATCCTGATCGGAACCGAGGTCCCGCAGCAGAGGTCCGAGGCCCTGTTCGACTACCTCTACAGGCAGGTCATGCTCGACGACCGGATCCGCGTGTTCATCATGCGGGCCAACGAGAAGACGGGCCACGGTCCGACCGACAACTTCCTGTACGAGGCTGCGCGCGGCAAGTACCTCACGCGCCCGCTGGGCGACGACGAGGTCTTCGAACCTCATTTCCTGCAGACCCTCTACGACGCCCTCGAGCGCGATCCGACGGCCGTTCTCGCCTACGGGGACTTCTGGAACACCGACTCGATCGGGAACATCCTCTGCGAGTGCAAGCGCGGCGAGCATTCGCACGCCCGCCTCATGCGCGAGTGCTACATCGGAATCGCGGTCCTGCTCAACCGTGCGTGGTTCCTGTCGTGCGGGGTCGAGTGGGGCGCCATGCTCGCGGCCGAGGACTACGCGATGTGGAAGGTACTCAGCCGCTACGCCGAACAGCAGGACCGCACCTTCGTCCACGTCCCCCAGTTCCTCGCGCGCTGGCGCGACTGGCACGGGAATCTCACAAGCAAGGTGCGCACCGGGGAGATCATCCCCGAGAAGGACTACTCCAGCTGACCCATGAGCTACCTGGTTGCCCACCTCTCCAAGACGCCGTGCGCCGGCGCCATTCTCGACCTCGCACAGGCCTCGACGCGCCACGGCGCGCCCTCGAGGTGGATCGGGAACGGCGGGGCGGTGGGCAACCTCCGGTTCCCCTACGACCTGCTCTGGAGCGACTCCGAGGCCCTGTCGGTCCTCGCCTTCGCCAACGTCCTGGTGCTCCACAACTACCTCGACGTCGACGACCAGCCGATCCAGGACTTCCTCGACGGGGACCCCTCGAAGAGGGTCGCGGCCTTCTACCACTCGCATCCCGACAACTGCAACCTGTCGATGATCCACCGGGGCATCCCGGCCTACGTCGTGAATCAGTTCCAGGCGCTGGCCTTCGAGGCGCGCGGCCTGCCCCACACGCCGATCCGGAACGTCATCCCCTTCGACGCCCCCTTCTGGCCCAAGCTCAAGGACACGG
>Ga0307379_10010990_pt1 | contig 11935 bp, 13 predicted proteins | sample UN2MG_FD_202237 | JGI IMG/M metagenome (GOLD analysis project Ga0307379, IMG submission 202237) | Soil microbial communities from Risofladan, Vaasa, Finland - UN-2 | ecosystem: Environmental > Terrestrial > Soil > Coastal area > Acid sulfate soil | place: Finland: Risofladan, Vaasa | collected... | reverse complement strand
TTGACGAAACCCACAAACTTCCATGTTTGCGGCAATCGTTTCGGCAACAAAAGTTCCTTTGTCCACCAAAGTGACAGTTGTTGATGCCACTGCCGAGACAACAGCCAACCCGTTATTACCGGCATTGGCAAACCCAGAAAGGTAAACCAAGTCCCCCGGTTTAAATTCGGTACCTTGACTTGAGCCAACAGTCACCACTCCAACATTGGTAATGCTTGCAATCACAGGAACGATGGTTGCCGGTCCTGTTCCTCGCAACGGATTGGTCGAGACTTTCTCACGGGCGGCAGCAAAGAAAAAACCTTGCATCAACCGCGTCAATCCATTTTGTGTGATGTCCTGATTAAATCCACCATTGGCATCAAGATCGGTCGTTACGCCTTTGCGACGTTGACGATCTTTCGAGATCGGATTACGTGCGACGTTGGTGATCTCACCACCGAAATCGCCGTAACTGTTTGGTTCCAGTTCTCGCCAAATTGCGACACCCGTTCCCAACGCGCCCAGTTCAAAGGTTCGCAAATCAGCATCAGCAAAACCAGTCAGGTTATCGAAATTGATCGTAAATACTTCACCTTCAATTGCATTAGGAAGGGCAAGCACAACAACGATTTCCGCGTCTGTGGGTAATGCAATAGGAGAAGAATCCCAAACGGCAATTGCACCGGCAGTATCGCTTGATTCCAACGCTTCCGTGTCAGCATAACTGTTGATGTAAATACCAACATCAGTTCCGTTCAAGTCCGAATCAACCCGGCAATAACAGGTCTGTTGACCGGTAAGCATGTTGGCCGTGATTGTCAGTTGCTTGGTAACATCGTCCCAAGCAAAACTGATTGCATCAACAGAAGATGTGGTGGTAGCAGCAGTAAACGCTCCCAATACAGGTGATCCTGCGGCAGAACCACTTGGCAACACTCCCAATGTAACTTCCTCGGCGTAAGCCAAACCAGTAAGATTGGAATCAATCTTGTTTCCTTCGTTCGACATGATAAATCCTTCTAATTAGTAATGATTTCGTCGTATGTCCATCTGGCAGTTACATTAGTCCTGAACCAGTCTTCTTCTGGTGTCAACTCGTTTTTCATTGAGTTGCGAAACCAAACGGCACCATCAGCTACGGGCTGAATGAATGCTTTCCTTGCAACTTCCGCAAGTTCGCGGTCATCGCCCGATTTTAATGTGGCCTTTGAAAAAAATAATTGAACAAAAACCAAACCATTGGATTCATATCTTTTACCAAATCCCAGGTCTTTGTCTTCTCCCCGCAAACTACTTTGAGCCTCATCAACAGTTTCAATAGTAAGTCTTACCCAATGCTTGTTGGTTGGCGGCGCATCAGGACTCTCAATATTCTGCCATCTTATCTCAGGAATGTACCCACAGATTGCCGTCGTGTTGGCCTTCCAAGCGACATTAAATGCCGTGAAGATCGCATCGACTGCTTCTGGATAGGTCGTAGGCATTATCTGCCAAATTCCATGAAATAAATTATTGTTTGGTTGTCTGGCCGGAGTGGATCAATCGCTCGAACAATTAACTCGTCATAGTTCCCAGGATCATGTTCTTTTGGTCTTCGAACAACATCGTTGAGCAAAGGATCGAACGCATCATAATGGTACATCCATCCGTTAACTTGACCTTGCGCAACTTCAGTCTTTCTTAAATATTTATAAAGTTGTCGATCTTCCAGATCATCGGGTAAAAAGACTATCCTCACATCGTGTTCAACTTCGACTGGAGGAAGAATATCCCAAGGCTTATTTACGTCAGGAACGGTTGGAGTACCTTTCTTCACCCAAATCGCATTTGGACCGTCAGGGGTCCAGTAGTCAATCTCCTCAATGGCATCGGCTAAAAATTCATCGTAAATCGTCATACCCGCATTGCACTCAAAAAAGATCCCTGTTTGAACAATGGTTCAAGGAGAGACATCACGCTCGCAATTGGAACCGGTTTCTGCGGATTGATTTTTGTGACAATGTTTTCTTTTAACGGATTGTGAAACTCTCGAACCAATGGGCCGACTGCACGTTTTTTGATTGGCCCGGTTATCGTTGTTTCGTCAATTGCATCGGGGAAAAGTTTAACTCCAGCTTCTTGCTCAATTACAAGCTGGGCTTGCGCCTTTTTCAGAACTTCGGGAATAACATCATCACCAAGAACAACGGTTGAATCAAAAACGACATCGGTTCGCGGCCATTGCAATTCTTGATTGAGAGGGTCAGTCTTTTCCCCCTGATAGCGTTTGCGGAATGCTTCGAGATAATCCGTTGCCTTGATAATCTGAGCCTTTTGAATTTCCGCGTCAGCGTTAATCGTTAAGCCTCGATCTTCCGCATACGTGGCGAGATACGTTTCATCAATGTAGCAATTTGCACTTGCTACAATAGATCCATCTTCGACGGTTAACGTAATTGCCATTTCAAAACCTGAATAAAATGACCTTGCTGCGAGCTTCCTGCTAGTCCGTCACGCAGCAAGGATTTCCCCGAAGGAAATATTAAAAACAAACCGCTTATTTCATCGGTCTGAAATTCGCCATGTGTATCGCAATTTGCGCATCAATGTCGCCGCGAAGGGCATTCTCTTTCAAGAATCGTTTTTCCCTTGACGCTTGAACGGCATTGAAGTCGTTATCAGCATTAGGGTCTACTCGAATAACCTTGCCTTTGGTTGCCTCTTTCGGGAACAAATCAGTCCCAACATGAGGTTCCCCTTGAACTACCGCAGGTTCCGATGCTTCCTCCACTGGAGGGAAACCAGTGACAGGTTTGTTTTCGTCGCTCATCAAAAAGATCCGAAATAAATTACGGGATGGGAAATAAGCCAATCAAAAAATTGACTTAACCGTTGGTCACCAGGAATGCGATGGGGACGTTCTTGCGACTGTGGGTACGAGTCCAGTTGGATTCGTCCTGCAAATCGGCCAGACTTTGCGATCCTGCATTGGCAGTCGCAACAGCGTTTTCGTTCGTCCATCCCAAAGGATGAATCAACCAAGTCTTTCGTTCCCAGATTTGTTCTTCACCACCACCTTGACCGGTTTGTGGATCTCGCCAAACCTCAACCGGTACGGTCGGATCAGCTTCGCCATAACCAAACATCGCTTCGCCGTACATTACGGAAATGTAACGAAAACCACTTGTACTTCCTGCAATCTTTGGGCATGAGTCATCAATGATAACTCGTTTGCCAAGATATGTCGGAATCAACATGGTGCCTTGCGAATCGCGAATGAAATCAATGTCGTCTGAATCAACCATTCGCTGGTAAACAACGCTGTGAACCAGGATCGCGCGGATCATGTCAACGTGATCACCCATCGTGAATGCGGCTTGCGTGAACGCTGTCCGACTGAACAAGTTCGCGGCAAGCGCGTTATCTCCATCTTCAATGGAAATATCCAAGACCATATCTCCGGCGACACCGGCAACCGCTGCATTGGCATCGAAGTTTCCAGCGACGTTCGCATTGAACAAACCAATTGTGCAATTGATGATTCGTCGTTGCCAGTTCCGAGTCCAATACGCGCTGAATCGGTTGCGAATAAATTGCATGGCATCAACGCCGGTTTGCAATTCACGAGAAAGATCCTTCGAAGAATAACCTTTGTTGAGATGCGCTTTTTTCGCCGTCGCATCGTCTTGTCGGGTTTTTCCTGGGGTCGCTCGGTCGTCAGAATCGTCGCTATAATTTGGTTCAACAGCAGGATCAAGATCCCGCCAAAAAATCATTTCTGCGGTTCGACCATCTGCGGCAGCCAGTTGATTGAAATAATCACCACCGACAACTACGCCGGATTCCCAAAACGCAGTGATCTCAGGATGAATTTCCGGTTCGAGATCACGATAGACAGTGATATCGACAATATCACTCAAAAGAACAGATGCCATAATGGATATCCTTACCAGATAGAAAACTTGAATTTTAAATTGGTTTAGCACCCAGAGGCATTGCCCCTACTCGGCGCTTCTCCGCATCACGTTCAGCCACAAGTTTCTGATAAGTAGCCTCGTCACTTTTGCGCAGTTCGCTCAGTTCGGCAGGATTAAAGTCAGAATACTTTTTCCCTTCCGTTGTCACCGACGAAGGATGGGAACCTGGAGTACCACTGCCAGAGGCTTTTGATTGCACAATTATGGGTGCGTTTCGTGGGTCTGTCAACAATTCTTTTTTCAAACTATCAACGGTTCCACCCAACGCAACATTCCCTAAAGTATCTTTGACTTGTATTTTTGGGATGCCATTTTCCATTGTCGCAATCAACCGGTCACGAACGATGGGTGCCATGAAATGAGCTTTATCGCCGGATAATTCCGATGCGATTTGAGTTGCTGTTGAGAGCAACGTGTTCTGGAGAATGGATTCATCCCGTTGCCGCAATTCAGCTTCGTGATCCTGCCGAATTTTTTCCAATTGGGCATCTACCTGTTGCCGGTAAGCATCAAAATCACCACTCTTTTTAGCCTTTGCCGCTTCTGCCTCGGCAATCGCTTTAGCCTTTTCATCTTCAATCGCCGCCAACTTTGCCTTCAAAGATTTGTTTTCTTCGTTGACATAGTTCTTGGCATTCAAGAGTGCTGCGGGGTCTTGGTCGTCAATGAAATGACCAACCGGAATATCCAGTTCGTAACCTCCCGCGTTTGAAACACGGTAAGCACCTTTGACGTTATCGGGAAGTGTTGCAAATTCTTCGTTCGTCAGCTTCGGGGAAACAGGCATCGTCTTTATCTTTCATTCGTGGGTTTAGTTTCTGCCGGTGCTTTTGGTTTTAAATGTTCCGGCACAAGTGCATCTTTAATTGGTTTATCAGCTTGAACTTGAGTAATGAATTCATCAAACGGTAAAGTTGCCAAACCGCTTCGACGCAACACAACTCGTGCTTCTTCCATGACCAGTAATGGAGTTTCAGATTGAACCAACTCGATCAACCACCGAACTTCCTCAGCAGTCAATCCAGTTAGATCAAAATTATCATTCAGTTTGAATATGATCTCGTCAGAATTTGCACCAACAAAGTTTGCTGCCCACTGGAGGCAGGTCACAAATCCTTTTTGAACATTGACCACAACATCCATCAGAACCGAGTTTTCACTTCCTGAATCAATCTCTGCTTCGGTCGCGGTCTTTTCAACTTTCCGTTCTTCAATCAACTTCGCGCCAAGTTTCCGCGCTTGTTCTTCCTTATGCTTCATCGCTTCAAACGCCAATGTGTTTGGTGACGCTTCAAGCAACTTGGCATCTGCACCAACAGGTAATGGAATCACCGCGCGAGAACCCAGATCCAACCTGCGATTTAGATAGTTGTCTACCCAATCCTCGGTCAATCCAATCGCAACTGGAGTCGGTTGGCCGACCATGAAACACGATTCCTCGTAGTCAGCACTGTTCCTCCAATGACCAAGATTAACAACTGCAAGATCATAAATAGGAGGGTAATCAATCTTAGGATCGTTGTTTTCCGATCCAAGAAACATAAATGGAATTTCCGTTAACGGTTCGCCATTACCACCAAGAATAAAATACTCTTGGTAGATTCCATATTGTTTGGTTGCTCGACCATTGGGATCAATTGACTCCGGTCGCCAGATTGTAACTCGCACTTTACCATCAACAATTCGAATCTCACGATATTGCGAATAGGAACGAGTCTCAAATCCATCTACGTCGTTATCATAGCTTTCACGAAGAACAACCAGATTTAAATTTGACGGCGCACTTTCATCGTCGGAACTACGCCAATTGATAATGTCCCAAGGAGAATAAAAGGTAATTGTTGGATGAACTTGACCGCTTTTGATTTCGGCAAGTGTTGTCGTCTGTCCACCCCGATCTGGATAATCAGTCAACAATCCTCCGCGACCGTAAGGTAAGACATGCCCACAAGCAAGTTTGCAAAGTTGGGTTAGTGTGAGTCCGTTACCGTCAGCATCGAGTAACAATGGTTGAAGCAATTCAGGAAGTTCGATTACCGGTTCACGAAGAAAAATTGCACCAACAAGTCCGCGAACCGTTCTTGTTGTAAAGTTGTAGAAAATGGCTCGTTCGAGATAAGCCGCGTTCCTGGCTGTGTTTTCTGCTGATGCATCAGTTGGATTGATCTTGGGCAAATACTTTGTACCAGCCTCTTGCATACAATGCTGACCAGCCATGATGTCACGAATGAATTCGTAAATCGCAAGCATGTCCGCTAATTCAAGTCGTTGATATTGGACATTAGGCATAATTAACGATTCCAACGTGATTGCAGTTTAGTAACGTATTGATTGTTGCCGCTCAACACTCGATAACGAACGGCATCCCATAAGTGATCTTCAGAGTCCGTATCAACATCATCCAGATTATCTGGATCTCTTGGAAGGATAGGAAGGGTTTCAATGCAACTTGTACAATTGTTCATAAAATAAATTGCTGGCCCTTCTCGTAAGGACGAGGCTTGTAACCGATCCCGCATTAATTGTAAACCATTTTTTCGAGAACCTGCTGATTTATCAGATTTTGTCCAGATGACCCCTTCTTTTGCCATTTTTTGTTCAATTGTTTCAACGTCGCTTTCACGAACATCACGAATTTGATTGTCCGCAGGACCGGATTGGATTCGCTGGTGAATCCATTTTTCAGACTGCAATGCCTTTTCTCGCTCCACGATCCCTAAAGCAATGTCTTTGGCCGACATCTTGAGTCCTGTGTTTGGCTTAATCCCCGATCCGTAATACTCCTGAATTGCAATTAACGATCCTCTGGCTGGAGTCCACTCACGGAACGTCTTGCCATCCCACCACTGCATCATTTCGCCATTTGCCTCTGCCCACCAGATGCAAGCGAAGGGATGAGTTGATCCCCAGTCAAAGGATCTATCCAGCTTCCACCCTGCGGGAATAGGTCGTCGCGAAATTACATGAATGTCTGACTTCCAAAGGTCGTCAATCGCGCCGCCTTCAGACACATCCCATCGGCCTTCGATCCAAGATGCATATTTGTTTGGATCTGCCTCGCAAGATTGAATTAAACCTGCTTTATAAATCGGATCAAGATACGGATTTTCATAAAACGATCCAAAGATGGCAACTTGCGTTCGTTCAACTACCACATCTTTTTGTGCAAATTCATCGTAATACCTAATTTCTTTACGAGCGATGGTTCCCGGTTCCACAACATCAATAAATCGCTTCTTTACCCAGTTGCGACCAGGACCACTACTGTTCGTTGTTGAAAACACTTCCAATGGAATTGGAGGGAGAGGTTTCCCGTCCAACGTAAGGTAATTGCGTTGCCCGCGAACTAATTGGTGGGGAGTATGTAAGTTTGGTTGGAACGACGAACGGTTGACGGACATAAAGAGATCGTAAAGGTCAGGGGTTGACCATTTTGTTAATTCGTTCCATCCAAGATAAGGATACTCGTGACCGTGAAATGAGTTGTAATCTTCTTTTTGTTTAACGTGGCGAAGTAAAAGTTCCTCTCCTGTCGGCCAAACCCATTTGTAATCGCTCGCTGACTTTTTCCATTCAACCCCATCATCAAACTTGTGAAAGAACCGGTTACCTTGCGTGACCAAATCTTCCAAGTGCTTAAACTCGCGATCAAAGATCACCCCTCGCCAATAGGACTCATACCCAAGTCCAACCCTCGCGCGGAACCTCATTAGTTGGCAAAGAGTTTTACCTGGACCGCGAGCGCCGTAGTACAGCGTGTGATGGGCAGGAGTTGTAATCGCAAACTCTTGCGACGTTCCAGGTAAAGGTCGCCATACAACATCATAGTCAACATTAGGATCTACTTGCTGGATCAAGTGTCAGACTCCGTTGTTGTTCCTTTAAGCAATTTTCCCAAACATCTTCACTGGCTTGCTCGATTGCAGGCAAGATCATGATCTTTGGCGAAACGAGCATTTGACGATTGTCAATGTTGACATCTGATTTTTTGATGTAACCCAAAACGTCTGCATACAATCGCATTAACTTTGTAAATGAATCATCGTCGTATGCAGCTTTAGCACGATCCCAAATCTCGCGAGCAAGTTCTGCTTTTGTGGGAAGAAAATGTTCTTCTCCAAATTCTTCCAGCAGTTTGTCTTGGCATTCCTCAACGTAAGGATCAGATTGCCAATGATTGAAAATGAACATTGAGCGACTGACATCGTTGGGATACAACCGACAAGCCACGTCATAAGCATTATTTGGGTTCTTCAGAAGCAGAACCGCAAATTTCTCTTTCTGTTCTTTTTCATTTTCAAAGATCATTTTTCACATGCTCATTGAGCATTATCGCTTCCAACCCTTCGGCACTTTCAGATCGTTGCTGTTTCTGTCACAATTATTATCCTGCTATAAGTAAACCCGTAGCCGACTATGGAGACAATCGACTACGGGGACCGCACTGTTTATTCCGGCCTAGTAAAGACGAACGTCAATGCTTGCGTCGGCAAACTCGGTCGTTCCATCTTCGATGATTTGAGCAAGAACAAACGCATCGTTTTTGGCAAAGGTAAGACTCAAGACTTCGGAATCGTGAGTATCTGCTTTCGTCCATGTACTCTCGACGCATGTCCCTTGAGTAGCGTTGATGATGAGGAACTTTGAGTCCGCAGTAGTCCCACTGGCCGTTTGAGCCTGATAACTGACTTCAAACGAAGTGCAGGGGACGGGAACCCTTGTTCCACTCGCGCCAGTCTTCAATGGATAAACCCAGCCTTGAGTTGCAAGGGGAGCTTGTGTAACCGAGGTCAATGCTGTCAGTTCCATGACCACAAAGAATCCGGTCTGCCCATTCGGTCCATTTGCTGCGGTATTCGCAACCCAGTCCGAGGGAGGGGTGAAGTGGATCAGATGTGTTCCTGCTGTAGCACTCCACCCAACAGAATCGTCTGCTAGTGTTGTGAGCGCAGTCCAAGCAGATCCGTTCCAATACTTGAGTCCCAACGTCGCGGTGCCGGTTCTGGCTTGCGACGTTGTTACCTTCATCTTGCAAAACTTTTCGGTGTACCCAACATACAACCCATCCCCAACCACAGGATAACTTGGAAGCAAGGCAACATCCCCTGCGCCGGCGTCGGTGAAATCGGTCGTGTCATCAACCCATGTTGCATCGCAAGTGATAACCCAACCTTGCCCAACTTGAGGAGCAGTAGTGACGCTTGTGTAAGCGCTAACCCTCGCACGAATCCAATATCCAAGAACACCGTCAATCGTGCATTGGGACCAATCTGTAGGCAACGTGTAAGTCACGCTCGCCCATCCTGTGGCAGACGTGAATCCAGTCGTTCCATCAGTAACACCGGCCAACGCGACCCATGCATCCCCGTCCCAATACTCCCAAGTAATTGTCCAAACACCGTCACCTTGAGTGGTCGTGTTCAGATCAATGCGAGCGAATTGTTCAGTCCCATGCCCGACGTAAAAAGCATCATCTGCGGCAGGAGTTGCAGGAAGCACTTCAACATCGTCTGCGGTTGCTTCACCAAATGGAGTCGTTTCATTAACGTAAACTCCACCGTCATCGGTGTAAGCCAAACCTGCGGTCGCCAAACTTTTCAACAGAACTTTGCTTGGATTAGTCGGTGTGAGTTGGCCGTACAAAACCCCATCAGAGGCAGGACCGGCATTGTTTCCCAAATTACCGGGAACCGAAATTGAAAAATTTTCGGGCATGATTCATCCTTCTTTTAAAATTGAAACTCCTTTACCAATTTTAAGTTTTACCGACGAAAAATTGGAAACAAACGTCGCCTTCCATTCTCTCCAGCGAGCGCACGGTTGTAAACGTCCACCCATTCATCATGGAACGCAGGAGATCCCAATCCGCTGTTCCTCCATTGTATATGCGTATCACGAGCATACCTCCAATAATCATCAAGATTATTGCTTCGCCTACCGAGAATTGCCCCAGTTTGAGAGTAACCCGTTTGGCAGGCATTCGTTTGACAGGTATTCGTCTGCTGATAACTGGCACACGTATTGTAAACAGGTTGTGCGACTACGGTCGTTTGCATCGGAACATAAGTTTGAACAGGAACCTGAACTTCCTGCTCAACGTAAACCGTTGTCGGCACTTTTATTGTCCGAGTCTCGTAAGAAGTCTGCGCGACGCAGGTTGTACAAGTGGATTGAACAACCGGCGCGGCCATTTGGCAACTAACACAATCGTTAGTAACTGTCGCGATGGATTCCGACGTATTGCGAAGCACTCTCGCCGCGCGAGCTTGGCGAAATGCTTGGACAGGACCGACCGAAGGTAGTCCATAAATCACTTTGCTTGTTGCTTGCGGAATTGCGCACATTCCGTTTTCACAAACAGTTGCTTGCACAACAGTATCATGTTCAAGACCAAACATGGGATCTGATGCAAAACTCGTGCTGATCATAATCAGGACAAGTGAAAATAAACCAAAAATCTTCATTGTATTTCCTTAAATTGATTGTTGAAAAAGCGCCGGATTTTTGTGCTATAGTACCGGCAAACTATGTCGGATCAATAATTAGGAGCTATAGTCCGAAAATCGGTCCACCACTACCACTTGCACCGTCCTCAACAACGCCTTCAAATCTTGCTCGCCATGTATTGTGCAACTCTGCCGCTTCCCGGTGATACTCAATCAAGAGATTTCGCAATTCCTTTGCGCTTGGATCGGTTGGATCAACAGGTGGAACTGGATCATCTTCTGCCCAAATTGGAAGTGTAGTAATGTCCGCTTCCTGAACAAAACCCTCAGTAACGACCGGATCATCTTCAACGCCGGAACGGTCTACTCCTTGAAAATCAAAATCAGGGAGTTCAACCAAACCATCACGACGCGGCGCACCTGCCACCGTTTGATTTTTAGCCTGGATGTAAATCGCAGCGCTGGGTTGACCCGCGCCGTGATTGTTCCATTGCCAAGTCAGCAAACCGTAACAAAGGTTATCGTCGTCAGACCAAACTCCAGAACCAGATTGACCACCAATCGCGTCAGGTTCCCAAAACCAGACTTGAGGAGTCAATTCCACCGTCTGGATATCCGATCCGGCAAATGGTTGGCAACGTGGAAACCCTTTCGTGTAGTGACTTCCAACTGGTCGTTTTTTCGACAACTTAACTGGCTCAACTTTGGTGTACGGTTCTAGCGTTTCCAGAATTGCCCAGTCAGTTGAAGTCTTGTTACTGTATGCGGCCATGATGACGCGGGCCTGAATCCGGTCACCTGTTGATTCGACATCAACTTGAACAATGCGACCAATTGACGTTCCTGCAACGTGCGCGTTTGTGAGAATCAGCGCTTTACCGTCACGAATCCCACAAATAGATCCTGAACCGCAGGAGCTTTGATTGAGGATGCGACAAACCGCGCGAACTGATGGTCCGATCATTTAAATCTCCACTGGGGTTGGTTAGAAAAATAGAACTTGATTACACCCCAAACAAATCAATCAATTGAAGAATGAGAGGAATCAACCTTTCGATGAACGCGATCAGGTTTTCCCAATCAATTGCCGCTCGATCAACTTTCCCATTAGTATCAAATGGCACTTCGTCGGACCCTGAAAAGGCCATTTGAATAACTGCAAGATCCTCCGCTTGCTGTTGAAACGCGGGGGATAACATCGCAACTCGCAAGCGGAGGGCGTCTCGCGCAGACATTTCGCCAGAGCGACGAAGTTTGGCAATTCCTTTGATAACTGAAGAATGAAATTCGCTGCGTCCCAAGGTTTGTTGAGGGGGATCTTGAGCAAACATTGTCACAGGGGATGCGACAACGGTCAGACCGCTACGAATTGACGACCAATCGAGAGGTTCAGCATTCGCTGAAGAAGTAAACAGGACAGCAGAAAGCACAAGCGCGGACAAAAGGTTTTTCATATTTCGATCCTTAATAAAACGGGGAAACCTGTCAAAACTCTATCCTAATTTTGATACCCGTCAACAAATCAATAAAAAAGGACCGCTGTTAAACGGT
>Ga0307379_10010989_pt1 | contig 11935 bp, 7 predicted proteins | sample UN2MG_FD_202237 | JGI IMG/M metagenome (GOLD analysis project Ga0307379, IMG submission 202237) | Soil microbial communities from Risofladan, Vaasa, Finland - UN-2 | ecosystem: Environmental > Terrestrial > Soil > Coastal area > Acid sulfate soil | place: Finland: Risofladan, Vaasa | collected... | reverse complement strand
CCGCATTCGTCGATGGCGATCTAAGCCTTGAGTCCGAGATGGCGAAGTTCAGCGAGATGTCCGCAATCCAGCGCAGGCGCGAGGTCGACGCCATCCGTGGTGAAATGAAGAAAGACACCGACAACCGTGTCAGGGAGTTTTACGACGAGGCCAACCAGGTCAATCCCGAGTATAAGAATGCCTACGAATACGCAAATAGCCTCGCCCAGTTCGGGAAGGGGATCGTTGGCCAGACCGTATTAGGTCTCGAGGCCACCCAAGGCATGGTGGATGACATCATACAAGAAATGCAGGAAACCATCATCCCCTTAAAGGAGGACGGTTCTTACGATAAAGAGAAAATTTTCGAGTGGCGCTTCTTCGATAAGCACCGGCAGACCATTGCCGAGAATATCCAGAAGGTCAGTTACTCAAACGGATTACACGAAAACGCCGACGAGGTCGAGGCAATACCCGGCACTCCTATTCACGATCGTGTACCCGATATTCAACCCCAATTTAAGCCCGGATCAGAAGAGGAAGCAGGAGCCATAAGTACGGCGCTCCGTCCGATCTGACCTGATTTTCAGGGAGAATATCTTACGCAACGACCCTAAGGTCGTGCAGGAGTATTATAAACTTTAAAACGTGTAACTATGCCTTTTTCACAACAGAATCCGTTACAAACCAATTCATATTTCTCCTCCTTGCTTCACTACAAGTCATGGTCCCCACGCATGTGGAACTATCATGGGGCGTGGTTGCAGGCTTGGAAGATGATCATGAACGGTGAACTCTTTGGCCAGTCCGTCGCTACGGCGGATCCACAGGGATTGTTCCATACACTTATCAAAAACCGGCAGGCTGTTCAGCAAGTCGTTACGGGTCGTACCCCCAATGGCGACGGCACGCTGACGCTGACCTTTGCCGATGCCACTTACGACAGTTTCCGGACTTCGGACAAGGTCGTCGACTTCACCGCAATGTCTGAGGGTTATATCATGACTCGCGGTGCCGGTACGATCACCATCGCTCCGTTGAACAACCCGGCCGCTTTCGGAGCCGCCCATTTCGCGCTCAACAGTACCGTGACTGCCTATGGCAAACTCGCGGGTCTGTACAATAGCGTGGGCACTACCACGATCTACGAATCCAAGGATCGCCAGGAGGACTATCTCGAGATCACCCGGGAGTCGCACCAGGTCGCTCAAATGGAGAAAACCCATCGCTTTGCCGCCACTGTAGGTGGTGAGGAGAAGGTATATGGCTATACTGAAGGCGAAGCCGACATGGTCGGTCGCGCTATCTTTTATAGCGTATTCAAGAAGTTCTTCGGCCAGGGAGGTACCGGGATGACCGGGCTCGAGGGCCAGATGAACAAGACCTACGGCATTCGTAACCGGCTGATTGACGATTCCGGCAATTACTTACTCGGAGGGGCCCCGATCACCCTGGCCAACATCGAGCAGATTGCCGGCACCTGTGCCGATTCCAATCCCGGGTTCGAGCAGGACATCATCGCACTGCCGGGCCGTAACGCACTTCGCGAGTTAGGCAGGCTATTCCCGACCCAGTTGGGATTCAGCGGCGGCCAGCGCGAGGGCAAGGTCCTGAGCATAAGTCTCGACGTTCGTGAAATCATCATCTCCGGAATCACGGTGAAGGTGGCCACGAATTTCAACATGCTCAACGACATCGTTAACCTGCCCGAATGGATGAAGGATAGCATCTACTTCATCAATAAGGCACAGACAGTGGTAGGCGGCCAGCAGCGTTCGTTGGTACACCCGATCCACTTCAGCCAATCTGCCGGTAGCGATTATCGCCCCATTTATCGTTGCATCCCCGGGATGGTCGGTATCGGAGCGGGAGACAGCACCGGCCTGCCTTCACAGGAGGGATACCAGTTAGCTGGGTCCTCTGTACACGGCGCGTCATGCGAGTTCCTCGATAATTCAGGGATCTCTATGGTTCCCTACGGACACGGCTTGTTTGAGTATCAGTATTAACCTTTAAATTCGAGATCATTATGAATAATACAATTCGTCATATCGTTTTAAACACGATTGCCGGGTCCGCCGCTGATTTGATCGTGAAGAATCAAATCACCTACCTGTCCACCCATTACCTGGGCAGGTATCTGGACTACGAACCGTGGAACGCCGTCAAGGAGACGGCGATTACCGCCGAAACCCCTGGCGTGGTTACGATTACGCCTCCAGGAACACCGGTGGCATCGACCACGTACAGCTTCGTGCTTATCCAGCTCATCCCTGGCGCTCAAGGTTCTTCGCCTAAGAGGGTGCAGAAGACTGTGTCGGTAACGACCGCCGCTGTAGCTCCGAATGCTACGGCATTGTGCGATCAGTTTCGGTCCGAGTACTTCGCCGGGCAGTCGTCGTTCAATGTCGTCGCCTCTGGTGGGGCCACGCTGATTCTCACCGCCGCTGCGGGTTCGCCTTATGTGTCTGTGAAGGAGTATCGCAGTGATGCGACTTCTTACATGACCGTATCGGACCCACCCACCACTCCAGGTATCGATACCCGTGGAACACCTACGGATATGCAGGCACTTGGTGTGAGTTCGGCTCTGACCACAGGGACCGCCTATACTCTGTACGGGCTGCGTAACAACCAGCACGTTGGGAATAGCAACCGGTCCAAGGTCAACCAAGCTGAGGACATCTACATCTGGCTCAATGAGACTGAGGACGAGACGGCCTACGCCGCACTTGTTACCAGGATGGATGAGTGGTATCAGAGCTTCGCCAGTGGTGGAAGCACGGTAGATCCGGAGATCATCGCCACGGCTGATTAACGATTGAATCATTAACTCCATGGTTGTCACCGGGTTCTATGCCATAAGCACTGACCCGGTGGCGCCATTTTTATATTCAACAACTAAAACATATTCAAAATGCTAAGACAAATCAAGATCCAACTCAAGCACGGTGACAACTCAAATAGTCGTTACCTCCACATGGATTTTACCGACAAGGAAGGCGTGGCGTGGGTCATCAGCCGGGCCAACAAGTCCCTAATCCTGAAGAGCGCAATGACCCTGGGAGACGAGCCCGAGTTGATGAAGCTCACCACATTAAATCCTTACTATCCTATCCGTTACGATGACGAGTCCTTACTCGAGAAGGACCTTCGTAACAAACAAAAGGCCGAGCTGTTGCGGACGCATCCCTGTGTACGGACGGTGAGTTCATTCGGACCCGGAGGGGTGCCGATCTACGATCTCGATGGAAACCCAAAACTCAGGGTCCACCAGTTCGACTACATCGACGAAACCGCGTGCCACATCGAGAATGTCAGCGTGGTAAAGAAATTCTTGCGTAACATGAACGTGATCAACCAGATGTCGCATAGCGAACGGGCTGACGTCATGTTCCACTTCGGCCGCAATCCTATAGGGAAGGATAATTCCCACCTATTCATGTACCTGATCGATCCCGTTGAGGGCCTGGTCCTTCAGCGTAACCGGTACGATAGTGTCAAGGAGGACGGCAAAGATCGGGTAAGGACTTATATGGACTACTTCTATGAGGTCTACGACAGTTCGAATAAGGCCATATTTTTAGAGACCCTGGTCAAGAAGGCGTTACTGATAAAGACCGGCACCGCAGAACGTACCATTATCGACCGGCGCCGGGATGGAAGTTATTGGATCAACGATGCCGAGACTTTGGGGATGAACATCGCCGAGGTTACTAACCGGCTTGAGCGCGAATCCAGGCTATTGGAATACGTCCGGAAAGAAGTAGAGAGGGGTGATGTCCTGGTAGACTCCGAAGTCGTCACCATGCTGGCCGCTAAGGGATTCAAGGAAAAGGGGGACGGCGATACCGAAGAGATCCCGGCCCATAAATTGGATAAGGAGAGTGACATGCGTGAGCGAGAGTCACTATTCAATGCGTGCCACAAGGATTTCAGGATGATTCATGTCAAGAAAGACATGCCCATCGAAGAGCTTCGTAAATTCCGTGACGAGGGCCGTGATTTTTTTCGCATGGTCAAGATCAAGGGCTTCACTAAGCTCATGGAAGCCAACCCTGAGTGGAATTATCTCAGGATGGTAGAGGAATACGAGGCCGGCATGAAAATTACCCAGGGAAAGCTAAGGAAGGCTTACCTAATGAAGAGGATGGAAACCTTGGCAGCTAAGAGGACTACCAAGGAAACGGAGCCGGCCTGAGTATAGTCGCGCTCCAGCTATTTATTGATACGATGTTAACCGGAGCAGACCTTTATAGAAACTTTCAGCGCCTGATTGGGGCGCCGTACACTGGTTATGTAGATACGACCAAGGCGGACGCCATGTTTCGTCGGGCCTATATCAAGGTGGTCCAGGATATTTACCGTGAGCGGCTTACGGACCAGAACTCTTTTGACCAGCTCAGTTATCTTATAGCCTTAGGAGCGGTCCGCCAACCTGAGTCTAATGAGGTATATCACTCAGCGGTTCCTATAGCGTCGATATCCTATATAGGCACCACTGTTACCGTAATAACTGAGCTGCCGCATGGCATGCAGACTAATGATACATTCACCATCCGCGATGCCGCCGCTATTACTAATATAAATGACGTACTGGCGACCGTCACGATCAATGTAAATCCCACTCAGTTTGAGTACACCGCCGCCGCCCCTCCCGTGGGGGTGGCCACGGCTAATACCGGCCGCGTAGAAGAGACGAAGTCCTACTTCGACTATCTCCACTACCTCTACGGCACCGCGCTCTTTATAGAGCCCGTATACATCGCCCTGGCGAGTTCTACTAATACCAATCCCTTGAGGGTAACCTTTACAACCCGGCCAAAGTTCCGGGATGGAGACCGGGTTCGTTTCGCCGGAGCCACTTCGAATATCAATATCAATGGGGACCGGTATTTAAAGCAGCTAAAGGAAAAGGTTTATGCCCTATATAACGATATCAACTTCCAGAGTCCGGTGGTGGGAAATGGAGTCCACGGCGGCACAGTAACGGTGAGTTGGATTATTGAAACCCCACTCAAACCAAAGCCGCCTGACGAGAAGGGTGCCTCGTTGGGGATTCCTATGGCGATAGCGCCGTATTTCCAGCAAACCAAGCTTAAATTCCAGTTCCTCCCGACTACCGTGCCATGTATGAGTGTGACGATGGACTATATCCGCAAACCACCTCAGTCGATTGATACCGCGAATGCCGTAATCGATTTGGAGAGGTATTACCCCTTCTTCTTCCTGGACAAGCTGTCGGTAGAGGCGTCCAGGCAGTTCGCATTCTTTACCCGGGACGGCAACCTGGCCTCGGCATCTACTGAGGAATTAATAGAAAACCCATAATGGCAACCCTGAAGCAATACACCGAAGCCCTGGAGAGGGCCGTAACTGGAGGGGTGAAGTCCGACGAGAGCAAGTTCGACTTTGGATATCTCTCTGACCTCGCGCACAAGGGTCGGGCCGTGGTGGCGAGGAACGACTTTACCCAGTACCGGAGATGGAATCCGTCCCTGATACAGTATTACTACCCCGTTTATTCGACCTATTTCCAGAGTGGGACCTGTATGTCCAGGTTCAAGATCCCGACCGGCTTCATTAGTGCGGACGGGATGCGTACCGGGTGCACTTATGTAGGCAGCTCTAATGACATGGAAGGGGCGAACCCGCTTAAGGCGCAGAATTTCAGGATTATAAAGTACCGGGCAGAACTCAATGACTTCCTCAATCATCCTCTGATGACGCCGGCCTCGGGCAACTACATCGGAGTCCTGATAGAGGGCTTGGTGGTGGAGGTTTACGGCTCGAGCGTGATCAAGAACCTTGCAATTGGAGGGGTCTGGGATGACCCTACTAAGATGCCGGACTACAATATCGATAAGGATCAGTACCCTATTTCCGAGGACCTGCTCGAACTCGTTACGACATACATAAAGGACGCCGTACTTAACCAGGCCGCTGCTACTCAGTCAGATACGATCAGCGACAGTAAAAATACATTTGTACCCATGAGTACGGGGCGCAGGGTGCAGCGCAACATTGTAAAGTGAACATAATCAACACATTAGGAAATGCCCACCTATCCAGAAATAATCGAGCACGAACAAATACTTACCTCTGTAAAACAGCATCTTAGGCTTTCCAACAGTACGGATAATGACATCTTCCTACTATCATTAATCGACCGGGCCAGTCGCAGTATCAATAGTACTGAGACTAATATCGTAAAGAGTTCAACCTTAGAGGTTGACAACAATAACTTCGGACTTCCGGGCGACGCAAAAAAACTTATAGCCTTCAGGATCAATGGGAACTGTATCAGCGGTATATTTATCGATATCCCATTCTTCGCTTCGTGCAACTGCAAGGCCAGCGGGTTTCCGAGCATATACAGCGCGATTAAGGTGAACGGCCGGACCGCACACTTTTTGACCACGGTTCCCAACGAGACCGAGTTCGAAGTCGCTTATACCACCGTAAACCGGGACGGCAAGGGCAGGATGATCACTTCCGAGGAACAGGCCGAGGCTTGTATAAACTACACCTGTTGGCAGGCTGGCCTTACTTTTATAGAGCGTTATACTCCGGAGCAAAGGGCGGAGTGGAAAAAAAGGTGGCTCCTCCAGGCCGGCATGGTTCGAAGCGCTGCGGCTAATCGCACCTTTGGCTATCAAAAGGAACAGATCGAGTCTACGATGAACGCAATAATTTTCTTTAATAAGCCATTCACATGGCTCGGTTCGCTATTCCCTAATACGTTTTACTACGCTACAAATCCGTGAATAATGATCCCAAAATAAAGACCCAGATACCCGGAATTGTCGTAAGGCCGACCGGAACCATGAATCAGGATATCGATAAACGATATCTGAATAAGGGCGACTTTTACGATTCTCTTAATACAAGGGCGGTCACCAATACCGGCGGCACCACGCTGGACCGGGAGGCTATTTTGGGCAATACCGAGGCCATTGTCATTGATCCCCTCGTACTTCAGAATAAAGTTATTAGGATACTTGTTCGGGGTGGTTGTGAAGCGGGTACATTCAGTATAGAATATGATTTCTTTGACGCCAATGGGAAATATCTCACTACCTCCGTAGCGCCCGCAGTTGGTGGTGCCAGTTCGACCCAGGTAGCCGATGCGGTAAAGCTCTCCATTGAGCAAGCCTTCACTGCTCTCGGGTCCCCGTATTCGGTGGCCGTGACCCAGGGAGTCCACGATGCCGTCTATAATGCCGTAAGGGTTGAATTTACCGGAATCCCTTATTATGACTACTCCATAGCGGTAGCGGCGTCAAATACCTGGAGTTGCGCGACCTTTATATATACCATCCAAGAACCCATCGATGCTTCCCTGCTGGGCGGCTGGTTTCAGATAGGCAAATACGACTTAGAGGGTCAGTTAATTACCTGGTGGACGACGCAGCGGCACTTGCCGACCGAGATTAATACCGTTCTGGCCCCATTCATCCCATATACCAACAACCTTGGAGAGATACAGGTAACGACCGCAATCCCGCACAACATTCCGGTAGGCACTATGAATTTTTTAATACAGATAAAGGGGAGTGCCTATACGGCGGCTAATGGGTTTTGGATCGCAAATGCTATAGATGCCACCAATTTAGTTTTGAGGGGCTCCGTCTTCACGCCGCCGCCGTTATTTCCAGGCCCTCCAGTTCTTCCTCGCGGGATAATCGTAAAATGGGTAAAAGGCATAGGGGAAATAGACCATTCCGTGAAGAATTGGGAAATTGGTGGTTGGGCCACCACAAGGCTCCTTCGTAGTACCGAGTTTAATTTTGTGACTCAGAAGGGAATTAAGGCGTATTGCGAAAAAAGTGCATTCAGACAAGCTTATTACTGGACGGATGACTACAACGTGCCGAGGGTTCTGTATAGTTACAACATCAGTGGCCAATTAGATAGCTTATTACAATGGGTAGATCCGTTGAATACTTACGCCTTTGACACAGTGGGCGTGGAAAGCGTATTAATGGTTGGCGCAGATATTGACGCGAGGTTTGCTTTCGCCGGACAAATTAGCTCTGGCGGTGCGGTTAGGGCTGGAAACTGGAGGTATGCGGTTAGGTTTTTAACCGAAACCGTCTCAGCTACTGCGTGGATTCCCCTCGGAACCGATAATCCAATATCGGTGTTTAAGGCGAGTATATCTGGTTCTCCGCACAACATAATTGGGGATGATGCTGGAGATCCTACAGGAAAGATAAATACATTCACTCTTACGGGCTCGGTACTTGGTGTCTTTAGATACGTTGAGCTTGCGGGGATAAATTATCAGGGCTCATCGATAACCGGGGAGATTATCCGTAGAGCGCTCATTACGTCTGACTCTATGACGTTGCAACACACCGGGAATGAGTTAGAGGTCCAGGACCTGGATCCCGGAACAATAGGTGCGATCAGCGCCACATATCTTGCGGCGCTATCAATAGACGGGGGTGACGGTAGGTTAGCTCTTAGTAATCTTCGCTCCCCCGCTGTTCTTGATTTTGCGCCATGGGTTGATACCTGGACTCACTCGCTCGATATGAAGACGCTCACTGGTGTCGGGGACAGTGAAGCGGGATATCGGTATGGTGAATTCATGGACCCCAACAATGTGTACAATTACGCTGGATATATGATTAATGAGACATACCGGTTCGGCGCTGTTTTTAGATTAAAGAACGGGGGTGGGTATACCCCCGCCTATCACATCCAGGATATTACATTTAATACGGACGCCCTTTTCCCCAGGCGCACATCAGCATTGCCGACCCAGGACCTTGGCAGCGCCATTTTTGATGAAACCTATGTGCCGTACATCAAGTTTCAGATCCCTATTAGCAATTCGGTAAAGATAGGCGACGTCTCTATTCGTGATCTTGTTGATGAAATACATATTGTAAGAGTGGAGTGCGTCAAGGAGGTCTTGAGCACCGGTATTGGAGTAATGGGTGTTGCCGGGTATTGGACGTATAGTGGTCCTGGTGGAGTTTCGGACGAGTACCATTACTACGCTAATGCGGGGGGCGGTGCGACCGAGGCGGGTGAATTCCCATTTGTGAGTGGGAGCAACCTCAACACCGGGCTTCAGAATTTAATAGGTGGTGCGCCGTTTTTCCTTCAGACATATTCTAACTGGGGGACAGGGCCGACGGCATCCTTAGAGCCGAGAAGGATATCATATTATTCCGCTGACATCATGTTCGGCAATACGGCGTTTGACTTTTTTAGTGGCGATCAGCTCCTTAACTACGGCACGCCGAGCAATGGGACGAGCTATTCGCCAGTAGCGGATACGTGCGACGTAGAGGTATGCGCGGGTTACGTAGGGGCTCAGGACGGGTGGTTTAATCATTTTTATCGTCAGTTCTCTGGGGATTTCGGCAGTGTATTTTTCCCCCTTCCGGAAACGCTCACCGTAGATGACGCCATGATGGTTTCGGACGGCCAATCTGAAACATTCCCTATTGTGGGTGGCGTGTATAGTAAGAATATGTTTCTCGATAGAGCGACCCCGGCATCAGAGGGCAGTTGCTACCGAAAGTACATAAATCACCATTGCGAAAGATCTCCGGTATTTCATGTCACTACCGATCCGGACGACAATACGTTTAATACCGGGTTTGGAGAACGTGGAGTGCTTTACCTTCAGCACTTCAGACCCTTAGTAGATAAATACGGCGACGCCAGGGATTCGGATTATATACCTACGGGGTCTATTGTTTATCTCGAAGATTCTCCAATTGGGGCTTTTTTCGTGTTCACAGCTACATTTGGCGGGGATGTATTTACTCAGAAAAATTACCTGAAGAATAGGGTAATGATTACTGCGCCCAAGTGTGGCGGCACTAAAAACATAGGAATGTCGCAGGAGATATCGTGGTATTCACAAAACAGAGTGAACGCGCAAATGTGGCGGCCTCCGACAGGGAGTTTAACTCTTTATCCGTATGGCAACACCCTGTCGACATGGCTTAATTCTTATGCGGATACAGCTATGCTCTATAATTCCGGGTATGATATACGAAACGGATTGGTATCTATTTCCGCCTACGACTCGACGGCAAAGTACAATACTGAATATCCTACGAGGTTCATATGGTCTCAGCGAGATGACCCTGAGTCGGCTACGGATAATAAGCGGATATTTTTGCCGCTTGATTTCAAGGATGCTGACTATGGCGATGGTGAGATAGTCCACCACAAGTTCATGAATGGTGAACTCATGTCGTGGCAGCCCGATAGGTTTTCAAGGTGGTATTTCGATAGCAACGCACTTATAAACACGACGGGTGGTGCGGAGATAATCTTGGGATCAGGGGATGTGATGGCACGCCCACCACTCAGGTTAAGCCAATACGGATGCAGCGATCCCTATGGAATCGTGATAGGAGTAGCGGATCAGGGAGGCGATACTGCGTATTGGATCTGTAAGCGCAAGTTCGCGTTTCTCAGGTTCGGGTACGATGGCACCAGCGATAAGGGCGCTATAACGGGGCTGGACTCATGGTTCCGCAATAACCTAAATCTTGTCTATGCCAAGGTGACGCCCTACGACGACGAAGGCATTCACGGTGTATGGAATCACGCATTTAAAGAGGTTATCATTACCTGCCGTTCGTGGAAAGGCGACTATTCGCCATGGGGCGTCGCCGATGCGTATAACGAGGGCGATATTGTTTATTACGGCACCCTGACCGGTGCCACAGGCACCCCGGCGTTTTGGATTGCCCTTGGGGACATGCCTCCGCCAGCATCGGATTATGTTCCCGGTATTAGTGAATTATGGGCGCCATTTACTCCATCGGCCGATTATTTTAGTATATGGAGTATTGTGTATTCAGAGATCAAAAACGGATTCGATGGCTTCGTAACTTTTGCTCCCCGTATTTATTCCGAGTATGCCAATACCTTCCTAAGCGCAAAGCCAGGTCCCGATCAGAGTCGATTATTTGAGCATAACCAGGGGACATGGATGACATGGTACGGGTCTGCCTATAATGGTTACTGGCATGGTGTGTTGAATTATGATCCTGAAGAAACGAAGTCATACTATGGCATAAGGATCAAGTCAGAGATCGTTCCGTTCCGGGTAGAATTTTACAACAAACTTTATCAGACCTATGCGGATGCCGCCGACTTCGAGCTCCTGGAGAACCACTATGATGCTTCGATAAAGAATGACAGCACGGTTACCGTAGTGGGCGTAAACGGGGCGGTGGCGAATCCGACAGGGCTGAACAGCCTTGACACAACTTCATTTATGCCTGGAGATCACTTAGAGATCAAGATGATATTCCAATCCGGGTTCTACCAGAACCTATTCAGCGCGACGGTACGCACTCAGCTTAAGCCAAGAAATAAAAGCACGTAATGGCGCTCTCGGATGACTTGCTGCGGTTAATTAAACGGTACGAAGGGGTTCTTACGATTGGTCGCGAAGACCCGGCGTATGGCAGGCACCTGTATCAGTTCGCTATTGCCATTGTAGATATATACGGACGGCTGGGCATCTCTGATGCTGCGATAGCCTCAGCACTGACAGCAATAAACTCGGTGAATCAACTCACCACGAAGGGAGATATTCTTACTCATGACGGCGCAACTACTGTCCGCAAGCCCATCGGTATTGATGACACGATATTAACGGCTGACAGCACCGACCCACAGGGCAATATATGGCAAGACCCATCTTATTTTATTGGTAAGATTGGCGTGATTGCGGACCTTGTTACCATAACAGGAACCGGGGTAACGGGAAGCCCGCTTATCGCTCCGGGCTATATCCCCGTTACGACTCAGACACTGGACTACTCCCTCGTAGCCGCAGACCACCACAGTTTCGTGTGGATAAACGCCGCTACGGACAAAATAGTTACACTGCCCAGCAACGCCACGACCGCTATTCCTGTGGGGAGCTGGGTTGTGATAGGCAGGAAGGGCGCAGGCGAGGTCAGCA
>Ga0307379_10010988_pt1 | contig 11935 bp, 6 predicted proteins | sample UN2MG_FD_202237 | JGI IMG/M metagenome (GOLD analysis project Ga0307379, IMG submission 202237) | Soil microbial communities from Risofladan, Vaasa, Finland - UN-2 | ecosystem: Environmental > Terrestrial > Soil > Coastal area > Acid sulfate soil | place: Finland: Risofladan, Vaasa | collected... | reverse complement strand
ACCCCCTTTAGCTGGAAACGCTTTTCCACCTGAGTACGCTGTTCCAATAGAACTAGATGGCGCTGTCGCATTCGCTGAATAGGCTGTACCTATCTCACTCGTAGGCACATTTGCAGTGGTACTACCAGTGGTACTACCACCTCCAACTTTAACACCCGAAGACCGCATACCAGGAGCCGCAGTGTACGTACCACCACCTGCAGGTCTACCAGAAACCTCAGACCAAACGGACGCAGCACTATAGTAATCGTGCTTAGATCCAGGAATCACAGTGTTCACTATGTACTGTGCAAGCGCACCTGCTGTCCACTTCTGCTTCTTTAACACAGATGCGGCCTCGTCTGCGCCTACCAACGCAGTAAGGAACTCTGTCAGCTTCTCAACCTGAGATCCTTGCATTAAGGAAATGAGCAGGTCCCTACCGGAGTCCTTAGCTCTATCCTTACTACCTACTTGAAAGCTGGTGTCTGGTGTAGTGGCAGTTGGATCATAAGGGCCATTCGGATCTGGCCGTCTACGTGGATCTCGTGGTGAAGGTGGCAGAGGCCGTCCCTGAATTGGCGTAACTATTGCACCTTGCGGTAGATCCAGGACCTCTGGTCCATCCTCACCCACTAGAGCACGACCGCGCTTCTGCATCGTACCGCCCTCGGCAAGGGCTACGTCATATGCTGGAGCGTCACCCCGCAGCTTAGCACCAGTAAGTACTGAACCAAGTTCCTTTAGGAAAGGTATCCAGTACCTAGTGGAAAACGCTTGTACCTGTTCACGCGATGCAGCAAAGCCAGGAGCATTAGTCCACCTTGTAACTGAACCTTCGTCACCTGCCCAATCCATATTGGTAATAAACCTACCTGGATCACCTATACCAGATAGCTGTTTTGCCTTACCTGAAGCACTAGCGTATAATCCACGAAGACGATGTGCTCGCAAACCTGCCCCACCTGTAGGCATAATGTAGGCCAACAGCCCCTCAAGACTCCCAGCAAAATTCCTAGCCCGTATCGAACCATCTTCTCTAGGTGACTGGCTAAGCTGAAACTTCCGATCAAGATCAATTGGAATAGCAATTGACCTAGCGTCCTGTGCACGAGCAAATACCTGACCAGGAACAGGCGTGGACCCAAGCGTCGGACGTAGCGTCTTGTCCGTTCTAGTCCAACCATAGCGGTCTAACAGTTCTTGTGGTGCATCATAGTAGCTAGCAGCTGGACCTACAGCCGTTGGTTCACCCGTATAGCCCTGTGCCCACTTGGTATCGACCCAGTTAGCACCAATATACGCCCCTTTCCCAAGCTCAAACGTTGCAGCGGACATAATGCGGTCAAACAGGTAGTCAGCAGCATCTGGATTCTTTACCGCGCTACGTATGGACGAGCGTATCATGCTCTCAGCAGCAACAATACCCCTAGTTGAAATAAGATCCATGGCCTTCCGCACATGATCTCTAAACACACGGGGACTTAACCCAGTACCACTTAGACCCTTACCAAACGCCTTCATATCCTCATCGGTACCAAACGGACGCGGTCCTGCATCTATTCCCGCAGCTTCAAGAGATGTGTGTCGCTTGGTTGCATACTCTATCTCTGCCTGTCGTTGCGTTGCATAGTCTGGGTGTTTAATAAAATACGTACCATGTGCGAATTGGTCGCTGCCAATTGGCGCTACAAATGCGTAGTAAAATGGCTCAGAATGACCAAAGACACGCGGACCTCTATCGCTGTAAGACGCTTGTAATAGGTTACGTACATACCCAACATTCTGGCTACGCAACAGCTCCTCACCCTTTTTCTGGGTTATAATACCATCTGCGACATCCACCTGAATGGCACTATACTTATTCCAATCACTCCTACGGGTAGCCTGTTGGCCCTTCCACTGATTGTCTACCCAATCTTGGTACCCCTGTGGGGTTGAGAATCCCATGTTCCCTTTGAGGTTAAGCACTCTTTTGATACTACTGTTGTATCCTGTCCCTCCTTCCGACATCTGCCTACGTTGCAGTTCCGCAACCTGCGGACCACCAAGCGTACCCATCCAGTTTTGACCAGCAACCTGGTCAAGTGGGGCCTGCGGTACACCCCCACGAGTCCCCACCTGCGCTGCAAGACGTCTGCGCCTGGCTGCGTCACTCCGTCTATTATCTACACTCATCAGATACTCATCACGGGTAAGACGTGACTCTTTCCGTTTCCGCATTTCTCGATCCAATTGGTATCTTCGTCTCCTTTTCTTAGAATCCAACGCTTCCAAACGGGAGAGTGGGCGCTCTTGGTAGGGCTCCTGGAAGTCTTGTGGCCGCCCCCCAGGCATAACAGAAAAATCGTCTAGGAAGCTAATGCCACCACCAAGATAGAATTGAGCTAAAGAATCTGCAGTAGGTCCAGGATCACTCGCTGCACGATACTGGTTGATTAGCCGCGCTCGCCCTGCATTGTAAACAGCCTCCCAATCCATAGTACCCAGCATATCTCCAGTGCCAGGCTTATATTCCACTGCAGGGGGCCTTCTATAGGCACTAACGTCTCTCTGTTTCCTCCAACCTGGGTAATCCCTATTCAAATCTTGGTTTGCCTGATTCAAAAGAAAGCGTATCTTCTCTTCCTCAGCTGGGTTCCCAAGCGCTAACGCCCAATCACGCAGATATTCTTCCCGCTCTTCTAACAACTCTTCAAGGCTATACTTCGCTGGGTACCCAACTCCTTCAGCGTACGAAGGTATACCAAGCAGCTTAGAAAGCATACCAAGTTTCTTTGTATCTCCTGCGGTACGTACGTATGCACCCTTTGCAAGATTCACTACCTCTGGACCTTGCTTACCAACAAGCTCTGGCCCTTCTTCACCAACAAGTGCAAGTCCACCTGAATGTACAGCAGTCCCCCCTGCGTATGGAATTGGTGAATAGCCACCCGACGCAAACTGAATTGCATCACTAAGTGGTACACGTATCAACTCACCAGTCGCGGGGTCCACAATCCACACCAGTGTGGCGTATCCTGCAGCACCCGGACCCTGACCCAAAGCGCCAGACCCAAGGTGAAAGCCCATCTCCCCACGCCACGGATCAGGCTGTATCATAACTCCCAAATTACGAAGCTCGTCTGTATTATCAACAATAAGGTTGTTTAACGTATCAATAGCAAGGCTAAGTTTATGAAAGTTAAGGAACTCCTCCCTACCAGCAAAACCCTGTCTAAGGTTAGCAAGCTGACCCTCCCTATGTGTAGGCTGCATCCACATGGCTGGACCGGATAGCTCAGAGGCCGTGCGCTTATACGCACTAACGATCTCGGCAAGATCCGTCACGTCCTGTATCAAATTACCACGCTCTCCAACACCCCGAACACCTAACTCGTATCTAAACGTAGCTTCCGCATCACTAAAAGCAGACGCGGACCTCTCCCCGGCCTGCGCGCTAAGCTCGTGTCCAGTAGCCGCAATAGCAGCAAGCGCAGTAAGTATCGGGTTCTTGGTTGCGTACGCAGTAGCAGCAGTAATACCAAAGACCTTGGCAGTTCCTTGTGGTAACCCATACGCCTCGTCAATTTCAGATCCAGCGAAAACACCACTACCTACCAGCAACTTGGTCAACTTGCCACCAGGCATTATCAGACCAGCTATAATAGCAGGAACGCCCTTACGTATTAGATCATCCCTAATCTGTGGCGCACTCGTATCAACTGCGTGTGAGTAAGCAGCCCTCACCGCATCAGACACTGCTGCACTAAGCGCTCCCCGTATGGTAGAAGAGTTAAAGTAGCCCCTCATACCTGCGAGGAACCCAGCACCAAGATCATGGGCCATAATTTTACCAATATCATCAAACCTGTTGTTAGGATTATTGATAATTGCCTGTTCAGCGGCAACAGCGGACTCCTCTACAAATCCCAGCATGGCCTCCTTAAACTTAGTGTGCGTTACTGGATCTTCTAGTAACGCAGGGATTGCAGCAAGTATCTTCTCCCGCGTACCCTCTGCCGCTTTTGTCACTGCGTAGTACAAAGCCAGCGAATCTTTCTCGATAAGGCGCATATGGGATGCAAACTGGAGCTTTAGCGGCTCGTCTAGCTCATCTGTATACGCCGTAAGAGCAGCACTTGCCGCTTCAGCTACTGCATCACCTGCCTCCTTGGCCTGCGTTTCAAAAAGGGTCATTCCCTCAGTCGCAGTAGTAGTAAGCCCACTTGCGCTCTCTTCTGTCTTATCAAATGCTACACCAAGATCTGAAACGCCCTCGTTCATCTTCGGAAACGAATCAGCAGATTCTTCCGACAACTCACTAAGTGCGCTTCTCGTCTCCCCTAATCCCCTAACTAGATCTCGCATTCCCTCTTTAGCCGTAACCCCTGCTGCATCTGCAACAGCACGTTCGGCGTCCGTGGTAGCCTTGCGGTATTCAACGCGTGCGTCATGGCGTGCCTTAAATAACCTGTTGTACGCGTCCAGCTGTTCTTGCTCTTTAACCAACAACTCTGCCCGCTGTGCGTCTTCTGCCACTTTTGTTTCTTGTCTATAACGTGCGGCGGTTTCAAATTCTAACTTCTGGGCTTGCTCCTTACCTTTCGCACCGGCCCTTAGTGCCTCTGCCTCTTGGTTTTGTCCATCTAAGAAAGCGTCGGTCGCTTCACCACGACCAGCAATAAGGCTCTGTGTGCGTGCTGCCTCCAGTGAAACAAACTCTTTTGACCCCGTAGCAACATCATCAAACGCTTCTAAGTACGCAGTATTTCCATACTCAATTCCAGTAACGTACACTGAAGTTGCGTCCAAGAAAGAGGACTGTAACGCACGCTGTAGGGCAACAACCTTGTAGTACTCTTCCTCGGTAAACTGACGGAACCCATGCTTACCACTTACAAGATCTATGAACTGCTTGTAGGATGGCGACATCCCCTTTCCACCAAATGAAACAATAGCCTCCGTCTCCATGCGCAGCTTCTTTAAGGAGAGGTTAAACGCCTCAACGTCACGGGAACTCGCCACCAACTCCAAGAATGCAGCTTGTGCATCCTCCTCTGGACGTCCATGTAATATGCTGCCAGAAATAGTGGCTGCATCACGCAGCTTAAGTGCAGGTGTGCCCTGCTCGGCCTCAAAGCGACGCTTGAAGTCTAAAACGTCTGCACCTTTTCCTTCCTCTCCTGTAAGGTCCGCGAATATCCCACCAGCATATGCTTCTCTCGCTTGTGGCATCACCTCCGCCCAAATTCGGCTCATGGCCATATCATAGGCAGCAACACGACCAGTATTTATGACCTTCTTCTCGGAAAGAGCCTTACCATACGGACTAGTAGGATCCTTCTCAAAAATTTCGTTATACAACAGCCCCATACGCTCCTCAAGACCCTGTAGGATAGGCTTAAAGGCGGCTGTACCTGGAGTACCCGCATCAAAGATCAGGCCGAAACCAGAAAGCATAGACGCCATTGCGTCTACGGTAGTAGCAGCAGTACCCAAAACAAAGTGACTGATCTTTGTCATTGCCGCATCTACAGTCAACGGGAGATTTTCAAACATCTTTACTAAGTTAAGACCAAGCTCCTGAATCGGGATAACAAGTTGTGCAGTGCGAGCTGCCTTCTCCAACGCAGCAAGTGTCTTTAGCTCGTTTGCACTAAGCTGCTGCCCCATTGCACCAAGAATGCCAAGTACCTTTGCGCTCTGTTGCGAGAGCCGATCAAAACTAGTCTCTAGCGCACTTAGATCCTGAATGAACCTAAAGATCTCAATGATTCCCCGCCCTAACTCAATAATCCCACGTAAAACAAACTCAAACTTAAATAGACTCTTAGTAAGCGAACCAAAACCACCTAAAACGTTTTTGGTTATAGTAGGAATAGACTTATAAATAGCACTAAAGTCCAGTAGGCCAGAAGTTGATCTGCTAAGCACCCGCGTTACGTCGTCAGCAGACGCAAAGATCGACTTCAACTCAGCCGCCGCTTCTTTCCCATAAGTGGCAATGACACCACGCCCGCCACTTGTTTCTTTTAGCCCCTCAACAAACTTAGCAAAGCGTACCCCAATCGCTTCTGCCTCATTGGCAATATCAAATAGACCAGCGCCTCTAATAGCACCGGCCTGCTTAGCAATTTTAGCTAAGTCCCCACCTACAGCCTCTAACCTAGCGAGCTTTATAGGTGCACCCCCAGCAGCACCCGCTTCCGCATATAGGGCAGAAAGCTCTGAACGTACCCCTTTGATCTGACTTAAAAGTTCTGGACTTATAAGGTCTCCTACGCGTTTGGCAGTTGCGTAGGCCGTCTTAGCATTTGCACCTTCAATAACGTCAGTCAGTGGCCCTAGCGCAGCGGATGTTCCAACGTAGTCCCCCGACACCGACTTTGTAAGATCTGACAGCGTAGTGCCAATTCCCGCACCTCCTCCCCTACGAGAAAGCATAGTGGCTACCTGCTCAACATCACGGCCCGCACCAAAACGCCCCCTGTAGCCTAAAGAGGACTCAAGTCCCATGTACCGTGATCGTACATCCCCATACTTCCTCCATAGCGGATCGTACATACCGGGAGTGCGCCCCTCCTTGGCGGCTAAAGCCAGTTCCGCCAAAACAGCGTCGTATTCCTTTCCAAGATCCGCAAACTCCTTCATCCTAGCTGCTAGAGGCCCAGCCTGCGCGGCAAACTTCTCAAGGCCAGCAATACCAGAACCTTTAGCTACACCCCCACCAACACGAAAGTCATCAAGAACCTGCTTCACCAACGCCACGGTTCGTTCTAGCTCTGGCCAAGACTCTGCGAAGCGTTTTAGGTCCGCAGGGGATCTACCGCGAGCGCCAAACGTCTCTGATAAATGAGCAAAACCGGCCCCTACTTTCTCTGGTGCAGTACGAGAGGCATACCACCCCGGCCCTTCCCCTGGTCTGGTAACAGCGCCCAACGTCGCTGACGCTCTACTTAGATCAGCAGCCTCCAGGGCCATCGCTGTCCTAGCGGAGGTCAACTTCCTGATCATCGCTAAGTCACGCGCATGCTCAGGACCAGCAAGATCACCTAGTGTTCCTACTGTCCGCTTAACAGAAAGCATCCGTCCAACTTCCCCGCCAAGAAGGCCCCTATCACCAAACCCAGGCAGCTTTAGAATTGTTTTAATCCTACCAAGAAAAGTTGCTGACTCAGAATTCAGCTTTCCAAACAGGGGCACAAGACCACTGAACGCTCCTGTAAGCTGTGTGCCTGCAAGAATCCCAGCTGCGCTCATGCTACCTAAGTAGGTAACAACACTCTTAAGTGGAGATAACATATTAGCTATTAATGGAGCTAGGAAAGAGATACCAAGGCCCATGAAACCTATTTTCACAAGTACCTCAGCTAGGCCCTTACCAGCAAGAGCTGTTCCTGCATAGAAAGAAGTGAAGTACTTTCCCATTACCGTATGAGACTCTACCCAAGCGTTTAGTTTCTCCATCTGCTTGTTTACACTGTCAAGCCCTTTGTCAACTATAGGTAACTGAGAACCACCAATCTGCGTAAGGAGGACTTGGTATTGCTTCGTAACACGCTGGAGCCTAAACGTAGTGTCCTGCATCAACTCAAACTTAGCTTGCAGATCTCCAGCACTGCGAGTCGCAGCTTCATGGGCTTCTCGCATATTGCGCAGGTCGTCTACCATAAGGGCAGCAACACCACGTACAGCACGACGGCGCGTAAAGATCTGGCCAAGCATGTCTATATTGCCCTTAGTGGCTGCCTGCAACATCTCAAGGGTTTTAAGTAAGCCATTACGCTTCAAAAAAGTAGAGGACAACTCAATTGCATCTCTACCAGTAAGGCCCATCTGCTTGTTAAGTGCAGCAACTGCCTTACGCGCACCATCTGTAGGCTTAATGAAAGATGACAGCAAGTTCATCAGGGACGTAGCTGCAACTCTGGCGTTCAACCCATTACGTGTCATAGCCGCATACGCAGACGTCAAATCCTCTATACTTGCACCAGCAATGCTTGCAATTGGCATAACCTTGCCAAGCGCGTCCATCATCTCACCAAGACGTGGAACACCAAAGTCAACTGCCTCAAAGAGCAAGGACGCTACCTTGTTGTACTGAGCAGTAGCATCAGTCAAACCACCAAGGGCCTTTGATGCGTGCCCAGCGCGAATCTGGAACGCATTCATGGTAGTACGGATGGCGTCAATAGATGTGTCAAGGTCTACGACAGCGACACGAGCTAGCTTTGCACTAGCACGTAGGGCGTCTGTAACATTCTCTTCAGGAATACCAGCAGAAATAGCCTTGTACAGGGACTGCGTAGCGTCCATCAAGTCTACGCCGTAGATCCTAGCCAGCTGCTTCAACTGCTTCCCATATGCCGCCATAGCCGTTTCCTGCCGCTCCATGATCGTCGTCACTTCGTTCATGCGAGTCTGGAACTTAGTGGACAGATCTATGGCTTGACGAAGAGGGCGAAGCATTCCGTCAAAGGCTGGACGTAGCATGGACCCGGCAAGCACACCTGCGCTGCCAAGTTTAGCAAGAGTGATGGACATCTTGGTGATGCCCGATGTGGACTGCATGAGTGCTCGGTCAAACTGGCTGGTGTTGGCCATGAACTGGACCATCACCCGACCAAGACTCATTGCAGCGAGACCACCCATTCCGGTGGACCCGCTAGAAGACCCTAATGGCATGTTATTCGTTCCCTGCTGTTTCGTCCGTAGCCTATGGGCTAGTACGTACCTCTATACCGATGCCTTCTAAACCTGCATCCGACAAAGGACCAATGGACTTACCAAGGGCCAGATCCAACTGAGCGTTCAAGACATCTTCTTCGTCGATATCACCGCCACGCCGAATCAGCCCGATGCGTGATTCTATGCTGTTGAGGAAAGCAGTACCGCCCTTCCCTAACGCAGCGTTAATTGTCTGAACTGCGGCCTTCATGCGCTCTAATTCTATGATCTGCCCTGCAGCAGAAAACGCTTCAAATTGTTCTATAGTCATCAACCGAACATCGTTCAGTGAAAGACCGGGCAATGCCCTTACGACGCAGGAGACTCCTTCTGCGACGAGGATTTTTGCGTCTTTTTCTTTTCCTCGATGAACTTCTTCTTCGCTGCCGTTGCCTGGGTCTGCACTATCAGCTCGGAGATCTTCGTCGCGTGTGAAAAAACCGATGACACCTTCTTCGAGATCTTAGCAAGGTCCATACGTGATAATGTTGCGTCGAGTATACTTGCTATGTCCTCTACCGTGAACAGGTTCACCTTATCGGTCGTCATCCCTACCACAACATCTTGAAGGAACCGAGTAGTAATGGACGGAACCTCTAGGATAGCCGCCTGAATAACGGGAGCAAGCACATCCACCAGCTGGTTTGGGTTAATGTCAACCGCCCCCATCGCCACAACGTCATCAATAATGATGCGCCGTGCACGTACCAGCTCCTCCCTTGCACTAGTAGCAACCTGCCCGACTATCGACATAAGCGTACTAAACGGAATGTCTCTGCACTTCAAGTGCATCTTCGTGCCCTGCCTGTCTAGTTCTACGTCGAACGTAGCGTCTAGCAGCCGTGCATAGATGTCATCATTTACTGTCTCTACCATTACCCTGATCTCCTCATCGTTTTCTTTTTCTGTAGTACCATACCACGCAGGTTCTTTCGCATAGAAGCCAGCGCAGTTGGTTCTACCACTGTTCGCTGATTGACATAGTCGATAGCTAGGTCTTCCATCCTAGCGTGCCACATCTCCCTATCCGCTTCGTCATTCTCTGGAAGTAGGAAAAATGTGTATCGAACACTTCCGCCGTCGCCCTTATATCCGCGACTTCCCTTCGTGTCAATCTGCTTCAATCCGTACAGCTTTGCCATTGGATCTTTATTCACTAGGGCAAAAGCAACAAACTCAAAATCCGTAGTGTGGTACGCAAGGTCTATCGCAGCGTCCAACACAACTTTATCACTATTAGTAAGCATCACCTTCATCCTCATCGTAGTGTTTGCATCGTGATTAAAGTGTAGTCGCTACTAGGTAGTAGATGTCACACTGAAACCGAAACGGTTACCATTGTCAGGATCCTTCAGCAACTCAAAGCCAACAGGAATCACACCAGGTGCATCCCGCGAGCCAATAAGGTGCTCTACCTCGTCCACAGCAATAGCCCTGAAGAACGAGTAAGTCCTCGTGCCACTCGATGGGGCCTGACCAACTACAGTCAGCGTATGCTCCTGCGCAGCCGGGCTTGCTGAACCAAGGTTCAAGTTAGACCCGGACAGCGCACCAGTCGGTTCATTCAGAAGTCTACGTAGATTTGCATGAGTAGCCTCCAGTAACGTAGTACTTAGAAACATTCGCTCAAACGTAGCCACTTTTCGTGCTACACCTCCGAGCTGATCCGCATCTACGTCAACAAAGTCCGTAGACTTCCGCATGGAGACACCTCCTTGGGTGTACCCAACATCTACACCGTCAATTGACAGCGCTGCAGATCCGACGATGATGTTATTCTGATTACCCATAACGTCCTCACCTCCTCTCATACAACAGTGTACAAAGGAAGCCCTCTATATGGCGCACTTGGGATGCGTTGCAGGTTTCAATGGGCCTATTGTTACCTAACGTATACTACTATACCACAATACCTTACCCGTTGTCTAGTTTATGCAGTAGTATCTTCCCATCTGATGCTGGCTGAAACAATAGCTACGTGCCTGCCAGGAACTACGATATCGGAACGTTCAGTACGTCTTATTGACGTAGTCTCAAGTGCAGCCTCACCGAATGGGTCTACAGTATCTATCTGAATGCCTTTCGTACGAATGCTATTCAAAGTGAAACTAGCGTCTGATTGATCAGACGTACTCTGTGACAATAACTTAACTGTAGCCCCCATAATATCTAGCGCTATTAGCCTAGTAAGTGCGTAAGCAATGAAGAACACACGACTTACAAAGATGTGATCTAGATCTGGATGCCATGGATCCATTGACACTACATCAATAATCAGGCTGTTCACATCTAGCTTATTATCGCCGGTAAACACCTTGATTCTAAGGTTGTCTGCTGCATGTGCAGTAAGGGTAACCAAGTCTGTGTCTGCCCTACACCACTCTGCAAGGGACTTCGTAAATCGTTTTGGCGCTGTATATATCATACGCAGTCCTAACTGCTGTACCTATTGTAATAGTCAAGTCTTCGCTTAATCTGCGATCTGCCTGTCGTACCTTTGCCTCTGCGCATGGTTTCACGCTCTGTGTGCAGCCTAGTTTGCTGCGCCCGAATCTCAGAAACTAAGCGTGGCTTACCATAACCACGAATGGTGGACCTATGAAATCCGTACATAACAGGTGCATTACGCATGGCGTGAAACCGTGGATTCCTATTTAGTACGATCTCCCACTGATGCTCCACCTCTTGCTTTGCCTGTGCTCGATTGAATGAACCAGTGTGCGCATACCGTATTGCAATGGGTATTACACGACGCTGTAACTCTGTACGTATGTAATTCTGGTTGTATGTAATTGCTCCTACAATGTGCCCCTTTGCCTTTGGGTGCCGTGCTTCAAGTATTGGTGAATAGCGCATGTATGCGCCAAATTCAGGACGAACAGCAGGCAATACATCAGTAAAGAAGCTACGCAAGGCCGCAAACCGAAGTATTAAGCGTGTCATTTCTGGCGCGTTTACCCGTACTGCAAATCCACGATTAGGGGAGTTACGGTACGTTGTACTACCACTCAGTGCTAATGTAACGCCTGGGTTCGCTGCCATTAGGGTAACCCCCCTTCATCACCTGGCTGTAGCTGATCTGGCCGTACACACTCCTTAATGAACCTATCCCTATCGTTGAGTACTTCGTCTGGAATCCTACCCTTTGTGCCTGTCTGCTCAAGTAATGGATAAATGACCATAGCTATGGCCTCAGCCATATTTAGTGCATGCAGTATAGGGCACCTAGCCTGTACTTCCATCTCGT
>Ga0307379_10010987_pt1 | contig 11936 bp, 12 predicted proteins | sample UN2MG_FD_202237 | JGI IMG/M metagenome (GOLD analysis project Ga0307379, IMG submission 202237) | Soil microbial communities from Risofladan, Vaasa, Finland - UN-2 | ecosystem: Environmental > Terrestrial > Soil > Coastal area > Acid sulfate soil | place: Finland: Risofladan, Vaasa | collected... | reverse complement strand
ACAAGTCCGGGGTATTCCGGTCGTTTTACGGGAAACTGAAGACTGCTCCCCTGGCGGAGGAGTGCCCGGTCAATATCGAGTGCACGTTGTTCAAGGCTGTTGACTGCGGGAGCCACCAGTTGTACATTGGTGAGGTCGTGGAGATCCATGCCGGAAAGGCGTGTGTGACAGACGGGAAACCGGATATCGCCAAGATCAACCCGATCATATACGCCCAGGCCACCTATTTTGAAGTCGGGAAACAGGTCGACAAGGCATTCTCGGCCGGGAAAAAGTACACGAAGGTGTAATACCGGGATATTTCTTAAAAAAATTGTTTTTTATTGTGAATATGTCACAGGGTCACCGGAAAAACCTCCGAAAGTTACATCAACGGTGTTTTTCCGAAATTTTTGGCGGGGATCATCAGAGCAGTCCCCGGGCCTCATCAATATGTTTTATCGTGTAATGATGGGGATAATCACATTTCCTGAAAGGAGATGTTCCCAGGATGTAAAATCCAAAACGAGATTCCCGTTTACAGTTTGTGTACAGAAAATTGAGCATGGCGCTGATCGACTGGGAGGATTTTCAAAGAGATGTGATGGAACAGGGCAATGTCTCGTGAAGTTACCACAGCCCGGATCTTTTTTGGGAGAGACAGATAGTCACAGATGAAATGAGCGCACTGATATCTCCGTGTAGAATCTGTACGCATATATCCCATTTCTGTCTCCTCTTTTTTTTCACCTGCCCGTTTGATTCTTCCGGTGATATAGTAGCGTATTGCCGGAAAATTTAAAAAAAACTGAAATTACATCCTGTCTTGCTGGATTCAGCATTAACCTGGCTCTTAAAAAGTGCGCTGAAAGGCATTTTTGGACGAGCAATTATATGCCGGATGGACTGGGCCCTGGGGAAAATGAAAAGATGGCTTGTTTTTATGGAGCGGCAAGAATTGAAATACCGGTTATTGGGGGAATATCAGGTATCTATCCGGATGATGTGCCTTGCCGGAGTATCTCGCAGAAAAGAGTGTAGAAAAAGAATTGTTGTTTATTGGTTTACGTCAGGTTGGCCCGTGCTTTTTTTAAAATGGATATCGAGCACGCCATTTCTAAAGGTCAATTTTGCCCCATAACTTATCACCTGACCGGGAAGCGGGATTACATAGTGTAGGGAAAAAGATCTCCGTTCACGCGGGCAATCCCCTTCATTGTCCCCCATCCTTTCATCCTCTCGATCGCAGGTGACTTTCAGGGTGGTATTGTTGAACAGGCCAACGGATATTTTTGAATTTCCGATTCCCGGGCCAGTCTCAACTGTGACCGTTACTTCATCATCATACTCTGCGACTTCCGCGTTCAGGTTATGCAGGTACTGGCAGACGATGTCGGGGTTATCTCCTTCAGGCAATAGTGGATCATCAACTGGTTCAAGAGCAAGCTGGTACAGGTAGTCCATGGATGCTCTGAGTTCATCGAGTTCATCATAGATTGATCTGTGAAAACGTCGTACCATTTGTCTACCTCCTCTTTTTTTTTGCCCAAGTGTAATCCCACCTGGTTACCGTGATGGGTGTTGTTTGTGCCAATATAGGTTTCGTTAAAAATCCAGATTTTTTTATAGGCCACAAATCAGGCTGAAATTATACGCATTTCCGACACCTGGCGAGAAATTTCAAATTGTATCAGAGGAATAGAAAATGAACATGCCACACACCATGAAACATGCCAGCCATGCACAAACCACGACGACATACATGGTTTTTTTTGAGAGTGGAAATGGGTCCTTTACCCATATCACGTTACATCAGACTACAGACTCTTTGCACCTCAGGGGTATTTCCGGCATCGTATGAGGCGAGAAACGTATGAGAATTCACGGTGTAAAAAAAGATTTTTATCTGCCGGTCTTTTAGATCCGGGGGGTGAGGTCCATGGCTTGGATGGGGTCACACCCTTCGATGATCCCGCTGATGAACGGGGTTTCATTCGTCCGCTGGGTCTTTTTGATGAGATTGAGTTCATTGCCCGGTGTCGTATATACCGTCCTGTTCACGTAGGCAAGGCCGACAACATCCTGGAGTTCTTTATCCGGATAAATCCGCGGGCCGTACTGGCATCCTGACCTCCCCTGCATTCAGCTGGTACGTCGACCGGTCGACCATCGAATCTGAAATCAGGTCAAAAAACCGGCTGGTCCGCTGGATCGTCCCGATGTGCCGCTCCGTGATCCCGCCGGTGCTGATTATCGTGCCGGTTATGACCCGGGTTGCGTGATAACGGGGATAACAATACCCCGCTTTGCGAAAATCAGGAATCCGTGGCCCCTGCTCTTTTGCACCCGACGGGTCAGGGCGTCCGGGGGATGATGCGGCCAGATCACAGGATTCCATCTTTTCAGACGCGTTCAATCCGAAAAATGTGGTATTCGTGACAATTCCTGTTCTTTTTAAAAATGTGTGCCACCCGGCACTCATAGCCGCTCAGTATAGATGCCGGATCCCACGAACCATTCGCCGTCAACCGGTGCGACATAGCAGAGCTTCAGCCCAACAGCGCCGGTATCCGGATTGAGGTATTGCACGTATACAAACCCTCCCCCGTGCCTTGCGGTGGAGATCTCCCATTTGAGAATTTTTACCCCGTAGGTGTCGGAGAAATCCAGCCGGTTCGAACCGATCAGTTCAGGCTGGAACGGGAGTGAGAGCGTGGTTCCGTTGTAGCCATAGGCAAAGATATACCGGCTCCCGTCTGCAAAAACACCTTCGGGATCATTGAAGTCAGATACCGCCTGGTGTGCTCCGTACGCCTGTGCATAATCGCGGGCATGCTTCACCCGTTCGACGAGCTCGTCCCGTTCCGTATCATTGAACCCGGCGGGGAGTTCGGGCAGATAGATCCCCGACCCGACGAACCATTCATCATCGACCGGTATGACATAGGAGAGCTTGAACTCCTCCCGGTAGTTGTCTTCAGGATTCGGGTAGATGTAGTAGAGTGAGCCGCCGCCTTCCCCGGCGACCTCGATCAGCCCCTCAATGAATTCAACCCCGTTGGAATCGGAAATCCCGGTCCGGACGGTCCCGAGCAGACCCTGCTGGTAGGGCAGCGCGATGACGGTCCCGTCCATCTCATACGCGAACACGTAGAGTTCTCCGTTGATGAACGCTCCATCCGGGTTATTGAACTCTGATAATGCGGCCTCCTTCCCGTGTTCCCCTGCATATGCGGCGGCATCCTTTACTAAACCGGTGAGATTTGCATAACGGGCATCGGTCGTCCCCGCTACGGGCGATGCCACCCCGGCGATTTTCTCTCCGACTTCACTGCCGGCGCTGGTGACGACTACCCGCCACCTGGCGCCGTCGATCCCAGCAGTGTCCCAGACCGCTGTCTTGGTGACGTTCCTGTTCCAGTCCCGGTCCCAGAACATGTATTTCCCTGAACCAGACGGATCCTGCACGATCCGGGTAAATATCTCCTGCAGGGCAGGATCTGCATAAGCAGGGTCGGAAAAGAGATTTTTGCCAATCTCCTCTTTCGTGGTGTCGTAGATCACGGTCCCGTCCGTCTGCGCCACCCAGACATCATACGCCATCCCATCGGTCACCGGCCGGATCTGCCTGCCAAGGAAGGCATCTGGCGCATAGGTAATATCGGTATAGCCGAGATACTCCCCGGATGAGGAAAAGACGGGGTAACTCTGCGAGATCCCGGTGAACCCTTCCGCCATCAGGAAGACTCCGCTGACGATCGGCACCCGTTCCGCGTTCGCCTTTTGGACCTGCGGCTGCCAGCTCAAATCCATCCCGACAATCTCAGCGTAGTTTTCAGGCACCGCGGTCATGACGACCCCCTCTTTGGAGATGACTAGTGAAGAGAACGCCCATGGATGGTGCCGGAGGTTTTCGGCCAGGATCTCCTCTGTTTCCCCGCCCGCGAGGCCCACTGTCGAGAGGGCCCGGGAGTTGTTCTTGATCCCTGTTTTGAGATCTTCAAGACCCGCGTCAATAGATGTGGTGAGCTGTGCTGCGACTGCCTCCATTTTGGCGATCTGCGTATCGCCCGACGGGCCGGTGCATCCCGCCACCGCGACAAATATCGCCAGGATAAGGATAATCAACGCAATACGATTTGACTTCATAGAATTCGTATTGCCGGTGCCCGACTATGAATATTGCCAAATGCTGCAGTGCACCATATCAGCAGGAATATGCCGTTCAAGAGGGGGTATTGGAATAAATTGCAGACATTTAAGCCGATTTACGAAAATTGTACAATAATGAAAACCAAATATCAGGATTTCAGAAGTGCCATTGTCTATTTGCTGATCATGCTGGCAACATTTTTTTCCTTGCAGGCAATCGTTATTCTCATCCATGAATTTACTCACAGTACAACCGCCTATCTCCTGGGTGCTATGCCAGGTCCTTTTAGTATTGTCTGGGGCAACTTTTTTACCATGACATGCTGGGATGAGGGGGTTGAATATTCGCGCCTGTGGGCTACGGGGCTTGGTGCCGAGGGAGCGATAACCGGCATAATGCCGCTCGTCGTTCATACCATTCTCATCAGTTGTGGACTATACCTTCTTCTTTCCGGCGTAATGCTTAAGAACAAGTGGGGTTTTCACCTCATATTCTGGTTTATTATCGCCAACATGATGGAGCTGATTGCCTATATGCCGATGAGGGCGTTTGCACTTCACGGCGATACCGGAAACTTCAATCACGGACTGGGGTTAAACCCATGGCTGCTCTTCTTTTCGGGGACTATTCTGGTTCTTGTATTGGTGTATATCCTGCTCGTGCGTGCGCTGCCCGGCATGTATGTCGTGGTCGCTGAAGGATCACGCAAGGTAAGGTACGTGATCTTCTTCTTCTCCGCCTTCTTTCTCTTTATATGGGGAAGCGGTCTTCGGGTTGTACTGTATGTCTGGCCGGATCCGCAGTGGATGCTGGGGCTTTTAGGGTTTGCGGCATTCGGGCTGGTCATATGGCTCTGCAGGCCGGATATGCCGTGGATCCTTGAGGAAGAGGAGCGGATGAGAAAGAAAATAACAGAGGGGGCCTGATTTTTCAAATCGTCGGTTTTTCCCCGGCATCTCCGGTCCTGACATTCCGCTTCGGAATAAGGGATGCAGGACCTTCTTTACCTGTCAGGAATGCTTAAATTTTTTCTTTCATTGATATCCGGTTGATTTCACCCGGGCTGCAATCACCATTGCCGCAATGCATGCAACCCCGCTTGGCAAATAGCAGTCACGTTCCTGATCCGGTTCGAGCGAGCAGTCTCCCGGTAACAAAAAAACCATATCCCGGCCGGTACATGTATCCAGTATGAAAGTCCTTGGAATCAGCGGCAGTCCCCGGAAAAATGGCAACAGCGACCTGGTTTTAAACGAGATCATTTCCGGCGCAAATAACGCCGGGGCAGAGACGGAGATTATATTTCTCCGTGACTATGCCATCACTCCCTGCATCGGCTGTGAGCGGTGCAGAAAAGACCTGACCTGCTCGCAGTTCTTAGACGGCATGCACCTGCTGTACCCGAAGGTTGAGGATGCAGACATCCTGATCCTCGGTTCACCTACCTATAATTACAACGTGACCAGCCAGATGAAGACCTTCATCGACCGCCTCTACCCGTATTATATATTTAATGACGACCGACCCCGGCACTATTCAAGCCGGCTTTCCGACAGGAACAGGACCGCTGCAGTCTTCTCGGTATGCGAACAGAAAGACCCCTCTGAAAGGGGGTTTGCCCTCGAGGCCATGGCACGACCGCTCGAGGCTCTCGGCTACGAGATCAGGGAGAAATTTCCGGTGTACGGGTTCTTCGACCGGGGTCTGGTCCGCGGGGACGAAGCGGTGATGAAAAGATCGTACGATATGGGATATAACCTGGTCACGCCGAAAAGATAATCCGGAAAAAACGGAGCGAACCCCCTCATTCCGCCTGTGCCATCGCTTCAATGAAATTTGCACCATTTTGTGCAAGGTCCGCCATATCGTAACCTCCTTCCAGGATGCCAAGCACCGGGATGCCAAGATCGCAGAATGTTCCGGCCATCTCCCCAAAGAACGGGGACGAAACACCAATATCACTCAGGGGATCGCCTATGAAGATATCAAGCCCGAGTGAGACGATTACTGCCCATGGTTTATATTTCCTGACTTTGCGGAGTGCAATGTCAAGATACTTCCGGTATTCGTTATCGCCAACTCCTGCCGGAAGAGGGATGTTTACGTTGTATCCCTTCCCCAGTTTCTCGCCGGTTTCATGGGAAAAACCGGAAAAGTACGGGTAGGATCGGTCAGGGTTGCCATGGAGGGAGACATAGAGTACCTCCGGCTGCTCATAGAAGATGTCCTGCGTGCCGTTACCATGATGGAAATCGATGTCAACGATCGCGACGTTGCCTTCTTTTGAAAGATAATGTGCGGCAGCTGCGGCATTATTGAAGATGCAATAGCCCCCGAAATGTTCGTACCCGGCATGGTGGCCGGGCGGACGGCAGAGGGAGAAAACCCGGGTATCCCTGCCGTCGCGAATGAGCTGTGCACCGGTCAGCGATACGTCAACAGAAGCCTTTGCAGCCGTAAAGGTGTCCTTGTCAATCTCTATGCCAACATCAAAACAGTAATACCCGGCCTTCCTGAGGTTTATCCGGGGGTGAGCGGAAAATTCGGGAGTGAAATCCCGGTACGGGAAGACATGGGGAAAAACCGACTCACCGTCATTGAGTCCTTCGCATGTTTTGATATAATCCACCAGATCCGGGTTGGTGACGGCTTTGAGATGGGAGAGAGGGAAATTTTTTGCATCCTGGACCATATCTCCCATGCCTCTCCCGATAACCTCATCACGTATGATCTGTGCCCGTATGTTTTTTTCCGGGTAGGGAACGAGTTTTCCAAAGTTCCATTCATACTGGGGATGATGGTGCTTCTCTTTCTCAGAATAGATTACTTTCACGTCGGTCACCTTCATTTCATGGGTCAGGACTTTGAGTATTAAGAATTTCCGGAACAGGGCATTATATCGCTTTTAGAAAGCGTTCCTGAATGCGGACATAAATTATGCCACTATTTCAGGACAGAAACTCAAGTACGCAACAGAGAATGTACCTGAGGCCTTGCATGCCCGGGTGCCTTATACCCTGTCACGAAGGATGCATCATCCAGGCCGCCATCTTCCGGCTGCGGATCACCAGCCACGCCCTTTTAAGGCCCCGTCTTCTTCGTAATTGAGCGGTGCGAATTCTCCGAGCAGGAAGGTGAGGGCGTGGAAGGCGGAAGCGGATTAATACCTGCCAACGATACGCTCGTAGGTGCTGAAACCGTCAGGTCCGGTTTCTTTCTTGAGGGTGTCGAGAGACTGCTGGTACTCCTGCACGACAGCGTCGGGAGTTTTGTTGTTAAAGGCGTAGTAGAGGTCGTATGCACCGAGCTGGTACACGTTCTGTGTCGCCGTGATGCCACCCGTCCGGTCCCGTACAAGATATTCACCCGCATCCTTACCGTACGCAAAGAGATCGATCTTCCCGTCAAGGAGCATGCCGAGAACCACTGACGGGTCGGGATCGGCGATCAGGCTTTCGGGGTTTATCCCCAGAGCAGCAAGCTCGCCGATTGCGGCATCATCGGTGACGACCCCAATGCGGTAGCCTGCAAGGTCGCCGGGTCTTTCAATCAAAATTTTGCTTTCGCTCCGTGCGAAAAGAACCTTGCGCTCGGTCACGATCGGGCCGGCCCATTTGAACAGGTTCTCCCGTTCCGGCAGCCGCACCGTGGAAAAGATCACGACATTGTTTCCAGCGAGCGCTTCCCGGTAGCCTTCCGTCCAGGGGACGAGCCGGATTGCGTCCGCTTTGACCGGCGATCCCATGCGCCCGGTCATTTCAACGAGCAGATCGACAGCGATCCCCTTAAGCGTCCCGTTCTCCTCGTAATTGTAGGGAGGATACTGCTCGGTATAGTACGTGTGACCCGCGGGGGTCGCGGTCTCCGATACGCAGCCGGCACAACACATGAACAAGACGACAAAAAGCCCTGCAATAAGCGCGGTACAACGATAATCCATTGAATTCATCTCTTAACAAAACATCGCCCGTGTACCACTTGACCGTTTCCATCAGCCCTTCAGTAGGATTGCAGACAGCTGTACCACAGTATATATTCCTGGATAAGGGTCCGTTCCAACAGGTATCGGCAACCATCCGGTAAACAAGAACCCCGAACAGGTCAGGCACAGTATGGCACCCGGCTTTGCATGGATGAACCCAAAAGAACACACAGAGTGTATTGTCCGGTGCATGTCCCATGATTTTACCGGACGAAACCAGTGCTTAAGAAAACCCGGCGTACGAGATTTCGCTGGTGCAATGAAAACCCCGGACTCGTCAAAGGCGTGGGAAAAACGTAAACCGGACCATCAGTGCGGGACAGGGAGCTTGCTTAAAAAGCGGGTATGATCACTCACCAGCAGTATCATTCCGCTTCACGCATCCCGGGCACCCGGTACGTACTGAGCCGGGCGGGGCAGACAACAACCCCGGAATGACAGACGACGAGGAGCGGTGGGGCATCGCCATTTCGTTCAACGGGATACCGGGAATTCCCCGCCTTTATCGGTCGATGGGGGAACAAATGACGGCGGCCGGATCCCTGCCTTTTTAAACTCTGCCCATGCTCTCCGGGTGACCTCGGACTTGAATTCAAACTCCAGCCGGAGGTCATTGACATACCCTTTTGCACGGACACGCTTGTAGAACGGGAAGTCCTCGAGCAGCACCGTGTAAGGGTATTTGTTTGAGATGATCACGTACTTTGACGTAACAAGAGCCTCTTTCAGGATCTTCATTGCCTTGTCTGCATCGGAATCCGGGTGAATGAAGAGATCTATTACGATCATCATGGCCAGATCGCCGGCATTCCCGCTTGTTACCGGCTGGCTGAAGAGCGTAAAGTTCGGCACCGATACCAGTTCATCGGCTGGGGTCTTGATACGCGTCGAGCGGAGGCCGATATCTGTTACCTCTCCGTACTTATCGCCGATTGTTACCTTATCTCCAATCTGGTACGGTTTTTCAAAGATGATCACGACGCCCCCCACGAGATCGGCAAAAAGGTCCTTTAACCCAAAGCCGATAGCAGCACCAAAGAGCCCCGAGAACGCGACTATCTGGGTCAGTGAAGGTTCGATGACAGCAATGATGATGTAATAGAGAGCACCCGCGTAAATGAGGAGCTTTAAAAGGGGGATGATCATCATTACAGATGTCCGGTACCAGCCGATCCGCTCCGAAAAGCGGATGAGGATGAAACTGAGCAGGTACGTAAGAACATAGGCAATGACGATGACTAGGACGATGTACAGTACCAGGTTTGCATCAATGGTTTTTATCGGGAGTTGGAGGTCTGTTGTAACATTAGGAAGCAGGGAAACAGCCATTGTTACCACAACCGCCGGGTTTTCCTGAGATAATCCGTTACCGGTCTAAGGGCAAACGGCGCGATGCTGTAATAACCTGCACTATCTATGACAAGATCCTGCTGGACGAGGCGGTAAAGCACACGCTCGATATCTATCTCTCCGGCCGCGATTGCGGAAAGGTCCTTTGCATGCAGGGATTCCATCGACAAAATGACAGAAAGGATAAATGATTCATTCATGTCAAGGGAGATGGAATACGGAGTCTCGGTGATTGCACTTAAGGAGATGGTGTTATCTTTCAGGCTCGTATCCCAGAGCAGGATAGCAACACCAGGATTTCCATCTGATATCCGGTTGATCTTTTCGAAAATTATGTCTTCTATTGAGATCTGTACGCGTTTTTTCCGGGGCAGCCCGGAAAGCATCACGGTAAAATTCATCTTAATCCACGGGACTGAAATTTCAGTTGAAGTAAATGGCAGTCGTACCGTGCGGTGGATCATGGAGAAAAAAATCGAACGCTCTGCGGTCCCCTCATCTACAAACCGTATCTCACCGGACTTATGTCGTGTGAGGATAATCTGCTTAAGAACCTCTGTGTCCATCTTGCCTAAGGCGACGATAGTCGGGAAATACGCTTCAATGGACATTACAGAGGAAAGGTACTGCCAGCTGTAGGCATTCCATGTCGTGATGAAGATCTTTTTTGACGTGATCTGCGTGCGCAGGAACGCATCAAGGACATCAAATCCCCCGATAACTCTTGTCGCGAGGAACTGGCAGTTGTCAATGAGGATGATATCATTGACCAGGCAGGCGAAATCCGGGAGGGCATCCTTTTTTATGACAAAATCCAGGGGCAGGTAGTACACCTTCTCACCGTAGAGTCGCCTGATCTCGGCAACGATGGTCGTGCGGCCGCCCATCGGTTCTGCAACGATGGCAATATGGGACGGTGTGTCGGAACCGGACCGTTCGATGGCTTCCGAGATCGCTTTTATTTCCCGTTCATATCCGATGACTGTTCCCTCAGAAGCAGCTTTCTCCTCGCCCGCCATATCCATATCCAGCCCACGTTTCCTACCAGTGAGATAGACGGGAGGATTATTAAATGATATGGAAAAACCTGTGAAAAACCTGAGCTGATGAGGACGAGGACTATTAAAAAAATTATTAATGATCATCCGGCTGATTTTTTTTGCCCTCACGCGAAGCGGAGGTCTGAACAACGCTTGTGACAGTCACGGTTGTAGAGGAAATGGTAATCCTGTCATCCTTTTCAATAGCTGAAAGGATCAGCTCGCTCAGCCGGGTGCGGAGGAGCCGACGGCCGCGGGCATCGGAAACGTAGCGCACATCCAGCGTGATCCAGTTATCCGTGAGTGTAATGTAAGCCGAAGGTTCAACAACTTTCTTGGGAAGGTAATATTTTTCACCGATCCGTTCGATCTCTTCATCCGCCTGCATCGTCATCGAAGCAGTTTCCTGTATAACAATGCCAAGAATGAGATCTTTTGCCAGCCGCCAGTCGCTGTCATAGGTCAGGGGAATGGATATCTCGTCCCAGATAAACGAATGGTCACGGGTGTAATTATACAAAGGATGATTTATCACCAGGCCGTTTGGTATCATGAGCAGGCGCCCGGAGGGCTGGTCCCCGGAAACCCAGCCCCGTATCTCCATCAGCGTCGTGCTCATGACACCGATGTCCATTACATCCCCGAACTTTTCGTCAATGGAAATCCTGTCGCCGACCCGGTATATGCTGGAGATCATGATCAGGATGCCCCCGACAAAATTCTTGAAAACATCCTGCAGGGCGAATGCAAGGCCGGCGCCGATGATACCGTACGACACAATGAGCGAAGAAGTATCGGTCACCCAGATCCGCAGGCAGATGGCGATGATGAAAACAATTGACAGTACCGAAATGACCTTGTTTGCAGTGTACCGTGTTTTCAGGTCCGTTATCCGCCTGATAATGAACAAGCCGATAATAATCTGGAAAAAAAAGTACGTGCCAGTCAGTACAAGGGAGGTCGAGAAAATGTCTGTGACAAGCGGGTCATTGATAACATACGCGACTGCGCCAACCCCTGCAGAAAGGAGGACAAGTACAGAGAAAATGAGTAGTTTTCGTTTCATGAGTTGTTACCGGTAAATACACTCTTCTTTCTTCTTTGATTATAAAGATTCCATCAAAGGCCCCGGCACACTACGTACAGGAGGAGTTGAGATGAAACTCATACATGCGAACAAAAAAAGCGACGTCCCGGAGTACCACCGGCTGGTTGCAGGACGGATGCCAACCGGTTCCCTGCGCCGGGCGATCCGGAATTATTTCAGGGACGACCCAATACCCGCGCGGATCGCGGAGAGTCTTGTACCATGTGAACGGCATTCGGTAGATGAGGAGAGACCTCCGGAGGTATATGCAATACGGGCAAAAAGGAGGGAGACTGAGCCCGGACAGGATTCCAAAGGGGGAAAGAACCATGGAGAACCGGGACA
>Ga0307379_10010986_pt1 | contig 11936 bp, 8 predicted proteins | sample UN2MG_FD_202237 | JGI IMG/M metagenome (GOLD analysis project Ga0307379, IMG submission 202237) | Soil microbial communities from Risofladan, Vaasa, Finland - UN-2 | ecosystem: Environmental > Terrestrial > Soil > Coastal area > Acid sulfate soil | place: Finland: Risofladan, Vaasa | collected... | reverse complement strand
TCTACAAATATTGTTCGTGTTGGATACTCCTTTAAGTCATCCTTTCGGTGCTTATCCAGTTTCATCCGAAGGTTTCCAATACATTTAACTATGATGTCCATTTTTACCTCCTGAACATTTCCGATAACTTAAAATAAACGAAGTACTTCGTTTATGCACACAAAACAAATTGTCATGTTTTGTGAAGTACTTTGTTCATATTTAAATATTATAACTTTTCTGTCACATATTAACTATAAAGATAAGGATTTTTTATTTTTTAACCTTAAAATCCAGTATTCTTCCTTCGGGGCCAGTTACATCTACAGTTACCTCATCTCCTTCTTTTATCTCACCATTTAACAGCTTCATAGCCAGCATATGCGACGTTGTGACCGAAGGGAGCAATGTCCCAAAGGGCGAGGACATAAGCCTGAAGCGCATATGCTGTTTTAATCGAACCCGCATATTTCCTCTACGGAAACTCCTTGTATCCAACACCTTGAAGTTTCCCATCTTTTCGACCTAGTGATGACTCTAACTCATTCCACCAGCCACATAGTGAGGGTTTGCTGTCTTTCAAATATGTATAAGTCATCGTTGCAAAGAAATCGGCAACTTGCAGACCAATAGAATTTTCTGACCGACCTAAAGAGAATTCAATAATCCGATCAATCGGAAATGTCTTAACCACAAGTGAGTCGTAAAAGCGACTAAAGTAAATGAGTTCACTCCCTTCTCGTGTAAGTGTAACTGCAGCATTTTGGAGAGTATCCTCAAGCCGCTTATTTTGATCATAAATACAAATACCGTAGTCGCTGATATCAGAGAGATACATTTGTAACCTCTCAAAAATAAATTCCAAGGATAACTGATAGGGATCTGCAGGATAAGCATAACGTTCTCTATGGGCGAGTTTGTCAATTACAGCAACAAATGCTGTACCACCATATTTCTTAAGAGTTGTTAGCATTATGTCTCGTACCACATTTCGTTCATCATCATGAATTCTCCAATAACCAGAACCACTTGCAACATCACGTGCTTTTATCTCAAACCCTTGGCCAAGAGGTTGAGTAGCGTCTTCTAAGTTCAAATCAGAAACTTCATTCCTGATTTTTTTATATGCAAGGAAAAGTTGCTCAGATGGGAAACAAACGGCACTTAGCACATAGTAAGGCTGTTTGTCCAAATTAGCTTCCCAATTAAAAGAATAACCCGATTCGTCCATGAATATTACTTGCATATTTCTTCACCTCTCAAAATGTCGCATAACGTTTTGCGGACATACGAAGTTCGACTTTGCCGGATTTGGGCAGAGCGTAGCAAAGCAATATGTCCACTGTTAAGTGACCCTGATAAGGGCAAGGTGTGAAGCACCGCAGAGTGATCAAGCCCTCAAAGTAAATCTTCATGTTATAACCTCAACAAATAGCTGTTCTTCTTTAGCCAACCCTTATATTTTTCATAGTTAGGCATCAACATTTTAACCCTGTCCCAGAACGCCTTTGTATGATTTTTCTCTTCAAGATGAACAAGTTCATGGATAACAACATAATCTATCACAGGTAAAGGAGCCATAATAAGTCGCCATGGGAAATTTAAATTTCCGTTAGAAGAAGACCCCCACCTTTTTTGTGCATTGGTAATTTTGACCATATTGTATTTGAAGCCCCTTTTCTGTGCGTACCGTCTAACTCTTTCAGAAATTTTATCGTAAGCTATCTTTTTATACCATTCAATAAATACTTCTTTCGCTTGTGGTAATGCGTTTCTTGAAAGATAAAATTCGTTCTCAAATTTCAGCGGTACTTCCTGGTCACCCACTATTTTTAATCTGTAATATCTCCCAAGATGGAGAAGGCCTTCCCCATTAACAAACTCTTTTGGAGAAAATTTTGGATCTCTCTCTCCTATTTCTATTTTCTTTTGTTCGATCCATTTTTTATGTTTAAGAACGACCCCCATAATCGTTTTATCATTTGCATTAAAAGGAGCTTTTATAATTAGCGTAGCACCGTCTGTTATATATAAAGCTATAGTTTTTCTTTTTGTCCGTATTATTTTTTCGATCTCAATATCCATAAAATCACTTCCCATAAATGTGATAAGCAAGCTCCATCAATTTCTGGGCTATTTCATTTCTTTTTCCAAATAACACTTTGTTTGCACCTTCTAGATACGGAGCAGGACGATCCTTTGACACATACTCTTCTTTTCGGGACGGTGGATAAGAAGGGACAGGTTCTAATAAACGGGATATTAAAAAAAATTTTAATCTCTTTTGCTTTGTGTAATTCTCCCAGAAGTCAACTACTTGAGTCTCTCGCCTGATAATTCCAACCACATCCTTAGTTAAATCAACCAAGAGGTCAACATCTTTATCGCTCAGCGTTTCAATAGGCTTTTTACTGTATATCTCCTGTTTTAGCAGTCCAAAAAATGGCATCTCACTCTTTGGCTCGAAACCAAAGGTCTTTTCAGATTCTCTTCCTCGTTTTATCGCTTCTCTAAGTTTTTCAAGCTCAATGGCAAGAATGTCCCAGTTATCTCTATATTCTTCAAGGATTCTATTTAATCTATCAGAAAACCTTTCGTAAAATTCAGGGTCTTCTTCATAGTGTCTATCAATATGTTCTACAACGGCATATTTAAGTTCTTCAGATCTCGCTTTGCTTGATTTTTCCTTTTTTAATTTGTTGATGAATTTATCATCAAGTAGAGGAGTTGGTGGTATTTTCGGATCAACACCTTTTGATATCAGGTATTCTTCAACAATCTCTCTTATCTTTCTGCTTGCATCCTTTAAACTTAGTTTGTCATCCCTATATCTGTTTCTCGCGGATTCTTTTATGAAACTGAGAATTTTTAAATCGGTAACATATTTTAGAGCTTCTGGGTCAGGAAGCACAGCATCCATTGCCCTGTTAAATCTTCTTACAAGCATTATGAATTCGTTTCTCACTTCTTCCTCAACAAGAAGATCTATGCATTCCTCTATGTTACCTCTCCAGCTTTCAATTTCGTATTTTTTAAAGAAATCGTTTATAAGGTTATTGGTGAATTTTAAATCGTCAATGCTTTTAGCTTTATCCTTAACAACCTGTGTAATTTCCTCTATATCTTCATTAGCGTAAATGGCCAAAGATTCTCTTAAATGCTTTAAAACTCCAACGTAATCTACGACAAAACCACAGCTCTTGTTTTTGTAAACTCTGTTCACTCTTGCGATTGCCTGTAATAGATTGTGTTCTTTTATTACATTGTCCAAATACATAACCTGCTCAATAGGGGCATCAAAGCCTGTAATGAGCATACTCTGAACAACTAGAATACCCACATCTCCTTTACCAAAAGGTAGTTTAAAATTCTTGATAATCGAATCATGTTTATTAGAATCCGTTAACTCGGGCGGGTACAAGTTTGGATAGTCATTCGGTCCTCTTGTTATTACCACCTTAACCTTTAATCTCGAAAGGGTGTCTAAATCAACATTGTTTAAGTTCTCCTTCTTTAACTCTTCTATCTTTTCTTTAAGGGCATTTTCAAAAGCTTTTTTATATCTTATTGCAGCAAGCCTTGAGACAGTCACGACTTGAGCCTTAAATTCATTTGGAAAGACGTGTGCAATATAATGGACTATCATATCCTTTGCCTTGTCCATTATCACATTTTCATCTTCAAGATACGCCCGCCATGTGTATCTCCCCATAATCTTTGCCTTTTCATCGGCATCAAGTACTGAGAAAACGTCCTCAAACTTTGCATTTGCCGCCTCTTCATCAGAAAGTTCTGCACCGTGGACTCTGCCCTCATAAACAATTTCAACAGTTACGCCATCATCAACCGCCTGCCTTATGCTGTATTTGTCTATATAATACCCAAATGTCTCCTCGGTTTTCTCAATCGGCGTGCCCGTGAAGGCTATTTTTACAGCGTTGGGCAGAGATTTTCTTAAGTTTGCCCCTAAGAGTTTGTACTGTGTTCTGTGTGCTTCGTCAATCATGATAAGGATGTTAGGAGATATGTTGAGTTCTGGGAATTCCGTTCTAAGTTCTCTTTCCTGAAACTTGTGGATCATGCCCATTACAAGATCTGGAGTATCTGTTTTTAAAAGCTTCTGAAGTTCTGGTACACTTCTCGCGAGATTAATCGTAAAGCCCACACTCTTTGATGTTTCATTTAATTGTTTTTCCAAGTCTTTCCTGTCTGTTATAAAGACAATTTTGAAGTTACCAAACTCAGGGTTATGGTACATTTCTCTCACAGTAAACATCATTGTTATAGATTTACCAGAGCCTTGGGTATGCCAGACAATTCCTCCTCGTTCTTTTGGAGTTTTTCCTTCTTTTAGCCTCTTTATTATCTTCTTAACCGCCCTGAGTTGTTGGTATCTTGGCACAACTTTGATAACACCGCTCTCAGGGTTCTCTTTAAAAATGGTAAACGTATGTAGAATATCAAGAAGATTATCCTTCGTAAGTGTTCCCTGAGCTAAAACCTGCTGGCTTGTTATATTTCGCTCTGCACTTATGTCTGAGAGAGTGTAAGGATACGGATCTTTCCACTCAACAAAGTGCTCATACTCTGCGGTAATAGTGCCATACTTTGCTATTTGATTAGAGGTAGCAATCATAAAAAGATTATACCAGAAGAGTTTTTCATTCCCTTCCTTTACCCCTCTTCTATTGGAATACCTCATAAGCTGGGTAATTGCCTCTGCAATTGGGTCTGCAATGGCGGGAGATTTGCATTCCACAACCACTAAAGGTAAGCCATTCACAAAAAGGACAATATCTGGTATTATGTGTTTCTCTGTTCCTGGAATATTTACCTTAAACTGGGAGACTGCAATAAAGGAGTTATTCTCTGGATTTCTAAAATCTATAAATCTGACTGTTGGACTTTTTTCTCCTGTATTCCTATTCTCTGATACAGAGGTATTTTCAAGGAGTAAATCGTTGGTTTCTCTGTTTGCCTCTAAAAGAGTGTGGGCTGAGGGCGTCGTTATCCTTCTTACAACTTCATTTATCTGTTCTTCTTCCATCCATGGATTTATTCTTTTGATGGAGTATTTGAGTTCTTCTTCAAGAATTACCTCCCTGAAGTTCTCCCTAAATTTTATTCTTTCACCATAGTTAGGTTCAAAGGATGATTTGAAGGATTTGATTTCTTTAACATCTTCAGGATTATCTTTATTCTGCCTGTAAACCTTCCAGCCCAGTCTCTGGAAATGAGCAAGAAACGGATTTTCCACATAATATTCCTCATCCAGCTTGCGGTACATTTTTTACACCTTCTTCAATCAGATGATTAACCCTGACTTTGCCAGTTAATAAATCCTCCATAAGCCCCTGCTTTATCCGTTCAAGTTTTTCTTTGTATTTCTGCTCCTTTTCTATAGTTTCGTCTATCTGAGAGAGGATGGAGGCGATGCGTTGTTGTTCGGGGAGAGGGGAAAGGGGAATTTGCATTTCTTTCATTTTTTCAATAGTTAAAGCGTTTTGGCTGGTCCCTATTGTTAAAATTTCTTTTTGCTTTTCAAAAACTTCCTGAAATAAGTAAGCTAAAAGTTCTATATCTATTAATGATCCAGTTAGATTTTTTAACCATAAAAGGTTCCCATCTTTAAAATAAAATTTTCCATCTGATGTTTTTATAACATATATGACTCCTAATGTTCCAACTGCTGTTATTAAAATATCCCCAGTCTTAGGCGTTCCGAAATGTTTTTCTATAAATCTGTATTTATTTTCTGGTATGAAAAGTGTTTTTTCTATATTCAAGCCTTGTGCTTTCTCAATAATTTCTTTAGACCTATAAAAAGGTATGCCTTCTTCTGTATATTCATCAAAATATATCCTTTTACTTGATGTGATCTCAGCTATTTCCCCCAACCTCACGACTTCCCACTCCTCCGGTATCCTCCCAAGAGGAGAATCCTTGAATTTATGCGTCTCTTCGCTTCTTATCTGCCCGTTTTCATCTATGCCCTTGGTGAGCAAATCCTGCATCAAGCCCTGCTTTATGCGTTTGTATTTTGCTATGATTTTATGGGTCTTTTCTATAGCATTATCAAAGGTTTCAAAGCTTTCGGCGATTTTGCGCTGTTCTCGAATGTCTTCAGGAACTTCCAGTTCGAGATTACCAAGATTAGTCCTTGATACTCTTTGCCTTGTTGAACCTGCAGCAAGCTCTTCAGCTTTTTTTAGAGTTGACTCGTAATTAAGAACATATAGTATGAATTTCTTGTCATATCTTTTATTATTCTCTCTAAATATAACTACATCAACCGAGGTGACATAATAATTTTCAATATTTGGAACAATACAAGCTCTCCCAATAGGTTCTGCAAGTCTACAAATAAGAATATCGTCCGTAAATACTTTCTTACAGTTAAGAAGTTTAAAAGATTCTATTGAAATAAATTTTTTACTTTCAGGTTTATCGAGACATTTTCCAATTCCTATATTACCCGTTTGAATAATTCTTATTCCTGAATCTTTGATATGTTCTAATTCAATCCAATCACCATCTATAAAACTATTTTTCTCATCTTTTGCAATGTCTTTTAACATTACTTTCTTCCAGCCTTCAACCATTATAAATACCTCAATTGATATAAGTAATTATCAAGTTCTTTCTTTGTTTTCGCTCGTTCTTCTTCTAACTCTTTAACAGATACTTTATACTTATCCCACAGGGTTTCAAAAATCTTTATGATTTCTCTCTTCTCTGAATTCAGATATTTGTCAAGTTGCTCATCAATGAGGTTGCGGAATTTCTCAAGCAGCAACTCCTTTGCTTCTTCATCTGTCAGTGAGTTTCTTTTCTGGTCAATTTTTCCTTCCTTAACCTTTACCATTTGTTTGGTACTTTTGTCTTTTTTATAAACTCCTTCCAACTCTTGATTTTTTGATTTTAATTCCTTTTTCCACTCATTTAACTCTTTATTCTTATTATGGATTCTTTCGTGTAGTTGCCAAAACTCATTAACAGCTCTTCTTGCCAAGTCTGACAATGTTTCTCCATTAAATTTGGTTAATGCTGAAACTAAATTTTTATCCAATTTTTGATCTTTTGATACAAGTAAAATATTTCTTATCTGTTCTTCTAAATATTGTTCAACATTATTTGCTGTTTTATTACCTTGCTCTTCCTCATCCCAATCTTCAACCTCTTTTAAAAGCTCGTTTAGTTCTCCCTCAACCTCTGCTACCATGCTTTCCAGTTTTTCAATTTCTTCCAGTTCTGCCCTGAAAAACTTCTCTTTTATCCTCTCATTCTCAACCAGGTTTTTGCTCCAGCCAGTAGAACCTATGGTTTTAAAATCATATCTGAGCTCTTCCCACCAATTCACAAATATTCCAGAGATTTTAAACTCACTAAGCGAGCCAAGAGGTAGAAGTCTCTCCTTTAGCCGTTTCATAGCCCTGTTCCTGAAGTCCCAGAGGTCGTTGTTACCGTAGAAACCTTCAAATTCAGTCTTTACTTCATTCCACCATTCCTGTAGTTTTTCTCTGTGTTTTGAGATTGTGGCTTTTACATTATCATCGCTCTTAATGATTCCCTTTATCCTGCTTTTTCCCTCAATATTATCGTTAAACTCCAAATATCTCTTATCTTTTTCTTTCATGAGATGATTAAGGGGAAGGTTAAACCTCTGAAATCGCCCATTATAAAGTTCAACCTCTCTCTTTGGAACACCGCAAACGAGATGAGCATGAACATCCTCAATCTCAGGATCCGGAGAGTTGTGCACATACCTCCTGACGTTCAGATTGAAATCATTATCTTCAATTTCCCTAATATCTACGAGCCTTGAATATTTTGGTATTTCCTTCTTCCCCGTGAATACAGTTACAATCTTCTCGATATCCTCTGGTCTTAGATAATTCTGATTCCTTCCCTCGCCGTATTCCCTATCTGCATTGATGAATAAAATCTTGTTTTTCATGTGTTCTGGTTTATTTCTGTTGATAACAACCACGCAGGCAGGGATACTTACGTTGTAAAAGAGTTTGAAAGGTAAGCCAATAATCGCCTCGATTAAATAGGCTTTCACAATCTCTTCCCTAATAACCTTCTCCTGCCCACTTCTGAACAATACACCATGAGGCATTACAGTTGCCATAATGCCGCCATCTCTTAAACTGGCAACCATATGTTGCAAAAACATTAAATCCCCTTTTTTACCTGCCTCTGGAGTAAAACCATACTTGAATCTTTCAGGAAATTGCATGTTTGTACGGGTATAATTCTGAGAAAATGGAGGATTGGCTAGAACCCTGTCAAAATGCTTTATGTATCCACTTTCTACAAACATAGGGTTTGTTAAAGTATCTTCATTTTCTATATGTGCATCTGGAATATCGTGGAGAATCATATTCATCTTGCATATTGACCATGTCAATCCGATGGACTCCTGCCCATAAAGAGCTAGATTTCTGGGGTTCTGTCCCTGCTCTTCAATATAATGTCTTGATTCTATAAGGAACCCTCCCGAGCCAACTGTAGGGTCATAAATTGTCATTCCTTCTTGTGGTTTAACAACTCTGACCATTAGTTTCTTTACTTGTGTAGGTGTGCAAAATTCACCGCCTTTTTTTCCTGCTGAGTCAGCAAATTGTTTAAGAAGATACTCATAGGCAGCACCAAGCAAATCCGGAAATTCAAAGTCCTCGTTTGTGAGCCTGTATTTATTAAAGTGGTGAATCAGATCAATGAGTTGCTGGTCTTTAAGACGAGTTTTTCCTTTTTTGGCGTTAAAATCAATATGCTTTAAAACACCATCAAGCTCTGGATTCTCTTCTTCTACTGCGGCTAATGTTTTATTTAAGTTATTGCCCACGTCTCCTTTTAAGTTAAGAATATTTTGCCATCTTGCTCTCTTAGGAACAAAGAAAGTATCACAGTATGAATTAGGATCTTCTAAAAGTTCATTAATCTGTTCATCAGAAAACCTTTGAGCTTTGAATCTGTCTCTTAATTCTGCTATTCTTACTTTAAAAACATCCGAAACACGCTTTAAAAAGAGCATACCAAAAATATATTCCTTATACTCAGAGGCATCCATCTTCCCTCTAAGAATGTCGGCAGCTTTGAAAAGATGAATCTCAAGCTGTCTTAAGGTTATCTTTCCGTTATTCATATTATCAACCACTCATATGTTATTACATTCCCCAATTTTAAGTACTTTCAAGGCGAGTTTGGGCATTTCACTTAACGGTATCAGTGTATGCGAAGTGCGAGGCGAAGTCTAGCATTTGCGTGAGGGCGTTAGCCCGAACCGCATACACAGTGTTATGTGCTTGTTTGCTAAATCATGTAATTTCAATTCAACGACAAATCTTACCGCCTGCCTTATTCAGAAGATCCTTTATGTCCTTGAACCATTGGAGCAGATCTCCATCTGGATCAATCTCATATAATAATGCTCTGTTCATATATTTTGGAGCTAGAGAACACATCTGACGCTTTGCTTTTGATTCTTTTTCCTCCTTCATTTTATCAGTAAGTTCGTTCCATGCCTTGGGGCTATCAGACACTTCGTTTACTATTTGCGCAACTTTTTGAGGAACATTATCGAATGAGTCAAAATTTGTCATTATTGTAAGATTGATGCCGAGTTCTTTATATGCAGTTATGATTGCGTCTTTGTGTAGATAGTTTTCGATTTCCTTCTTCAACGTGTTACGCGCTCTGCAATTTTCCCGGTCATTTACTTTATCCACATGCATTTGATATCTCGCGGGTGCTGGGGGAGCAATATCCCTATCACAGAGATGAAACTCTGGCCGATTAAGTTTTTCAAGGCGAGAAGACCAAAGGGCAAGGTTTGACCCACCGAAAGGAAAGAAAATTAGTTCGCCATCGAGTTCTATTTTTTCCAGATCAGGAATATCAATGCCATCATTACGCAATGCCTTTGAAATAGTTTGCAGAAATGTAATATCGTTGGGACCTTCCACCCCAATAAATAATTTGACGGTATTGTCTGGCAAAACGCCAAGCGACCGTGCGAATATCTTGTTGGTTTCAATCCCACCAGTCAAGATTTCTCTTCTTTTATCGTTCGAAATATGAATATATCGCAAAGAACTATCCGGCAGCGCACGTGCTAACATGGGTGTATGAGTACTAACTATAACCTGCGCTTCGGAAGACAAATCAGACAAAGCTCTGAGCAGCATACGTTGGTTGTTTGGGTGCTGGCAAGTCTCTGGTTCTTCAATTGCATAAATGACATTTGCATGACCTGTTTCCTTGGCTAGTAGTTCAGCTTTGGCACGGAAAAAGTTGAGCAAAATCAATCTCTTAACTCCACTGCCACGCTTGTTGATAGGTATGTCATCATCTGAAGTAATGCTAGCCTTGAAGAGGCTATCCCACTTTGGTGCGGTAAAGATAGGTTTGAGTTGGGTCGCGAGAGTTGGGTCCATCTCACGGAGTTTTTCCAAAGTCAAACTAGCAATCTTCTGGACTTCACTCTGAACGTACTCGGTGATTTTCGCTAGTTCTGCTTCCTTAGTCTTAATAGCTTCTTTGACAGCAGCTTTCAGTGGGTCTTGGGCTTCAGGATCCTGATCTGTACTCGGACGGTCCGACTTAAAAAGCGCAAACGCAGGAAGGTATTTGCGAAGCTCAGTCCATATCTTTTTAGCGTTATCTTCGTTCAACAGGATCATAGATGGAGCAAGGTTGAGATTATCAAAATGATCTCGTATTTGTGCGCGTATCTGGGCATTGACTCTCTGGTCAACACCCGCGAGATCTATACCCAACTCTTGGGCCCGCTTCTTAAGGTCAGATTTTTTGAGTTGGAGGAGATCCTTGGCTCCATCTATAGTTTGATGAATGACATGGGCTTGTATGCTTTTGCATTTTGGTTTCATCAGTTCGCCACTGTAAGATTTATGGATTTCAAGTCTTCCCTCAGCGTTTAGGAGAAACTCGGTACTGAGTTTCGTTGGATTTGCATCGTCCAAGATGACTTCGTCAGGAAGTTCAGTAAATTCACAGATTATCGTCAAATCCCTTGGATCGCCATTTTTTGATGCATCGTCTTTATCTGGATCAATATCGTTTAGGAAAATGTCTAGTGCGTCCATAAGCGTAGACTTACCGGCGTCGTTTTTTCCAACAAGCGCCGTGATATCCTCAAAGTCGATAGATATCTCTTCCTTAAAACAGCGGAAATTACGAAGCCTTAATCGCTTGAGTTTCATTTTAATTCTTCTAACTTTTTATCATATTGCTTTGTGCAAATGGCACATAAAATAAACGAAGTATTTCGTTTATGCACTCAAATTGTCGTGTATTGCGAAGTACTTTGTTTATATTCAACCTTATACGCTGTTCTGTCATTAAATCTACCAACTTTTTACTTCATACTTTATATATTCACAAGTATAATTTACTTTCTGGTATTATAACATCAAATATCCAATATTATAATTTGTAGTACAAATAAAGCTTTTTTATTTTTTAACCTTAAAATCCAGTACCCTTCCTTCCGGGCCGGTCACATCAACTGTCACTTTATCCCCTTCTTTTATCTCTCCATTTAAGAGCTTCATAGCCAGTACATTCTGCACTTCATTTTGTATTACTCTCTTTAACGGCCTTGCTCCATAAACAGGATCAAACCCTTCTTTTGCCAGAATCTTTTTAGCCTTATCTGTTATATCAAGGCTTAACTTCTTACTTTTTAAAATCTCTTTTAATTTTTCAACCTGAATCTCAACAATTTTTGTTATCTCATCAATTCCCAGCCTGTGAAATATAACTATGTCATCCACCCTATTTAAAAATTCTGGTTTGAAGCTGTTCTTCATTACTTCCGTAATTCTTCTTCTCATTTCTTCTTCATCTTTATCCCCAAGCTCAGTTATCCACTGGCTGCCGATATTGGAAGTCATAATAATGACCGTATTTTTAAAATCAACCGTTCTTCC
>Ga0307379_10010983_pt1 | contig 11937 bp, 11 predicted proteins | sample UN2MG_FD_202237 | JGI IMG/M metagenome (GOLD analysis project Ga0307379, IMG submission 202237) | Soil microbial communities from Risofladan, Vaasa, Finland - UN-2 | ecosystem: Environmental > Terrestrial > Soil > Coastal area > Acid sulfate soil | place: Finland: Risofladan, Vaasa | collected... | reverse complement strand
TCCGCTTTCTCTCCGCGCGTGGAATTTCGCCACATGGTCCATCACACTGCTCCGCAACGCGCGCGGGGAGAGGGAGGGAGCCAACACCTTTCCCCCTTTCATCGCCGGGATAAGGAGAAGTTCCGTCGGGGATCCGCAGCGGCACGGGTCTTGGCCCTTTGCCTCCGGGACGACCGCACGATGGCCGCACGACCCGCACAGGGCAACCTGCTTGCCGCCGGAACATTTCCCCCGCTTGGCGAACGGCCGCCCCTCCACTTCCACGATGTCCAGGGAAAAGTCGATGGTGGGGGCGTTGCTGATGCATGTCCCGACGCCGAACCCGTCCACGACGTCCCGCAGGGAGACGATGTCCTCCTCGCCAAGCCCCCCGGAGACGAGGATCCGCACGTGGGAGAACCCCCGCAAGTCGAGCTCCCAGCGGACCTCCCGGAGGATCTTCCGGAAGTCCCCCCTGCGCGAGGAGGGCGTGTCGAGACGGACCGCGTCCAGCGACTTCCCCAAGGCCTCCGCTACCCTTAGCGCCTCGAATTTCTCGTCCTGGAGGGTATCGATCAGGCACACGCGGGGAACGTCGCCCGCCACCGCGTCGTCGAATCCCCGGAGCGCCTCGACGGTGTCCCCCAGCACCAGGATGAGAGCGTGCGGCATCGTCCCCTGGGGGGTCTCCCCGAGGAACAGGGCGCTGCGCACGACCGATACGCCATCGGCCCCCCCGAGGAAGGCATGCCGGTCGATCACGGTGGAAAGCGCAGGGTGCATGCGCCGCGCCCCGAAGCTTAAGACCTTCCGGTCCCCGGCCAGCCACTTGATGCGGGAGGTTTTCGTGGCGATCCCTGAAGCCTGGCAGATCATGCCGAGCATCGCCGTCTCCATCTCGCAGAACGCGCCGTACGGTCCCTCGAGGGAAAAGACCGGCTCCTCGCGCAGGAAGAGGGATCCCTCCCCCATTGCCTTGACGTCCACGTTCCTGCCTTCAAGGAGCTCTAGCATCTCGTCCATCCCGGCCAGGATCGCATGCTCGTAGGCGTCCGGGAACCGTTTGACGTACGCTTCCGCCTTCACCTGCACATTTTCTTTCCCCCGCTTTCTGAGGACCTCCATCGTGCGGACGAAATAGACGTCCGCCGTGTCCCCCCGGCGGATCTCTTCCTGACTGGGGATCGCGTTCATCTCCCTCGCTCCTTTCTTCACCGGGGACATTCCTGATGTGCGGGGACACTCCTCTCCCGCATCCCGGAGATGAATCAGGAATGTCCCCGGTGGGAGTGTCCCCGCCCACGGATCACGCGCGCTCCCAGCACCTTCTCCATCTGGTCGAGTGCGAACCTGTGCGACTTGTCGTCCAGCCCCGCAACGACCGCCTCTTCCACGGTGACGTCGTAGCCACGCATGGCGGCAGCGGCAGCGGTGTACAGGATGCAGATATTGGTGACGCATCCGGAGAGGGAAACCGACCGGATGTCGTGCCGGCGGAGGACGGACTGGAGATTGGTGCGGTGGAAACCGGAATAGGTTTTCTTCTCCACGACCACATCCCCGGGCTTCGGCGCGATCTCCCAAACGACAGCGGCCCCCCTTGTCCCGGCCACGGCATGGGGCGGCCACCCCATCCGCGCGAACTCCGGGTCGTTTTTCCTATGGGAATCGCACACGTACACTACGAGATCCCCTTCCCGGCGTGCGCGGGAAACGCGGCGGCGAAGCGCCGGAAGGATCTCCCTTGTCCGTGGGACTTCAAGCGATGCCCCGGGCCGCACGAAATCCTCGAGCATGTCGATGACGAGGAGTGCGCTTCCTGGTCCAGCCATCACTTTCCCTCCTACTTCCCCGGAAGGAACTTCTGGAGGATCCCCTCCACTTCCCTCATCGGTTTCGCTTTTTCCGGTTTCTCCGCGGGCGCGGCGTTGTCCCCTCCCGGGGGAGGCTTTTGCCCGGGAATCTTCCCGATCAAATCTTTTAGGAGCCGCTCCCCGGCCCCCTTCGCAAGCGCCGCGGTGTCCAGGGACGCTGCCGGGGAGGTCAACGGTCCCGTAAGGAACAGGGGGATCTCCACCTCTCCTTCCGGTCCGACAAGGAATTTCCCCGCCTTGCCGCGGAAACGCTTCGACATCTCCTTCGAAAGCCGGATCGCCCCCCGGAAGTCGAGCGTTCGGTCGAAGCCCACGGCGGCTTTTCCGGTAAGTCCCAGCTTGTCGGAGATGATCCGCAGGGAGTCGGTCCTGATCTTCCCTCCCTCGACCCGGAACGAAGCCGAAAGATCCGAAAACGTCGTCTCCTTTTTGGCTTCCCCCCCGGGCAACGCCCCGGGAACGAGGGACGAGAGGCCGGCCAGCCCGGCCGCCGTGCCCAGCAAATCCAACCCCTTGATTTTCCCGCCGGTTAGCTTGATGGTGCCTGACCCGGTCGCAGTGCGCGTGAAGTCGGCGAAGTCCTTCATCCCCCCGCCCAGGTCCACCGAAAGCGAAACGGGGCCGGAGAGAAAGTCCTTCAGGGAGGTCTTGCGGGAAAGGATCTCCTCGGCCGCAAGGTTCTTGACCGCCACCTTGACCTGGAAATCGGGGGTGGGAGCGGCAAGTCCCACGAGTCCGGAAATGGCGACGTCCCCGCCGTACATCCGCGCGGTCACGGAATCGAGGTGCACATTTCCCTTCTCGTACCGGACGAGCCCCTTGAGATCGGTGAACTCCACTCCCCTCGCCTTTCCGGCGTCGATCGCGACACGTATCCGCGCGGAGATCTTCCCTTCCTGTCTCTCCTCTTTCTTCGATTGTTCCGGGGGGGACTTCTCCTCCTTCTTCTCCCCCTCTGCTCCGGGAGGAAAAAGTCCGTCCACGTCCAGGTAGGCCATGCGCAGATCGACCTGTCCCGCGGGAGCGGGCCCAAGGGAAGTCGAGCCGGTAAGGGAGAACCGCTTGCCGTTCAGCAGCCCGCCGAGCCGGGAGAACGTGACGGACTGCGGAGTAAGGGTGATCTTTCCGGCAAGCGACCGAAGATCGATGGCCCTTTCCGGGACCCGAAGGCCCACCCCGTCAAGGTCGAGGCTTCCTTCGTACGTCTCCGCGGTCTTTGCGCTCTTACGCCCTCCCTTCCCCGCGGCGGTCAGGCGTCCCTCGGGGGACCACGCAGAAAGTGGTCCGGCCTCGCGGAGCTTTCCGAGCCCGGCAAGGGAGGAGATGGCTGCAGAAGCCGCCCATTCCCGCGCCCCCGTTCCAGGATGCAGGACGGCGCTCGCGGAGACAGATAAGGGGGACAAACGAAGCTCCGCGTTCGAGAGAACCAGCCGATCGGGGGCATAGCGCCCTTTCGCGACGATCGTGCACGGCGTGCCGACGACCTTTCTCAGCTCCGGGTCCGCATTGATCGTCCCGCCGGCGCGGGTAAGGTCCGCCCTTGCTTCGAATTCCGGGGACTCCAGGCTCCCGGTGACCTTCACGGTCAGGGGGATGACCCCCTCAAGCTGTGCTTTCGCAAGGAGTGCAGGCGGGTCCTTGAAAATTTCCGGAATCGTGTCGATCTTAATTCCCGGAAAAGAGATTGCGAGGTCGACCGCAACGGGCTCCTGCGAGGCGAAGACCTTCCCCGTCACCGAAATCTTCTGCCCGAACAGCTTCCCTTCCCCCCTGATGGCGGAAGCTGCGCTGTCCTCTCCTGTCCCCGGGTCCTTTACCAGGCGTCCGGCGAACGAAACCTCCCCCCGCACCTGCCCCTCGATCCGGGACGAAATCTCAAAGTCGTTCCGCTCGTCTCCGATGCCGGACATGCGGACGGTAATCGGGGAGATCTCCCACCGGGACTCCTTGCCGCCTGCTTCCTCCGAAACGAGGGCGAGGGTCGCCTGTTCGACGCTCACCACTTTTACGACCACGGCCACTTCTTTCTCTTCTTTCCCTGCTGAGGGGGAGGCCGGTTTTTTCTCCCCGGCGAGCCGTTTGACAATATCGGTGGCGGAGTGGGTACCGTCTGCATATGTGCGGAACCGGATCTCCGGGCGGCGCAGGATGAACTTCGTGAACTCCGTCCTCCCGGAAAGAAGCGGCGCAATCGCCACCCGGATTTCGGTCTCCGGCACCGACAGGAGCCGCTCTCCGGGATGGCGCGGGTCCCCGGAGACCGTAAGACCCGTCACCTTCACGCCGATTCCGGGAAACAGCGACAGGGAAAGTCCCGAAAGGCCGATCCTGCGGCCGGTTTTCTCCTCGAGGGCCGCCACGACGCGGGGCTTCAAGGATTCGACCGACACCAGACGTGGAACCACAACGGCGGCGATGACTAGAACAAGGACGATAACTGCCGCGGCGATCGCTGCTTTCCGCATTGCTTCCTCCTATCCGAGTTTGGCCTTCAATACCTCCTGGACCACCTTCGGATTCGCTTTTCCCCTGGTCTCCTTCATGACCTGCCCCACGAAGAAGGAGAGGAGGCCGGCCTTGCCGCCGCGGTAGCTTTCCACCTCCTTCGGGTTGGAGGCGATGACCTTGTCCACGATCGCCTCGAGCGCCCCCGCGTCGGAGACCTGCGTCAGCCCTTTCTCATCCCGAAGTTGCCGGACCGGCTTCCCGGTCTCGATTACAAGCTCCACCAGCTTCCTGGAGGCAGTGGCGGAGACCTTCCCGGTCTCCCGGTCTTCGACGACGTGCGCAATCGTCTCCGGTGACAGCTTTCCGGCGGCAACGGCATCCTTCCACTGGATGCACTCGTTTGCGGTCACCTTCGGGTTCCCCCCGAAGGCGGCGACCGACGCTTCGAAAAAGTCTGCGAGCCGGCGGGAGGAGGAGAGGAGTTCCGCATCGTAGCGGGGGATCCCGTACCGGGAGACAAGACGCGCGACCTTTTCCCCGGGGAGCTCCGGGATCGTTTTCCCAAGCTCCTCGACCCACGCCCGGTCGACATGGATGGGGAGCAGGTCGGGATCGGGGAAATACCGGTAGTCGTGCGCTTCCTCCTTGCCGCGCATGGAGACGGTCACGCCGGCGTCGGCGTCCCACAGCCGCGTCTCCTGGACGATCGTGCCGCCGTCCAGGTTCACCTCGATCTGGCGCCGGATTTCGTACTCGAGGGCCTTCTCCACGTTCCGGAAGGAGTTCATGTTCTTAAGCTCTGCCCTTATCCCGAACTCCTTTTGCCCCTTCGGACGGACGGACACGTTGGCGTCGCAGCGGAACGACCCCTCCTCCATGTTCCCGTCACAGACCTCCAGGTAGACGAGGATGTCCCGCAGGTGGCGCAGGTACGCCCCTCCCTCCTCCGGCGTCCGCATGTCGGGCTCGGAGACGATCTCCATGAGAGGGACCGAGCAGCGGTTAAGATCCGCAAGAGAGGTCTGCGCCCCCGCGAAGGCGCCGGCGTGAACGAGCTTGCCCGCATCCTCCTCCAGGTGGATGCGGGTGATCCCGATCCGCCGGGTCTCCCCCTCCACCTCGATGTCGATGTGGCCGGAGACGGCAAGCGGCATCTCGTATTGCGATATCTGGTACGCCTTCGGCAGGTCGGGGTAGAAGTAGTTCTTCCGGGCGAGGACGCTTTTCTCCCGCACCTTGCAGGAGGTGGCCAGCGCCGTCCGGATGGCGAACTCCACCACCCTGCGGTTCAGCACGGGCAGGACGCCCGGCATCCCCGTGCAGACGGGGCAGGTGTTCTCGTTGGGCGGCGCCCCGAACGCAGCCGAGCAGGCGCAGAAGATCTTGCTCTCCGTCGCGAGCTGCGCGTGGACCTCCAGGCCGATGACCGCTTCGAATTCCATCCCCTGATTATCCCTCAAATGGCGCCACCCGCCGCAGCGGGATCTCCCGTTCGATCGCGGCGGCGGCGGCCAAAAGCGACTCCTCGTCGAAATGCTTCCCCAGCAGCTGCGCCCCGATCGGGAGGCCGTCGGGCGACATGCCGCACGGCACGGAGATCCCGGGGATGCCCGCGAGGTTTGCCGGGATCGTGTAGATGTCCGAGAGGTACATGGTCAGCGGATCGTCCACTTTCTCCCCGAGGCGGAACGCCGGCGTGGGCGCCGTCGGGGTGAGGATCACGTCGACACGGGCGAACGCCTCGTTGAAATCCCGACGAAGGAGCGTGCGCACCTTCTGCGCCTTCCCGTAATAGGCGTCGTAGTACCCCGCGGACAACGCGTACGTGCCGATCATGACCCGGCGCTTGACCTCCTCCCCGAACCCTTCCGCACGGGTCCGGGACATCATCTCGATCAGCCCCTTCGCCCCGTCCGCCCGGTAGCCGTACCGGACCCCGTCGTACCGGGCGAGGTTCGAGGAGGCCTCCGCGGGGGCGATGATGTAATACGTCGACAGGGCGTACCCGGTGTGCGGCAGGGAGATCTCCACGCCTTCCGCGCCCAGGGAAATGAGCGAGGTGAGCGCCTTCGTAACCGCCGCCTTGACGGAAGCGTCCTGCCCTTCCGTGAAGTATTCCCGCGGCAGGCCCACCCGCATCCCCTTTACGCCTCTTCCGGTTGCGGCTACGTAGTCCGGTACCGGGATGTCGACCGACGTGGAGTCCCTCCGGTCGTACCCCGCGATGGCCGCAAGGACGACCGCCGCGTCCGGGACGGTGCGGGCGATCGGTCCCCCCTGGTCCAGAGACGACGCAAAGGCGATCATGCCGTAGCGGGAGACGCGACCGTAGGTCGGCTTCATCCCCACGACGCCGCACAGGGACGCCGGCTGCCTGATCGAGCCGCCCGTGTCCGTCCCCACCCCGGCGAAACAGGTCCCCGCCGCCACGGCAGCCGCCGTTCCCCCGGAGGAGCCCCCCGGGATCCGGTCCGTCGCCCACGGGTTCAGCACAGGCCCGAAACAGGACGTCTCCGTGGAGGACCCCATCGCGAACTCGTCCATGTTCTGCTTGCCCAGAAGGACCGCGCCGGCGGCCCGTATCCTCTCGACGACCGTTGCGTCGTACGGCGGGTCGAAATCCTTGAGGATCCGGCTGGCGCAGGTGGTCCGGATCCCCTTCGTGCAGAAGATGTCCTTTATCGCCACGGGGACGCCGTGCAGCGGCCCCCGCACAATTCCCCGGGCAATCTCCTCGTCGCGCGCCTCGGCCTCCCGCATCGCGGCTTCCGGGAGAACCGTGACGTAGGCGTTGATCTTCGGGTTGATCCGCTCGATCCGGGAAAGCAGCGCGCGGGTCAACTCCCGGGAGGAGATCTTCTTGTCGCGGACCGCCTTCGCGGCGGTAAGGAGGGTCCATTCGTGCACGGGGATGTCCGCCACCTTCTTTTAGTCCTCGATGATCCGGGGGACGCGGAAGAAGTCCCCTTCCCGGTCGGGGGCGTTCTTCAGGATCTCCTCTTTTTCCTCGAAGGGATGGACGGAGTCGTCGCGAAAGGGGGTTCCCATCTCGACCGCGTGGGAGGTGGGGACGACATCCGTGGTGTCGAGACGGTCAAGCTGCCGGATGTAGGCAAGGATGTTGTCCAGCTGCTCCCTCATCTTGTCCGCCTCGGCCGGTGACATTGACAACCGTGCAAGCCGGGCCACGTGCAACACCTCTTCCCTGGTGATTGCCATCGGAAACCCCCTGTTTTCGTAAGGCGTTAAATTTACCACAGTTGCCCAATGGCGCGCAAAAACGCCGGTCGTTTCCGGCCGTGAGGGGAGGGTAGAATGAACGGATGGGAACGAGACGGTTCTTCGCCACCACGAGCAGGGGGCTCGAGGACGTGCTGGCGGAGGAGATCCGGGCACTGGGCGGAAGGGAGACCAGGACGGCCGCAGGCGGCGTGTCCTTTACGGGGGAACCCGCCCTGGGGTACCGGGCAAACCTGTGGCTGCGGACGGCCAACCGGGTCCTTCTTCACCTGTCCGACTTCCACGCCCCCACGCCGGCCGCCCTCTACGAGGGAGTAGCGGCGATCCCCTGGCCCGAAATTTTTCCGGTCCGGAAAACGTTCGTCGTAGACGCGACGGTTCGCGACGGAGGGGTGACCCACTCGCACTTCGCGGCGCAGAAAGCGAAAGACGCCGTCGTGGACCGGTTCCGGGATAGCCAAGGCGTTCGGCCGGACGTCAACCTCCTGTCTCCGGACATCAGGATCAACATCCGTATTGTGCGCGATGCATGTACCCTCTCGCTGGACCTGTCGGGGGAAAGCCTGAACCGGCGGGGATACCGGGCCGACCCGGAAGAGGCGTCGCTTCGGGAGACTCTTGCCGCGGGGATGGTGCTTCTCACCGGCTGGGAAGGGCGGACACCGCTTGTCGACCCGGTATGCGGGGCGGGGACGATCCCGATCGAGGCCGCGCTTTTCGCCACGAACACGGCGCCCGGGTTGCGAAGGAGCGGATTCGCGTTCCAGCACCTCTCCGACTACGACAGGAACCTCTGGGATTCCCTCGTCACCGAGGCAAAGGAAAAGAGGTCCCCTTCCGCGGCCGCCCGGATCGAGGGAAGCGACCTTTCCCCCGAGGCGATCCGGAGCGCTCAACGGAACGCCGGGCGTGCAGGAGTTTCCGCCGTCGCCGCCTTGCACACCCGGGACGTAAAGGAGTTTAGCCCTTCCGGCCCGCCGGGGATCATCCTCTGCAATCCCCCGTACGGTGTGCGGATGCGACCGGGACCCGGAGAGGAGATCTTCTACCGGGCGCTGGGCCATGTCTTCAAGAAGCGATGCGCGGGGTGGACGGCGTACGTCCTCTCCGGAGACCCGGACGCCACGCGGCACATCGGCCTCAAGGCTTCGCGAAAGTTCCCCTTGATGAACGGGCCGATCGACTGCCGCCTGCTCAAATACGAACTCTACTAGAACGGGAGGAGCCGATGGCGAACGAGGAAACGGTCGAGATCCAGGTTGCTTTCCCCGATCCTCTCCGCGGCGGAGTATACTCCAACAACATGATCGTGGCGCATCCCCAGGAGGAATTCTTCCTCGATTTCCTGATGGTCGCGCCGACGACGGGGACCGTCGCCGCCCGGGTCATCCTCTCACCGGGACATGTCAAGCGGGTGGTGGCCGCGCTTCAGGAAAATATCGCAAAGTACGAGGCGGCCTTCGGCCCGATCCGGGCCGCCGAGGCACCGCAGGGGAAGATCGGGATCAACTGAATGGAACCAGGCCGTGGAGGTCCTCCCGACGTGACGACCACAACGGAGTCTTTCGCCAGGCTGCCCCGCCCCGTCTGGTTTCTCGTCGGGATCATCTTCGTTTTCCTCATCGGTCTCACCGATTACGCCACCGGGGAGGAGCTCAGCTTCTCGATCTTCTACCTTCTTCCCATATCCATTACGACATGGTTCGTGGGAAGAAATACGGGGATTGTTTTTGCCTTGATCAGCGCGCTCTGCTGGCTCTCGGCGGACCTTCTCGGGGGGCACTGGTACTCCCATCCCGCAATCCCCTACTGGAACGTGATGGTCCGATTCGGATTCTTCCTCGTCGTGCTCATCGTCATTTCCCGGCTGAAATCAGCGCTGGAGAACGAGAGGGTCCTGTCCGGATTGGATCCCCTGACCGGCGCAGCAAACGCCCGGGTGTTTCGGGGCCGTGCTCGCGACGAAATCGATCGATCCCGGCGGTACGGGCGGCCATTCACCCTGGCCTACGTCGATCTGGACAACTTCAAGGCGGTCAACGACCGTTTCGGGCACAGCGCGGGGGACAATCTCCTGCGCCTGGTGACGGACAACATCCGGAAGAACCTTCGGACCACCGACATCTTCGCGCGCGTCGGCGGAGACGAGTTCGTCCTTCTTCTCCCGGAGACAGGCCCGGAATCCGCGCGCGCCGTGCTGGACAAGCTTCAGGACAAGGTAACGAGCTCCCTGCAGGAAGCGAAGTGGCCGGTGACGTTGAGCGTGGGAGCGGTAATCTACCTCTCCCCCCCGGACTCGGTGGATGCCATGATCGTGCAAGCCGACAATCTCATGTACCAGGTGAAACACAGCGGGAAGAACCGGATTCGGCAGGAGGTGCACGGCGGATGAGGGGAACGTTCTCCCTGCGTCCGATCGGCGTCGTCCGGTCGGCGATCCGGACGCCCGTGGTAGACATCAAGCCGTACGCGCCGGGATGGGACGGATGACCGACCCCGCCTTACCGCCCCGGTGGACGGGCAAGCCGGAGCCGGCCGGCCAGATCGTCGATGAACTGCCGCGCGACGCGACCGCTGCGATGCCCGTTGTCCATCGCCCAGCGGAGGGCCTCCTCGTGCAGCCGCTCCCGGTCCGCGGGTAGACCTAGTCGCGACGCGAGTTGATCGACCACGGCAAGATACCTCTCCTGGTCGAATCGGGGGAACCCCAGTCGCACCCCGAACCGGTCGGCGAGGCCAAGCTTCTCCGACACGGCCTCCTCCGGGTGGATCTCCCCACCGCCCGTGTTGTCGGACATCGGTTCCGGCATCAGATGCCGCCGGTTGGAGGTCGCGTAGATCAGGACGTTGTCCGGCCGCTCTTCGAGGCCGCCGTCGAGCAGAGTCTTCAAGACCCGGTAGTCGTCCTCCCGTTCCCCGAAGGAGAGGTCGTCGCAGAACACGACGAACCGGAACGGAACGCCCCGAAGCATCGCAGCGAGGGCGGACAGGCTCAGCATGTCCCAGCGCCGGACCTCCACGAGCCGCAGGCCCCCGGAAGCGAACCGCTTCAGAAGCCCCTTGACGCACGATGACTTGCCGTTTCCCCGTTCCCCCCAAAGGAGGACGTCATTCGCCGGGTTACCGGCCACGAACTGCGCCGTGTTCCGGACGAGAACCTCCTTGGCGTCGTCGATTCCCACCAGATCATCGAGGTCCACCAGATGGGGATGCGCGATCGGCGCGAGATTTCCGATCGTTCCGTGCCTCTCCCAGCGGAAAGCCCAATATCTCTCGAAGGCAGTCGGATCGGGGGGAAGGGATGGAGCCAGGCCATCCAGGAGTCGTCCGGCCCTGTCCAAAAGCCCCTCCAGTCTCGTCAACAAGGCCGTCCAGCGCCCGTCCTCTTTCATGTCCCCCCCCCGTGACCGGATGGTCCGGGCGCCGCAGGTACCAGCGCCAGAGTGACCGTCGCCTTGGACACCAGCTTCCGGTTCCCGTCGCGCTCCGCGAACACCTCCGACTCCGCCACGATGAGGGTCTTTCCTTTACGTAAGACTGTTGCCCGGCACCGGAGGCGCTCCCCCAGGGCGGGCCGCAGGAAATTGATCTTGAACTCGATGGACAGGACGAGGTCGTCTTCCGCCGCGAGCGTCCCGGCAGCCCCCCCGGCGGTGTGGTCGGCGATCGTCGCCTGCACCCCCGCGTGGACGTACCCGTCCTGCTGCTCATGTTTCGGGGCAATTTCCAAGACGGACTCGCACCAGCCCGGTCCCAGGTCCTTGAGCCGGATCCCCAGATCGCCGGCGAAGGCGGACCGGGAAAAGATTGCCCGCGCCTTCGTAAGAAATTCGGGCGTCTGCGGCTTCATGGGAGGGTCACCGCCCCTGGCCCGGGACGCCGAAGCGGGAGAGCACAGCGTCGAGACGCCTGCGCCCCGTCGCGGTCTCCTCGAACGGATCCTCCTTGAGCCGGTGGGGAAGCGACATCCGGAAGGCGTCCGCCAGGCACTCCTCGTCGGGGACCTCGATCCCCTTGAACGCCGCCAGCGCCTTCGCGCTCTTCAGGATCGTGATGTCCCCCCGATGGCCGGCGACGCCAAGCTCCGAGACCACTTCCACCACCGCCTGCAGGATGTCGTCGGCCACCTGCACGGAGGGAAGCGTACGACGGGCGGATATGATACGTTCCCGCAGGACCGCGTCCTGTTCGTCCCACTCCGTGAGGAATTCCGGCTCCTCCCGCTCGAACGAGAGAACACGCTCCACGATCTGCTTCCGCAACGAAATCTCCTTCTCCCCGGAAACCTCCACGCACAGACCGAAACGGTCCAAAAGCTGCGGACGAAGCTCTCCCTCCTCCGGGTTCATCGTCCCCACCAGCAAAAAACGAGACGGGTGCGTGTACGTCACACCCT
>Ga0307379_10010981_pt1 | contig 11938 bp, 12 predicted proteins | sample UN2MG_FD_202237 | JGI IMG/M metagenome (GOLD analysis project Ga0307379, IMG submission 202237) | Soil microbial communities from Risofladan, Vaasa, Finland - UN-2 | ecosystem: Environmental > Terrestrial > Soil > Coastal area > Acid sulfate soil | place: Finland: Risofladan, Vaasa | collected... | reverse complement strand
TTGCCACCGTGTGGGTGGAGCAAGGCCGGGAGGAAGAGGCTGAGGTCAAGTCCCAACTGCTGCTGAACGCGCCGGCCATGCTCGAAGCCTTGCAGGCCATTGAGAAGTTGGCAAAGATCAATCTCCAGACGGGTATCAAACACATTGCCCAGGTCGCCATCAAGGAGGCTACGTTATGACTGACCTCCCAGACCCGAAATCGAAGTATGGCATCCGGCTGTAAGTTCAGCACTCACCGCACCCGGATTAGCGGTTTAGCCGGCGTAGTGGTGACGCGCACCAGATGATGATTTACTTGACCCAGAACGCGGGCTTGGTGCGCGTGTCGATGTGCGTAAAGCCGGGGTAATCCCCGACGCTCACGCTGAGTTTGGACCGCACGAAATCCGCCACGACCCTAGGGTCAACCCCCTGCACGGTAAAGTCGCAAGCTCGCCCCTGAAGGTGTTGGCTGCCCGCGGCTCCGCCCACCTTGCTGTTGTACTCCTCACAGCGATGGCCGGAGTGGATGGCGATAGGCAGCCCGCCGAAGCGCTCGCGGACGACCTCCAAGGCCGCCGGCAACGCAGCGTCCACCGTATCCAGCCCGCCCCGGGGGCAAGGTTTGTCGGGCGTGCAGCCCTTGCAGCGGAACTCTGAGCGGGAAAAGTTGGGGGACAGTTTCATGCGTTTCGCCTTATTTGGTTACGTTCTTGATCTTCTCGAACGTCCTTAACCCGCCCAAACCGAGCATGCCCATAAGAACGGTTAGGAGGCTGTCCATATCAAACGCCGGCATTGGCGGGATAGGATAACCGGCCCAACCTGCGGCAAACGTCAGCAATGGCGCAACGACGAAATGCCAAAACAGGGCCAATCCGCAGCACCACCCGACGAATGGACGCCAGCCCGCGACAAAGATAGAACGGTGCCCCGCCTCGGCTTTATTGACCTCGATCTGCGCGAGTGCGGCTTCGTGAGCCTGCTTGACCGACATCGTCGCGATCTCATGCGCCAGCTTGGCTTTGGTGTCAGCGTCGGGGATGAATTTGTCGAGCAGACCAGTAATCGGGCCGACCAGAGTGCTAACGAGTGCTCCAATCATTTCTGGACCTCTCTCTTGAGTTGGTCAACATCGCTGCGCAGCCGTTCGATCTCGCGGTATCTGCGCTCCATACTGTCGGGCGAAGACATGCCAGCGAGTATTCCCAGACGGTGCGAAGTAGTGTCCACAGTATTTTCGAGCCTGTCTACGCGGTGGATCAGTTTCCTCAGCCGATCCTCAATGTCGCTGGCAGTGTCGGTCAGCATCTTGATCTCGCGCTTCGCCACAGCCGCCGCCGCAACTACGGAAACCAACATGCCCGCGACCGTCATCAAAAGCTTCAAGTCCACGCTACCATCCATCTCGGTCAGCGCCTGCCAATCATCCGCTGGACGGTGTCGGACTCCCAGATGCGGAGCAGCAGCCAGACCACCGACAGCAAGCTGGCCACTGCGGGGAGGTACTCGAAAAACGTCCCTAGGCTTATGGCCACCGCGCCAACGTCCAAAGCACTTTTGTCGGGTGTCATTTCCTGGCCCTGGCGGAAACAATTTTGTCCTGCTCGATGTAGGCCATCGCCCATTTGAGGTCGTTGTTGTATGCGCTCCGGCAGTGGTTTACCTGCCAAAAGTGCAGGGCATTGATGACGCGCTTGGCGCGTGGCCAGGGCTCTCGGTAGCAACGACCGCAGATGCTTTCGTTAGGGTCACCGTTAAGGAAAACGACGTTCATAAGTTGCGACCACGCGTTCCATAGGTTCTTTAGGTATTTCATTTGTTGCTATGTTCCCTAGCCTTCTTGCATGATAACCCATTGGGTGCCGTCAGATTTCAACAAAGCCCACGCGCCGTCCGTTGCCGGAAGAATTGCGGTCCCCGTTGGAGAGATCATGTTCAGCCGATCCTCCAGTTTGTGCCATCGCTGTAGACAGGGACAATGTTCGCCCCGCCGCCTGCAACAATAGATGCAAAGGTTGTGGCGTTGGCATCAGACACAAAGGCGCGAGACCTTGCAAATGTCGCCGCCGTCGGGAGTGTTGCGACCGTATAAACGGGCGTCCGAACTGGTTGCAAGAAATCACTGACAGGCAAGAACCCGGTGCGCTGAACAAATGCAGCAATGCTGGTAACTGAGGACGCCGGAACCAGTCGCAACGGTTCGGAGCCAAAATAGTTTCCATTGAAGAAAGCGCGGGGAAGCGACAGGCCCGCGCCGCCGCCGGAAAGCCTCACGCCGATCCGTTGGATGCCTCCGAAAGTGCATGTGATAAGCGCGGCCGACTTGGGCGCATAACCATCAAAGGTGCAGTATCCAGAGGCATCGCCAGTCGATGCATCTTTCATGATGAGCAAGTTAAGCGTTGCGCCGCCAGCAGATGTGGCTGAGCCACGATAAAGCTGAACCACACCAGAAGTGTGAGATTGAAGGTCGGCCAGAGGTTGAAGAAGAAGGATCGTGTCGGTGTCAGATGATCCGGCATCAGTCGGAATGTCGAAACCGATCAAAGTGTCGCCAATGCGGCCAGTCTGCGGATTTGGTCCTGTCATCGCGGTAGATGCGGTCAGGCTCGCCAGCGTCAGAGATTTTGCATCTCCACCCAATGCCAGTGCAGCGCCAACAGTGGTGAAGCCATAGTAACCCGACACAAACAGTTCTCGATCTCCGCTGGCAAAGTTTGCACCAAGCGGAACGGGAGATGCAGAGTTTGTGTTGTGGATGTTTGCAGCCGTCACACGCAGGCGCGCAGCCTCTGAGAGAGCCTCCACAGCTTGCCCAGTAACTTCCGCCACAGCGTTCACCAAGGAAACGCTGTTCGTGCCAGAAGTGCCACGGATCAAGAGAGACAAAAAGCATTGGACGGGGCCGTCAATGGCGATGTTAGAAACGGTGCCAAGATGTTTTGTGCCCGAAATTCCGCTTTCGCCGCTCATGGTCACAACGCTAATGGCGCTGCCAGCAACATTCACAAAGCGACCTGTGATGTCGCTGACGGTCGCACCGCCATAGCGAAACAGGCTCAGTCGTTCAGTATAGTTTTGGATTAGAGTTTCATGCCACGCCCCATCATAGTGGAAGCGGCAGTTGGTAATTGTCGCGGGGCATTGTTGGACGTCAATGTCTGGATTTCCGAAAGATCCACTCTGCGGAATGCCACTAGAAAGCAATTCCCGGTAAAGACCATCAACCACAGCATTCACACTAGAATGCAGCTTGATCGCGCGGTTTGAGACGTTCTTGATCGTGCCGCTCAACACAAAGCACGAACTGGTGCGCTCTGCCGTTTCCTGAAAGATGCGAATGCCGTCCTGATCGTTGAAATACGATCCATCTTCCGACCAAATATTTTCGACGTGATAATCAGACACTCTGATGTTGCGGCAGCGGCGCGCGCCACTAGTCCCAAACGTGATGCCGAAGATGCCCTGCGATCCAAAGATTTCTGCGCCAGCGGCCATGACGCAATCATGAACGCGGATGTTGGCAAGTTCGGCATGGTTGAAGCCGCCGTCAACACGAAAGCCATCGCCATCTAGGAAAGTCAAATCTGCCCGGTAGGCGTTGCGGGCAATAATCTGCGAGGCGTAGAGGCTGGGCCACTGGTCGATAAGTTCACTGACAGTTGCCGCGATGAACCTGGCCGCCACATTGGCCTTCTGATTGGCGTCAAACGTCAGGCCGAGAACGCGGTGAGCCACAGCAAGGCCGCAGGTGATCTTCACGGCCTCTTGTGCATATGAACCATCATAAAGAATGACAGCACCAGAGCCGATCCAGTCCACCTTGGCGACGGTCTCAACAAGAGGAGATGTGATGCGATAGATCAAGTTCCCCCAGTTCAGCGGAAGCCCGGAGCTAACAGCGTTATCCACGGCCACCGTGTCGTCTGCCACGCCGTCACCAATTGCGCCAAACTGCTCAAGCGGAACCCATCCTTCAGAACTCGCCGAAAATGTTGGAGCAACGCCGTAGCTGCGCGGTGAATAGATGATTAGTTCTTCGCGCTTGTTCCGCACCGTGACGGAAAACTGGCTTTGAGCATAAACCGCAGCGGGCGATCCGTTCCGCATCACATAGCCGTTAGATGTCCGCAGAGGCTGCGCCGCAGGCTGAGTAAATGCAGTGTCGTAGAAAACCTGGATCGGGCTTGTTTCCGGGTTCAGGTTTGCCACGCCGAAATACAGAAAGCCCGCGTCGAGCGGATCACCGTTTTTGTCAGTAAATATTGGGTACGGAGGCGCAAGCTGGACTAGGCTCATGGTTGAGTTCCCTGTGGTGTTTCTGTGGCTGGCGTCACTGCTCGGTGCCCGCGGTATATGTTGCGGCTGCGGCTGGCATTGTCAGAGCGCGGGCAATGACACGGGCCTGCGTTTCAGTCAGAGCGTCGCCATCTATGGCGCGCCTGACAAGGCCCAGCGCCTCTTGCGCCTGACGACCGCGCAAGCCGACAAGAACCCCGGCGATCTCGTCATATATGCCCTGGCTGCGCAACGTCTTCGCCTCTGGCGTGTTGCCCGTTATCGTTTTCGCAATACGCTTCCCTGCGTTCAAAAGATCGCCCGCCATCAGCGTTTGCAGCGCATTGGGGGCGATTATATTTTGCACCGCTTCGTCAGTAACCAACCGCTGTTGCGTTGCGCTGTTCCGGGCTATTGCGGCGCGCAGCTCCAGGGAAACCACGGATTCATCAAGCTCTTTATAGAGCCGATCAGCATCGGACTTGCCAAGCAGCAGCTCCATTTTGTCTTGCATGGCCCGGCTGCGAAATTTGTTCGCCACCCTTTGAAACTCGCGTATTTCAATGTTTGGGTCTGACGCGACTGCATTGACCTCGGCCATGAAGTCATCTACCGCGCTTCTGAAGCCAGACCTTGCCGCGGCCTTTTCTGGGGCGGTCGCGCCCTTCATAGCCCTGGCGACTTCTTCGCGAGTAGTGGACTTTTTCAGTATGTCCGCGCCAAGTAGAATTGATTCAGACCGCCGGATAGCGTCGGCGGCAGTGCTTAGGGCGACGCTATATTCTGGCACTTCATCACGCAAAACGCCGCGGATCGTCGTTGACAGGCCCCCATAAGCTCTGCCGAGGGGCGTAGTCCCACCAAGCTTGCCCAATCCATTTTCTTTGTTCGCTACCGAGTTCAATCCGCGCGTAATGTAGTCCCACTGCCTAACGTCTGGCAGCCGTCTAAAGGACGTCGTTCCGTCTGCGGCCACGTCCATGAGTATCTGTTGACTCGTCTCGTCGAGGACATTCATAAGCTCATTGGCGTCGTTTATAGCTGATCTGGGGACACGCTTCAGCAGGGCCTCCAAGAATTTCCCACGCGAACCAGAGTAATCAATCGGCTGCGCATACGCCCTGCGATACTCCTTGCCGATTGTCGGAGATGCCCCCTCTCGCACGGCTTGTCGGGCGGTCTCCACCCCCTGGGGAGGGCCAAGCAGGTCATCCATGACGCGCTTCATGCGAACGCCCGACTCCTCGGCCCGCAGATCGACAGCCTCCCTTGCGAAGCGCGGGCTCTTGCCGCCAGACGTGATGGAGGCGTCGAGGAGTTGCCGCACGCCGGGTCCAGCATCAGCGAGCATAGAGGAGGAGCCAGCGCGATCCAAAGCCGCCGTGGCGGCGGCAATGTCATCATTTTCCAGCGAAATCCTAACAACCTTTGCCGCATCTGGGCTGATGTTAAGTTTCTTTGCAATTTCTGAAACGGAGCGGCCCTTGATATTTCTCCATGCGGCGGCAATGCCCGCAGATACTAAGGGCACAGCGGCACCGGCACCAAGGCCAACGACCCCGCCCATTGCGGCTTCCGTTTGCGCCTCGCCCAGCCTGTTGTCTCCCTCGCCGCGACCATACCCCGAAGTCCCGCCCTCGACCACTCCCGCGCCAGTGCCCACCGCAGCACCACGGACCGCCTTGCCAGCGAGAGACGTAGCCCCGCCGACAAACTCAGCTACCTTGGCCGGGGTCGCGGCGGCAATAAGGGGCAACGATGCCAAAGCACCTCCCACCTGGAGGCCGACAGCCTGCAACGGACGTTGGGCCTCCATCGCCTTGACGGCATTGCGAACCCCAGTCATCGCGTCCGGCCCACTAAGCTGACCGACCGCCTCGTCCACATAAGTTCCAACGAACGGGACGCCCTGAAGTGCGGTTGCCGCGCGGGCCGCCACCGGATAGTCTTCAATTATCCGCCCTTGGATTTGAGCCGTACCCGTTTCGCTTGGCGAAACGCCCTGCATGATCCCCTCAATAACCTGCGGGTTTGTGGTGACATAGCCGGGCGACACGAACATACGTTCTTGCGTCCCCGGTTTCTCCATGACCATTCCGTCGCGGTACGGCGCGACCGGCTGATAGCCCGCGTCCATCGCCTGCTGAATAGCATTGGGCTGCTGCTGCTCAGGGGCCTGCTGCTCAGGGGATTGCTGCTGTGCGCCCAACATCTTCTGAAGCGCAGAATATGCCTGCTCAGGGGTGTCGGCAGTTACCTTATATGCGGTGCCATCCGGCGCTGTGAGTTTAAACTCCGCCATCAGTTTATTCTCTCAATTCTTACGCCATCAATCGTAACTGACCCATCGCCTTCTGATCCGCTTTGGGGGCTGGCCGTTTGACGCGACTTGATGCGGCCCAGGACCAGCCTCACAATATCCGCAAATTCAAACAAAGACGCTCTGAACTCCTCGACGTCCTGTGCTCGGTCAAGCCTAGCCAATGCCTCTGTGGCTTTTTGGCCCTCCACTTCAGTGATCGGCCCGCCACCCTTAAGGGACTCAAATGCCTGCAAAAAGGCTGACCCTTTGATTTGTTTTATTTTTGCCGACAAGTTAGTCGCGCCTTGAGTCAACGGGGGGAGATTTCCCCAGACTATCCCAGTCATGCCCTCCAGGCTGGGGTCTGCTGGTATTGCAGTTACCCCAGGGGCAGCGGCGCGCCCGACGACGCTCTCGATGGTTTCCAAAAGTCTCTCGCCAATATCAAGTTTAGTTTGCCGACTGTCCTGGGCTTCTTGTTCAGTCCTCTGCTGTTTTGGCGTTGGAGCGCCCGTCCTGTAACTGACTGTGCCGTTTTCGTCAACGGTAAGGATTGTCCCTGTGCTCGTTTTATTCGGGTAGAACCTGCCGTCTGGGCCGATCTGGCCCGGCCCGCCATAAATCTTCATTTCAGCGGGGGTTGCGACGCGGAAGCGAGGGGCTTCCTCCCCATACTTCTCGGTCAGTATGAACCGATTGTACTCCGGGGTGCCCGGTGTTAATCCGGCCAGCCTTGCTCGCTCTACGAGCGCTCGCGTGGCCGGGGCCATTCCTCCCCCGCCCTCGGTTTCTCCGGTAAGCATGAACCGATTGAACGCCGGGGTGCCCGGCGTTAATCCGGCCAGCCTTGCTTGCTCTACGCGGGCCTTCGTGGCGTCAGTCAGGTCCGCCTTTGGGTAGACCTCGCCCACAAGATAATTGAACTGCCCCGCAGGCATCCCACCGGATAGCGACACGCCCAGCGCAACGCGGAGGGCATTAGCGCCGCCCGGTTTGTTGTAAGTGAGGAGCATTGCGCGCGCGGCGTCGGCTGTCTGCTTATCTCCAGACGCCTCAGCAGCAGCAATACGTTTTTCAAGCTGTGCCGGGATCACTTCTCCGGCGTCGGGGCTCGCCAGCGCAACAAACAGCCCCTGGGCAGCCCGTAAATCATTCGCAGACCGCTCCGAGCCGACAATTTTCCCTTGAGCCTGGATGGCCGCGGCGTATTCTGGGTTCGCCGCAGCGGCGACCCTGTAGTCCTGCGCGGTTGCGTTACCACCTAGCGCAGCGAGGCTTTGCATTGCGGCGGTGCCGGCCTGCCGTGCCTCGACTAGGCGGCCACGCTCATCGCGTCGCTCGGCATCGCCAACCATGGCCTTGGCGTCACTATAGCCGCCCCGGAACGCATTGATTGATCGCTCGAACGGATCGCCGAGATTTACGAAATAGTCACTGACAGCCATGTCGATCTCCCCTGCATTTTACCATATCAAAAGTTGGGCGGATAATAGAATCCGTTCGACCTGTTTTGCTGCACAACGGCTGGAGAATCCTGGGGCTGCGCAGGCGATGGGAGTGCGTTCTGGTATTGACCCGATAAACCGCCGATGCCCCGTTGGACGGCACCGCCGATCCCCTGGTAAGCCTGGGCGTTTGCCGTGGCGGCCCCTACTATGCCTTGAGCGGATGCCGCCGCCGCCCCAGTTAGCGAATTGGCCACGTTCGCGCCAAGATTGCCGCGCGCAGTGGCGAGATTTGTGTTTGCGGTTGAGCCGATATTCTCCAGCCCTGCCAGACGCCCATACTGCTGTTGCAGCAGCGCCGACAGTACTCCAGGGCGGAATTGCGCAAGCGCCCCCTGGACGTTGCCCCCACGCAGGCCGCCCGTTGCGGAGGCGTTTTGCAAAATCGCCTCCTCGCCCTGCCGCACTAGGCCCTGGAACTCGGCACCGCCCTCAACGCCAGAGATATAGCTCTGCTGCGCCTGCGGGCCTAGCAGACCCGACGACGCCATCATCCCCTGCAAGGCAGGGCCGCCGACGTCAGCGTAGGGCTGGAGCAGGTCAGCGATGTCGCCGTATGCGGCGCGGGCCTCATCTGCGGCCTGCCGTTGGCCCTTCACTTGCGTGGCAGCCGCGCGCTTTGCGCCCTTGGCCTGTGTCTGGCCGGAGACATAGCTGGTCACGCCGCCGACTACCGCTGATCCGACTACGGCTGCTGCAATAAAGCTCATGAGGACAATACTCCAAGTTCATTGTGGCCCGCTCGAACATCCAAAGCAGCCTGCTGCGCGTCGAGCCAAGCCTCGCTCTTCTCAATGTACGTGGCCTCTAGCGTCTCAATGTCGGTCTCGTCCGTCGCAAAGACGTTGACGAAAATGGTGTCTTCAATGGCATACGCAAATTTGCGACCCGGCTGGCTGGTAAAAATGATAGGCCCGTCAAGCTCTATCGCCCTGTGGTCAACAATTATTGCCAACCGGCCTTTGACCAGGATATTGAGGCCAGCCTCCTTGTGGGCGTGCCCCATGATATACGTGCCAGCGGGCACGGACATTTCGCGCATGTAAACGCCTGGGCCGAAATAGTGCGCGACCGGGCATTCGACCTGCGGATGCTGAAGCATCAGCGCCTCGATGGCATCTAGTGTGGGGCGGGGCAGAGCGAGCACGGGCGAGCCTTTTTCTAAAGCTGGCTGCCGGTCACCTTCACTCTCAGCGCCGCCACTATGACTGAAAATTTGCGATATGTCCACTATACGATCTCCCTGCCCGACGCCCGTATTGTGAGAGTGCCGGCAACGCTCGCAATGGTCGAAATATAGTCGCCTGTTTTTAAGACATGGCCGACCATCTCAGGGCATGTGTAACTCTCGCCAACGTCCAGGCTGCGCGCGTTGACGATCAGATTGGACGCTGCCACGGTGCCCAGGTTGGTCGGGATGTTAATTGAGATCGTGGCCGTGACAGCGCCCGTGTTGGTAACGGTCATTTTATCAATGACGGCATCAACATCTATTGCCGTGTATTGGACCGCTTGAGTGGCTTCTGCAAACTTGGGCGCGATCAGGACCGCCAGGGTCGTCGTCATTGCTGCACCTGCGTTACGTCGAGGATACACGCCGGGGATGCCGGCGCAAAGGCGGTGGCGGCCACCGCCTCCAGTGTTACGTTTACGTCGCTCGCGGCCCACATCAGCTCGACATAGTCGCCCGATGCCAGTGAGAAGAAGTCGGAACGGCTTACGTTAGTATAACCGTTGTTGATGTCCGTCGTCACAATAGAGCTGCTGTTGGGTACGTCTGTGCCGTTTTTGCGATACCAAAACCAGATGTTTTTGGCGCTCGAATTGCCCGATGTGACTTGGAAGTTCGGCGAAAAGAGATACAGGCCGCTGACAGACACCACGACCCTAGACAGAAACGTCGGGTCTATAGATACGCCGTTTGACACCCCAGTCGTGTCAAACTCTATCGGGTAGGCCGTATTGACCACCAGCGGCGTTTGGTCAATCGTGACGTCAAATTCGCCGTAATATTTCTGCTGCTCGATAGTCGGGCGCACGAAAATTTCGCCAGCCGTGGCGCTTACGCTCAGGACCGACGCCACGGGGATGACAGTGTCGGGCGCTGTCGGCTTCACCTTGGTGAGCGCCCCAGCCGACGTCGGAGAGGCGTACAAAATATCCCCCGCCACCCATGTCTCGCTGACTGGCGTGCCGGTCGTATCTACGCCCCTGACGTGGCCCCAGGCGCAGCAATAGCCAATTTCTCCGGTGTCGGGCAAGTCGTGCGTCATCACGCCGAGGATGAGGAGCGTCGGCTGCGATCCGTCCGCCAGATACGGCGTCACCAGGAGTTGAGCGCTGGCACCCGCACCAGAAAATCCGACTACGGTGCCGTTTGGGATCGTCACGCCCGTGCTGTTCTGGACCCTGGCGTACGTCTCCAGGCCGACCTGCTGGACCACGCCGTAGTCCATGCCGATGTCCAGCGTCTGGTCGGTGCCGTTCCACGCCAACCGCCTGATTTTGGATGCCCCAGGCTGCAGCCGCCGAAGATCGATGAAGTCCAGCGTGGCCGTGTCAGGCTGATAGGACGTCGCCGCATCGAAGGCAACGCCGGCAGAAAGCGCGTTTGTCTCGATCAGAATGGCTAGGCTGGCAATGTCCGCCGGCGTTGTTTGGCCTGCCACAGTGAACAGGCGCTCCATAGCTCGAATCAGCTCTGGATCGCGGCCAGCCATGGCGGCGATCTGGTTCCTGCTTGGAGTTGTGGGATCAGCCATTACCGGGCCAACGGCTCAATCCGGGCCTCTAGGGCGGCGATGGCGATAGGAGCGTCCGAGGTGCCCCTGAAGCGCTGCATGCGCCGCGTCCGCATCCAGCCCTGCTGAAGCCACACTAGGCGCTTGTCACGTGCCCCAGAGCCCCCGGCGCTTATGCCTTTTTCAATACTCCAGGTGACGCCGTCCAGGCTGTACTGGGTCCATATCGTCGGGTCAGCTCCAAACGTGGTTGACCCGGTCAGGGCCACCAATTCCAGATCATGGAATATCGCGCCCATATTGCTGTTGTACATTATAGTAGTGGCAAAATCCCAACCGACGATCTCGCCCCAGTGCGTGTTGACGTCACTGTGATCCAAGAAGCCAAATTTCTCGTTTGCCGGGTGCCCGACGTTCCACCTGTCGTAGGCCCAAACCAGGGACTGAGCGTTCCATATTGCATCGCCGACAATCGCCGAAGACAGGGAAAACCAGACGGGTCCGTTCAACGCCCTGGATGCCGCCCCGTCATATACGAGAGTTTGGCGCGGCAGATGTATGATGAGCTGATCGTGCGCGAGATATGCCCTCACCTCCAAAAACACGTCGGACAACTCGACCTCGGTGTACGTCGCCAGGATTTCGTCAATTTCGCGGCCAGCAATTTTCTGGGCGTTGCCGTTCACGCCGAGCCATACAGACGGCGCTTCGTTTCGTCCGCCACCCACAAACGCGATGGTGTCCATGAACTGGCAACAGGCGTGCGTGCCGACGCAGCCCTTTTGGATTTGAGCCCCGGTGTTGCGCTGGAACGGAAAGCCGGTCGTGCCGACGTTGTCAAACACCTCAATGGTGTTTCGATTTAGCGCGTAGACCTCGTTCCGCAGCTTGACCAGCGCGTTGATCGGGTCGGGGTCTGCCTCTGCGGAGCCATACTTTAGCGGGTTGACATCAAACGGGTTGTTCAGTTCCGTGATAACCAGAAACTCGCCGTCGGTCGTCATATAGTAGCCGTCAACCCAGACGACATCGAGCGCCGTCCCTAGGTCGGGATCTGTCACCTGGGCCAGCGTTGTGCCGTCGTACAGATACAATCGCCCGCCAGAGGCCACGGCCAGATACGTAAATCC
>Ga0307379_10010978_pt1 | contig 11940 bp, 8 predicted proteins | sample UN2MG_FD_202237 | JGI IMG/M metagenome (GOLD analysis project Ga0307379, IMG submission 202237) | Soil microbial communities from Risofladan, Vaasa, Finland - UN-2 | ecosystem: Environmental > Terrestrial > Soil > Coastal area > Acid sulfate soil | place: Finland: Risofladan, Vaasa | collected... | reverse complement strand
GCGAGGTAGGCTCGGCGGCGGGCGGAGTGTATAGACCGGACAGATAGGTAACACCCGTTCGGACACATGGGTGACACTTCGGCGTATGGTATCGGCCTGCTAGGAAGGAGCAAGGACCGATGCCATGGAAGGAGTGTGATACGGTGTCTCTGCGACGGGAGTTGGTGGAACTGGCCTTGGCGGAGGGGGCGAACGTGGCGGCCTTGTGCCGACGGTTCGGCGTCTCTCGCAAGACGGCGTACAAGTGGAAGGCCCGCTATCAGGCGTCGGGGGTGATCGGGCTGAGGGATCGATCCCGGCGCCCGCATCGGTATCGCTGCCGAACGGCTGCGGCGCTGGAGGCGGCGGCGTTGGCGATCCGCGATGCGCATCCGGCCTGGGGCGGCCGGAAGATTCGTGCTCGGCTCCAGAGCCGGGGGCATCGGCAGGTGCCGGCGGCGAGCACCCTGACGGCGATTCTGCATCGGCAGGGTCGCATTCGGCGGGAGGAATCGCTGAAGCGGCAGGAGTTGACGCGGTTCGAATACCCACGGCCGAACGATCTTTGGCAGATGGATTTCAAGGGGGAGTTCAAGATGGTCAACGGGCGGTGGTGCTATCCGCTGACGGTGTTGGACGATCACTCGCGGTATTCCCTGGGCTTGCGGGCCTGCGCGGATCAGCGAGGTCGGACGGTTCGTCCGGAATTGACCGGGGTCTTTCGCCGCTACGGCCTGCCGTGGGCGATGCTGATGGACCACGGCACGCCGTGGTCGGTCTCGCACACGCCGGGGGCCTGGACGAAGCTGTCGGCGTGGCTGCTCCGCCTGGACGTGCGGGTGATCCGCGGACGGCCGTACCATCCGCAGACCCAGGGCAAGGAGGAACGATTCCACCGCACGCTGAAGGCGGAGCTGCTGCAGTGGCGTTCGATGAACACGCTGGCCCATGCCCAGAGGCTGTTCGATCCGTGGCGACGGACGTACAACTTCGAGCGTCCCCATGAAGCCCTGAAGATGGCCACGCCAGCCAGTCGCTACCGGGTCAGCCTGCGTGCGTACCCCGAGAAGCTGCCGCCGTTGGAGTACGGGCGTTCGGACGCGGTTCGCTCGGTCAATCCGGTCGGGCAGTTCCACTTCCAGGGGCGGCACTGCAAGACGAGCGAGGCGTTCGGCGGTGAGCGGATCGCGATGCGTCCGACGGCCACGGACGGCCTGTGGGATGTGTACTACGCCTTCCATCGGATCGGCCAACTGGACCTGCGGACGGCCGGGGGCCGATCGAGGATCGCCCGGGTCTTGCCCGCGTCTTCCGAGCCCTCCGGGCTCTCCAGCCGCGGGCAAGACCCGTGACAACACCCAAGCCATGTGTTACCCATGTATCCGAACACCTGTCACCCATGTGTCCGGGCTGTGCACTCTGCCCGCCGAATCATCCGAAGCGGCGGGCACAGCCCGCCCTACGCGGAAACCTCCCCGAACAGCGTCAGGGAGCTGGCGTCGGTGATCTTCACGCTCACGTATCTGTCGGCCAGCGCGAGCGGGCCGTCGAAGACCACGATGTGGTCCCATCGCGTCCGCCCGACGAGCTGCACGCAGCCGGGCGCTGACGCGGGCTGCCTGCCGGCGCGAGGCGAAGGGCCCTCCACCAGCACTTCCACCGTCCGCCCCACGTAGGCGCGGTGATGGGCCAGGCCGACCTCGTCCTGGACGGCCAGCAGCTCGTTGTTGCGCCGGCGCTTGACGGCCTCCGGCACGTCATCGGCCTGGCGCTCGGCCGCCGTACCCGGCCGCGGAGAGTACTTGAAGATGAACGAATTCTTGTACCCGCTGCGGCGGATCAGGTCGGCCGAGGCGGCGTGGTCGGCCTCCGTCTCGCCGGGAAAGCCCACGATGAAGTCGCCCGCAAGCACCACGCCCGGCACCGTCGCCCGCGCGCGGTCCACCAGGTCGTCGTACTCGGCGCGGGTGTACCTGCGGTTCATCCGTTTGAGCACGGCGTCCGAGCCGCTCTGCGCCGGGCAGTGGATGTACTCGCAGACCGCCGCCAGGTCGCGCATCGCCTGAAGCACGTCGTCGCCGAAGTCGATCGGGTGGCTGGTGATGAAGCGCAGCCGCCGCAGTCCGGCCACGGCCGACACCCGGGCGAGAAGGTCGCTGAAGCGCACGGTCACGTCGCCCTGCCGCCACCTGTAGGCGTTGACCGTCTGGCCAAGCAGCGTGATCTGCGTGCGGCCGGCGTCCACCAGGCGGCGGACCTCCTCGACGATCGCGCCGGGGTCGCGGCTGCGCTCCCGCCCGCGGACAAACGGCACCACGCAATACGAGCAGAACTTGTCGCACCCGCGCATCACGCGGACGTAGGCCTGCGCCCGGCTGGTCATGCAGGCGACATCGCGGCCGCCTTCCGCCTGCTCAAGGGCCGCGGCGGCGGCATCGTCCGGCGGCGACGCGCGCCCGGGGTCCAGCCGCACGGCCGGCTCGCCGGCGGCCGCCCGCTCGATCATCTCCGGCAGGTGGGCGAGCTGCCCCGGCGCACAGACGATCTCCACGTGCGGGTGCCTTTGCCGCAGGCCCTCGCCCTCGCGCTGGGCCATGCAGCCCAGCACGCCGATGATGATCCGCCGGCCGTCCGCCTTGCGCTGAGCGTCGACGCCGAGGCGAGAGTGCACCTTGTCCTCGGCGTGGCGGCGGACCGAGCAGGTGTTGTAGAGGACCACGTCGGCCCCGCGCCGGTCGGCCATGACCTCGTGCCCCGCCGCGCGCAGCAGGCCCGCCGCCAGCTCGCTGTCCAGCCGGTTCATCTGGCAGCCCATCGTCTCAAGGTAGATCTTCACGAATCGCCTCCGCGGCGGCCGCCATGATACCCGCCGGGGTTTCATCCGCGCAGGGCCTTCGGGCCGCGCTTGGGCGGCGCCGAGCGCGGGCGTATAATTCACCGGCCCGCGAAGGCGGGGCCAGCCCGTACCGGGAGCACATATGGACATCAGCATTCGAGTGGCGGGCGAGGCCGGCCAGGGCGTCCAGAGCGCCGGGGAGCTGCTGGTCCGGGCCTTTGCCGGCATGGGCCTGCACGTCTTTGCCATTAAGAGCTACATGTCGCGGATTCGCGGCGGGCTGAACTGGTTCGACGTGCGAATCGCCGATCGCGAGCTGTTCGCCGGCAAGGGTGCCGCGGACCTGCTGGTGGCCCTTACGCCGGCCGCCCTGGAGGTGCTCCGCGACCAGACGGCCGGCGGGCTGATCCTGTTCGACGGCGAGCAGGCCGACGGCGCCGCGGCGATTCCCTTCACGCAGGCCGCCAAGCAGATCGGCAGCGCGGTGATGGCCAACAGCGTAGCCGCCGGCGCGGTCTTCGCGGTGCTCGGCTACGACCCACAGGTTCTGTGCGAGCTGCTTCGCCGGCAGTACCGCTCGAAGGGCGACGAGGTGGCGGAGGCCAACGCCGCCTGCGCCCTTCGCGGGGCGGAGCTGGCCGGCCCGCACGCCGGCCGCTACAAGGCCCCTCAGCCCGCGGGCGCGCCGGCGTCGGTGTGCGCCGGGGCCGAGGCGATCGGACTGGCAGCCGCCACAGCCGGCGTGAAGTTCGTCACCGGCTACCCCATGACGCCCGGGACGGCCACGCTGCAATACTTGGCGGCCATGGCCGACAAGTACGGCATCGTCGTCGAGCAGGCGGAGGACGAGATCGCCGCCATCAACATGGTCTGCGGGGCCGCCTACGCCGGCGTGCCCGCGATGACCGCCACCAGCGGCGGAGGCTTCGCCCTGATGGCCGAGGGCCTGTCCCTGGCGGGCATCTGCGAGCTGCCGGCGGTCATCGTGATCGCCCAGCGCCCCGGGCCGGCCACCGGGCTGCCCACCCGCACCGCGCAGCAGGACCTGCTGTTCGCCCTTCACGCCGGCCACGGCGAGTTCGCCCGCGCGGTCTATGCACCCGGCACGCACGCCGAGTGCTACGAGCTGACGCGACTGGCCCTGCAAACCGCGCATCGGTTCCAGACGCCCGCGATCGTCCTGACCGACCAGTTCCTCCAGGACGCCGAGAAGAACATCCCGCCGCTGGATGATTCGCCCCGGCCGATCGACCGGTGCATCGTCCAGGCGGCGGAGGGCTATCTGCGCTATGCGGTAACGGAAGACGGCGTCTCGCCGCGGGCGATTCCCGGCGGCGACGCGCCGGTAGTGGTGGACAGCGACGAGCACGGCCCCGACGGCCACCTCACCGAAGACCTCCAGATTCACATGGACCAGCAGGACAAGCGGATGCGGAAGCTCCGGGGCCTGACGGCCGATGCCCGGCCGCCCAGCCTCCACGGGCCGGCCGACGCGCCGGCGCTGCTGATCTGCTGGGGCTCGACGTACGGCCCGTGCCGGGAGGCCGTTGACGCGATGAACACCGTCGGCGAGCCGGCCGCCATGCTGCACTTCTCGCAGGTCTGGCCGCTGAATGCCGAGGCCGCCCGCGCCGCGATCGGCCGCCGCGACCGCCTGATCGTCGTCGAGGGCAACGCCACCGGCCAGTTCGCTAGCATGCTCCGCGCGGCGGGCCTGATCGGCTCGGCCGAGAGCTGCCTGCGATACGACGGCCTGCCGTTCAACGCCGACCAGATCGTCTCGCACGTTCGACACTGAAGCACGAAGACCCGGGAGACCACGATGAACCTGGCCAAGGCGGACACCCACCCGGCCTGGTGCGGCGGCTGCGGAAACTTCGGAATCCTCAAGGCATTCAACCAGGCCGTCGAGCAGGCCGGCATCGACACGCGAACGCTCGTGCTGGTCAGCGGCATCGGACAGGCCGCCAAGTTCCCCCACTACCCCGCGAAGCCCGCCAACGTCTTCAACGGCCTGCACGGCCGCGCGCTGCCCGCCGCCACAGGCATCAAGCTGGCCAACCACTCCCTCCGCGTCATCGTCACCAGCGGCGACGGCGACATGTACGGCGAGGGCGGCAACCACTTCGTGCAGGCCGTCCGACGCAACATCTCCGTGGCCTGCTTCGTCCACAACAACCAGGTGTACGGGCTGACCAAGGGGCAGGCGTCCCCGACCTCCGAGGTCGGCTTCCAGACCAAGCTCCAGGTCCACGGCGTGATCGCCGGCGCGTTCAACCCGCTGGCCATCGCCATCATCGAAGACGCGTCGTTTGTGGCCCGGTCGTTCTCCGGCGACGTCGAGCACCTCACCCAGATGATGATCGAGGCCATGAAGGTCGAGGGCTTCGCCCTGCTGGACATCCTCCAGCCGTGCGTGTCGTTCAACCGCGTCAACACGTTCAAGTGGTACAAGGATCGCGTCCGGAGGATCGACGACGGTCACGACCCCGCCGACCGCGCGGCCGCCCTGGAGCTGGCATTCAAGTGGGGCGGCGAGATCCCCATCGGCGTGCTGTACCGCGGCCGGCGCCGCAGCTTCGAGTCGCAACTCGGTGTGCTCGGCCAAGGGGCCCTGGTCGACCAATGCGCCCGAGCCCAAGCCGAGTAGGCCCCCAATCGGCAATCGACAATCGCCCCCTCAATCCGAAATCTGAAATCCGCAATCCGCAATCGGAAGGGTGGATGATGGGATTCGAACCCACGACCCTCTGGACCACAACCAGATGCTCTAACCAACTGAGCTACACCCACCGTGTGTCGCAGCCGGCGCAATTCTAGAATTTACCAGCCGGGGCGTCGGGTGTCAACGTCACACGGGCCCGGGCGGGGGCGAACCCGCCGGCCGTCTTGCCGTGTTCAACGCTCATAGAAGGTTATCGTAATGGTGGGCGAACTGCGTGAGCCGATATCCGGGCGATTCCCCCCCTACACGGCGTTCCATCCAGCCGTGCCCGTCTGGTGCATCACGCCGGGCGAGGGCGGCATCATCCACCGGTTCTTCGACACCTCGCCCGTCAGCCCCTCCGGCCGCTATGTCGCCCTGACGCGCCTGCCCTACGAGGACCGCCCGCCCGCGCCGGGCGACGAGGCCGAGGTGGTGATGGTGGACCTGATCGAGGGCGACGAGCGGGCCCTCGCGCGGACCCGCGGCTGGGACACGCAGCTCGGCGCGCAGGTGCAGTGGGGCGCGAGCGACCGCGAACTGCTGTTCAACGACGTGGACGCGCGGACCTGGCGGCCGTTCGGCGTGCGGCTGGACCCGCAGACCGGCCGCTCGCAGCGGCTGGACGGCACGATCTACATGGTCTCGCCGGACGGCACGGCGTCCGTCAGCCCGTGTCTGCGGCGGATCGGGCGGGCGCAGCTCGGTTACGGCATGATCCTGCCGCCCGAGCGCGTGCCGACCAACCGCGGCGCGCCCGACGACGACGGCATCTACCTGACCGACCTGCGGAGCGGCCAATGCCGGCTGCTCGTGTCCATAGCCGAGGTGCTGGCGACGGCCCAGCCGCCGGTGGACGTGGACGAATACGCCGGCGGAGGTGTTTACGGCTTCCACGTCAAGTACAGCCCCGACGGGGCCCGGCTGATGTTCGTGCTGCGATGGCTCGGGCGCGGCGCCGCCGGCCGAGCCATCGAGAAGACCAACCTGCTGACGCTGCGGGCCGACGGGACGGACGTGCGGCTGGCGCTGCCGGCGTCGGCCTGGGCCCGCGGGGGGCATCATCCCAACTGGATGCCCGACGGCGAGAGCATCCTGATGAACCTGCGGATGGAGGACGGAGCCATCCGCTTCGTGCGGATCGGTTGCGACGGCGGCGGGGTCGAGCCGCTCAGCGAGACCATCGTCGGCTCCGGCCACCCGACGATCGCGCCAGACGGGCGCCACATCCTGACCGACGTGTACAGCTTCGGGGAGCTGGCCTACGGCGACGGCACTACGCCGCTGCGGTGGATCGACCCGGCCGCCGGCTTCGAGCGGGCGATCGTGCGGATCGGCACGACCCCGGCGTACATGGGCGAGCAGAGGCGATATCGTGTCGATCCGCACCCGGCATGGGACCGCTCGGGGCGCTTGGTCGTCTTCAACGCTTGTCCCGACGGCACGCGGCGGGTATACCTCGCCGACATGAGCGGACTGATGCGAACCTAGGGGCACGCTCACGCACCGGGGGCCTGGCCGCGCGGCTGTCAGGACGGGTAACGACAATCCGAGTGAACACCGAATCCAGGATCATTGAACGCTCTCTGAGTGTCTCGACATGTGAGAGAGTATGCAGGCTTTCAGCCACTCAAGCCCGTCCCGTGAGAGCCCTTCCCCCAACGTGATCTTCTTCTTCCCGGTCGAGATCACCACCCCGTCGTTGCTCCGAAACACCCAATCGATAACCTTGCCGATCAGGTCCTCACTGGTCTCGTGAACGGGCCTGCCGACATACACATCGTCGACATCGACCGCCTTGATGGTTCTGGTCGTCCGTCGGCCCAGCAGCGGAAGCCGGAATCCCAACTCGATCCGGTCGCCGCGCAGGGTAATGGTCGACGAGGCGGCGAACGTAAACGCGATGCAGCCCGGGAACGCCAAGAGCCCCGCTATGCCCAGCACCCCATAGACCAGATGCCGACCCCCTCGGTGGAAGCCCTGATGCACTGCCAAGGCCGACACGCCCGCGCCCGCAGCCATCACCAGGATGAATCGGAGGTCGTTGGCTGTTACTACCAGCTCCACGTCCGGTGAGATGGTGCACACCTCCACGCCAACGGGAGGAGACGATAGGTTGCCCTGCCCGACGGGCGGGCCCAGTTTCCCTTCGACCAGGAGTTCAATCACCGGCCGGCCGACGTCTTCCGGAGCCGTCGGCCGCATGCCTTCGGCAGTCCGCGTGAGGGCGGGCAGCCCGAGCAGTCGGCAGAACCCGATCAGGAGGGATTGCAGCGATTCGGCATCCTCGTCGGAAGCCAGACATACCTTGCGCTTGGGGTTCGGATGCCACAGCATGATGGCCGCCCTGCTGACCACGACCCCGGGGCCGCTGCTCAGTTCGTCCTCCAGGAGCAGGCCCTCGTAACTGTCGGTCCATTCGCGCCAGACGTGCTTGATGCCCAGAATGCTGCGGACCGCCGTGACCTCCTCTGGAGAGACAATGTAGTCCTGCCTCCATGTCAGCAGGATCAGTCCGCCAACGACCAAGCCCGCGCCCACCAGGATGAGCACGTAGGGCGTAGCGACAACCAGGAACGGCCCACCGGTCAGGGGATCCGCCGCCAGCCAGAGGGCGCCCGCGCCGATGGCGGCCACCCCGAAGATCACCATCACGGCCCCCAGACCCCGCGATCGGGGCACCTCAACCTGGATGACCTCCGGTTCGCCCGTCTGTTCCGGTTCGGTCTGATTGTCGAGCGTCGTCGCCATCACGATCCGGGAGACAAATACCCACAGGGACAAGCAGACGCAAGGCCATGCCGACAGGACGGACTGTTGGGCCGCCGAAGGTGCCCCCCGCAGCCCCGCGCCCTTGCTGAGAGGGCCGGGCCAGCATACGCTTGGAGTTGACCGTCTGACTTCGCAGCAGGAGCGCACATGCCTGAGCGACCGAACATCATATTGATCTGCACCGACCAATGGCGGTGGGACTGCCTGTCGATTGCCGGGCACCCGGCCGTCGAGACGCCGCACCTGGACCGCCTGGCCCACGAGGGCGTGCGCTTCACCAACGCATACACGGGCGTGGCGAGCTGCATCGCCGCACGGGCCGCCCTGCACACCGGCCTGACGCAGCGCAGCCACGGCCGCGTCGGCTACCAGGACGGCGTGGAGTGGACATACCCAGTCACATTGGCCGGCGAGCTGAGCAAGGCGGGCTACCAGACCGTCGCCGTCGGCAAGATGCACGTGCACCCGCAGCGGCACCCCATGGGCTTCGAGAAGGTCGTCCTGCACGACGGCATGCTGCACCACTACAAGGCCGCGCGCGAAAGCGACTACGAGGACTGGCTGCGCGAGACGCTCGGCCCGGACTGCGGCCTGTACGATCACGGCCTGGAGTCGAACTCGTGGGTGGCGAGGCCGTGGCACCTGCCCGAGCACACGCACCCGACCTACTGGGCCGTCTCGCGCGCGGTGGAGTTCCTTCGCGGGCGCGACAAGGGGCGGCCGTTCTTCCTGTTCCTGTCGTTCGTGGCGCCGCACCCGCCGCTGGTGCCGCCGGAGTGCTACTTCGACCAGTACATCCGCCAGGACCTGCCCGCCCCGCCCGTGGGCGACTGGGTGGACAAGCTCGGCCTGGACCCGGAGGGCGGGCGGTGGCACTACAGCACCTCGTGCGGGCGGCTGGACCCGCGGGCTCAGCACCGCGCGCAGGCCGGCTACTACGGACTGATCACGCAGATCGACCACCAGATCGGACGGCTGATCGAGCACTGCCACGACGAGGGCGTGAAGGGCAACACCGTCTTCGCGTTCATCTCCGACCACGGCGAGATGCTGGGCGACCACCACCTGTTCCGCAAGATACTGCCGTACGCCGGCAGCATCCGCGTGCCGATGGTCTTTCATTTGCCGGCGTCGATGGGGATCGCCGGCGGGCGCACCCCCGCGCAGCTCGCCGAGCTGCGCGACATCATGCCGACGCTGCTGGAGATCGCCGGCGCGTCGGCGCCGCCGAGCGTCGAGGGCGCCAGCCTCATGCCGCTGATGCGAGGCGAGAAGGTCGAGTGGCGCGGCCACCTGCACGGCGAACACGCCGCCGGCGAGCGGTCCAATCACTACATCGTCGATGGGCGCTTCAAGTACGCCTGGTACAGCCAGACGGGCCTGGAGCAGCTTTTCGACACGCAGGCCGACCCGCACGACCTCCACGACCTGATCGACGAGCCGCGGCACCGGCGCACGGTCGAGGAGCTGCGCGGGCTGCTGATCGCCGAGCTGGCCGGCCGAGAGGAAGGCTACAGCGACGGCAGGCAACTCTTCGTCGGCAAGGAGCCCAAGCGCGTGCTCTCGCACGTCCTGAAGGACTGAGAGCAGACGAACGACAAAAGACACGAAGAACACGAAGAGAAACCAAAGGGGATATCAGTGGCACTGATGTTCGCCCTTCACATAGCCTCCTCCGCAGGTCCACGTACACCTAACCACGCCTGAAAGGCGTACACTCATGAGCCCAGGGCGAAGCCCTGGGTACAGGGCGTCGACCGCAGTCAAGCCCTGTAGGGGCGAGACCCTTTGCCGTGCCGCCCTTTCAGGGCTCGGCGAGATGGCCGGCCTCAACACCCAGGGCTTTGCCCTGGGCTGGTGAATCGCATCCCTTCGGGCCGCAGGACCTCCGATACATTCAGGCCCCCCGAACGCCAGCCCGTGCAGGAGTCCGACAACACGGAGAACACCCACAGGGCAACGGAGGCGCCCTTCGACCTTTGTGCCCTCTGTGCTCTCTGTGGTTGCTGCACTCAAGGAAGAGCGGCGCTACTTGCTTTCGCGTCCGCGGCGCTGGCGGAAGAGCAACCGGAGGGGCACCTCCGCAAACGGCAGGCGCCGGCGGAGCTGGTTCAGCAGGAAGCGCTGGTAGGTCTGGTCGAAGCTGCGGACGTCGTTGACGAAGCAGACGATCGTCGGCGGGGCCGTCGCCACCTGCGAGGCGTAGAGGATCTTCGGGGGCTTGGTGCCGGTCTTGTGGCTGGGCCCGCGGAGCTGCACGATCCGCCCGACGGCCTCGTTCAGCCGGCCCGTCGGCACGCGGGTGTTGGCCTGACGGAAGAGCTGCTCGGCCAGGTCAACGGTCTGGCGGACGTTGAGGCCCTCGGTGGCCGTCGTCAGCGAGATCGGCGCGAAGGAAAGGTGCGGGAAGGTCTTGGCGAAGTACTCGGCGTAGTCCTCGCCGGCGGCCTTGCCTTTGGCGAGGTCCCACTTGTTGACCACGATGACGACGGGCTTGAACGCATCGACGACGCGCCCGGCGAGGTCCTTGTCCACCTGCGAGACCGGCACGGACGCGTCGATCATCAGCGCCACCACGTCGGCGCGGCGGATGGCCAGCAGCGCGCGGTGGCGGCTGTAAAACTCGATGTCGCCTGAGAGCTTCTTCCGCTTGCGGATGCCGGCGGTGTCGATGAGGATGAAGGGGCGCCCGGCCAGCTCGACGCGAACGTCCACGCTGTCGCGGGTGGTGCCGGGCGTTTCGGAGACGATCACTCGCGGCTCGCCGGCCAGCGCGTTGATGAACGTGCTCTTGCCGGCGTTGCGCTTCCCGACGACGGCGAGCTTCATGACGGCGGCCGGCAGCCCCTCGGCCAGCGGGCCCAGCTGCTGGGCGATCGCGTCGAGCTGGTCGCGGCGCCCCAGGCCGTGCGCCGCGGAAATCGCCATCGGCTCGCCGAAACCCAGTGCGTGCATCTCGCCGGCATCGAAGGCCTGGTGTGCGTCATCGACCTTGTTGGCCAGCAGGAACACAGGCTTGTCCTGTCGGCGGAGCAACTCGGCCGCCCGGCTGTCGAGCGGCATGACGCCCTGGCGGGCATCGATGACGAACAGGATCAGCGCCGCGGCCTGTATGGCGTAGCGGATCTGCTGCTCGACGTGTTCGGTGAGATTGTCGGTGTCCTCGGCGCCCAGGCCGCCCGTGTCCAGAAGCTCGACGTACTTCTCGCCGACGGGGCACGGCGCGGAGACACGGTCGCGCGTCACGCCCGGGGTGGGGTCGATGATTGAGATCATCTTCCCCGTCAGGCAGTTCAGCAGGCTGCTCTTGCCGACGTTAGGCCGGCCGACGATGGCGACAACGGGCAGGGCCATAGTTCGGTGAGTGTAGCCCGTCCGCGTGCCACCCACAACTGAAGGTTGTGGGTGCTTCGGTGCACAGGCACAGCACCACCCACAAGCTGCGCTTGTGGGTGCCACGCGGAGACGTGAGAAGATTCGAAGCTCGAAACCCGAAATCCGAAACATCTCTGAAAACGCGGCTGTCAAGACCCTTCTGGCGTAGCCTTCCGTCCTCGTCGGGCCTGGCCCAGTCATCTCTGAAAACGCGGCTGTCAAGACCCTTCTGGCGTAGCCTTCCGTCCTCGTCGGGCCTGGCCCAGTCATCTCT
>Ga0307379_10010977_pt1 | contig 11940 bp, 8 predicted proteins | sample UN2MG_FD_202237 | JGI IMG/M metagenome (GOLD analysis project Ga0307379, IMG submission 202237) | Soil microbial communities from Risofladan, Vaasa, Finland - UN-2 | ecosystem: Environmental > Terrestrial > Soil > Coastal area > Acid sulfate soil | place: Finland: Risofladan, Vaasa | collected... | reverse complement strand
TTTGCACTCGCAAATTTAGCATACGGACTTGTTACAAAGGAGCCGTTCTATATTCTTGAAGCAAATTTTTTGTTTACCACTGCCGAGAGCATATTGACTGAACCGAGAAAAAAAGAACTTGCACAGTGCGGCGTTCAGTATACAGAGCATATCCTTTCCGGCAAATTCCCCGATACCCTGGATGATAAATCTACCCTTGAACGGATTGAAATAAAAAGAATCCCCATTCATGCAAGCACATTCAAAAAAATAATAATAGGCAAATCCGCAATCGAAATCAATAAAAATACCAGAATTAAAACGCAGGTTGACCGGGTCACTCGAGATTGGCTCATGGCTTCCAATGTCACTGCTGCCCCTTCGGAAATTAAAAAGGAAAACATTATATCTTGGCATGAAGGAGAAAAAATTAGGGAGATAATAGAACTATCTGGGGCAAAAGTTTCTCCCGTGTGGGGTACGAGGGCAAGGAAATTCGGGAACGCCTGGTATTCGCCGGATGATAAAGGCATTTACCGGTTTCTTCTCTCAGAAGATAAGGTGTATAACTATCCCACAAATATAATCACGAATGAAAACATGGTCTTCATAAATGATACCCATGGCATAAGTGCTCTCGCATGGGATTCTTCAGATGTCGACCTCGTAGTCGGTTGCGGCGATTATGAGGGGAAAATAGAAGCAGCTTATTATCTTGCTGCAAAGGGTATTCATGTATATATGCCAACGGACCGGTTTTTGGCGGGACTCATAGGCACTCAGACAAAAGGCTTGATTATTGGGTCTGCACCGGTAAAGAGAACGATAAACGGCGCCGTGATCGGAGACCAACCCATCACGATCGATACTGACGAAACAGTTATTGTATCAACGTCTACCGGAGGGTATCCCCTTCAGTACTACGATACTCCGTACCGTTATTTTAAAGAACTCGAAAACTATATTGACAAACCAATGCATATCATAGCAGTTCCTGTAAGTGAGTACGGAAAGGCAAACACCATAGTAGATGAAGCGAGAAAAAGAAAAGCAAAACTTATAGGAATCAGGGTCTGGGGAAAGGAAGAACATGATGCTGTGTCTGCATGGTTAAAAGAAGATAAGAATAACAGGGCGATACTCTTTCATTCCGCGGTTTATCCTGAAGGATACAGATTATTCTTTGAATTTCCTCAACAGACAACTTTTGGTGATATACATATTGATTTTGAGAATGAATGAGGTACAATAGGAGGGGCTATGATACGAATAATAATTGTACTACTAATCCTGCTATCCGGTAGTGTTTGTCATCTGTTCGCAGGGGAGAATATCACATCACAAAACAAAGCTCTTGAGTCACCGAATGACTCCAGGAATTTAACGTTTCAATATAAAAATATCGGTGATCAATATACAACCCAGGATAATTACAAGGCGGCTGCTCCTTATTACATGAAAGCTTTATCCCTGGGGAGAGATTATCTTTCTCTTGGAGAAAGGCTTCAGATCGCCATCTATCTCTCCTGGGCCGGTAAAATGCAAGAGTCGCTGACTGAACTTGACCTCATACGAAAGGAGAATCCATCAAATCTGAAGGCGAGAATTCATCGTGCGAGAGTTTTATCCTGGTCTGGCAGACTTGACGAAGCAATCAGGGAGTCAGATGAAATCCTAAGAGAATATGCCGATAATAAAGATGCATTGCTTATTAAGGCAAATGCACTGCGCTGGAAGGGCATCTCTTGGAAAGCATTACCAATCTATAATCAAATTCTTGAGAAAGAGGAAGATTTTGATACGCGCTTGGGAATAACTTACGCCCAGATCTCTGCAGGCGATATAAACGGTGCAAAAGAAAGCAGAAAACTTTTAACGCCGTCTTACCCTTATCAGGAAAAAGAAAAAAAAGAATTGAATGATTATATGGACAGGATAGTCAGACCAAACGTTTCCTTGGGATACAGCTATTATCATGATTCTGATGAAAACATCACAAACCGGTATTCTGCCGGGATTGGATTCTGGGCGGGCAACTGGAAAAATGAACTCAATTACCGCCATACTGATGCAAAAAATGATTCCATCGATAATAGAGCTGATGATCTCTCTTTCAGAACTTACGCTAAATTAACCAGGACTTTCGGGATTGGTGGGGGGGTAGGTCTCACGCAAATGGCAAATGATAAATCTGATAATTATATAACATGGCATCTGAAGGCAGATATGAACTTTCTCAATGGTACAGCCGGCGTTGCTACTGCAAGAGACGTATTCACTGATACTGCAGAGTTGATTGAGAACAGAATTCGCTATACAGCCGCATCAATCTTTCTCAGCCAGAAACTAACAGACAGATGGGCTGTTAATGGTACCTATCGTTATCGCGACTATTCAGACGACAATTCTTCTCATCAAATTCACTTGTCAGCAACTTATGCTGTATATTCCAGAAATCCCAATATTCAATTAGGGGGTAGATTGATATATCTTGATTTTTCGCGTCAGACCCGGAGCGGTTATTTTGACCCCGATAATTTCATATCTCCTCAGGTTTTTGCTACGATATCCTTCGAAAGAGAAAAACTCTATGGTTACTTGGAACCTTTCCTTGGTTATCAAACCTTTCAACGTTATGGAGATAGGAGCAATGATATAACAGGTGGCGGATATGGATTGCTTGGGATACGACTATCGAAACATTTTTCACTCGAAGTGAATGCCGAGGGTGGCAATTATGACAATGATACAGCAGCAGGCTGGAATTATTATTTGGTCGGTTCCAGGCTGCTGCTTTTTCTCTGATTCTGGTCACTCCCATTTCCAAAACATCTTTGCACAGCATATGAGAATATCAAAATGACATACCGGAAGAGAATTATCATCCTCTCAGTGGTTATCTGTATTCTTTTTCTGATTTTAGTTTCGCCGTATATCATCTGGCATTTTTCTTCATCGAGGCCAACCAGCTTTCTCATTGTTGACAAGACAGTTCCTAAACCTACCTATCGGGAGCATAAGGCGCTCATGTGGGTTTTGAATAATCTAAAATATACTAATAAACAACCGGAGAAAGCGTATCAGTTTGACCAGGACTACTACGGGTTCTTCCCCTCAGATAATTTCACCTATTCGATTAAATATCTGGAGCCTGACCCCGGTCATGTTGACCTCATATATCTTGCCGATACCTATGGAGTCTATAACGAGGATTTTTATAAGGAAAATATAAGAGGGAAAAGATCTCACCTGATTTATGGTGGTCTTGAACAGAAGGAACTTGATATCATTGAGACTCTGCTCGAAAAGTCAACACTGCTGATAGGGGAATTCAATACATTTGCAACCCCTACATATCGTTTGACAGGATCCAGACTGGAAAATCTCTTTGGCGTCAGATGGAGCGGTTGGATCGGAAGATATTTTCAGGACCTCGATAAAAATAATGAAGAACTTCCCGTATGGTTAATCACAAACTATGAAAAACAGTATGAGGCGAAATGGGATTTTAAGGGCCCCGGGTTTGGTTTTGTTCATATCGACGATTCTGTAATAATCTTGAAGCATGGAGAAGATGTGGGGAATGAGCTTATAAAAGTAGTTTTTTCCGAACAGGCAGAAAAAGCATTGAAGGTGAGAAATAATGCCGGATATTACTACTGGTTCGATATTCTTACTCCGAAGAGTAATACAGAAATCCTTGCTCAGTATAAACTTGATGTAACCGAAAAAGGACGCGAGAAACTGGAGAAATTTGGTATCCCGAATACATTTCCTGCTGTGGTAAGAACCGGATCCCCTTACCGCACCTATTACTTTGCAGGTGATTTTTCTGATATCAGAAAAGTGCCTACTTTTTGGAATGCTTCGTTTCTTAAGTATCTGATGGCACGATCATATCGTGATATCGCAAGCGACCAATCTTTCTTTTTTTGGAATGTCTATTATCCTATGCTCGAAAACATTCTAAAAAAAGAACTGAAGCCCGAATCCGGGAAAGCCTGACGGTCTTCTGACAGGCAGAACCTTTTTACGGAGGGAGAGTAGTATGGGATCGAAGGTGCCTGACAGGCAAAAAACCTTTAAAGCCGCCGTTCTTTCAGAAAACCCATCTGCTGTAACAGGAAACCACTCGCATGCTATGATCTTACCCTGAATGCCGTGAGCCATATCCGAATCATACAGTATCGATCAGGTTACCATCAGTCATCTTGAGGATCCTATGACAGCGTCTCGACAGAGACTCATTATGCGTGACAATAACAAAGGTTATTCCTTTTTCCCGGTTGAGATTGACAAGGATATTGAACAGTTCCTCTCCTGTCTGGGTGTCAAGATTTCCGGTGGGTTCATCTGCAAGCACCACTTTCGGATCAAGTATCAGAGCCCGTGCAACTGCAACACGCTGTTGTTCCCCGCCTGAAAGTTCCCCTGGCCTGTGTCTCTTCCGTTCGGACAACCCAAATTCGTCGAGAAGCCGATCTGCCCTGCTCTGAATCTGTTCGTACCTCGATCCCTTTGATCCGTGTCCCCATGCACCCATCCCAATCAGTCCCGGCATCATGACATTCTCTTCTGCAGAAAATTCCGGGAGAAGATGATGAAACTGGAAAACAAAACCGATTGTTTTATTTCTGAATGAGGCGAGCGCATTTCTGTCTATGGAGAAGATATCGGTATCCCCGTACAAGACTTGACCGGATGAAGGCATGTCCAGAGCGCCAAGGATATGAAGCAGCGTACTCTTGCCTGCACCGGAGGCACCGACCACCCCGACCATTTCTCCTTCCTGTATCGCAAGATGAATGCCTTTCAATACCCGAAGCTCACCTGCAGCAGTAGCAAAAGATTTTTGTAAATCTCGCACTTCAATAAGGGTATCCCCGCGGTTTGCTGTCATTTGTCAGTTTGCGATCCGGTGAATTCCTTAATCTTCTCTCCTGTTTTCTTAATTCCGCCTGTCACCTTTTTTGTTGTATCTCTCACCGCATCGGTCCTCTGTTTGATCTTGTCCGCTTCCTTGCCCATTTCCTCGCTTTTTTCCTTAACAATCTCTCCTGCCTGTTCTGATTTTTGGCCTAACCACCGGAAGGGGTCACCGCCCAACCAGAAAGAAAGAGCAAGGAAAACGATTGCAGAGATGATCATGATTCCTATAAGAAGTTTTATCAGTCTAAACAATTTCTTGCGATACCTCCTTCATGCAGCCGGATTATTCAGGTATTCGGGGAAGTAAATGATTAAAAATGCTTTCCCCCGCCTTTTGAACGTATTTACTCATACCGCAATGGCTCAACAGGATTGATTCTTGCCGCCTGCCATGCAGGATAGATCGTAGCGAGGAAACTGATGATAATTGCTGACAGCGAAACAACAAGAAAATCAAACAATTGGGTTTTAACAGGCAGGTGGCTTAAATAATAAACATCAGCCGGGAGCTTTATGAGTTGATACGTGTTTAAAAAATAACATAAGAGATATCCCCCGGCGACACCGGCAATAGTCCCGAACATCCCGATGAATAAGCCCTGCAGTATGAAGATATTCATGATACCCCTGTCCGTTGCACCCATGGCTTTGAGAATTGCGATCTCCCTTTTTTTCTCTATGACATTCATGATCAGTGTACTGACAATATTGAATGAGGCAACCAGGATTATCAGGATCAGGATGATAAACATGGCAAACTTCTCTAATTTCAGCGCTGAAAAGAGATTCCTGTTCATCTGCATCCAATCCTTTGCATAGAGCGGAAACCCTAATATTTTTTGCACCCGTTCCCTGACAGCAGGCGCCTTGTATATATCATCGAGCTTGAGCTGAACACCGGTAACCGTGTCACCCATGTCAAAAAACTCCTGGGCGGCTTTCAAGTCCGTCAGAACAAGGTTGGAGTCATACTCGAACATGCCCACCTCAAAGATTCCTGCAACCCGGAACTGTCTCACTTTCGGCAGCATACCAAGCGGTCCTATCTTCCCGACAGGAGACAGAATAGTAACAAGGTCTCCTTTGAATACGCCGATACTGCTTGCGAGTTCCGTCCCGATGATAATACCTGGCGTGCTGTCTTTTGAAACCAGGTCATCCAACCCGCCTTCCTTCATGAACTTCCCGATTTCCGTCGTTTTCAACTCGGCTTCAGGTTCAACTCCCCGTAAAAAAACCCCCTGCGCCCTCTTCCCGGATGAAACCATAACCTGGCCTAATATAAAAGGAGCAGATGAAAGAATATCCGTATCGCCCGTTAATTTTTTCACCGCATCTTTGTACTCCGGCATAGCACCGCGGTAGTTGAGGACAACAACATGCGCATTAACGCCAAGGATCTTCTTCTGCAGGTCTTCATGGAAACCGCTCATTACGGAGAGCACCACAAGGAGTGCCATAACACCGACCGCAACCCCCCCGACAGAGATAAGCGTATTGAATGAAATGCCCTTATGTCTTTTCTTGGTTCTCAGATATCTGAGGGCTATGAATAATTGATAGGGAAGGTTCATTTACAGTTCGGGTTTTAGCTGAGGGAATAATATCACGTCGCGTATAGACGGCGAATTCGTCAAAAGCATGACAAGTCTGTCTATCCCTATTCCCTCTCCCGCAGCAGGGGGCATGCCGTATTCGAGCGCCCTGATGAAGTCCTCGTCCATGCTGTGCGCCTCCTCATCCCCCTGCGCCTTTGCTTCAACCTGGGCAAGAAATCTCTGCTTCTGATCCAGCGGGTCATGGAGCTCAGAAAAAGCATTGGCAATTTCACGCGAGGTGATAAACAACTCAAAGCGTTCAACAAGATCAGGATTATCAGGTTTTCTTTTCGCAAGCGGTGAAAGTTCAACAGGGTGATCAATAATAAACGTAGGCTGAATGAGTTCAGGCTCGACTTTTTCCTTAAATATTTCATCAAGAATTTTCCCGAGGCTTGCTCCCTTTTCTATGGCAACGCCGTTCTCTTTTGCCCATGCCTTTGCCTTTTCACTATCATGCAATATCTCACGGGGCACCCCTTTTTGCACTAAGGCATCAAGCATCGGAATTCTTGGCCAGGGTGGAGTGAGATCAATGACGTGATCTTCATACGGAACGTGTAATGTCCCGAGAGTCTTTTCTGCAATGAAGGGGATCAGCTCTTCGGTAAAGGACATGAGGAAATGGTAATCCCTGTAGGCGATATAAAATTCAAGCATCGTAAATTCAGGGTTATGTTTTGTCGATATGCCTTCATTCCGGAAATTTCTGTTGAGCTCGTACACCCGCTCATATCCGCCGACAAGAAGCCTTTTCAAATATAACTCAGGTGCAATTCTGAGGAAAAGGTCTACTCCAAGAGCATTGTGATGGGTTTTGAACGGCCTGGCAGTCGCACCTCCGGGAATAGGCTGCAGCATCGGTGTCTCGACCTCGATGAACCCCTTAGCTTCAAGAAAATCCCTGATTCCTTTGATGATCATGCTCTTTTTAACGAACACCTGTCTTACTTCCGGGTTCACGATCAGGTCGACATACCGCTGTCTGTATCGTGTTTCTATGTCTTTTAATCCATGCCATTTTTCCGGAAGGGGCCTGAGTGATTTTGTGAGAATCATAAAATCTTCAACCTCAACCGTCAGTTCATTCGTCTTTGTCCTGAAAAGTTTTCCCCTGAGCCCGATGATGTCCCCGATATCGAGTTTCTTCAGAATGGGGAATTGATCGCCGAGCTTATCTTTCTTGAAATAAACCTGCATTTTCCCTGTAGCATCCTGTATATGCGCAAACGCGGCCTTACCAAAGTCCCTCATAGCAACGATACGACCCGCAAGTGAACATCTGACAGGGTCCGTTTCAAGTGCTTCTTTTGTCTGCGTGTTGCATTTTTCATGGAGTTCTGATGCGTGGTCTTCTGCAGAATACGTGCTGCCGAATGGTTCAACCCCGGACTGGCGCAACTCGCCCAGTTTTTTGATCCGCTGTTCTATCAGTTCGTTGATTTCTTCCATAAGATAAACCTTAAAATTATAGTGACTCAATTCATGTTAAGTCAATTTTGCCATACCCTCAAGAATTTTCAGTTTTGATGTCTCTCCGACCGCGATCAGTGTGTCTCCCGGATCTATAACGGTGCGAAAGGTCGGATTGAATTTCATTTCGCCGTTCGACTGTTTAATCGCAACAATAATAATCCCAAGTTCCCTTCCGATCCCGCACTGGTCCAGATTATGCCCGGCAAGTTGAGAATTCTCCTGAACACTGATTTCCTCAATCTGGAGGTCGATGTTGCCACTCTTTGTGGCGTATTCGATAAAATCAACAACTGCCGGCTTCAGGACAGCATGGGCAATCCGCAGGCCTCCGATGTGATAGGGTGATACGACCCTGTCGGCACCGGCCCGGAGGAGTTTCTGTTCGGAGCCCTCTTCACCAGCCCTTGCTACAATCCGGAGTTTCGGATTCAATCCCCTGGCGCTCAGAACAACATAGAGGTTTTCCGCATCTGTCGGCAGAACAGATATCAGGCACTGTGCCTTTTCGATTCCTGCCTTTTTCAGGAGATCATCGTTCGTTGCATCTCCCTGGATAACGAGCAACTCCTCTTTCTGATCTGCATCCAGGAGAACCTCGTTTTTTTCAATCACAATGAATTGCAACTTTTCATGTTCAAGTTCCCTGGCGATAACTTTCCCCATTCTGCCATAACCGCAAACAATAAAATGATCTTTAAAATTCCTGAGCTTTTTTCCCACCCTTTTCCTCCCGTATATTTCTTGCAACTCTCCCTCCAACAGTATCTTTGCCCCAGCACTGAGAGCATACAGGACAGTTCCAACACCACCGATTAGCAGGACAACCGTAAAGAGCTCTCCGCGAAAGGATAACTCGTGGATTTCCCTATACCCTACTGTTGTAAGAGTTATGACCGTCATATAAAAGGAGTCCCAAAAACTCCATCCCTCAATAACCATATATCCGGTCGTGCCGAATAAGAGAACGAGCCATATCATGCCTGCTGCTACAACAAGGCGTTTCCTGAGTTCTTTCACTGGTTTTGTTATTCCTTTTTAGCCTGCTGAGGCCTGCCTCAAATTATTACCTTTTCATTATATATGAACACCGCAATTATTTTATCGGTGACTGAGGCACATTTCGCATGGTCTGCCTGGACAATACGTCCTCAATTTTATTGGTTACCAATGTTCAAACAACCTCTTCATGTTTCTCATCTCCCTGTTTAATGCATATGCCTTCTCAAACTGGAAATCCGCATAGGTTTTTACATCATATCCTTGCATGGTTTTTTCTATTTTGATGGCACCGTCGATATCAGTTCTCAGGACTTTTTTACCTGACAAGGTGTCCAGGGTTTCCTGATGAGGATGGCCGAACTGATTGTCCCGTTCAGTGCTGATTACTGCGATGTCAGGGTTCACGGCGTCAAGAAAAGGTTTGGATGCTGATGTTCTTCCGCCGTGATGTGGAACCTTGATCACATCACTTGCAAGCCATTTCCCCAGGTGAAGCATGTTCTCTTCTGCTTCATCCTCAACATCACCTGCAAAAAGAAATGAAGTGTTTTTGTCTTCAATTCTCAGGACGAGTGAATCATTATTTACTGCAACATAATCATTCCCTTGCATAGTATAAAATTCTGGGTAGGGATGAAGCACAAATATTCTGTATCTTATCCCCTCAATCATATCTCCTCTTTCGAGCACGCGATATGCCGGAGAATCAAAGGACCCAGGGAAACTCATCCTGCTGCCATGCCAGACTTCCCGGACATGAAATCTCTCATTGATATACTCCAGGCCACCTGTATGGTCAGGGTGAATATGCGAAAGCACAAGGACATCGATAGTCTTTTTCCCTCGATACCGAAGAAATGAAGCAACTTCCCTGCCGGTCCTTCCTGTATCGACAACGAGTGTCTTCCCGTCGGGGAGTTCGACAACCGCTGCATCTCCCTGCCCAACATCGAGGAAACTAACAGAGAGCTTATCTTGCTCAAGGATTGAAAATACGCTATAGAATACGAGCGGTATGAACGGAATCAGCAGGAGATATCTTTTTTGCTTATTGAGAAAAAACAAGAGAAAGCCGCTGTAAAACAACAGCACAATCACCGGAGGAAACGCCGGAATCTTCAGATCGGCAAAAGGGATTTCAGATAACGCCTGAACAATCGCAACACTCGCATCGGCGACCATTGAAATGATCTGAGTGAATGGGTAAAAACCGGTTATCAGAAACACGAAAGCCGAGATTACAGACAGGGGTATAAGAATAAACCCGATGAGCGGTGCAACAACGAAGTTTGATATCGGGGATATCAGGGAAACATAGTGAAAGGAATACGCAACAAGCGGTGCTGTTCCTACAGAAACTGCGAGTGTCAACAACGCGCTACTCCTGATAAATCCGGCAATTTTATGTCCTTTTTCCTGCCCAGTATCTTTTTTCTCGATAGTAAAACCAATAAACATTACTGCAAGAAACGAAAGCTGGAATGACAGGCTGAAGATCGATCCCGGTTCCCAGAGAACGATGATAAAGGCCGCAAAGATCAATGCGTTCAGCCAGAAGCCCTTTCTGCCGATGATAAGTCCGAGAAGAAAAAGCCCTATCATGATAAAGGACCTGATCGCGGGGATACTGCCCCCTGAAAGTCCAAGATATGCGATCATAAAAGGAAGGCTGAGGACGGCAGCAGCCTGAGCAGGGGTGATATACAGTGTTCCCCTCTGCAGAACTGAGTGCGGTAGTACCTGGATTATCATCCGGAATATTCCGAATAAAAAAACCGAGAAAAGACCGAAATGGGTTCCTGAAATGGAGAGGATATGCGTGAGTCCTGTCGCATTGAATGCTCCCCTCAAGCGTTCGCTGAGGGAGGCATCCTGGCCGATCGTCATTGATGCTATGAGTGCTCCGGAGTCTTTTTTGAAATTGCCAGCGATAAATGTATGAATCCTGTGCCGCCATTCCTGCACAGTTGTATACACTGATGGGTTTCCCGTCCCCTCATCAACTACTTCTGACAAACGAGCATGAAGAGTATCGATAACATGAGTGCCGGGATTCAGGCGCTTCCTGCTTTTCAGGAACTTTACAACAAGTCCATAGTCCCTCCCTAACGCAAACTCCCTGTCTGCAAAAATGACTACCTCGCGCCCGATGAGCTCATGAATGCTGTCACCCGTCGCTGCATTCACTGCGGATTCCATCTGTGCTGTCTGCCGGAGGGAGCCTTGCTCGGTCTTCACTGGATACGTTTCAAAGGTGCACCGAATCGCTGTCATGTCTTTGATGGATGGAATTTCATAAGCAGGTTCGTATCGGAGAAAAGCATAAACTGCACCCAAAACTACCATAAGGACGAGGAGCGGTTTCCTCCTCATAAAAAGGAATGCGGAGGATATGACACCAAGAAAACCTGTAGTGTAAGGGAAATACTGAAATGCGTAGAAAAAGAGTATGCCTGTAAAAAAAGAGATAATAAAAGGCATCAGGTCAATTTTGTTTGGATAACCTCTGCAATATCCTGTGCGAGATTTTTGATCAACTGAAGGTCTTCACCCTCAAGCATTACCCTGATTTTCGGTTCAGTTCCGGACGGCCTGACAAACACCCTCCCCTTTCCTGCAAGCCTCCGCTCTGCATTTCTGATCGCACCCATGATTTCCGGGATCTCACCGATATCCTGCCTGTGCTTTACTTTTACATTTGTCAGAATCTGTGGATAGAGAGTTATTTCCTGTGACAGTGCTGATAACGGTGCATTCCTCTTTTTCATCAGATACATGACCTGCAGTGCTGTCAGGGGGCCATCGCCGGTCGTGTTATGGTCCAGAAAAACGATATGGCCGGACTGCTCTCCGCCGAAATTGTATCCGCTCTTCAGCATTTTTTCGACCACATACCGGTCACCTACCTGTGTCCTGACCAGTTTGATGGCATGCCTTTCGAGATATTTCTCAAGACCAA
>Ga0307379_10010975_pt1 | contig 11942 bp, 15 predicted proteins | sample UN2MG_FD_202237 | JGI IMG/M metagenome (GOLD analysis project Ga0307379, IMG submission 202237) | Soil microbial communities from Risofladan, Vaasa, Finland - UN-2 | ecosystem: Environmental > Terrestrial > Soil > Coastal area > Acid sulfate soil | place: Finland: Risofladan, Vaasa | collected... | reverse complement strand
CTCGGGTCCCTTCTCGGCCGTCCCTATGATGGCGACGGTGCCTGAGGGGTAAGCTGGCGATGGGATTATCTCCTTAACGACTTTTACCTCTACACCTGGTATTACTCTTACCATAGTAAACCCCTGAGACTTAGTCCTGTCATGGGTATTTTAAATTTTAGTGAAGTTTCGAGACCGAGCCTAAGCTAACGTTAACATCAGTTAATTTCATGTGATTTGGATGAGCTAATCAGGGGCCTAACCCAACCCGGTGTCAACCTCACCAAGTTTACATTGGCGTGTGTGGCTATAAATCATTTTTGAAAGTAAGCTACTCGGGGTCCGCGGCCACTAATTCGATGCGTCTCCCCTCGGTGAGGGCCAGCGCTATCTTCGTCCTCGCCCTCTTCTGCAGCCGCCAGATGGTGCCCCTGCTGATGCCCATCCTTTCTCCGGCCTCCTCCTGTGACAGATCCTCCAAGTCAGTCAGCCTTAATACCTCTACCTCGGCGGGCTCCAGTTGGACGGGTTCACCGTGCTCCATGGGCTCGGGTCTGAAGGCCGTGGTCCTTGTGGTGTAGCCTATTTTCACCGGTGTGGGCCTTCTGCCGTAGCGGCCTCGGCGGCGTCTTCCATGCATCACAAGTTATTCTGTGCATTATCACAATATTTATATATTTCCGTGCATATGCACATAATGATATCTGTGCATAGGCACAGAAAGGTGAAAGATATGGGATACAGAGGAAGAAGAGGAAGATACCCCGGAAACGGGCCCTTCAGAGACCTGCCCCCGTGGCAGAGGCCAGGCCAGGTCTACGGCTACGGCCTAGGCTACGGCAGAGGATACGGATACATGGGCGACCCCACCAAGTGCGCCAGGTTCCCCTGGCTACCAAGGTGGTGGTGGTCGAACCCAGACTACCAAGGCGCCGTCCCGGTGCCCCCGGTCGACGCCTCGGCGGCGGCCCCGGTCCCCGATGAACGCATCTTCCTCCAGGGCCAGACTAAGTACCTGGAGCAGGAGCTGGCAGCCATCAGGAAACGCCTAGAAGAGCTCGGTTCCGAGGAAAAGGACTAAGTACACCAACCCCCTTTTTGTGATCAAGATGAAGATAGCGGTACCCTCCAAGGGAGAGAAAGGGCTGAGAGACAGAGTAGCCGACACCTTCTCGCGGGCGCCCACTTTCACCATCGTAACCATCCAAGACGACAGGATACGTGACGTCAAGGTAGTTAAGAACAAGGCGGCCGAGATGAGCCAAGGAGCGGGCCCAGTGGCCGCCAGGACGCTGAAGGAAAACCAGGTAGACGTGATAATATCCGGGGACATAGGGCCAGGGGCCACGAACATCCTGGAGACCATAGAGATCCGTGTAGAGAAGGCTGAGCCTGGGGCGAAGGTCAAAGAAGTAGTGGAGAACTGGTTGAAGAGCCTCTAGACGCCCAGGTATGTCCGGGTCTCAGCCCAGGCCTTTCTTATGGCGGCGCTAGCGGGTGATCCGGGTCTGTACTCGACGACCGGCTGCCCCTTAACCATCGCCTTGGTGACCTCCGGGTCGAAAGGAACACAGCCAACCATCGCTATGCCGTTCTCTTCGCAGAAACCGGTGATCTCGTCCGTGTTGTCGGTGTTCAAGTCGTACTTGTTGACGCACATCAGGGGCTCCACCTCGAAGTGGCGGAGGAGCTCCAGGGCGCGCTTGAGGTCGTGTATCCCTGACAGCGTAGGCTCCACCACGATCAGTGAGGCTTCCACGTTGGAGAGGCTGGCGATCGCCGGGCAGCCTATCCCGGGGGGGCCGTCCACGAGCACCAGGTCGCAGCTGTTCTCCTCGGCCAGCCTCTGCGCGTTCTGGCGGACCAGGGTGACCAGCTTACCGCTGTTCTCCATGCCGGGGGTGAGGCGGGCGTGGCTCATGGGGCCGTAACGGGTCTCGCTGATGTACGCGTGGCCGCAGATCCTGTCGACGAAGTCTATCGCCTCGGCGGGGCAGTTCACGACGCAGACCTTGCAGCCCTCGCAGTGTATGGGGTCTACGCGGTACTCCTCTATGGCGTCGAACCTGCATAGCTCCATGCATAGGCCGCACCTCGTGCACTTCTCCGGGTCTATGACTGCCTGCTTCAGGCCCTTGAACTCGAATGTCTCTTTCACCTCCGGGTTCAGGAGCAGGTGGAGGTTGCTCGCGTCCACGTCGCAGTCGGCGAAGACCGCGTTCTCCGAGAGGGCGGCGAAGCATGCGGTTATGGTGGTTTTCCCTGTCCCGCCCTTCCCGCTTAGTATGGTCAGCTGCTTCACTTGGCTAGCCCCTCCATGGTCTCCAGGAGCGCCTGGAACCTTGCCCTCCACTCCGTCATCTCTTCGGTGAAGGGCACGCCCCTGGAGTATAGCTCCGCTATCCTTCTGTCGAAGGGTATCTCCATGAGCACGGGTATGCCCTGCTCCTCGCAGAACTCGTATACGCCCCTGTCCCCTATGCCGGCGAAGTTCACGACCACGCCCAGGGGGACGCCCAGCTGCTTGACCACCTCCGTCGCCACCTCTAGGTCGTGGAGCCCGAAGGGCGTGGGCTCCGTCACCAACAGGCAGAAGTCGCTGCCGTGCACGGCCTCCACCACCGGGCAAGCTGAGCCCGGTGGCGCGTCGAGTATGACCAGCCCCTCCTCCTTGGCCTGTTCCTTGACCTTCGAGATTATGGGGACGGCTAGGGGCTCGCCTATGTTGAGTTCACCGTAGACCAGCTCGACTCCGTCTGCCTGCCCCTTGAATATTTTACCTATCTCTCGGGGTACCTCCTCGATGGCCTCCTCTGGGCATACCAGCTTGCATCCTCCGCAGCTGTGGCACAGCTCGGGGAATACCATGGCGGTTTCTCCGGCTACGAAGAGCGCGTTGTATTGGCAGAACTCGGCGCACCTCCTGCAGTAGGTACACCTCTCCTCTATTATCCTCGGTACAAGGAGCTCTACAGGATGAGATTCAATAGCCTCTGGTTTTAAAAATATGTGCACGTTGGGCTCCTCGACGTCGCAGTCCAGCACCTGATCCGCGCCCACGGAGAGGGCGAGGTTCACCGCTACGCTCGTCTTGCCGGTACCGCCCTTACCGCTCGCGACCACTACTTTCATGTTGATCCTAGTGCTCGTGTTCTTGGGCGTGAAGGCAGCCCTCCGTTAGCTCCGCGAGGCGGCCCTCTTTGAAGTCCTCTATGCTCTGCGCCACGTCCTGGCTGCGGGCCTGGAGGACGGCGACGGTGCTGCTCTGGAACATCTGGATGGCTCTCTGGCCCATGCCGCTAGATATGACTACGTCGGCCCCCATGGCCATCATCCTCTCAGGCGGGAGTCCTCTGCCCCCGAAGTGGCTGCTGTCGTTGGGCGTCACGCCGCTGTCCACCACCTCCCCGTCTTCCATCTGGAACCACGCGAAGTATGGGGCTCTGCCGAAGTGCGCCGAGAGGCTCTTCGCCTCCCTATCCGCAACGGGTATGACTATCTTCACCATTTCTCATCACGTTTCCTTTGTGTGGGCTTACTCTCCTCTCCTTCCTCGCCCCTGTCCCATCCCCCGTCCTCCGCGTTGGCCGAAGTGGCCTCCCACGGTGGGGCTCGAGGCCTCCTTGAGGGCGCCCGACTTGAACTGGTTTACCGCCGCCTCCACGGTGCCCGCCGCGCCCGTGTACACACTTATCCCCGCCTGGCTAAGCGCCATGTGGGCGTTGGGGCCGACGTGGCCTGTGAGTACGGCTTTCACTCCATGCTGGGCCACGCTCTGGGCTGCGCCTATGCCGGCGCCGTGGGCTGCCCCTATGCTGGAGTTTGGTACTGCCTGGTACTTCATGGTTTCCGTGTCCACTATGAGGAAGACGCTGCAGCGCCCGAACCTTGGGTCCACGGCGCTCTCGAGGCTTCCTCCTGTGGAAGATACCGCTACCTTCATTCATGTTTCACCTTTTTCTCTATCTTTTCGATTACTTTTTTGAATGACTTGGCTGCTGGAGAATCAGGGTGCCTGAGTATGAACGGGGTTCCCTCGTCGCTGTCCATCGATACCTTGGGGTCGATGGGTATGCTTCCGAGGAGCTCGACACCCATCTCCTTGGCAACTTTGGCGCCTCCTCCCTCGCTGAACACCTCGATGGTCTCGCCGCAGTGGGGGCACACCAGCCCAGCCATGTTCTCGATTATGCCGAACACGGGGACCTCCATCTTTCGTGCGAAGGTGACCGCCTTCTTGACGACGGCCTGGCTGACCTCGCTGGGGATGGTGACTATGATGACGCCATCCATCTCCGGTAGAAGCTGCAGTATGCTGAGGCTTTCGTCGCCTGTCCCGGGGGGCAGATCGACTAAGAGGTAGTCCAGTGGGCCCCAGGCCACCTCGCTGAGGAACTGGCGTATGGCGCCCATCTTCAGGGGGCCCCGCCAGATCACCGGGGACTCGTCGTCTGGTAACAGGAAGTCCATGGAGACGACTTCGACTCCCTCGGGCCCCGTGACTGGGGAGATGCCGGCCGGGCCGGCGCCCAGCCTCTCTCCCTTGAGGCCCATCATCTTGGGTACGCATGGCCCTGTGAGGTCGGCGTCCAGTATGGCCACTCTCTTGTCTCTGTCGTTGACGGCGAGCCCCGTCGCGAGGTTGACGGTGACGAGGCTCTTTCCTACCCCGCCTTTTCCGCTGATGACGGCGATCTTGTGCTTGATGGAGCTCATGCGTTTCTTGATTAACTCCATCTGGTGATCCTTCTGCTCCCAAGGATTGGGGACATCGTCTTTATCTGCCAAACTCATCATCTCAGTTTAGTCTAGGCTAAATCCATTTACCAATGTAGTAGTACCTCATAAAAGTATTCTTACACGGTCTTCCGGACACGGCATAAGTGACCGAGGTTTAGTTGATAACCTTATCTTCCCCCATGAGGCGGATCATAACATTTTAGACGGGTTGCGTCACCAATTTGACGGATAACCGGTTGCACCCCATTAAAGACCTGGACAGGCTCAAGAGGCGCCTAAAGGAGAGCCCGGACGAGAACGCGTACGCAGCGGTAGCCATTCTGATGAGGCCCGTCGACGACGACTTGGAGGTGTTTCTCGTCAAGAGAGCAGAGGTGGATGGGGACCCGTGGAGCGGGGACATAGCGTTTCCCGGGGGCAAGAGGGGTTCTCAGGACATGAGCCTCGTGGACACCGCCGTCAGGGAGGTCATGGAGGAGACGAGCATCGACCTCAGGGGCCTAGAGCCCCTGGGATACTTTGAGCCACTCTTCTCTTGGGTGAGGAACACCTTCTCGGTTCAGCCCATACTCTACCTTTTCGAGGAAAACCCCACCATCAGGCTGAACTACGAGCTCACCAAGTACACGTGGACCCGCGTGAAGGAGCTGGAGAAGACACGGTCTCAAGCCGAGGTGAAGGGCTGGGACAGCCCAGTGTTCAAGGTGGGGGAAGACGTCGTCTGGGGGTTGACCTATAGGATGCTTGAAAGGCTCATAGAGGTGCTGGGGGAGGACTAGAGGAGTTCCTTTAAGGACTCCGCGACCTGCCCCGGAAGCTCGCCCACGGCCACCCCGGCTTCCCTCAGTGCGTTCATCTTGCTCTCAGCCGTCCCCGAGCTTCCCTGGATGATGGCGCCTGCGTGGCCCATCCTTTTACCGGGCACAGCGGCCCTGCCTGCGACGTACGCAGCCACCGGCTTGGTGAAGCCGCCGTCCCCGATGAACGCGGCGGCGCGCTCCTCCGCGTCTCCGCCGATCTCCCCTATCAGGGCGACGGCCTCGGTCTCGGGGTCCTCCTCGAACCAACGGAGCACGTCTACGTAGTCGAGGCCCACGACGGGGTCCCCTCCCAGACCCACGCACGTGCTCTGCCCGAGGCCCGCTCGGGTGATGTGGGCGGCGATCTCGTAGAACAGGGTGCCGCTGCGGCTGATGACCCCCACCTCGCCTTTCTTGAAGACCTGGGCCGGCATTATGCCCATCTTACACTCCCCGACCTTGATGAGCCCTGGCGTGTTGGGCCCCACGATGGTGGTGCCGTTCAGCCTGGCCCTGGCCATGAGCTCTATGCTGTCCCTGACGGGCATGCCCTCGGTGATGACCGCCACGGGGTCGAGGTCCGCCTCCACGCTCTCAAGCGCCGCGTCCAGCGCGTTGGGCGCCGGTACGAAGATTATGCTGGCGTCTATGCCGTGGCTCTCCTTCGCCTCTACCACTGTGTCGTAGACGGGGAGCCCCTCGATGGTCTGCCCGCCGCGGCCGGGCACCGTCCCCGCCACGATCTTGGTGCCGTACTCCCTCATGAGATGCGTGTGGAAGGCTCCCTGGCTGCCCGTTATTCCCTGGACCAGGACCCTGGTGTCCTTGTCTATGAACCGCGTCACCTAACTCGCCTCCGCCAGCTTCACCGCCAGCTCCGCCGCCTCCTCCATGGAGCCCAGGGTCTCGATCCCCGCCTCCTTCAGTATCTTTCTGCCTTCCTCCTCATTTGTGCCCATCATGCGGACCACCACGGGCTTCTCGACGGCCACCTCTCTCCGCGCCGCCACGACGCCCTCGGCTATGTGGTCGCAGCGGGTAATGCCGCCCAGGACGTTCACGAGGAGCGCCTTAGTCCTCTCATCGCCGAGCACAAACTTTGCGGCCTCGCCTATGCGCTCAGGGGTGGCGCCTCCCCCCAAGTCCAGGAAGTTGGCGGCTCTCCCGCCGTGAAGCATCACGGTGTCCAGAGTAGCCATGGTGAGGCCGGCGCCGTTCCCGATGATGCCTATGTTGCCGTCGAGCTCCACGTAGGTCAGGCCCTGGGACCTGGCCTCCATCTCCCTCTCCGTGAGCTCACCCCGGTAGCTTTCCAAGAGGCGCTCCTCAAGCTCCCTGTGCCTGAACAGGGCGTTGTTGTCGACGTTGAGCCTGGCGTCAGCCGCCATGAACCCGTCCTCCACCTCCGCCAACGGGTTTATCTCGGTTAGCTCGGCGTCCATCTCCAACGCCAGCTCGTAGAGGCTCTCGACGAAGGCCGCGAACTGAAGCATCTTCCTCCCGCCATACCCGAGCCTCTTCGCGACGAGGTTGGCGTGGTAGCTCCTCAGCCCATGCACCGGGTTCACCAGGTGCCGCACGATCCTGCCCGGGGTCCTTGCTGCGACCTCCTCGATGTCCATGCCTCCCTCGCTGGAAGCCAGCACCACGTACGCCTTGTTTCGGCGATCCACCGTGACACCCAGGTAGATCTCGTTGACAATGCTCAGCTTCTCCTCGATGTAGAGCTTCTCCACCGTGAGGCCCTTAATCCTCATCCCCAGCAGCGCTTCAGCCGCCTCTGCGGCTTCCTCCGGGGTGTCCGCGAACTTGACTCCCCCGGCCTTGCCTCTGCCGCCGACCGGGAGCTGCGCCTTGATCACGACGGGCTTACAGAGCTCGGCGGTGTAGTCGCGGGCTTCCCTAGAAGTGGTGACCATCCTGCCCTGAGGCGTCGGTATCCCGTGTCTCCTGAAGTATTCCTTCGCCTCGTACTCTAGCAGCTTCAACTCATCGCCTCTACTGGTTCAACCAATTTACACGATGCTGGTAAATATTCGTTCTGGGAGAACCAAGCTACCTACTTTGACGTTAAGGGAGGATAATAATATCAAGGTCTTAATTGAAGTTGTATGATTTGAGGTTCGAGACAAAGGAGATCGCCATCATCGTGGTGTTCAGCGCCCTCGGAGCCGTCCTGAGCGTACCCGTGGGCCACCTAGGCAACTACCTGAAAACCTTCCCGGCCATCCCGCTGGGCACAGGCCAGATCCTCGCAGGCTTCCACGTCTTCCCCGCCGCTCTGACCATGATGCTGGTGAGGAGGAGAGGCTCCGCGGCCGCCACGGGGACCGTGAAGGGGCTGGTTGAGGCGGTTCTCTTCAGCTTCCACGGCTTCTCGGTGATCATCATGAGCGGCGTCCAGGGGCTGGTCCTCGACGCAGCCGCCATATTCTTCGGATACGATTCTAGGATGGGACTGTGCTTGGGATGTGGCTTGTCAGCCGCCAGCAACGTCGCCTATCTCCAGTTCTTCCTCAGGTTGGGGTTCCCGGTGGAGGTTTTCACGTTGATGTACGTCTTGGCCTTCGTGTCTGGAGTCGTGCTCGGCGGCTACCTGACGGACACGGTCTACAGCATGGTGAAGAAGAGGATAGAAATCTAGAATTAATCATAGATCCGCTGCATAACACATGGTTACCTATTGTCTTAAATCGCCGTGAAGCCGTTTAATAGACGATGTTCATGGATAAGGCAACCCTCAGAGAGAAGGTGCTCGAGGAGATCGACCGCAGGGCGGACGAGATCATCGAGTACGCGACCGCGATATGGAAGTACCCCGAGCTCGGGTTCAAGGAGTTCAAGACAGCCGAGCTCACAGAGAAGAAGTACGAGGCGGCGGGCTGGCGCCACGAGAAAGGCATAGCCATAACGGGCAGCAAGGCCTACCTAAAGGGAGACGGCTCTAGGCCCTCCATCGGCATAGTGGGTGAGCTCGACGCACTCCACATCCCGGTGCATCCCGAGGCTCATCCGGCCACCGGGAACGTCCACGCCTGCGGCCACCACAGCCAGATGGCCGCCATGCTGGGCGCCGGCTACGGCCTCGACGCGGTGAAGGAGCACCTGGACGGCGAGGTCGTCATGGTCTCGGTCCCGGCCGAGGAGTACATAGAGATCGACTGCAGGAACAGGCTCCGCGAGGAAAGCAAGCTGGAGTTCTTCGGCGGCAAACAGGAGTTCATCAGGCTGGGCGCCATGGACGACGTGGACATCGTCTTGGGCAGCCACAGCGCCATGGATCAGGAGGAGCTAATAGGCGTCGGCGGCAGCAACAACGGCTTCGTCGGCAAGCTCGTCCGCTACATAGGCAGGGAGTCCCACGCCGGCGGCGCCCCTGACAAGGGGATCAACGCCCTGAACGCCGCCATTCTTGGCCTCATGGGCATCCACGCCAACAGGGAGACCTTCCGCGAAGAGGACACCATAAGGGTCCACCCCATCATCACCAAGGGAGGCGAGATAGTCAACAACGTCCCCGCCGACGTGAGGATGGAGAGCTACGTACGCGGCAAGACCGTGGAGGCCGTCATGGACGCCAACAGGAAGGTGAACAACGCCCTGAGGGCCGGCGCCATGGCCGTGGGCGCCGAGGTGGAGATCCAAGACCACCCCGGCTACATGCCCTACACCAGGGACCCCAACCTGGAGAAGATAGTCATCGCCTCGTGCGAGAGGCTCGTCGGCAAAGACCAGATAAAGCACAGGGAGCACAGCACGGGCAGCACCGACATGGGCGACTTCAGCTGCATAATGCCGACGACGAGCATCGGCATGGCCGGCACCGAGGGCGCAGGTCATAGCAGAGACCTCAAGGTCGTCGACCCCGTGAAACAGTATATATGGCCCGCGAAGGCCTTGGCCGTCACGGTGGTGGATCTCCTCGTTGATGACACCGAAGGGGCAAAACAGGTCATAGACGGGTTCAAGGCCACTATAAACAGGAAAGAGTACACCGAGTTCATGAAGAAGCTGGTACGGTGAGTTAACTATATCAGTCAAAAACAAATTTTCTATCATATCTAATTAACTATTTTTATTAAAAAAACCGGTTTTGTCAAATGGATTTCGAAAAAGGAACGTTTAATATTGAGACGCATATGAACAACTCCGAACCCTGAGTACGGTTCCGGGGATGCGCAGAAAAGGCCATGAAGACGACACAGGAACTCAAGAGCTTCTACAGCGGGATGTCTCGGGACATGAAGGTGATCTTCGCCCGGTCCAGCATCGCCAACTTCGCGGTAAACCTTAATCCTTATAACTCGATATTCATCGTCGCCCTTGGCGCCACGGGGACGCAGCTGGGCCTGTTAACCTCCCTCTCCCTGGGGTTAACCGCCATCACGGCTATGCTAACCGGCTGGCTCTCCGACCGCCTGGACAGGAAACAGATGTTCCTCATCGGCGCCTTCATCGGCATACTCGTCCCGTTAACCTACCTGACCGCGGGCTCCCTCTACTGGCTCATCCCCGCCTTCGTTTTAACCGGGTTCGCCGACGGCATAATCTCCCCTGCCTGGACGGCGATGTACGCCAACAGCGTCAGTAACAAGCAGAGGGGGACCGTCTACGGCCTAGCCAACATATTCATACTCACTCCGGTGATCTTCGCCGGCATAATCGGGGGACAAATAGTGTCCATCTCCGGCGGCCTAACGTTAGAAGGCATTCGCCCCGTCTACATAGCGCAAGCAGCCCTGCTCGTTCTTGCCTGGGTAATGGTCTGGAGGTACCTCGGCAACAGGAAACCCAGTCAGCCTAAGAGAAGACTCAACGCCAGGACCATGCTGGATGACTACGGCAACGTCCTCGCCAAGAAGGGGGTTCGGTCTTGGGTTATAATGAAGAGCCTGGGCAGCCTAAGCATAGGCCTCGCCGGGCCCTTCTGGATGGTCTACGCCGCCGTGGTGCACGGCGCCTCGACCATGGTCATAGCCTACATGGTCACGGCGAGGAGCCTCACCCAGATAGTCACGTCGCCTCTGGCGGGCAGGCTCACAGACAAAGTGGGAAGAAAGAAGATGATCATCGGCGGCCGACTCTTGATGTACGCAGCAACCGCTATATTCCTGTTAATAGGGAAGAACCCGGTCGCCCTCATACTGGCGTGGGTTCTCATGGGGATAGGTGATAGCACCGGGGTGGCTTGGCAGGCCCAGGAGGCCGAGTTGGTGAACCATAGCCAGAGGGCGAGGATGACGGCCCTGAGCGTCGCGGCCTTCAACGCGTTGGCTGTCCCCGCCAGCATACTGGGCGGCTGGCTGTGGGACAGCGTGAGTCCCCTGGCCCCCTTCGTCGTCATGGCTTTAATCGACGGCCTCATCAGGATGCCAATCATCTACCTCTACGTCCCGGAGAGCAAGTCCCTGGAGCAGGGGCCGGAGCCAGAGGGAGCCAGCTTCTAGCCTTCAGCCGCCAAAAACTCTTTCCCGTCTAAGGACACATAGAATAAAGAAGACGGTTGATGAGATACCGTGAGATAGCCCCCGGCGTGGAGATACCGGTCCTCGGCCTCGGCACGTGGGGCATGGGGGGCAGACAGATCGAGGACCACCGCTGGGACGACGAGAACGTCACGGCGATACGGATGGCCGTCGAGCTGGGCCTCACCCACATCGACACCGCCGAGTACTACGGGGCGGGCCACGCGGAGGAGCTCGTCGGCGAAGCCATAGAGCCCTACCCCAGAGACAGCCTCTTCATCACCACGAAGGTGTGGCACACCAACCTCCGCCACAGCGACCTCATGGAGAGCATGAGGAAGAGTCTGAAACGCCTGGGGCTGGACTACGTCGACCTGTACCTGGTCCACTGGCCGAACCCCGACGTCCCCCTCAGGGAGACCATGATGGCTATGGAGCGCTGCGCCGACGAGGGGTACACGCGTTTCATCGGCGTCAGCAACTTCAGCCGGAGCCTCATGATGGAGGCCCAGAGCCACCTGGAGGACTACACCTTGGTCGCCAACCAGGTGGAGTACAGCCTCCTCGACCAGAAGCCAAAGATGGGCCTCCTCCCCTCCATGCAGGCGGAGGGCCGCACCCTCATCGCCTACCGCCCCCTCGGCAAGGGGATCCTGGCGAAGCCGGGGAACAAGGTTCTTGACGAGCTGGCCGAGAAATACGACAAGTCCCAAGCCCAGGTGGCGCTCAACTGGCTCATCTCCCAGGAGAACGTCGTGGCGATACCTAAGACGAGCAACCCGGTGCATCTCCTGGACATCGTCGGCGCCGTGGGCTGGGAGATCGGGCTGGAGGACTCCCTCAGGCTCTCGCACGGGTTCATCTAGCTTTTGCGGTCGCTGCGGCGCCGGTAGGTCGTCGCGTCTTTCGGCTCCTCGATTATCTCCTCGACCTTCACGATCCCTCTCTTAGACCTCAG